>CENU01046221.1_pt1 | contig 54117 bp, 46 predicted proteins | sample 361331 | NCBI WGS metagenome assembly CENU01 (sample SAMEA2619766, study PRJEB7988) | marine metagenome | isolation source: saline water (ENVO:00002010), including | reverse complement strand
ATGTAATTAACATTCAGTCGTCCGAACTCAAACTGCTTTGGCGTAGATGGTACAGGCAGGTTTTCGATAAACCAATCATAGAGTGCTCTATTATCTGCAAATTCGAGCGTGCAAATAGAATGGGTTACACCCTCGAGAGCGTCCTCTTGGCCATGGGCAAAATCATAAGAAGGATAAATACTCCAAACTCTACCTGTGCGATGGTGTGGATATTTTTTGATTCGATAAAGCACCGGGTCTCGGAGGTTTATATTAGGAGACTGCATGTCAATCCTGGCGCGCAGGGTCATTTTCCCTTCATCTATCTGACCGGAACGCATTTGATCAAGCAACTCAAGACTTTCCAATACGGGGCGATATCTATAAGGACTATCCCGTCCTCCTGCCTTAAGTGTTCCTCGATATTCACGAGTTTGAGCTGATGTCAATTCGCATACATAAGCCTTTTCGTGCCTTATTAGGAATTGGGCCCAGCCAAATAGCTGCTCAAAATAATCGGACGCATAACGAACATCCCCAGACCATTCATACCCCAGCCACTGAACGTCCTTGATAATAGCATCAACGTACTCTGGGCTCTCCGTTTCTGGATTAGTATCATCAAAACGAAGGTTACAACGTCCCCCATTGGCTGCTGCAAGGTCAAAATTTAAGCAAATTGATTTCGCATGCCCAAGGTGAAGGTAGCCATTTGGTTCGGGAGGAAAGCGAGTCACAATTTCAACTACACGGCCAGATGCAAGATCGGAATAGATGATATTTTGAATAAAATTTATGGGTTTATTAAGCTCGATCATATGGGCATTTTCGCTATATTAAACAAACGTTATTATACAGTTCGAATTATGATCATTACACTAAAACTAACAATGACCAAAAAAGCCATATATCGACTCACAATATTATTTGTTATCTGCACTTGCATGGGTTCTCAGCAAAACCTACTACCACAACGTAAAAGAGGGTGTTAATTCTCTTTTCCAGCGCATAAAATGACCAGCCCTAAAACTGTTACACAAACCTAAGCTAAGGAAGAAACATGATAACGTTAACCACCACGATGGGTAAAATAGGTATTGAGCTAGACTTTGAAAATGCACCAATTTCCGCTCAAAACTTTTTACAATATGCTCGTGAGAAATTCTATGTAGGTACAATTTTCCACAGAGTAATCGATGGTTTCATGATTCAAGGCGGTGGATTAGATATCGATCTGGTTGAGAAACTATCTAGGGACCCAATTATTAACGAGGCCGACAACGGAAGGTCAAACGCTATTGGAACTATCGCTATGGCAAGAACATCAGATCCTGACTCTGCCTCGTCGCAATTTTTTATAAACGTCGCAGACAATAGTTTTCTGAATCATACTGACAAGACACAAGAAGGCTGGGGGTATGCCGTCTTCGCCGATGTAGTTAAGGGAATGGAAGTCGTAAACCATATAAAATCAGTGGTAACCGGCTCAGAACGATATCATCGAGACGTTCCTACCGAGTTGATTGAAATCACTGAAATACACATAAGCGATTCTTATGATCAATATTAGGGAAAAAGTAGGGCCAAGATTTCAATGAGTATTCTATGCATCTCAGACATACATTTATCTGAAGCGAGACCCGCAGTCACTGAACTTTTTTTTAAGTTTCTAGCGGAAGAAGCTGAGGGAGCTGATGAGCTCTATATCTTAGGCGACCTTTTTGATTTATGGATAGGTGACGATGACAATTCTCAGCTCGCAGAGGATGTAAAAACAAATCTGGCGAGGCTCTCAGACACGGGAACTAAATTATTTTTACAACACGGTAATCGTGATTTCCTGATTGGGCAAAAATTTCTTTCACGCATCAAGGCAACTTTATTGGATGACTACCATTTATTAGAATATCGTGATCGTCGTCTACTACTGACCCACGGTGACTTGCTTTGTACAGATGATATCGATTATCAGAACTTCCGAAAAAAAATACGGAAGCCTCTATATCGTTGGTGCATCTTGGGCTTGCCCCTCTTCATTCGAAAACGTCTCGCTAACTCTTGGCGAAAACAAAGCATTAAAGCCAATGCAAAAAAGCCATCGGATATTATGGATGTAAACCCAGGGGCCGTAGCTTCCGTAATGGATTATAATTCAGCAACTTTACTTGTGCATGGACACACGCACTTACCGGGGCATCACGGGATTGATGGCCCAAAAGGGGAGCGTATAGTACTCGGAGATTGGGATCTGCATGGATGGGCTCTTTGCTTGTCAGACGATTCTGCTATACTTTCTAAAGTGACGCTTTAAAATAAGGGGCGAGTCGATAAGCGACTGTTAAAATTTTCAAATTAATGGCTTACTGCGAGGTAGAAAAAGTGAATACGGATGATCTTTCAAACAATGTAATTACGGGTAATGAGCTGGACACCAGCGTTCAAAAGGTGTTGCGAAACACCTATATGTTGTTGGGAGCGACAATAGGTTTTAGCGCTCTTATGGCGGGTATTTCAATGTTGCTTAGAGTGCCATATATGGGGTTGTGGATGTTGCTTCCATATTTCGGACTCCTTTGGATGGTCGAGAAAAACAAAAACAATAGCAGCGGGATAGCTTGGTGCTTCGCCCTTACAGGCTTTATGGGTGTAACGTTAGGACCCATATTATCTATGGTACTCGCTTTAAGGGGAGCCGAACCAATCATGCTTGCACTTGGATCAACGGCGCTCACTTTCTTCGCGGCATCTGCATACGTTCTGCAAACCAGAAAAAACTTGAGTGCGATGGGAGGATTTCTCTTCATAGGCATAATGGTCGCCTTTTTTGGTGGACTAGCTAATATTTTTCTCCAGATCCCTGCGCTAGCTCTAACAGTGAGCTGTATGTTTGCTGTTCTGAGCACTGGCATAATTATGTGGCAGACGAGTATGATAATCCATGGCGGTGAGCGGAATTATATTTCTGCTACGGTCACACTTTTTGTGATGTTGTACAATCTGTTCACTATATTTCTATCTTTTTTTGGGATGGGCAGTGAAGAGTAGTCACCTCAGACATAAAGACTAGTTCTGACCAACCTTTTTTTTGTTATTTTGACGAGGACTGACGGGGGGGCGTATCAAATCTCACCGAGGGTTGCCAACCTCCCCCTCCTTTGAAGGTTCTCAGCGCTCGTGGGACCTGAAAGTGGCCGCGGAAACTGCTCGGATGCAAGGCATAGTGCTTACGCCAGCTCATTTCGAAATTTTAGAGTTAGCAAGAAGTTTTTTTTTCGAATATGGGTTCTCACCATCCTCAAGACCGTTATCAAAGTATATTTCAGAGAAAAAAGGATTTGAGAAGAGTCGCAGCATATATCTGCTGAGCTTGTTCCCTCAGCAACCTGCTATACTTATCGCAAAAATAGCGGGCCTACCAAAACCAAAAAATTGTCTGTAGTCATACAATATGGGTGAACACGAACTTAGTTTCTTGCAAAAGCAAAATTGCAACTCAGAATATGGTGGTTCAGAGTGCTTATCATCCAAAGAGATGGATAATCTCCTGTCGAAACTGAAAGGGTGGGAAATTATTATAGAGAATAATTTATGTAAGCTTCGGTGTACGTTTTATTGTGGTAACTTTTCGGAGAGTATGTCTCTTGCAAACGAAATTGCCGAGATATCAGATGACCAAAACCACCACCCAAGTATGATGGTCGAATGGGGAAAGGTGACCGTAACATGGTGGACGCATGAGCTCTCTGGGCTCCACCTTAACGACTTCATAATGGCGGCAAAGTGCTCGCTCATCGCGACCACTAGTACACGACAATAGTTACATGGTCTGATATCAGTGGCGGAATGTGAGGAAAGTGATACTGGTTACCCAGAACCATCTGAAGCTTGTGCTTTCCAGGCGCTAACGTAAGCTGCGTCTCTGTTTGACCACCACCGAAGTGAATAATATCCTTACCTGCGGGAATAGGTTTTGAGAGATCCGGTAACGTTTTCTGGTTTATTAACAAGTGGTGGTGCCCGGTGCCAGGGGTTGCAACCCCAGCAGGAGCAACACCCATCCCACGTAAACCAAACTGGACAACAATTGGCTCACCAGTTTCAAACACTTGACCATCTTGAGGTTGTATAAAATATACGCTCGCGCCCTTCAACGACTGGCGGTTAACCGACAGAGGGTCGATGCCATCCAGTGCCTCTCCCCAAACTAAAATGCACGCTGATGTAGTCAAAAGCAATATAACGCGCTTTAATTGCATAAGTAACATCTCTTGAATACAGCACCTACTAAACATTAGAGCATAGTGTACGTAAAACCGATATCGAGCACCACATAATTTAATTATGATGAATCAATAAGATTTAACAATTATTACTCATCAACACTTAAAAAGGAGTTCTGTATAAAGTGAGTATGCAAGGGTGATTCAGAACGATTACAACATTAAAGATTACAAAGACCAATTTGCATGCAAGTCTGCCGACCTCAAAAATGCACTCAAGCTCTATTACACCGGACCTCTAGAGGAATTCTCTTCCCCTACAAAATTTTACCGAATGCGAGCAGAATTCAGAATCTTTCACGAAAAAGATTCCGTCTATTATGCAATGACAGAACAAAAAACTGGCCATCTTTACAGGGTAGACCAATTTTTGATCGGCAGCAAAAAAATCAACCAACTGATGCCTGAACTATTACACTGTATCAATGAGAACCAAATTTTAAGACAGAAGCTATTTTGTGTTGAGTTTCTCACCTCCACTAACGGGGAAGCTGTAATCACGCTGATCTACCATAAACGGTTAGACCACATGTGGTCAGCAAAGGCGACTAGCATCCAAACTCCTTTAGGAGCGTGTATTATCGGTCGAAGCCGAGGCCAAAAACTGGTCCTAAAACGAGATTATGTGTCTGAGAGCTTTTTTGTTAATGATCGAGTTCTACGCTACCGACAGACGGAGTCGAGTTTTACTCAGCCAAACGCTGAAATAAACCAAAAATTGTTACGTTGGGTCAATAAAACTTGTGTGAACACTTCTGGCGACTTAGTTGAGCTATATTGCGGTAACTGCAATTTTACAGTTGTATTGGCTCCAAAATTTAGGAATGTCCTTGCAACAGAAATTTCTAAAGTAGCCGTAAAAAGTGGTCAATACAATTTAATTGCAAATGACATCCGAAACGTAACGATAGTAAGAATGTCAAGTGAAGAGATTTCACAGGCTTTTTATGGGAGGCGACGTTTCAATAGATTATCAGGGGTCGACCTAAAAACGTTCATGTTTAATACGATTCTCGTGGATCCTCCTCGGGCTGGTCTTGACGAATCCACATTGGGACTTGTTTCGCAGTTCGACCGGATAATATATATATCATGCAACCCGGCAACATTGGTCAATAACATAAGAGTTCTAGACCAAACCCACGAGGTAGAGTGTGCTGCAGTATTTGATCAATTTCCTTGGACTGAGCACTTAGAGGTGGGCACTATTCTGCGAAAGCGATAGTACAACTGACGCCCGCAATGACTACTAATAACATGCCCTATGTTACTGCCACAAGTGCTTGTCAGCTATTATCACGCGGCTCTTCGTCTGGCATTGAGGGGTGAGAAAGCTGTTTCTTGGCTTTAGCACCAAGTAGCTTAAGCTCCTCGGTTCTCTGAAGTAGATTGCCACGACCGGAAAGCAACCGCTTTCGGGCCGTGGAAAGCGATTCCGTTCCCCTAGAGAGGTATTTCGATGCTTCATCCAGCGACTCAACGTAAAGCGCAAACTGGTCATAAAGCCTTCCCGCACGTTCGGCAATAACTTGCGCATTCCGATTCTGATCGGCATATCGCCAAATATTTTTTATCGTACGTAACGTAACCATGAGGGTGGTCGGGCTGACCAAAATAATGCCACGATCATACGCATCCGACATTAATTCGGGTCCTTGATCAAGCGCAAGTAAAAATGCTCCCTCTATCGGGACGAAAATAAGTACAAAATCTAAGCTATTGACTCCTTGTAAGGTTTCATATTTTTTTTCACTTAAACCCCTGACATGAGCTTTCATCGATGCAAGATGCTTCTTCAAAAATATTAATTTTTGATTATCACTCTCGGCGTTATGGTAAGCCTCATAAGCCGCCAAGCTGATCTTTGAGTCAATAATTATATCTCGGCCCTCGGGTAAATGAACAATAACATCGGGGGCCCTTCTGCGGCCCTCCTCATCCGTTTTGCTCACCTGAGTTGTGTATTCCCGGCCTTTAGTTAATCCGGAGTCCTCTAAAAGTTTTTCGAGAATGAACTCGCCCCAGTTTCCTTGAGCCTTATTGTCACCGCGGAGCGCACTGGCCAGTGTAAGTGCGTCTGACGAAACTTGCTGAGTCTGTTTTTGTAACTCACTAATTTTACCGACAAGAATATTTCGATCAGCTGCCTCCTTATCATATGAAGACTCTACCTGCCGACGGAAATCTCCAATATCTCGCCTTAGCGGTGTTAGCGTATCCTCAATAGTGGACTTACTTTTTAAAACAAATTCTTTTTGTTTTTCATCAAAGATTCGATTCGCTAAATTCTCAAATTCAGAGGCAATTTGGTTTTTATTTGTTGTTAAAAAAGCGATTTGTGCCTTGTGATTTTCATCGTTACTTTCAGATTTTTGCTCTAAAGCCCCACATTTCTCGATTAACTTTTCTTTTTCCGAATTCACTTTTTCAAGTAATATAGCAGACCTTGCTTCGACCTCTCGCGATGCAAAAATTTGGGCCTCCAGGCGAACAACGCGCGATCTAATAACCATATAAGTTATCAGGCCTCCGATGAAAAGACTAATCAAAACTGCTGTTAGTAGTTGGGAGACATAAGAAGCTTGTATACTAGATTCCATAGATATATCTTAACCAGTAATATCCGACAATTAATTATTCTCTACCATTATCCAAACTTTCCAACCGTTGTGAACAATGACTGACCTCAAACTTTTGCCGCCATTGATCGATGTTAGCTTATTTCAATCTGCGATAAGTAAGGGTACCACCATTCTAGTCCCGAATCAGAGATTAGTGGACAACATCAATCAGGCTTGGAGCCAAATACAAACATACCAAGCATGGGAAACTCCACTAATTTTTACCGTAAAAACTTGGCTCAGGATATGTTGGGATCATCTAAAAGATATGCACCACTCGGAAGCGACCGAATTTTCTATTGTGTCTGAAGAGCACTACAAGTATTTGTGGTACAAAGCCATTCAACTGCACGATCCGGAGCTTGCGACAACTTATGTAGACTTAGCTAGCGATACCGAAAATAATATCGAAACATGGCAACTCAATTCAATAGCAGTTAATAATGAACATTATGGATCAATTCGCTTCTCGCGATGGAGAGGCACCTTCCATGAGCTATTAAAAAGTAAAAAAATAGTCACGCAAGCTCACAGCTGGTCAATCATAATGAAAAGTTTTAAACAAGGTTATTTACCGCCGTTACCTGCAATTTCTTTATATGGCTTTCAAGCGATCAGTCCGTTGGAATTTGACACCATTAGCGCGGCTAGTGAAGTACTATCCTCGATTGATCAATCCCTTGTGACGATCGACATGGTACGTTCCGCTCGATCCTCTCGGAATTCAATATCCAATTTTACTTTACAAGGCGAAAAATTAGATTTCACCAAAGCGGCTAAGGTCCGTTGCGGCGACCAACATAATGAGTTGACCTCTTCGGCACTATGGGCCGCCGAACAATTAAAAATAAATCAAAATCAACGAATAGCGATCGTGGTACCAGATCTAGGGAGCCGTTTAGGCGAAATCTCCAGAGTAATCAATAAGATATTCATAGCTAAAGGTATAAAATCAACTGTAAATTTTTCAGCGGGTATACCGCTTATAAGTGCTCCAATAATTTCGGCAGCGATAGATTTGCTGAGCATAGTGGGTGAGGAAAAATCATCAACCAAGTGGCTACAAATAATCCACTCTCCTTTCAATACATTCGGCCAGTTAGAATCTGGTTTTAAAATAAAGCTAGAAAACAAATTAATTGAATTACGGCAGTTCAAAATACCCGTATGGAAGTTTCTTAAACTTATTAATAGCTCAGTAGATCCAAGTCATAATTCATATTTCAACCTTGCGAACGTGATTAAAAAAATTGAGCGAAAAGAAAAAAACAATTCAAAAATGAACTTTTCAAATTGGGCAACTTTTTTTACCGACATACTCGAAGGTCTCGGATGGCCTGGTGGGAGACCTCTTTCAAGCATTGAGTATCAACAAAGAAAGCAATTTTTCATCACCCTGGAAGCATTCTCTAAGTTTGATAACCTAAATATTAAGACTTATTTCGGTGAGGCTAAGACGACACTTGAAGCAATGTTAGCAAATCATATTTTTCATCCACAGTCACCGGATGCGCCCCTTCAAGTGCTTGGTTTGCTTGAGGCCTCGGGTCTAAGGTTTGATTCAATATGGGTGCTCGGCCTTCAGAGCAAGGTGTTTCCAAGACCCACAAAAAGTAATCCCCTACTGCCACCTAGTTACCTGCGAAGACACGGGTTCCCCGGCAGCCTGCCAGAGGTCGAGTATACTATAGCAAGATGCCTGCTCGAAAATTATCATAGCAACTGTAATTCTTTGTTCCTGAGTTATCCGGGGATATCCGATGATGAAATATTAAGAGAGTGCTCGCTCCTTCAGGAGGTCAAATTTATCGAGACGATCAAGATAACAAACATTAATGAGCAGATAACAACAATCAGACGAAAAAACTATGAGGATAGTTGTGAAAGCTATACACAGATAAATGTCCCTCTTAGAGATTCAGAAATGCATGTTCGTGGCGGCATAGCAGTCCTAAGGGACCAATCTGCATGCCCTGTCAATGCCTTTATTACCCACAGACTAAATATAGCTTACCCCATCAAGCCAGTTCAGGGGCTTGATAATGCACAGCGTGGAATATTGATTCATGACACGATGTCTAATATTTGGAATACGCTGAGATGCTCCATGGCGCTCGCTAAAAAGACTAACCTAGAGTTAAATATTGAAATTGATAGGGCAATAACAACTACATTTTCAAAGTACGTCGTTCAGTTTCAAGCTTTGAGGAGTAAGAATCTATACGAGTTAGAAAAAAATAGACTAGAAAAGCTAATAAAAGATTGGCTAATACTGGAAACAAAACGGAGTCCCTTTCAAGTAATTGACATCGAGAAAAAAACTGAGATAAAGCTTGGAGCTTTATCATTTTCTATTGTGATTGACAGAATCGACCGCATAAAACAACGATTATTTGTTGTCGATTATAAAACAGGAAAACTAGCGCAGACTAATTGGAATGCTGATCGATTATTAGATCCACAGCTACCGGTTTACGTGCTTTCTGTCGAGCCGCATGCTGGGGCATTAGCTTATGCGCACATAAAACCGGGCGATCTTAAATGGGTAGGTCAGAGTGATATCAATTTAGACATGGGGTTGGAGGAAATCGATTATTGGTCGGATCGTTTAATTAGCTGGAAAGAAAAATTAATGAGTCTTGCTAATGAATTTGCGGCGGGTGAGATATCTTTCATAATCCATGATAAAAATCGCTTCATGCAACAAAAGTACCTCTTTCCGATAAATCGTTGGCCCGAAATCTTTTTAACTAAAACGCCAGATGGAAATTTTTAAGCGAATGCAACCCAATGATAAAAATGACCTTATTACTCGCATGAAAGCTTTAGAGTCAAATTCTAGTTTTATTGTCTCTGCACCGGCAGGATCAGGAAAAACGGGTCTCCTGACGCAAAGGTTTTTGCGCCTGCTAAGCTCTGTTAATAATCCTGAGGAAATATTGTGCATCACTTTTACAAAAAAAGCTGCATCCGAAATGTCGAATAGGGTATATGAGGCCTTGAAACGAGCGGAACATCCTGTGCCTCCTGACCAAAGTCATGAGAAACTTACTTGGGACTTAGCAATTGAAGCTCTCAACAGAAGTAAAAAAATGAATTGGCGACTTACTGATTTGCCAGACCGGCTGCGAATCCAAACAATTGACGGATTCACTCGAAACATATCAAACCAGTTTTGCCTCGAGACAACTCTTAGATCATCATTTGAGCCATGCGATCAGCCAAAGACCCTCTACGGACTCGCCGCCCGTAATCTTTTAGACCAATTAGATGATTCGAGCGACACAAGCAATCAGTTAAAAGTACTTATTTCACATCTTGGAAATAATTTTGCTCAGTGCGAAAAGTATCTCAGTCATCTATTACAATCAAGGGAGCAATGGCTGCCTCTAATATATCGCGCCGCGAGTAATCATAACTATTTTCAACAAGTAATGGACAAGATAGTGGTAGAGAGCTTATCAAATCTGAAGGGTCTTCTTAAGCCGATATCTACCGACCTTTTAAGCGTGACAAAGGCTTCAGCTTTATATTTGTCGGGCAAAGCAAACTCTCCAAAACTAAGCGTAGGCCATGCAGGCTCCCTACCTAATTGTGACACTACAGATCTACCACGATGGAAAAATTTAATTTCACAATTTCTGACTACACAAAATAGGTTACGGTCCGTCCTTCGGGAATCAGACGGATTTCCGAAGGGGAAGAGCGCACATAAAAATCTCATGCTGGAACTAATCGATTGGTGTCGGAGACGACCAGCCATTATCGATATGATGAAATATGTTATGTATCTTCCAACACAGCCAATCGATAAGACTGAACAGAAAATTTTAAATTCACTTACGTTCCTCTTGCCTCGGTTAGTCGCCGAGTTAAATGTGATCTTTCAGGATAAAAAGCAGTGTGATTATCCTTCAATTACCCTATCGGCTCTCGAGGCTGTATCCAACAACTTTCCGATAGGCGGTATATCCGATGTAACATTAAGATTGGATTATCAGCTAAGACATATACTCGTTGACGAATTTCAAGATACCTCGGCGTCCCAAATTCGGATTATTGAATCGCTTCTATCTGGTTGGGAACCAGAGGATGGAAGAAGTTTTTTTGCGGTCGGTGATGCGATGCAGTCCATCTATAGCTTTAGAAACGCAAATGTGGGGCTTTTCTTGAGGGCCCAGCAGTTCCCTATCGGTCAAATCAAATGCGAGGCTCTTAACCTGTACACTAACTACCGCTGCTACCCCTCGATAGTAAACTGGGTAAATAAACACTTTGATAACTCCATCGGTAATAAGCCAAATCTAAATACAAATGAAGTGAAATTTACACCCTCTTCTGCGAATAAAATCTCCAGAAGTAATACCGGAGTAGAGTTCGTTGCATACGACGGAACACAATTCGATAAATTTGAAGCAGAGCGTGTGGCCAAAATTTGTTTAGACATTCGAGATAACCAAGAGCCTCAAACAGTTGCAATCTTGGTCAGAAACCGGACTCACCTTAAACATATAATTCCAGAACTAAATAGAGTTGGCATCGACTGGAAGGCAACGGATATCTATCCTCTAAAGTTGAAAATGGTAGTAATAGATCTGCTATCCCTTACCAGAGGTATTCTATCACCAACCGACAGGGTGGCCTGGTTTGGAATTTTGCGAGCTCCTTTCTGTGGCTTTGAGCTTCATGATTTACATACCATATCAACAACTTGTATTGATAACTCTACCCCATTGGAGCTTACGATCGTTGAGCAAGTGGCTAAAATCTATGCAGAATATAAAGTTTCAGGAGTCACTCAATTAACCCATAATGGGCAAATTATTCTCGAACGAGTAGCACCAATATTGGTGTCTATGTGGGATAGTCGAATGAGAGGAAGACTCTGTGATACCGTAGAAAAATACTGGCTTACACTGGGAGGGGATAAAACGCTCTCTAACGATGGTGATTATGAGGATGCGGAACGTTATCTCCAATTACTCTCCATTTGCGAAGTTAATGGATCAATTCAGGATTGGGAATCATTCCAAAGCTCAGTAGATGCACTTTATTCTGCCCCACGCAACTCGGGAAGCCAACACAAACATGTCACACAATTTAATATAATGACCATTCATAAGTCTAAGGGGTTAGAGTTTGATCAAGTATTATTACCAGGTTTGTCTCGGGCAGGAATTGGCTCAGATCAACTACTCCTACAGTGGCGGGAATATGTCCACACTTCAGGAGAGGTAGATCTTTTACTATCAACTATGAGTGCGCATGATGAAACTGATAGTGATCTATTTAAATTTCTGAAATTTGAATCTAAAAGAAATCGCGTCGCAGAGAATAAGAGACTCCTTTATGTTGCATGCACTCGTCCCGTCAAAAAGCTTTTTTTATTCGCACAAATCGAACAGAGCAAAAACATGCTCAAAAATCCGGCGCAGACCTCTCTACTACACTGTATTTGGCACTCAATCGCAGAAGAAATTAAATTAGATAACATTATAGTCGAGAAACATTCCGAATTATTGAGAGATATGTCCCCAAGCAAAAATTATCAAGATCTAAGACGATTACCACCAAAGTTTAAGCCTGAAAATAACGTCGGCTTTGGTATCGACAATAGAATTAAACAACTAGACGTTAATTCGGATACTCTCCGCGTAAAGGTTGCATATTCAGATACTCGGTCATTTCGAGCAAGAGCACTTGGGACAGTACTGCATAGAACGCTGAAACAGATTTCTTTAGATGGAACATCTGAATGGACAAAACGTCGAATCAAAGAGCACAAGGTCGTCATGAATAGTCGCCTGAGAGAAATTGGTTTTATTGCGACAGTTGAAGAGCTGAAGGAGCTTGAACTTGCGATATGTAAAGTACTGAATGACAAAGTAGGTCGTTGGATATTGGGTTCACATGACAACACTCGAGTTGAATATTCTATAAACTATAAACTGAAGCCAAATATAGAGCTGCATAGATCCACTATTGACCTGACTTTTGTTGAGAATGGATATCGGTGGATTATTGACTACAAGTACTATCAGCAAAACGAGCAAGAGACTGAGGAGGACTTTCATGAGCGAGTGAAAAGCGAAAACGCACCACAGCTCCTCCACTATAGATGGCTTTTTAAAAAAATGGGTCAAGTCCATATCAAATGCGCAATTTATTTACTAGGAACATGCAAGTTGCTTGAGATTCCATATCAATAAACTTTTTTACGATTGATTTAACGTTACAATAGCTAAGAATTAAGCCATTTTTTTAACACAAGGCATTAAAATGAAATCTAAAGCAGTTGATAACGTACATATTGAGTCACATGAAAATCTTGTTACGCCGGAAGAGCTTAAATCTCAATTACCAATAACAGCTTTGGCTCGCAACACAGTAGAACAAAGCCGGAACCAGATTGAGGATATTCTATATCGTAGAGATAACCGAATTTTTGTGGTTGTCGGACCATGTTCAATTCACAATGTTCAATCCGCGATTGAGTACGCAGGAAGACTTAAATCTTTATCTACTGAGGTATCGGACTGCATGCTTTTAGTGATGAGAGTGTATTTCGAAAAACCAAGAACTACCGTTGGATGGAAAGGTTTAATTAACGATCCCTACATGGATGACTCCTTTAATATAGCCGAGGGACTAAAATTAGGACGGCAACTACTAATACATATCTTAGAACTTGGCCTACCGACTGCGACAGAGGCTCTAGATCCAATATCACCGCAGTATATTCAAGATTTGATAAGCTGGTCTGCAATTGGGGCACGGACGACCGAATCACAAACTCATAGAGAAATGGCGTCAGGGCTCTCCTCCTCAGTTGGATTTAAAAATGGTACTGATGGGAGTCTTGGCTCGGCGATTAACGCTCTTAAGTCTGTTGCCAAAAAACATCGTTTTCTAGGTATCAATGGCGCTGGTGAAGTTGCTGTAGTCACGACACTTGGGAATCCTGCAGCCCACATAGTTCTTCGCGGTGGAGATGGAAAACCAAATTACGATTCTATAAGTATAGCAAATTGTGAGCAACAGCTTAAAAAAGCTGATCTGTCAACTAATATTATGGTCGATTGTAGCCATGCAAACTCTAATAAAGACCACACTTTGCAACCACGAGTTATTGAGAATATAGCTAAGCAAATCGCTGATGGCAATCAGTCTATCATAGGCCTAATGGTGGAGAGTAATCTTGAAGCTGGAAACCAAAAAATGAAACCAAATGGGAAAGGTCTCCAATATGGCGTATCAGTAACGGATGCTTGTATTGGTTGGAACAAAACAAAGGAAACCCTCATGGCTATGGCGGAAAGAATCCGCAGCGCACTAGCTAACCGAGAGTAAACGAGTCGAAAGTACAACTAAAGATAAAAATAAAACGTGAAAAGTATCTTTGCGCGTTTAATTGAGGGTGAATATGGTAAAAGTTTTCTTGCTACTGGGTGTCATTCTTACAATCTGGTATTGGCGAAGATTTTTGATCAAATTGCCGTCGGAAAAACGAAATTCGTTCCTTTGGAAGAGCGTATTTTTTGTGGTACTTGTTGGGTCTGTTATCCTCGTTACAATCGGCAAACTCCACTGGATTGGAGCGGGTTTGGCCGCCCTTGTGCCTATGATAAAAGTCATCCTTTCGATGGGTTTGAGAGCACTCCCGTTTCTGCAAATCTTCAGAAGATTTAGGTCTTCACCATCTCATATCCGGACTGAATACATCGATGCTGAAATAAATTTTTCTACAAGAACAATGGACGGAGAAGTATTGTCAGGAGACTATGGTGGAAGAAAACTAAGTATGTTGACTAGCGATGAGCTCAACTCGCTATCCGAGTGGTTGAAAGTAAAAGATCAAGAATCCTTCATCTTACTGAATACTTACATGATGCGGATGGGAAAAGGGGCGAATAATGAAAATTTCTCTCAAGATAGCGGAAATGATTCCTTTTCTCAAATGTCCAAAAAGGATGCACTACAGATTCTAGGGCTTGATGAAAGCACAACCGATAGTGAAATTATAAAGTCACACAAGCGTCTGATACAACGTCTTCATCCTGATCGCGGAGGTAGCGACTATCTTGCAGCTAAGATCAATGCGGCAAAGGACAGACTTCTTGGCTAGCCTGCATTGGTCAGCGAAATTTTCTTAAATGCATTCGCGAGATATTTCGTACCGGAACGAGATATGCGTCTCGGCAAAGTCATCTGAATGGCTCCCCAGTTAGGTGCTTGAGTGATGGAGTAAAATTTCGGTAACCTAGTTATGAATACTGATATCAACTCTAGTACAATCATGAAACGCACCAAGACCTCTACTGCCCTCTATTTGAGATATAACTCATTGCTTCCCAAATGAACCTAACCAAATCTCATTGCTTTTAACAGAGTTAAACAAACCTATTTTAATCAGACTCATTCTTAACAGTTTTGGACTTTCTTTTGATTAAGTCGTAGAACATAAGTGCGTCAAGATTATTAATTGTGACCAATTCAAACCCACACTTTATTTAACGAGGTTAGGTTATTTTAATAAGCTGCTCGTTTTCTCCCATCTACGCCAAAGGAGTGTGACATTTGACGCCGTAATCCTCCTTGATATAAATCCTTTAGCACTTGATAAATAAATTATGCCATTTACATTCGTTCTCAAACTCAGTGGAGTGTACTTATAAATAGCGGTAAACATCTTTTTTTAATATATATTTACTCATAATCTATCTAACTTCATAGTTAGTTCAATAGCATCATAAGCGGTTTTTCGGTCTATATTATATAAATTTAAACCGCTGCAAAATGGAACTCTACTAGGTACCTCTAAAGTAATTTTCCAATTATGCTTTGACTAAACGCACCTATAATTGTTTCAAGTGAGGCTTTTCAAACAATCGAAGGCGTCATCAACAGCTCCCGGATAGCCGCTTAAGAGATTTTCGTGTAAATCGAGTGTGCCGAGCTTAAATATTAAAAACCTTTTCAGCTAAGCGAATCAGTTAAAAGTCGTGTAAACTTTATTGGGCAATGCTAAAACGAACACAACTTAGACAACTGAACTTGCAGGGCCCGATTTATCTACCCATAGGTGAGCGTGGGTACTGACGAAAGGAGGCATAATGCTAAAAAAAGAAGCCACGCTAGACTTAGCAAAAAACCTTATCGCAAGGCCTTCGATGACACCAGATGATGGCGGTTGTCAAGAATTGCTCATTGAACGATTACAAAATCTCGGATTTATTATTCATCGATTGCCATTTGATGATGTCAAAAATTTTTGGGCTGTGCGTGGAGATAAGGGACCGATGATTTGCTTTGCAGGGCATACTGATGTCGTACCTCCGGGTAGCGAAGAATTATGGGAATCACCTCCGTTTGTGCCGGAAATAAGAAATGGGTATCTATATGGTAGGGGCGCTGCAGATATGAAAAGCTCGCTCGCTGCGATGGTTGTGGCCGCTGAAATATTCATTAGAGAAACTCCTTCACACAGTGGCCGAATTGCATTTTTGATAACTAGCGACGAAGAAGGACTCGCTGAATCTGGCACTAAATTGGTAGTAGAATGGCTGAGAGGGCAAAATATAATCCCAGACTGGTGTATCGTCGGCGAACCGACGAGTACGAATACTTTTGGTGACGTCATAAAACATGGCCGCCGGGGTTCCCTGAATGGTGTATTCAGAGCTTTTGGTGTTCAAGGTCATGTTGCTTATCCAGAAAGTGCAGTAAATCCGATCCATGCATCCTTGGCAGCACTATTCGAGCTGACTCAAGAGGTTTGGGATGAGGGTTGCGCAAATTTTCAACCCACGTCCTTCCAAATCTCTAATATTCATTCGGGCGATGGTATAACAAACGTGATTCCAGCCATTCTTGAAGCGCACTTTAATTTTAGGTACTCCACGAAACTCCATGCGGAGGAAATTAAAACTCGTACTTTTGGCATCTTGGAAAAACATAACATCGATTATTCCATTGATTGGGAGCACAGTGGCAAACCTTTTTTGACAATATCAGCAACGCTGGTTAGTACTTTAAGAGCAGCCATCTCCGAGACCACGGGACAACTCCCTGAACTCTCAACAACTGGAGGAACCTCTGATGGCCGTTTTATTTCTACCCTCACATCAGAGGTGGTTGAATTTGGGCCTATAAACGCAAGTATCCATCAAGCTAATGAGCATATCTCGGTGGGAGATTTACAGAAGTTAACCGACATATACAGACATGTTCTGATAAAAATGATTTCGTAGCTCGTTAGGGCACAAGTCAAAAATTACAATGCAGGTGGCAACTTACAGTTAGTGTAAATATCATATCTGGTCGATCTTCCTCTCAAGACAATATTGGGATTTAAATGCGCTAGATTAAGCGACTTATTAGAGCGCTTCACAACAGTGCGGTATCTGACATGGCGCATAGCTTTTTCGAGAAGTTTGCTAGCATCGGTGTCCGTACCAACTATACTCTGCAGCGCATACATTTCCTTCTTTGCTTTGGCCGCCCGACTAGGTAATGCAAACATTGGGTCTAAGTATATTACGTCAAACTCACATTGAGGTAGCAGTTTTGCAAAGTAGTCATGTGCATCAGTCTTAGTCAAACTTAAGCGATTCACAATACTAGAAAGCATTTTATCATGAGATGCCCTTTTAGAGGCGCGAGCCAATCCATCACATAGTAGCTCATAGACAACGGGATTACGCTCTAGCATTAAGATTTCACATCCGAGAGAAGCTAATATAAAAGAATCAGTCCCCAGACCTGCAGTGAGATCTAGTACTCTTGGCTTACACTTATCGGTAACCCCTATAGCCTTTGCTAAGGCCTGTCCATTTCCACCTCCGTACCTCCTCCGATACAAGATTTTGTTGGAGTTAAAATCACAATAGATAGGCCCATGGGTAAACGCGCCATGAGATCTTAACGAGAGACCTAAATTGCCAAAATGAAGATAATATTTATATAAGTATTGATCATTACTCTCAAGGCCAAAATTTGAATCTGCGTGAACCAGTGCAAGATTAAGATTATTAGCTATGCTCGTTGCTTTGTTTCTATATGTCTCTTGCTCATATACAACGTTACTAACAATCTTCCGTAAATTGCGAATAGGCAGGTACTTATCCATATATCATTACCAATATCTTATACCGGAAAAAAACTACTTTTGTGAATGCTCGGAATGTCGTTACGGCATAACTTCAAACGAAAGAAGTGTATGAAACTAATTTAGCAAGAAATCAAGCAGTTTCCTTCACTCAAAAGCGCCAACATGGTGCGCGAAGTTACTCACATTAATTGTGCATAACTTTGTGGATAAAGCCTAGTAAATTTCATCCAAGCCTTTACAAATCAATGCCTTTAGTCAGATTGATTAAATATTAAGCACTTTAATTTTTGTATATAGATCAAATAGTTACGCTCATTTATATCAATAATCAATGACTTATAATAACTTTATGATACATCCATAAGAAAGTTTTAGTATCTGTGGAAAAATAAGTCAAGTAACTTTATTCCAATTATCAATGAAAACAGTTGCGACATTAGATTTTTCATGTTAACGATTTTTTTGAGCAAAAGAAACTCTGTAATTAATAACTAAATAAGTATTATTACTCAAACAATTTCTATCCAATCACAGCCATCCTTATAATTTGCATAGTGTACCTTCCCATGAATTCCAGGATTCTGCTTAACTAAACGCTCCAGCGCTTTGCGGCAATTATTTCGGTCGCTTATATGTCCAAAAAGAATATGCTGTAAACGAGACTGATCAATTTTGTTTACGAATTCGATGGCTTGTTTATTACTAAGATGCCCCCATTTGCCCGAGATACGCATTTTTAAGAAAGTGGGGTATGTACTTGCGGCTAGCATTACGTCATCATGATTTGCTTCCAAAAGGAGGGCATCTACGCAACAATAATACTTATAAATATGTGGCGTTAAATGACCTAAATCAGTAAGAATCCCTAATCGTAGCGAGTCAGCCTCAAAGACATATTGCAATGGCTCTACAGCGTCATGAGGAACGGTTATACCCATAATCTGAAAATCGCCAACATTGAATGGTACCTCTGTGTCTACTAAATTTATTAGCTCCATAGACTCACCATACACAGCTCTTAAAGTCCCCGCACTGAGATAAATAGGGATCCCATACTTTATACAAAATGCTTGCACTCCACTCCAGTGGTCCTCATGTTCGTGAGTAACAAGCACCGCATCTATGTCTTCAGGATTCACATTGAGTCGCTGCAATCGGGTAGTTGTTTGTTTTAAAGAAAACCCGCAATCAACTAACAAATAAGTCGAACGATTAGAAATTACTGTGCAATTTCCCTTACTACCACTCCCGATAGATGCAAACTTCATGATTAGGGATTACAACTTAGGTTAAATTACTGCGCAAGATCGCAAGTAGGCGAGTGGAATCTGGAATATTTAGATAACTTCCATCTGTGTGTGTAATGTACACATGTACTTTGTTACTAAGACGTTTAACATTAATCTTATAACTAGTTTTGGATTTAGTTTCTTTGGATCCAAACTTAAACCATCTACTTACAAAGCTCTGATTAACCAAAATTTCCGACGTATACTCCACAAGGAAGCTTCCCTCACTTCTATTCTTATCTGTAATTGAAAATCCTCCTCTGGAAAGAGAATAATTCACGGACGCCCAACTTCTGTCGAACGACAGCATAATTTCTACATAAGGTTGATCAACATCGACAAAGACCTGATTGACCTTGGGCTCTCCACCAATATTTTGAGCTAAGAGCGAAATCTGAGAAAAATCGGAGGCTGCAGCAAGATCATTTGCAACCAATTCAAGGAATTCCCTCCCTCTATCATCACTGTCAGACGTTGGCGGCCAGAATGAGGAGTCGTCCGAACCTATCTCCGAATGATCATGTAGGGCCGAAACCTCCGAGCTGTCTACCCCGATACCTGGAACCACAAATATTCTGAACCGGTGGAGCTTTTCTTCATCAGAGTTTAAATTAATCCAAGCAGTGTCAATCATGCCTGCCGCGGTATCCACCCTAATGCTTGGGATACCATTTCTACTAAGAAGACTCCTCACACGCGGCCATATTTCACTGGGAGGGAGATTTACTAAAATCCAACGCCTATCTTCAAAACTCTGTATCTTAACAATTTGTTCAAAGGTATTTACAGAAGCAGGATTTGGACGCGGAATCTCATAATCCAAGGGAATCAATTTCTTGTTTTCGATCCCGGGAATGATATAAATATCCTCGATCAAGTCATAACTAAGACCATCTGGCACCACCATTAAAGAAGTTTCCTCCTCCAATAGATAATCATTTGAACGATCTCTTATTCCAAGCCACCCACATCCCGAAGCTAAAAAGATTGAAGCCATCATCAGTACAGTAATTGTTTTTCGCATTCTAATAAATGACCTCTCCAATTGTTTAAGTTACTGTTTTTGCTCTAAGATTGGCCTGTAGCATAGCCATCTCAACACGATCACGATACTCATCCGAAAGAGACGTTAAAGGAAGGCGTAGTAAATCTTCAATCATTCCCATTTTTGACAAAAGCCATTTTACCGGTATCGGATTAGACTCTAGAAACAACGCATCATGCAACTCACTCATTGAAGAATCAATTTCAGACGCTTTGATTTTATCTCCAGCGAGAGCAGCATCACACATTAGAGCCATAGAGTTCGGCACAATATTTGCTGTAACTGATATATTACCATCCCCGCCGAGTGAAATTAATTTCCTGGCAGTTGGATCATCGCCGGAATATACCGCAAAATCTCGCGGCCTACTTGCTATGATTCTTGCTGCCTTTTTTAAGTCTCCACTTGCTTCTTTGATTCCCACCACTCGGCTTAAATCAGCTAAACGCAACACCGTCTCTGAATTCATATCACATGCTGTCCTCCCGGGAACATTATACAAAATTTGTTTAATATCAACGCTTTCTGCTATTTTTCTAAAGTGCTGATATAGTCCTTCCTGAGTAGGTTTGTTGTAATAAGGAGTCACTAACAAGCAAGCATCCGCGCCAGCATCCTTTGCCGAGGCTGTAAGCTCCAAAGCTTCACTGGTGGAATTAGCTCCTGTACCAGCGATAATTGGTATCCTCCCATCAGAAGCGGAAACAACAAATTGTATTATTTGCTGATGCTCGGCTATATTTAAAGTAGCGGACTCCCCGGTAGTGCCCACCGCTACGATCGCATTTGTTCCCTCCGAGACGTGCCAATCAACTAAGCTTTTTAGAGAATCCCAATCAACGCTACAAGATTGTCCACAAAATGGCGTAACTAACGCTACGATACTTCCTCTTATCATTAAAGACCCCAAACAATGCCTCGCAAATATAATCCCACTAACTCCCACCTCTAACGATTAACATAATGGATTATTATAAAGCAACGCACACTTAAACATATCAAAAATAAACATCCGACTCCCCCACAGGTCGATTTTTAAACCTGCGATGCACCCAAAGATATTGCTCAGGTTGTAAAAGAATAAGCTTTTCAATAATCCCATTAATTAATATTGCATCCTCTAAATCATTACCGACAGGAAAATCCTCGATCGGAGGATAAAAAATCACCTTGTATCCCCCACAATTAGGCATGCGAACATGCGAAAATGGAACTACTCTAGCGTTACCACTTCTAGAAAATCTTGCAGTAGTATTTACTGTTGCCGCTGGAATATTAAAAAACGGAGCAAAAATACCACTACCAAGCCCATAATCTTGATCAGGACCAAACCATAATGCTCGGCCGCTTTTTAGGCCTCGCAGGCAAGCACGAACATCACGACGCTCAAATACTTTGGTGGTCCCTCCTGCCTTACTCATACGTCCTCTAGCCTGAATATAGTCGAATACAGGATTACTATGTGCTCGGTACATACCATCTAGCTTGTCACATATAAAGGTAGCCGCCGCAGCTCCAATCTCTAATGTCGTGTAGTGTATGGCGAGGAGAACGGTGCCCCTATCATCGTCTCGATTAAGATGATGTGCTCCCTCGAATGTTATTAGTCGTGCGAATCGTTTTTCTGACCACCACCAAGCGATACCGACCTCAAATACTGCTTTTCCCATACTAGCGAAATTTTCGCGTAATAATTTTTTTTTTCGCAAATCATCCCAAGAGGGAAAACAAAGGTCTATGTTGCGCTTTGCAATTCTTTTTCGATCGGTATCAAATCGAAAAAAAATAGCACCGAGAACACTTCCAAGGCGCATCAAGATAGGGTATGGCAATTGAGAGAAAATCCACCAAACAGAAAATAAAAACCAAACAAACCAATGCCGCGGATGTGCGAGGTACCAAGGTAAGGACTCCACTTGCAGTTTCATGTTACAGATTTACCATTGTATTGGAGATTGTCATTACAACGAAAATGTCAAGTTTGTATTAATTTCTCTATCGAAACCTGAATTTCAACACTTTTATTATAGTCGACTCCCTCCACATGAAATCCAAACAGCTTCAAGAACTCATCTTTGTAGCCAGGCAAATCTGCCACATCACTCAAGTTTTCATCTTCGGCTTTAGTCCAAGACTGAGAAACCGCGTTCTGAATTTGTGGCTGTAATTCTAGATCGTCAACTCGTAATCGCCCTGTCTCATCAATTCTGGGTGAATCTGTATACAGACACTCTTTAAACAATCGGTAAATTTGTTCAATACAGCCCTCATGCGTTCCCTTACGCTTCATTTCGCGGAATAAAATCGACAGGTATAGAGGCATTATGGGAATAGCCGCACTTGCCTGTGTAACAACAGCTTTTAACACTGACACTCTCGCGTCTCCACCAATAGCTTGCAATCTTTTTCTTATGATAAGTGCTTTTAGATCAAGATCCCGTTTTGCCTCACCGATAGTCCCATGCCAGTATATATCCCACGTAATTTTTTCTCCGATATATGTGAAAGCAGTGGTTTTTACTCCAGTCGCTAAAACGTCAGATTCTTGGAGAGCCTGCATCCATAGCATCCAATCCTCCCCACCCATCACAGAAACCGTATCACTGATTTCTTTGCCACTAGCGGCTACAATTCGAGATGTTTGCAGTTTTCCCTTTTGTAAATCAATTCCCAGCATGCATACATCTTTTCCAATCGGCTTTAAAACAGACTGATGAGTAACTCCAGTAACTGGATGCTCACGACGAGGTGCAGCTAAACTGTAAACAACAAGATCAACTTGCCCCAAATCAGACTTAATCGCCTCAATAGTGCGCTCTTTAATGGCTTTAGAGAATGCATCACCGTTTATACTTTTTGCATAAACGCCCGAGATTTGCGCCTGACGATGGAATTCTGCCGAGTTATACCAACCAGCAGATGCGGTTTTTTTTTCCGTGCCGGCTTTCTCAAAAAAAACTCCTATTGTAGCTGCATTTGTTCCAAAAGCTGAGAAAATACGAGTGGCCAAGCCATAACCAGTAGATGCACCGATAATCAAAACACGTTTCGGTCCAACAATTTCCGACTTAAGTTCCGCAAACTTTTTTTGGTCTTGCACATTCCTAGCGCAACCAGTAGGGTGACTGGTGACACACATGAAACCACGCACTCTAGGTTCGACTATCATTGGTAAGATTGCTCCAAAAAATTAATGAAAAGTAAACACCGACAATGGCTATTATTCTAACAGAAGGCTGTATACTTAGAATACAAGGTATTTACGTCATTAATAAGCTTTTTCTCCTGTACCAAGAGAAAATCGTGGGCGTGGTATTGATTAAAGGTGGACTTCGAGGTGCCTAATTCCGAACCGTTTACAATTCATAAGCAACTTTTAAATTTTCTACTCTAGAACTTTAACTGTACCAAAGAAAATCTATGACGTTTAGCGAGAAATTAAATCTATCCAACAGCCTTACCAATCCATTTATCAAAAGGGAATTCCTTGATGCTCTCAACGAGAGTAATAGTGCGTGTGCAGACACGGGTTGGGACCCGCTTCACATAAAAATTAGTCAAGGAACCACCGGAGCTGTGCTTCCATTATACCTCAAAACCCATTCGATGGGGGAATACGTGTTTGATCATGTATGGGCAAACGCTTATCACCGTCACGGCCTCGAATATTATCCAAAACTTGTTACGGCCATCCCATTTACGCCATCCATGGGTCCAAGAATTATAAATTCAGACCAATTATTGCCAATAAACTACAGCGAACTAATAAACAAAATAACTGAGGTTGCTGCCACCCGGCGTTCATCGAGTTGGCACCTTTTATTCGGTAACACTGACGTTGTCAGTTGCTTCGAGAGTCCCGAGCTATTGACCCGAAAGGGTGTCCAGTATCACTGGTACAACCGAGGTTATAGTGATTTTGATGATTTCTTAAATACCCTAACTTCCAAGAAAAGGAAAATGATAAGAAAAGAAAGGGAAAGTATTTCACGTCAGCAAATTGCTATTACTCTATTTACAGGAAAAAAAATAGATCATTCAATTTGGGAGCTCTTCTACCGTTTATATGAGAGAACTTATGCTAAACGTAATGGCACAAGAGGATATTTAACTAAGAAATTCTTTGACCTAATCAGCAATTCTATGTCAGACCAGTTATTGATGGCAGTCGCAATGAGACATGAGGAACCAATTGCGTGTGCTTTATATTTCTACGATAGTGAGTGCCTATATGGCAGATACTGGGGAAGCACTAGCGAATATAATCACCTACATTTCGAGCTCTGCTACTATGCTGGCATTGAGTTTGCCATCACCAACAAACTGCTTCGGTTTGACGCCGGAGCCCAAGGCGAACATAAGATCATTAGAGGGTTTGAACCAGTAAAGACAACCTCACTTCACTGGATCAGGCATCCAGAATTTCGACGTGCAATCAGTAGCTTTCTTGAGCAAGAAGAAGCTCACGTTGTTGAGCACGTGGAACGGGCAAGACAACTGCTTCCATTCAAGACAAAATGACGTTACCAAGTTCCCTTATTTTTCATTGACACCCAAGGCTCAGTAGCAGGAAGAGCGTCACCGCTCTGCAAAAGCTCGATAGAGATATTTTCGGGAGATCTGACGAATGCCATTCTCCCGTCACGCGGTGGCCGGTTTATGGTAACCCCGTTTTTTATCAAACGCTCACAGCTGGAATAAATATCATCAACCTCAAATGCCAGATGCCCAAAGTTTCTCCCCCCATCAAACTTCTCTGCATCCCAGTTATGGGTCAACTCTAAAAGGGGAGAGCGCAACTCCTTCGCGTTTTTAACATCTCCAGCGGCTGTTAGGAAAACTAAAGTAAAGCGTCCTGATGGATAATCATTGCGAGCATGCTCTATCAACCCAAGTGCGCCACAGTAAAAGGATAACGCTCGCTCAATGTTTTCAACCCTAACCATCGTGTGTAAGTAACGCAAATAAACCTCCCCAATTACTGAGTTATAGTTTTTATCAAAGCATGGCCAACTGGCGAATATCAAATAATATCCTTGTGATGTCACCCATAAATCTTCCGGCATCTGCTCCGTTCACAATTCGGTGATCATAAGATAATGATAACGGCAAAAACAGTCGTGGTAGGAATTCAATGCCATTCCAGTGAGGTTTCATAGTGGCCTTTGAAACCCCAAGGATCGCTACCTCTGGAGAATTTACTATTGGTGTAAAATAACTTCCTCCCAAAGCTCCTAAACTTGAGATTGTGAAGCAACCTCCTTGCATATCCATAACAGATAATTTCCCTTGCCGAGCTTTTTCAGCAACCATGAGGACTTCGTCGGCAAGCTCCCAGATTCCTTTTTTGTCGACATCTCGGACCACAGGAACAACTAATCCTCGCTGAGTATCAACAGCAATACCAATATTAATGAAGCTCCTTTGTAGGTACTCACTAGAATTTAACAACAGGGATCGATTGAATTTAGAATTAGCTCGCAAAGCAATTGCCACTGATTTTATTATAAAAGCAAGAGGCGTAAGCTTAGTCGCCCTAGCTTCTGCCTCGTCACTCAGCGACTTACGGAACGACTCAAGCTCAGTTATATCAGCATCATCAAAATGAGTTACATGAGGAATGGTCGACCAGCTCTGTTTCATATTACGAGCGGTTAGCACCTCTACCTTGCTCATGCGGATGCGCTCTACAGCTCCAAATGACTCAAAATCTATCTCTGATTGTGGGAGCATATCATCAGATACGGAAGGCGGAGCTCGCGGAACATTGATATTTTGAGCGACAAATCTATTAAGGTCCTCTCGTATGATGCGTCCTCTAGGTCCCGAACCTTTGACAATAGTTAAATCTACTCCGAGCTCGCGTGCTGCAAGTCGCACAGATGGTCCGGCATACACATCGCTAGAAAAAGAAAGATGATCCTTTGAAATTGGTAAGATCGTTGCTTCGATCTTAGCACCTTTTGCACTGGTCAGATTTTCATTAATATCACAATCCGTCCGCAATTCTTTTTTCGGATTTGATAACGGCTTGACTAAATCGACCATACCACTACTGTCACCAGCAACCGTATCTTCTGTGATGCGCTTCAGACGAACTATAGGATCGCCTGTGCTAAGCTTATCGGACTCAACCGCAAGGATCTCAGTGACAATGCCGGAAACTCTAGCAGGCACGTCCATCGATGCCTTGTCTGACTCCAGTGTCACCAGAGTGTCCCCTTCATAGACCTTGTCACCAACAGAAACTAGAACCTCTAACACATCTAAGGCTTCTGAGCTTCCTGTGTCTGGAACCGAAGCAACGACCATCTCGTCAGAGACCTCATTGTTGTTTGAGTCTGTATTTACTTCATTCTGAATATTTTTATTAACATTTTTAGTGTTTGATTGAACATCAATAATACTAATCGGTCCGTTTGAGATGGAAGTGTCCTTGGTACTATCAACCTCAATCTCAGCAATTGGAAGACCAACCTTCACACTATCACCCTCCTTTACTAGATAGCGAGATAAAACCCCCTCTGCGGTGGATGGAACATCCATACTTGCTTTGTCAGATTCCAATACGAGTAAAGACTCATCCAGCTTTACCCTATTCCCCGGAGAAATAGAAAGTTCAATCACCTCAACGCTATCAACACCACCAAGATCAGGAACTAATATAACTTCGATTGTCACAACAACACCTCAAATTTCGTATACACTTAATTAGTTTTTAACAATACAGCAAAGTATTAAGCTTACAATTGAAGATAAATCAAACAGCGAGTGGATTACATTTTTCGGGATCTATTCCTAGCGCGATAATTGCCTCTGAAACGATATCTGCATCCAACTTCCCTTGGTCTGAAAGAGCTTTCAATGCAGCCACCACAATAAATTTCCTATCCACTTCAAAAAAGTACCTTAGAGACTCTCGGCTATCGCTTCGACCGAAGCCATCAGTTCCCAGCACACAGAGTGGCGAATGAATAAAGGCCCTTAACTGTTCGCCATAATTTTTCATATAGTCTGTAGCAATCACCACGGGTCCTTCACTATCTTGAAGGGACTGTTCAACAAAAGAAATCTTGGGATCGTCTGTGGGGTGGAGCAAATTCCATCTCTGAGCGCTCTGTCCCTCGCGAACTAATTGATTTACGCTGGTTAAACTCCATACATCACAATTTACATTATACTTGTGCAAAAGTATTTCTTCAGCACGAAGAACTTCGTTTAATATCGTACCCGAACCCATTAGCTGAACTTTCAAATGTGACTCAGTCGATCTTTTTAATCGGTACATTCCCTTAATAATACCGTCTATGACCCCAACTGGCATCGCAGGCTGTGGATAATTTTCATTCATTGTCGTTATATAATAAAAACAATTTTCGCGTCGCTGAAACATTGTCTCCAAACCGTTCTGTATGATTACCGCAAGTTCATAGCTATATGTTGCATCGTAGCTTCTGCAATTGGGAACAGTATTTGCCAATATATGGCTATGCCCATCCTGGTGCTGCAAACCTTCACCATTTAATGTTGTGCGTCCTGCAGTGGCGCCAATGAGAAAGCCCCTAGCCTGACTATCCCCTGAGGCCCACGCTAAGTCACCAATTCGTTGGAAACCAAACATAGAATAAAAAATATAAAAAGGGATCATTGGCAATGCATTTGTACTGTAGGAAGTTGAAAGTGCCAACCAAGCCGACATGGCACCGGCTTCATTTATACCCTCTTCTAAAATCACACCCTTTTTTTCTTCCTTGTAGTACATTATCTGCTCACGATCATGTGGTGTATACTTCTGCCCTGCTGAGCTATATATGCCTAGCTGCCGGAACATTCCTTCCATCCCGAAAGTTCTCGCCTCATCAGGAACAATGGGCACCACAAACTTTCCTATGTTTACATCTTTAACCAAGGTGGATAAAATTCTCACGAATGCCATAGTGGTTGAAATAGCCCTCTCGCCACTACTTTCTACCTGCTTTTTAAACGTATCTAGATTTGGAATATTCATCGCCTGAAATTCAACCTGACGACTGGGTATTGCTCCCCCTAATCTGCTACGTTGCTGACTCATGTAAAGCATTTCTGGGCTATCATCGGGGGGACGGTAGTATGGCACGCTATGTAACGCATCATCGCTAATCGGAAGCCCGAATCGATCTCTAAACGATTTTAGCGCTTTTATATCCAATTTTTTCACTGAGTGCGTGTCATTAGCAGCCTCACCGGCGCCACCTAATCCATAGCCTTTTACCGTATGAGCCAATATAACGGAGGGTTGACCTTTGCATTGAGAAGCTGCATAGTAAGAGGCAAACACCTTGTATGGATCATGTCCCCCTCTATTCAGCCCCATGATTTGGTCATCGGTCATATCAGCAACCAATTCTAGAAGTTCTGGATACTTTCCGAAGAAATGTTCTCTGGTGTATGCACCACCATTAAATTTGTAATTTTGAAGTTCACCATCATACACCTCATTCATACGCTGCAATAATAAACCACTCTTATCTCTGTCTAGTAGCACATCCCAATGTCGACCCCATATCACTTTAATAACGTTCCAACCAGCTCCACGAAATACTCCCTCCAGCTCTTGGATAATCTTTCCATTGCCTCGCACAGGTCCATCCAACCTTTGAAGATTACAATTAATCACAAAGATCAAATTTTCTAATTGCTCCCGTCCAGCAAGTGATATTGCGCCAAGAGTCTCCGGCTCATCACATTCTCCATCGCCTAGAAAAGCCCAAACCTTTCTATCTTTCCTGGGAAGAAGACTCCGTGCCGACAGATATCTCATGACGTGAGCTTGATATATAGCCTGAATTGGTCCAAGACCCATCGATACAGTGGGAAACTGCCAGTAATCTGGCATAAGCCAAGGATGTGGATAGGATGAGAGACCGTCGCCCTCAACCTCTCTTCGAAAGTTATCTAATTGTTCCGCCGAAATTCTCTTTTCTAAAAACGAACGAGCATAAATTCCGGGCGCACTGTGCCCCTGAAAAAAAACGAGGTCTCCCAAGTGCTTCTCAGATGAGGCACGAAAAAAATGGTTAAATCCAATCTCATAGAGCGTTGCAGCAGAAGCAAAACTTGCTATGTGACCACCTATGCCAGGAGACCGCTCATTTGCACGCATAACCATAGCAAGGGCATTCCAGCGAATGAGAGAACGAATCTTACGCTCCATGAAGAGGTCGCCAGGTAATGGTTTCTCATCGTTGGGAGGGATCGTATTACAGAAGTTCGTTGTCGAGGCGCTGGGCACCTGAACGGACTGCGCTTGGGCATGGGCGCGAAGTTTTTCCAAAATAAATGCTGCTCGCTCTTTACCAGAAAAACGATTTACTGAATCAAACGCGTCCAGCCACTCTTGCGTTTCTAATGGATCAAAATCTTCAGACATGAGGTGTCGCACTCCAGAGTCGATTTTTTAAGGCTTAATCCGATATTTTTATAAACTTGCAACGGGAATTGTGATACTGAGACTACAGTAAAGCGAGCTGGCCACCGCAACATTGTACTTCTATCAGCGTTGCCGTTTCAATAGCTAAAAAGTAGGTATAAAACAATTCGTTTAAAATAAAGAGAACGTCGTAGTGAATAGAACATACCGTATATGCAAATTCCATTTAAATCGCTCCAAAAACCAATAAACACTTTTTGCTATGACTACAAACAAAAAGGTATTTTAATCATCGGACATATTCTTTGATTCTGATACGGGCCACGACGTGTATATTGCTTTAACAAGAGTCGCCAGAGGTATTGCAAAAAATACACCCCAGAATCCCCAAACACCCCCAAAAATCAATACAGCAGATATTATGGCGACTGGATGCAAATTAACTACCTCAGAAAATAGTAAGGGAACCAACAAATTTCCATCCAAGAATTGTATAATTGCATAAACAATGGATAGCCAGAGGAATTCGGCACCCCAACCCCACTGAGCATACCCAACCATAAGTACTGGTATTGTGACCAGAGTAGCTCCTACATATGGTACGAGTACAGAAAGACCGACAAGCATAGCAAGCAACGCAGCGTATTTTAGATCTAAGAACACGAATGCGATTAATGAAGTGAAACCAACTAGTATTATTTCAATAAATTTTCCACGGATATAATTTGAGCATTGTGACTCCATTTCAAACCAAATTGAGTTTAAAACCGGCCTTTTGGAAGGCAACAGGCCTGAAAAAAATGACACGAGCAAATCTCTATCCTTTAACATGAAAAACACCAACAAAGGAACCAAAATTAGATAAATAACAATTGAGATTAGCCCGGGAAAACTACTTATCGATAAAGTGAAAAGTTGCTCTACAATTTCACCTAACTCCTGAGTAACACGCAAACCAATGGCATTAAACTGATCTGCTGTAACATAGTCTGCATATTTCTCTGGGACGCCTGCGATAATCTCCTGTATGTTTGCCAAAATACTAGGAGTCTCTCCGACAAGCACCCTCATTTGGCGACCTACCACAGGTATAAAACCAACAATTAATGAAATCATCCCTAAGATGAAAACTATATAAGACAGACTCATAGCAACAGGTCGTGAGATACCGAGAGTACAAATTTTGTTTACCATTCCTTGTAGAAGAAAAGCAATGACAATCGATACCAATAAAGGACCGAGCACGCCTCCTACAGTCATCAGAATTAGCACTGAGCTAAAAAGTATAATACTCAGGAGCACCGCTTCGCTGGTACCGAAGTATTTCTGAAGCCAATTAAAAATTGTCTCTTTAATCATGAAAATTTGCTCACCTTAGATTATCCCTCTATTCTCCAGTCATCTAATATACCCAAAAACTGTAACAAGTTTTTATTTTTGTGGCTATCATTAATCCAGTGTGAAGAATGAGTGGAATTGTGGATACAACTACCGAAATACAACAGTGAAACAACTAAATGAGCTCTCTTAAGCGAAAATCTCGCTGGAGCACAGCCATTTATCTGTGCTCCACGATCTTTTGCATGAGCCACAGCGAAAGTTTAGATATCAATCTACCGATATTAGGAGATACTAGCTCATCAATCGTTTCCGTACAGCAAGAATATCTTATTGGGCGGAGCTGGTTGAAGGCCTTCCGCGCCAGAGTGCCTGAGTATAAAGACCCTCTTGTCAAAGAATATCTTGAACATTTGCTTTTCAATCTTGCTACCTATAGTCAACTTAAAGACACACGATTAGAACTTATCATAGTTGACAATCCAACCATGAATGCTTTCGCTGTCCCAGGGGGAGTTATCGGTATAAATATTGGTATTTTCAACTATGCAAAGTCAGAGGATCAACTAGCCTCTGTCCTTGCACACGAGCTTGCACATCTCAGCCAAAGGCACTTCGCCAGAGGCATCGAGGAAAGGCGAAAAAACGCCTCTTTCGGGATGGGCGGCCTGCTTGTTGGTTTAGTCTTCGCTGCAGCAGGTAACGCAGATGCCGGGACAGCAGTAATCTCTGCATCACAGGCTGCTTCTCTTGAGAGTAGCCTGAGATACAGCCGAAGCAATGAGCGCGAGGCAGATAGAATCGGCCTCGAGACTATTCGAAATTCTGGTAGAGATCCAGCCGCGGTAGGTCAGATGTTTGAGCAGATGCTTTCGGCTAGTCGGCACATCGGCAAACGGCCACCAGAATTCTTACTCACTCATCCGGTTACTGAAAAACGTATTTCTGATACTAATAATCGTATTCTGCGGTTACCAAAAAAATATTATCCGGAAAGTGAAACCTATAATTTAATTCGTATCAGAACAATGACACAAAATATCGACAGTCCTTCCGAAAAGGTCAAACATTTTCAACATCAACTTCAAAACACATATTTTAATCTAGACCCGATTAAATATGGTCTCACATTGTCCTTGATGCAAAATGGTGACTATGAGGAAGCAAGAAAAATCCTTAACGAACTTGTCACTGAAGATCCTAATCAATTTATTTTCAAATACACTAGTATAGAACTAGACATAAACAACCAACATCTTCTTGAGGCCAAAAACAAGATTGAAAAGTTATTGACAATCCGTCCAACTAGCTATCCCTTAAAATTTCTCAATTCGAAAGTCCTAAGGAAAGAAAATCGGTATGATGAGGCTATTAAAATTTTAAAGGATCTATCAAGGGAGCGACCCAATGATCCAGATTTATGGTATCAGCTTGCTGAAGTAAGCGGCTTGGCGGGCGATATATCGGGGGTACACCTCGCCCGTGCAGAATACTTTATGCTAGTGGGTGATTTTGAAAGAGCGAAATTCCAGTTTTCTCAAGCAGCAAAGCTGCTCAGAGGAGATTTTAAACATTTCGCGATCATTCAGCAGCGACTACAAGATTTGATAATGATTCAAGAAAGAGTGTCAAACCTATAAACATTTGTTTTCACCGAACAGGGACCCACGATCTGCCTATCACTTCTTGAAATCTAGCATTCTGTTGACCGCGACAAGTGCCTTTTTAGCTACATGCGGATCCACATATACCTCATTCTTTTCGCTAGTAAGACAATCCAGCAGACGATCCATTGTATTCATCGCCATCCAAGGGCAATCACCGCAGCTCAAGCAAGTAGCTCCGTTACCGGCCGTTGGGGCCATCAAAAGCTGCTTGTTGGGAACTGCTTGCTGCATTTTGTACAAGATCCCACGGTCAGTTGCCACAATAAGTTGAGGATTAGGCATTTCTTGCGCGGCTGAAATTAGTTGTGAAGTAGAGCCAACAAAATCTGCTAAATCAATAACTACTCTCGGCGATTCCGGATGAACTAGAATGGCAGCATCGGGATATATATTAAGCATATTCAAGACTCCTTGAGCCTTAAATTCCTCATGCACTACGCAACTCCCATCCCAAAGAAGCATATCCGCACCCGTTTTCCCTTGAACATAACTACCGAGATACCTATCTGGCGCCCAGAGAATTTTCTTGCCCTGAGAATCTAGGTAATCAATTACTTCTACAGCAATACTAGAGGTAACAACCCAATCCGCTCGGGCTTTAACAGCTGCGGAAGTATTCGCATAAACCACCACAGTTCTATCGGGATTATTATCGCAAAATGCCTCGAATTGACTTGCTGGACATCCAATGTCTAGCGAGCACGTTGCATCATGAGAGGGCATCAGAACTCGCTTATCTGGCGAGATGATCTTTGCTGTCTCACCCATAAAAGCCACCCCAGCTACGATGAGGAGTTGCGATTCTGAACGTTGACCAAAACGTGCCATCTCAAGTGAGTCAGAAACAATACCCCCACTTTCCTCAGCTAGCGATTGAATAGCGGGATTAGTGTAATAGTGAGCAATTAAACTTACATTATTATCTGTAAGTAGATCTCGAAGCTGCTCTATGGTACCAACATCATCGGCGGTTGGCTTAAGTCCCAAATTTGGAATGTGGTTCAAGTGCCGAAGAACCAATTCACGAGGATTTATGCTCGATGACACCCTCTCGGAATCAAGGTCCATCGCTAATTCCCCAACATCCGCCTAAACTCATCTGAAATCTGTACATTTGCATGTCACGAATTGTAAACTGCTCGATTTTAATGTAGTTGCGGTATGATATTAAAGCGTCGACAAAATATATACAAACGCGCTTACAACGATAACAAGCACTGTTACTGCTGCAATCGCATCAACTCGGCTATCGTTTGCATCCGTCACCTTATCGGACTTTGATTCATCTTCTGTCATCGCGTTTTTTCTCTTCTTACCGGATAGTGTATACTAGCAATCCAAGCATCTGCTGTCGCGTCGATTCTGTTTAAAATTGTCGCAAGCTATGTACTTGGGACCGAGCACGTTTAGATCAGTTTTGATAAAAGATTCAGGTATTACTTTGCATCAACGATCTTTAACAGCTTTTTTAATTTACCCAAGTTATGTTGCTCATGAGTGATATTAGTTTCGAAAAATAAATAATGGTCCATGATAGTCTAACTCAACTATTCTTTTTTATCTTCAGCGGTGCTGCGATACTTGCGACACTGGCGCTCTTCGGTCGCCAACCTCTCATCATCGCGTATATAGCACTCGGAGTTTTAATCGGGCCCTACTCACTGCAATGGGTAACCGATATCGAAACTATATCTTCAATTTCAGAAATTGGAATAATCTTCCTTTTATTTCTTCTAGGTCTAGATATGCAGCCAAAGGCACTTGTTAAGGTGTTGCGCCAGGCCACTCAATCGACAATGATCAGCTCAATTATTTTCGGTATTACCGGATATTCTTTAGGGTATATTTTTGGTTTTTCCCAACTAGAAAATCTGATCATTGGAGTCTCAATGATCTTCTCAAGCACGATCATTGGAATAAAACTCCTACCCACCACGGCGCTTCACCACAAACACTCTGGAGAGTTAATGGTAGGAATGTTGCTAATGCAGGACTTTTTAGCAATTATAGTGTTGTTACTTATTATGTCAGGCAACGTAAATCTGAAGGAATTGACCCTTACTCTTTTGGCCTTACCACTGCTTGTTTGTGTGGCATTTTCAATCGTTCGCTTTCTACTGCTGCCTCTGTTCATAAGGTTTGAACAGATCGGGGAGTACATTTTTCTGATCGCGATTGGTTGGTGCCTCGGCACATCTGAAGCTGCCGCTCAATTAGGTTTATCGAGAGAAATTGGAGCATTTATAGCCGGCATCTCCATCGCCACATGCCCCCTTTCAAAACATATTGCTCTCAGCCTAAAACCCTTGCGCGACTTCTTTTTGATTTTGTTTTTTTTCTCTCTGGGTAGCGGTTTCAATATAAACCTAATTCCCGAAATAGGCGTAGCAGTTGTATTTTTCACCGGTGTCATGCTTGCAATTAAGCCGCTAATCTATTTCTACCTTTTGCGTTCGCAGAGTGAATCGCCATCTCTAGCCTGGGATATTGGATTTAGACTAGGACAAAATAGTGAATTTTCATTGCTAATAGCCTACATGGCTTTTAGCAGTAATCTTATTGGGACCGAAGCATCTCATCTCATTCAAGCAGTAGCGATCATGACATTCATATTCTCGAGTTATATTGTAGTACTGAAGTTCCCTACCCCAATTTCCACAAATGAGAGACTTCGGCGAGACTAAGTGATTTTAGGCTGGCTCAGGGAAGGTTACGTGAATTACAAGTAAGTCTTTGCCACCATTTCACCAGAAGAGTATCGATTGCGCTTTCCACTGATATACCAAATCGTTCCGTTAACGATTTATTGAGAATATATTTGACTTCAAGAACATCAGCCTTCTCCATTGATGAAACCAGATACTCATCGCTCGTTTTCAAGTCATCGACCAGCCCGAGCTCTAAGGCTCTGCTGCCATACCAAACTTCACCAGTAGCGATCTGATTAATCTCTATTTTCTCTCGCCGCTCACTAACATAACGCTTAAAAAGCTGATGTGTCTCTTCTAACTCATTGACAAATTTTTCTCTTCCTTTTTCGGTATTTTCTCCAAATAGTGTCAACGTACGCTTGTATTCTCCCGCTGTAAGTAATTCAAAATCAATCTTGTTGTGTTTTAGCACACGATTAAAATTTGGTAATTGAGCAACCACTCCAATCGAGCCCAAGACGGCAAATGGAGCCGCTATAATATAATCAGCAACGCATGCCATCATGTAACCCCCGCTAGCCGCAACTTTGTCCACGCTAACGGTAACGGGAATATCTCTCTTGCGTAGTCGATCGAGTTGACTGGCTGCTAGTCCGTAGCTATGTACCATTCCTCCCGCACTCTCTAAACGAAGTAATACCTCATCAGTAGCTGTGGCGGTTGTGAGCACTGCCGTTATCTCCTCTCTCAAATTGACAACAGCGGATGCATTTATATTACCCTCAAAGCTCAATACAAAGACGCGTTTTCGTGCCGCACAATCTAAAGAATTCTGATTTTTGGCTACTTTTCTTTCATTTTTTCTCTCGCGCTTTTTTTTATCCTGAAGCTTCTTTTGTTCTATCTTTTTCTCCGCGTCATTAAGCACCGCCAAGTGCATAACATCACTTGTATCCTCATGCTGATCATTAAGTCGCGTGACCATAAGATCTCCCTTGGCGGTTCTCTCTCGCTTGTTACGGAGTGACGTAATCAAGGTAACGACGAACAAAAAGATTAGTGTGAAGGTGGCGAGCTTGGCAAAAAATAACCCATAATCGTATAAAAATTCCAAAGCTGTCTCCTGTTGTTTTTAGCCCGTATGTAACTTAAATAACATCACTTTTCTTAGTTTCCGAGCGCTTAGCATTAGTAAGAAATCTATCAATTAACCGTCCCGAGAGTACTGAGGGTGGCGGCACTGCGGAAGGCATGTTATCACAGTGCCACCATCGTGCCTCACTTATTTCGTGCCCGTCTACGGTAATGCTTTCTGAAGCAGCCTCTGCCATAAAACCCAACATCAACTGACTCGGAAAGGGCCATGACTGACTTCCGATGTATACTGGATTTTTAATGTGAATTCCAACTTCTTCAAAAACCTCCCGTTGTAAAGCATCCTCAGCACTCTCCCCCGCCTCAATGAAGCCTGCAACTGCACTGAAAAGACCATCCGCCCAGTTTGATTGCCGAGCTAACAGACAATATTCACCCTTAGTCACGACAACAATAACACAGGGAGAAATCCGTGGATAATGTGGTTTTAAACACCTGATACATGCCAAAGTGTTTACAGAATCTTGAATTTCAGTTGGATTACCACACACTCCACAAAACATGTGGCTTCTTTTCCATTCTAAAAGTTGAACCGCGCGGGATGCTACAGCAAAATGAAGTTCATTACTTGCTAATAGTAACGCTCTTAAATTAATCGTCGAAAAATCATCTAAACAGCTTATATCGCCAGATAAGTCCCAAACCTCGCAGTCAAAATTTCCCCAAGCACCTAGGAGCAAGGTTGATATACAATACTTTTTTGCTGGTTCAATATCATTGACAGCGAAAATAAATTCGCGCTCCCTTATGAGAATTGAACCATCGACGACACCGATAACTATTTTTTCAGCGCTTTCACGCTCTGCAAAAGTGATTGTAAACTGTTTATTTTTTAGCTCTCTAACCAAAATAAAGCTCCGATATTAAAAAGATTTCTTGTTCCCTTGCAAAAAAAGATCTCAATATATAAAGTTTACGGCCGTAGTACACATACTTCTTCTAAAAATAATAATAACTGATTACAAAAGGTCTAAAGAATGAACACGTCTCTTCCATCAGCTTTCGAGAAAAATTTTTTAGGCCACTCTCCTCAGTGGTATCAAAAAGCAATCATCGGTTTTCTAATAGTAAATCCGATTATACTTTACCTATTGGGGCCGTTCGTCACAGGATGGCTCTTAATAGGAGAGTTTATATTTACCCTTGCGATGGCGTTAAAGTGCTATCCGCTGCAGCCAGGAGGGCTGCTGGCAATTGAAGCCATAGTCCTCGGGCTGGCGTCCCCCGACAGCGTATATAAAGAGGCAGTCTCAAATTTTCAAGTAATCTTACTACTAATGTTTATGGTAGCAGGAATATACTTTATGAGGGACATGTTACTATTCGTGTTCACAAAAATTTTACTTACCGTAAGGTCGAAGGTACTACTGTCGCTTCTTTTCAGTTTTGCCGGCGCATTTCTTTCAGCATTTCTCGATGCCCTTACGGTCACTGCGGTCCTTATTTCCGTCGCTGTAGGCTTCTATAGCGTGTACCACCGAGTTGCGAGTGGTAGAGACAGTAATTGTGCTGACCATGACCACACCACTGATGAGCAAGTGCTTGCTGAAAATCAGGAGACTCTAGAGCAATTTAGCGCATTTTTGAGAAGTTTAATAATGCATGGTGCAGTAGGCACCGCCTTGGGCGGAGTGTGCACAGTAGTCGGTGAACCGCAAAACCTTTTAATCGCTGAGAAGGCCGGTTGGGATTTTATGACATTTTTCTGGATCATGTCTCCAGTAACCATGCCGGTTTTAATCTGCGGTTTAATAACATGTGTTGTCATCGAAAAAATCGGAATTTTGGGGTATGGCGCGCAACTCCCAAAGGAAGTCCGGATGGTGCTGGAAAACTTTAACGCACAAGAGCAATCAAATCGAACTCAAGAGGATGTAGCGGCTCTCATGGTGCAATTCATAGTTGCCGTTATATTAGTGTTTGCACTGGCGTTGCATGTAGCTCCTGTTGGACTAATAGGGCTGATGATTATTGTACTCCTTACGGCTTTTAATGGGGTCATAGACGAGCATAAGATTGGCCATGCGTTCGAGGAGGCGCTCCCATTTACAGCGCTCTTAGTCGTATTTTTTGCGATCGTGGCTGTTATTCATGAGCAACACCTCTTTTCACCGGTAATATCAGTGGTTCTATCCATGGATGAGAGTATCCAGCCAGGGATGTTTTTCTTGGCAAACGGAATATTATCTATGATAAGTGATAATGTATTTGTAGCAACGGTTTATATAAACGAGGTAAGAGCGGTACTTGATTCTGGAGAAATAAGTAGAGAACATTTCGATAAACTTACAGTTGCAATAAATACTGGTACTAATCTTCCAAGCGTCGCTACCCCAAATGGTCAGGCAGCCTTCTTATTTTTGTTAACATCCGCACTCGCTCCTTTAATAAAACTCTCTTACATGAGGATGGTCATAATGGCACTTCCCTATACTTTAGTGCTCACAGTGGTTGGGTTCGTAGCAGTTATTTACATGATTTAAAAAATCACTATTTGAAAAGCGACACTATGGTAAAATTAAGGTTTTAGTATTTAGGGAGGTGCAAACACTTTTTTGGTAACTAACGAGAGAGCGCCTCCATGCCACGCTCAAGGCCATCTAACGTGAGAGGATACATTCTATCCTCGACTAAACGGCGTAACATAGATATTGAGGGCGTATAGTGCCAGTAATTTTCCTCTACGGGGTTAATCCAAATGACTTTATTGTATGTGCTTGCCACTCTTTGCATCCAAACCATCCCGGACTCTTCATTCTGATACTCAACACTGCCGCCGGGACTACTTATCTCATAAGGAGCCATAGATGCATCTCCAACAAAGATCACCTTGTAATCTGATGAGTACTTGTTCAAGAGATCATGCGTCTTAATTTGTTGATCTTTCCGCCTTCGATTTTCCTTCCACACATAATCATAAAGACAATTATGAAAATAAAAATATTCCATATGTTTAAATTCAGTCTTAGCAGCCGAAAACAATTCCTCACAGAGGGTGACAAAAGGATCCATTGACCCACCAACATCAAAAAAAATAAGTACTTTGACCGAATTACGCCGTTCAGGAATCATCTTCAAGTCAAGCAATCCAGCATTTCGAGCGGTACTTCGAATGGTATCACCAAGATCTAAAAAGTCTGGGGCTCCCTCACGCGCAAATCTTCGTAACCTCCGTAATGCAATTTTAATGTTTCTAGTGCCTATTTCTATAGAGCCGTCTAAATCTCGATATTGGCGCTCGTCCCAAACTTTAACCGCACTACCTGATCCACCGGGCCCTCCAATACGGATGCCCTCTGGATTATAACCTCCGTGTCCAAATGGTGACGTCCCACCGGTCCCAATCCATTTATTACCCCCTTGGTGCCGCTCCGACTGTTCCTCTAGGCGTTTTTTAAATTCTTCAATAAGCTTTTCTAGACCTCCTAAACTCTCAATTTTCGCTTTTTCTTCGTCCGTAAAGTGTTTTTCAAATTCCTTTTTCAACCATTCTTCAGGTATGAGGAGTTCCAAAATTTGATCTATATCTTGCAGATTTTTAAAGTAAGCACCGAATGCTCTATCAAAACGATCAAAATATCGTTCATCTTTAACCATACAAAGCCGTGCGAGCAGATAAAACTCATCAGTAGATCCAAACGAGAGATTTTTATCCATTGCATTTATCAGGTCTAACAACTCCTTAATTGAGACTGGCACTCCAGAGCGCTTTACCGTATTAAAAAAATTAATTAGCATGATTTAGGTCATCTCATTTCTCGTCTAGTCATAAATGCCAATCTCTCCAGCAGATGCACATCTTGTTCATTTTTCAATAACGCGCCATAAAGCGGCGGTATAGCTTTCGTTGGATCTCGATTTGTAAGAATGTCGTCAGGAATGTCATCAGACATGACAAGTTTTAACCAGTCGACCAGCTCAGAAGTGGAAGGTTTCTTCTTTAACCCAGGCACTTTTCTAACATCAAAAAATATTTCCAGCGCCGTATCGACAAGTTTCTTTTTAATATCGGGGAAATGCACATCGACAATTTGTTGCATTGTCGATTTATCAGGAAAATTTATGAAATGGAAAAAACAGCGCCTCAGAAATGCATCAGGCAATTCTTTTTCGTTATTGCTGGTAATAATAACAATCGGTCTCTGTATTGCTCGAACCGTCTGGCCCGTCTCATAAACATAGAACTCCATTCTATCCAGTTCTTGCAGTAAGTCATTCGGAAACTCTATATCTGCCTTATCTATTTCATCAATCAACAAAACAACCTGCTCTTGCGAGGTAAAAGCCTCCCAAAGCTTTCCTTTATCAATATAGTTGGCTATATCATGTACCTTTTTATCTCCAAGCTGTGAGTCTCGGAGCCTTGAAACCGCATCATACTCATATAGCCCCTGTTGCGCCTTAGTTGTCGATTTTATGTGCCACGAGAGCATTTTTTTCCCCAAAGCCCTTGACACCTCCTCCGCAAGCATTGTCTTTCCCGTTCCCGGTTCTCCCTTTATCAGCAAAGGGCGTTCAAGAGTTACCGCAGCATTCACCGCAAGCTGAAGCTCTTCTGTAGCAACATAGTTTTTCGTACCAGTAAATTTCATGATCGTTAGTATCCATGCCTCGATGCAGCATTATAATGAAATTCCACAGCTACTTAAAAGAAAAATCGATCAGCTACAACGACTGACTCTTTATTAAATTCTTTGAGGAAAATGCCGCAATTTACGTATTGGACCGACGACGCTTATCCGACGAAAATGCGGGTCGCACCCTAACTGGAGGTGGTCTTTTCATTTTGCTCCACAAGAATCTTGCAGCCCCATAAAGAGTCAAAGTTACGATTATCATTGCCAAAATTGGAGCAAGGCCTCGCTGGAAACCTACATCTAACAGTAAACCTTCATACAAGCTAACAAAAAAAGCAGGCGCCAAGTGGAAATCATCATAATAAGCTGTGACCGGCGTCATAAAAAACACTACAGCAACAAGTACCGAACTTTGCCGAAACGCTGAACTCTTGACCCCTCTGATCATATACCAAAGACAAAATAGCAACCAAAAAACGCCGAATGAATAAGCAATCCATCCCCAAAAATAATTTTCAGTTGAATACACTACTAATCCACCCAACGTAAGACGAAGTCTTCCAAATCTTGCTCTTTAATAAGATGTTTGGAGAAAACCTTCCACATAATAGATACTCCACTTAAATGAACAAGCCTCTAGGAACCGCTCAAAAGGTGATGCCAGCTCGGCAGTTCCATACCATTTGCAACTAACCCATAGGAATCATTCGATTGCAACGAGCAAAGCTTAGTTCTATTTTTTTTCGCATCAAGTTTGACGCAGTCCTTTACCTTATATCGATTTTCATAATAAGTGCAATGACATGTAATCTGATCCAGATGTGCACACCTCTGTAAGTTAAGCTCGCTCAGTATACGTACCCTCCAATTTCACCAAGCAGCACTTACCATAACCATCGCAGAGTAGTTCCCACTATAATTCTGTCATTTCCTCAAGACATTTTTTTCCAAAATCTCTCTTCAAAACCCCCGGCAACCATTCGAACAATTCCCTCCATTCAACAAAAAAGTTCTCAGATTTCCGAGATAAACTCCGAAATTATAGGCTTGACGATCTCTGCACGCCAACCGTTCGTTAATCGGGGAGGCCAGCAAACGTCGCCACTTAATGCGCTTCTCACAATAACCTCTAGCTCCTTTTTTGAAGCCAACAACTCAACCGGAATTTCGCGCAATTCACCAAATTTAGTCAAATACTGAAAAAGCCTCTTTACAACGCCATTAGCTGAGCTATTCAGTGGCCTCGGCATTACCACAACTTCGGGGTCATCATAACTTTTTTGAATTTCAGACATAATACTCTCACCAAAAACTCGAATGTCTTTCACAAGAAGATCTTTTATTAAAAATAAATCTGAGTATACCTGCGGAGGTTTAGTAGAGAGCTTAAATAGTATAGCATCAGACAGGATATGCTTTCTCGGCTTGTCATGTAATCTAGCGGTAAGCTCCCGCCAATAACTTAGACGTTTAAGTAGTCGAAGTGATCTTGAGTCTAAACGATGCTTACCTTTGAATCGTTGAAAATAAAACTCGGGGCTCTCACGCGATGCAACGGTCTCTATCAGTGCGGCAATCTCGTCATGAAACCAAGACCAGCGGCACAACGCACTTAATTTACTGCAAAGGATTTTATGTAAATCTGCTAGATGTGCCACATCATCTTCTGCATATTTTAGTTGCGCCGCCGAGAGAGGTCGAGCTAACCAATTCGAACGAGTAACAGACTTCGTTAATCGTATATCCGTTAAAGATTCTAGAAGTCCAGCATAACTAGTTGAATATCCGATATTTGTTATGCGAGCGGCGATTTGCGTATCAAAAATACAATTCGGAAAAATTTGGGCAGAATACCTTAGAACTTCAAGATCCTCGGCACAAGCATGGAGGACCAATGTACATTTTGGATTTTCCAATAATCGCTTTAACGGCGTTAAATCATTAATACTTGGCGCATCGATCAACCAGCAATGCTCACCATTAAAAATTTGTATAAGCGCCAGCTTCGGGTAAAAGGTATGCGATCTCATAAACTCTGTATCGAGAAATAATGTTTTCTTATTAGCGAGTCTTTGCGTAAGCTTTACTAACGCATTTTTGTCTTTAATCCAAGAGACCATACTAAATAGTTTTTCGACGATCTAGTGCAAGACTTAAAGTACCGCCGTCAACATACTCTAATTCCCCACCCATGGGCACGCCATACGCGATTCTAGACACTTTCTTTCCTAAAATTCGAGACTTATCAGCGATAAACTGAGCCGTGGTTTCACCTTCAAGAGTCAAATTCGTTGCCAAAATCACTTCTTTCAAATCTTGCTCGTGCAGTTGTGTGAATAATTCATCAAAACCCAACTCTTCAGGACCTATGCCATCAATTGGCGAGAGGTGTCCGTGAAGAACGAAATAAGTCCCAAAGAAACAGTTAGCTTGTTCAATTGCTAAGAGATCAGCTGGCGTCTCAACAACGCACAATAGACCCTTCTTCGAGCGCTCGCTTCCACAAAGATCGCACAATAAGTTTTCTGTTAAATTTCTACAGCGAATGCACCTATCGATCTTCTCAATTGACTCGGAGAGAACCTTGACTAGTCGCTTAGCTGATAGCTTATCCCTCTCTATTAAGAATAAAGCCATCCGCTGTGCCGATTTTTTTCCTACACCAGGAAGGCAGCATAAACTCTGTATAAGTTGATAAAAAAGTGGGCTTTGCATATGGTTTTATACATCCAACATTCTTAAAGTGGGATTTTAAATCCCCGCGGCAAGTTTATTCCCCCTGTGAGTTTGGACAAGGAGTCACTTTGACCGTTCTCGACTTTTTTAACTGCATCATTAATAGCAGCTGTTATTAAATCCTCTATAATAGATTTCTCCTCCTTAATCAGATCAGAATCCAGTTCCACCTTGCGAGCATCGAAGCGACCCGTCATAGTGACTTTAACCAAGCCGCCCCCAGATTCACCAATGACCTCTCTGTCTGATGCCTCTTGCTGTAAATCGGCCATCTTCTGCTGCATTTCCTTAGCTTGTCGAAGAAGCTCTTCCATACTCATTTCATTGGACCTCCTTGGGAACAACACTATCTAAATCAATGGAACCATCAAACAGCTGTTTAAACTGCTTAATCTGATCATCTTTATTCAATGCAATAATCATACGCTTCTTATTATCCTCAAAGCTACGAGATGCCTCTACTCTCGGAGTATCTATCTTAACTATTCCAACATCAATTGAGACCCGAAGGGTCGTGCCAAAATAATTACTCAACAGCTCAGCTAACGCTAATTCATGTTTCTTTGAGAGTAAATTGGCATAACCCGAATCTAGTATAAAAAATATTTTATCATTCTCTATTCGAGAATAAATACAATTCTTAGCTATTTCACCAAGAGCCCCTCCAATATCCAGATGTCTACAAACTGACGACCAATGTCTACCCTCGAATCTCTCTAATAGTGGAAGATCAACTTTTTTATTAGAGGATAACTCCAAAGACAAACCTGAACAGTCCTCTTCATCTCGACTAGATATTGATTGCTCCGCGATTATTTGACCATCTTGTCTTGTATTGGTTGCAGATTTGGAATTTTTGTCTTCTTCAACCAAGGTTTCATTTTTAATACACTTTTGATCCTCGCTCAAGCGCTTTATTTCGCTTTCATTGTCACTTAATTCCTCTTTCGGTCGAAACGCAAGCGCCCTAAGTATAATCATCTCAAAGCCTATTCTTGGATCTGGAGCCATTTGAAGGTCATTCCGTCCCAATAAACATATTTGATAAAAAAGTTGAACGTCTTCCTTACTAACCCTTCTAGCCAAGTTCTCAATTACGTGATGATTATCGCCACCGTCTTCATAGCTTTCGGGTACGATTTGATAGATAGAGATTTGATGCAGCAGCACCAATATATCTTCGAGGGCGCAGTCATAGTCCGGAGCATGCTCGTCCATCATCCCTATAACTTTTAGCAATTCCCTACCATTTCGTTCAATCAGAGCTGAGAAAATATCAACAATGAAATTTTTTGTTATGGATCCCAACATAGCACTAACAAACTCGGCAAGAACGTGTCCGTCTCCATACCCGATGGCTTGATCTGTTAATGTGAGCGCGTCGCGCATACTTCCATTCGCCGCCCGCGCGAGCCTTCTCACTGCCTCATTCTCAAATGGAATTTTTTCATCTGCCAAGACGAACTTGAGGTGTTCAAATATTTTCTCCACTGCAAGATTTTTTAAGTTAAATTGCAGACATCTCGAAAGAATTGTGACGGGGAGCTTCTTGGGATCGGTAGTTGCAAGTAAAAACTTTACGTGAGGTGGAGGCTCCTCTAAAGTTTTTAAGAGAGCATTGAAGCTGTTACTGGATAGCATATGAGCTTCATCGATTAAGTAAATCGTAAAACGAGACTTGCTCGGCGCGAAATGAAGTCTGTCAAGCAGTTCTCTGGTGTCTTCAACTTTGGTTTTTGATGCAGCATCGACCTCAATGAAATCAATACTCCTACCTTCATCCATTTCTATACAGGATGAGCAACTACCACATGGCTTAGAACTAATTCCGGATTCGCAATTGAGGCACTTGGACAATACTCGAGCAATAGTTGTCTTTCCAACACCACGAGTACCGGAGAATAAATATGCATGATGCAAACGATTATTATTAAGTGAATTGCTCAAAACACGGAGCACATGCTCTTGACCAGCCATTTCTGAAAAGTCTTTAGGCCGCCACTTTCTTGCCAGCACATGATACCCCATCAAAAATCTCCGAGTATGTGGAAAAATATAATCGAAACTAAGGCAATAATATCAGCGGATCGCAAATCGAAAGAAGCGGCAGTAATCCTGACAAGCATAATAATATACCGAAAAAATGGAGGTGACTCCCGAAAGCCAAAACTCAGCACAGCGCTGTTCCACTACCGTTGCTCCCTCCCGGGCCTGGCGGGGTTCGCGGCTAGCGCTTGCAAGGGGACCTCAGGGAGCCACCATTACAACACTAATTATCAATAGTTTTTAAACGTGTTGCAACCAGCTGGCAACCCTGGAAGCTCCAAGCAATTAAATAACTTGAAGTTAGATACATCGCGCCGCGTTTTCCATGCCAAATTGACAAAGCTTAGCTGCGTTCAAAGTATCTAAAGTGTTGGTTCAACAAAACGAATCATCTTTTCAGATATAAGCTGTAAAACAACAACGAATTCTGCCCAATCTTTTCAAAAGGGAAAACGCTTTCCGAAACACCTGTTATAAAAAGTTATAGATAAATAATCTTTGTAAGCCATAGTGCTCTCAATCGGTTAAGCCTTCGCATACAGTGAAGAGCTCTCTCAGCTGAATAAGCTATTGCACTAACCGTTCGATTCAGCTGCGAAGCTTATAGGTAAGCTTTTTTAGAGAATTTATAGTCAGGAAACCACATGTCATCCCGTGACAATACCGCCTCCTTTGATTTCAAATCAAATAATTAAGTGAGTTTTTGCTGAATATTTATCTTTTAAGTATTCTAGAAGTGTCAAAGTCCTATCGAACGCAAAAAACTATTCGCTCAACTTTTATATTCAAGACCCGCATTAAAAATACCGATTGCTTGCGGTTTTCCAAAGTCCATCGCTAGTTGCCTAGCGCTTTTCACATCGTCACTGCGAAGACGTTCTAAATTATCCAAATACTCTTCATCAATATCGCCAGTGATATAATTTCCATCAAATACTGAGCACTCAAATCGGTATATCTCGGGGTTTCCCTCTGATGCCGCCGCCACTAGGTCTTCTAAATCTTGATACACAAGCCAATCTGCTCCTATAGCCTCACAAACAGATTTGTCTGTTCGACCATGAGCAATCAGCTCTGAAGCGACCGGCATGTCGATTCCATAAACATTTGGAAAGCGAACACCCGGAGCCGCTGAAGCGATATACACTTTTTTTGCTCCGGCGTCCCTAGCCATTTGAATTATTTCTCTTGACGTTGTTCCACGAACAATCGAATCGTCTACCAAGAGAACATTTTTATCTGTAAACTCTAAACGTACTGCGTTTAGTTTTTGTCTCACTGACTTTTTACGCTCTTTTTGCCCGGGCATTATGAAAGTTCGGCCAATATATCGGTTTTTCATATAACCTTCTCTGAGTTTTACACCTAACCGCTCTGCTAATGCCTGAGCGGAAACGCGACTAGTGTCCGGTATAGGAATTACGACGTCAATATCATGATCAGGCCATGACTTTAGAATTTTTTCCGCCAATCTTTCTCCCATTCTAAGCCGACATTTATAAACTGAAATATTGTCCATCATAGAATCTGGACGCGCGAAATAAACGTGCTCAAAAATACATGGACACAGTATCGCATCATCTGAACACTGTCGGAGATGCAAGTTTCCTGCTTTATCTATAAAAAGGGCTTCGCCAGGTTTCAGATCACTCACAAAATCAAAGCCTAAACTATCCAACGCAACACTTTCTGAAACCACTGCGTACTCCGTGCCTTCTGAGGTTTTCCTTCGCCCATAGCACAGCGGCCTGATACCAAAGCGATCTCGAAAAGCAAATAATCCTTGATTAGCTATTAGCCCAACTACCGCAAAAGCACCTTTACACCGAGCGTGAACATGCTCAACTGCGCTAAAAATATCCCTGCTATCTGGCAGCAACTTGCCTCGCACTTGCAGCTCGTGCGCAAATACATTAAGCAATATTTCAGTATCAGAATCGGTGTTCAAATGACGTAAATCCATTCCTTTGATATCACGTCGCAAGTTATCAGCGTTAGTTAGGTTACCATTATGAGCAATACATATACCGTAAGGGGAGTTAACGTAAAGTGGTTGAGCCAAAGCCGGCCCGCTACTTCCTGCTGTTGGGTAACGCACGTGTCCAATTCCTAAGTTTCCAACCAACTGCACCATGTCCCGCCGGTGAAAGACATCTCTCGCGAGACCATCAGACTTGCGCTGATAGAATTGACCACTTTTTTCAGTGACTATTCCAGCGGCATCTTGTCCCCTATGTTGCAAAACCGTTAGCGCATCATATAACGACAAATTAACGTCATTTACTCCAAAAATTCCTATAACTCCGCACATCTATTTGCTCCACGAAGACAAATATTTTGATAACTCAAGAAACGTGTCTATACCCCACTGTTCGAATTCTTTAAATACTGGAATAAGCACTGAAGAACTCCACCAGTCTTCTTGATCTACCATAAAAAAAAACGGAAGCATAATCACCAGTGCTAGGACAATCAACGCACCTTTCAGAAATCCGAATCCAAAACCGAGCAATGAATCAATACTCCCCAACCCTATGTTTTTAAATATTTTTTTTGCCGCAGAGCTCAGAAAGTGACCCATAATTAAAGTAGTAATGAATAGAAGAGCGTTTGAGACACCTGATCTTATCGTTTGAAATGGAACATACTCTGCCAACATATCAGCCACTATCTCACCGAAGGACATCGTGACAATAAAGGCACAGATCCAAGTAACAAGGGAAAGTGCTTCAACGACAAATCCTCTAAATACACTTACTGTAGAGGTTAAAAAAATGAAAAAGACAATAGCATAATCCACAGTCATAAATGACATCAGCTTATTCCTCTATGAGGGAAACTCGCGTGCATAAAGGTAAATCCTTGACTCGACGCCCAAATTTTCATCAACCATTATTTTTTTTGTCTCAGCGAGCCGGAAGTCAAGTATTGGTCCAACATAAATATCGTAAAAACTGCTGTCATCTTCCAGCCGAACGAATCCTCTTTCACCCATTTTACTTAAAGCTTCGAGTATACTTCTAGCGGCAGGTTTATCCTCAACGTTCTTTACTAATAGAAACCATAGATTTGGCTTATTAGTTTCTACAAGCTCTAACGGGAGCGCTTCCATCATATCAATCAAGTGAAGATGTTCACTAGCATATAATTCTTTGGCTTGTGTAGTAAGATCAGAATAAGAGAAATCGTCAAATATTTCGCTCAAGTACTTTTCTAGTTTAGGTGACTTTGGAATATCTGGCTTTGAGTCTATCTGCGTAACAACTGACCAGTTGCCAACTACTCTCCACAATCCGAAAAGTACCATTGTGACAAAAATAACCTTACACACGTTCTGCCAGCGATACATTCTATCCTTCCTGCCATCTAGCTATAAACGTTAAAATAGAAGCAACCACGTGAAAAGAACCAAAAGCTACGATAGTATCGCCCGCGATAGCTTTTTCGTAAGCAGCCAGAAAAGCATTTTCCAGAGAGGAAAAATAGTCTGATTTTAACCCCCGTGCTATGAGATTACCTCGTAATTTTTGGGCGTCAGTCGCTCTGCTCGAATCATGAATTTGTGCTACATACCAATAACTTACTAACTTTGAGAGAGGAGCAGTAATTCCTGTCCAATCCTTATCTTCAAGAACTGATGCAACCGCAAAGAGGCTTCCACCAAGCGAAGACAAGCGTTTGGCTAACAATGTCGCCGCCGCCGGATTATGAGCAACATCCAGGATGATAGAGACATCGCCAATCGATGTACGCTGAAAACGTCCTACAAGCTCCAACTTAGACAAAGCTAATCGGCATGTATTAGAATCAAGAGGGACTCCACCCGCAAGCAGAGATTGTAACGCTATTGCCTTATTTTCTGCGAAGCCAGAGTCTCCAAGCAACCCAGAAACGCAAAAGTTTATATTACCAGCAGAACAGCTTACAGCGAAATCACTATTTTTTGTAGAAATATCAAATTCTATGCCCAACCTAAAGAGAACTGCTCCGGTCGGTATCAAAAGCCTATCGAGCTCGTCAGAGCTCCTCTCTCCCCAAATTAACGGCTTATTATTACGAGCTATCCCAAGCTTTTCAATGGCAATTTCTGTCGTTGTGGATCCAAGCCAGAATTCATGATCCAATGCTATGCTAGTAACGACAGCCACGTCGGGTGATATAATGTTCACAGCATCTAAACGCCCTCCTAAACCGACCTCTAAAATACGGACTTGAACCAAAAGAGTCTCAAAAATCCATAGCGCCGCCAGTGTAGAAAACTCAAAATATGTTAATGCCACATTGTTGCGTTCGCTTTCTATGAATTCGAAGGCCTCTATAATAATTTCGTCGCTCACGGGTACTCCGGAAACCCGAATACGCTCGTTAAAAGCGAATAGATGCGGCGATGTATAGGTGCCAACATGATAACCATGTGCTTGCAAAACGGACTCCATCGCCATAACGCAAGATCCTTTGCCATTGGTACCTGCCACAGTGAAGGTTAACGCTGAATCTGAAACCCAAGCATTACTCTTTCCAAGTCTGCTACTTACTCTATTCCACACCGCTGCAACACGATTCAGGGATAAATCGATTTCTTTCCTATGCATGCATTGGAGTTTTATGAGCCAACACTCAAGAACACTTTTACGATCCATGAATTTAAGTTTGATTTAACAGTTTGGACAAAAGATTTGCTATTCGAGAACGCAAGTGCGCGCGCTCTATTATCATATCAATATGGCCATTAGATAATAAGAATTCACTTCGTTGAAATCCGGGCGGTAGTTTTTGTCGGATTGTTTGTTCAATGATATTGGGGCCTGCGAATCCAGCGCGAGCCCCCGGCTCGGCAACATTGACGTCTCCCAACATAGCAAGGCTCGCTGATACACCACCATAAACAGGATCCGTCATAATCGATATGTAAGGATTACCCGAGATCCTCAAACGTTCCAACACAGCACTTGTCTTGGCCATTTGCATCAACGATATCAGAGCTTCTTGCATACGAGCACCGCCAGTTGCGGTAAAACATATCAGTGGAAGACTCTTTTTTAATGCCGTATTCGCCGCAAGAGTAAACTTTTCTCCAACTGCTGCCCCCATTGAGCCGCCGTGGAAAGCAAATTCAAAAGCACACACAACAACATTAATATTATTTAGCTTACCCTCCATCGCAATCAAGGCATCTTTTTCTCCAGTAACTTTTTGAGCGTCAACAATGCGGTCTTTATATCGTTTTACATCTTTAAACTTGAGACGATCAATGGTTTCAATGTTTATTCCAATTTCATTTCGTGCCCCAGCATCAAGAAAGATATCGATACGGCGGCGCGCGCCAATTCTCATGTGATGGCCACATTTGGGGCACACATCAAGATTTTTTTCCAGTTCGGGACGATAAAGTGGAATATTACATTTCGGGCACTTTTTCCAAAGACCCTCAGGAATAGTGCTACTGCGACTTGTAAAAATTGGACCCCTTGGTCGCATTCGGCTCAACCAATTCATAATGTGCCCCAAATTATGAGAAAGCTCCAGTTTAACATGCAAAGAAGTATAGTCATGCGAGCAAATTTGAATTAAATCATTCCTTAACTTTTTGTATAAATAACTTAACTAAATAAGCATCTTTTATTCCAGGTGAAGATTCGACACCTCCACTTACATCCACCATATAAGGTCGAACCGTTTTAATGGCATCTTTTACATTTCCGCACGTAAGCCCACCCGCAAGAATTAGAGGAAAATTGCGTTGTTTTGGTAGTCTAGACCAATCAAACCGAATGCCAGTACCGCCGTATAACTTATCGTCCCATGAGTCAAAAAGAAACCCTCCTATCGCTTCATAATTTCTAATCGCAGATGATATATCCAAATCGGTCCGCATTCGGATCGCACGGATAAATGGGTAATTAAACTGATTGCAAAATTCGGGGGACTCGTCACCATGGAATTGAAGAAAAGTCGGCTTCAAATGTTCGATAATCTTGTAAATACGGCTCGTAGATGCATTTACAACTAAAACTATGGAACAAACTCCTGAATCAACGGTTGATATAATATCTTTAGCGAGTTGAAACCCTACTTGCCGCACACTCGATTCATATAACACAACTCCGATCGCATCAGCTCCTGCTCTTTGGGCGTGCTCGGCTTGCTCTGGGGTGGTGATGCCGCATATCTTTACTTTTACACTCATTATGATGTTTTCGGTGATCCTTTTAATAAACAGGCACGTCCAATGACCCATTGAGAAAAATAGGCCCAGCACGAAATTCAGGAAGCCTAAACGTCGTTGGATATTCGACACCTACAAGAAAAAGACCATTAGGCGAAGCGGTCGCCGGCGCCTTTGACCGGTCTCCATGCTCTATGAGCCGCGAAATCCAATCCGCAGATCTTCTTCCGGCACCTACTTCTAACAAGGCCGCCATTATGTTCCTGACCATGTGAAGTAAAAAAGCATTTGCTTTGATTTCGAAGACAAGCAAATCACCACAATCAAATATGTTAGCCGATATAACTCGCCTATAACTTGAGTGAGATTGACATGCTGCTCCTCGAAAACAAGAAAAATCTCGTTCACCCAAGATAAAGTGACAGGATTTTGCCATTGACTGCACGTCAAGGTCAGATTTCACCCAAGTAACAAAGTTTGCCAATATCGCCGGTTTTGTCGGTGTATTAGCTACTACATACCTATAGGTTCTGGAAAGGGCGCTAAACCGCGAATGGAATTTAGGAGATACCTCCCCCGCCCATTTTATATTTACACTGTCGGGAAGTTTACTATTTCCGCCTCTGATCCAACTTTGACCTGATCTAACGGCCTGTGAATCAAAATGTACAACTTGATAATCACCATGCACGCCACTGTCTGTTCTCCCGGCCGGCGCAACAATAACTGGTGCTCCCGCAACAAAACTCAGTGCACTCTCTAGCTCCGCCTGCACTGTATGACTATGCTTTTGTCTCTGAAAACCGCAATAATTACTACCGTCGTAACTAACAATAGCGGCATATCTTTTAAGGTCTAAAGGAAACGCTGCTTCCTCATGAACCAACGCATTTGGCGTGTAATGCCACTCAGACATAGTTCAATACACCACTATAATTTTTTAACCATTAATCTTGCTCTTTCTTGATATTCGTCTTGTTGGTTGATTATACCCTCAAGCACATCTAGTGCTGCAGCCTTATTATCCTCTTCAATGTAAGCCTCCACAATTGCAAATTTTACCTCGACACTATCTATATTCAATAATCCTAGGCTAGTTTTATCATGAACCTCCGTATGTCCAACTAGCTTGTTTTGAATTTCGAGAAAATTCTCTAGATCCTCTAATTCCTCCACCAAATCGGTAGACTTTTCCTCAGACTCTACCATTTTGGGTGCCACATTATTTTTAGATGCTTCTTTCTCATCATAAAGCTGTAACAAACCCAGATCTTCGGGGTTTACGAGGGGCGGAGGTGCTTGGCTGCCGGGACTATTGTCTTCGAAACCCGTTGAATCCGTTATCGAATGTGCCGCATTTTGTAAATTCATACTCGATGGCTCATCCTTAACCGTCAAGTCCTCGCTTCGATTTTCATTCTCGAAAATATGATCAAAGTCGTCAGAATCAAGCGTCATGTCAATTACTTTTTCTCCGTTCATCGGAGCTTGTGTTGTTGTTAAAGTATTCCCGATAAATTCAGAAAGTTCATCGCCTTTATTCTTATTATCCAGAGAGCTGCCTGCGTTATCGAAAGCTTGTACAGAGTCATCTAACTCTGTTGGTAATTTTTCAACAGCACTCTCCATCGCGCCCGACGACGCCGGCCTGAACAGTCCAAGAAGTCTACCGAACACACCAATTCTTTTTGTTTTAGGCGTAGCACTTAATTCCACAATTTCGTTTTTGTTTTCAGATAAATTATCACTTTGTGTATGCTTTACAGAAGGCCGCTCATGTGTATCATGGTTAAATGCCACTAAGCTACTTGCGTCACTTAAGTCTTCCGGTTCCAACTCCGAACCAAAAGGAATATTTTCCTTCCTGTCGTCAACAGACGCATTAAATTCTTGCTCGTGATGAGACGAATGAACTCTAGACGCGACGATAGCGGAGTCATCTTCCAATCTTGCTCGCGCATATCCGTCCAGCTCATCAAGCTTTTTGACGTTATCCTCTCGCTCTAAATCCTTATACTCTTCCTCATCCTCATCCTCATCCTCTAAAT
>CENU01138395.1_pt1 | contig 54707 bp, 67 predicted proteins | sample 361331 | NCBI WGS metagenome assembly CENU01 (sample SAMEA2619766, study PRJEB7988) | marine metagenome | isolation source: saline water (ENVO:00002010), including | reverse complement strand
GAAAAAGTAGAAGAAACCACTTCAGCAGGTTCAGTTGCTACAAGCGAAGGTCCAGACAAGACAGCATTTCCAAATGCAAGCATATATGAAAAATACGAAGGCAACGAAATTGCTCAACGTGCATTCCAGATCAACGAAGACATGAACATAACTGTAAGTGCAGGAAGTGAACAGGAACCATCAATTAACATATCTGCTCAAGGAGAAGAAGCAGCCAAACTAGCTCAACTCTTAAAACTAGCAGGAATGGGCATGGCACAACCGGGATACGGTGAAGTGCAAGTTGATGTAGCAGAAGATCAAGAATTTGCAAACGGTGCTGATGCCACAGAAACAAAAGATGCAGAGTACATGACACAGGACATTGCTGGCGGACTTAACGGACCAAAGAAGATGGCATATCCTAAAGTTGCTGGGGCAGACAATCCAATGTCAGTGCTAGGTGAATCTGAGCTCAATGAAGTCAGCGAAGATCATCTAATGAAACTATATCAAGAGTATAAGGCAAAGTAATGAGTTTAAAAAAGTACATACCAGAAAGCGAAAGAGCAGTTGCATTTCCTATCACAGGTGATGTGCTTGAAGTTGTTGTTAGAGAAGACTTCGACGACGAGATTGCTATAGACTTTCCAGTTGTAGAACACACAGACGATAGTATTACATTACATCTAGATGAATATGCTTATGGCATACTAGAAGACTGTAACTATGTAGGCGATGACACAGACGGTGTGATCGATCCACCTTCAGAAGAACTTGATGAAGCAATGCATCAAAAGTGTTGTTGTAAGTACTGTGGAGATGAGTTATACAAACCAACCACAGACTGTCCATACGATTCACAAGATCCAGATGGTGAAAACTGGGTGATGATTGATGTTGACGGCGATGGCGATGCGGATGCTGCCATCAGTAACGAAGGCTATAGATCAATCACAACCGAAGGCACACTTTTAGAACGCATCAAAGATGGTAAAATATACTGCCCTGATGCGTGTTGTGGTGTTAAAGTTATGGACTGCACATGTGGTGCAAAGTGTCCACATTGCAACTGTAAACAAATACAAAAACTTGCTGGCGACATAAAAATGTTTGAAGAGCAAGCCGATCTTTACAAGCGTATGGGCATACCATCAAGTGCTGAATATTACACACGCAAACTTACTGAAGCAGTAGAACAAACTGAAAAACTCATTGAAGATGTTGAAGATGTTGAAGCTATGATCACACGCAGGATTATGAATCATCCTGAATTTTCAGACATGGTTAGACAATATGGCATTGAGCAAATTACACAGGCAATTAGAGATACTGCTGAATTCCATGGCGACGATGACGATGAGATTGGATCAAGCGATATCAGTGCAATGGTCAATGATACTATTAGAAGTTTAAAGCGTGTAGTTGAAGCAGATATAGCAGAAGCAGAATATCAAGGACGTAAAGTTGAACTTAATAAGCCTATGCAAGGTGATGTGAAAAAGTTCAAGGTTTATGTAAAAGATCCAAAAACAGGAAACGTGAAAAAAGTAAACTTTGGTCATGGTGGAACCAGTGCCAAAGGTAAATCAATGCGTATTAGAAAAAACAATCCTAAAGCACGTAAGAGTTTTAGAGCTAGACACAACTGCGATAATCCAGGACCAAAGACAAAAGCACGTTATTGGTCATGTCGCAAGTGGTAAAAAAGGAAAGTAAACAATGGCAATTACAGTATACTCAGGTGCAATAGCAAACACTGTCTGGAACACAGACAAAGCATCAATATCAACAGGCACTAATAGTGTTACTGCACAAGTAAGATTATCAGGCAAACCGGCTGCAAACGCTAGTTTATTTTTATATAACGACGGTGATCAAGCGAACAGTGTACCAATTATAATATCAGCAAATAGCAAACGTGACATTTGGGTAGGTGTTGGTAATCAACTTACAATATTAGGTGGCAATGGAACTGCTGCGGAAATTGGTGCCGCCTCAAGCGGTAATGCAGGTGTTATGGACTAATGCGTGCTACTGAATTCATCACAGAACGCAAAGGAACCAGTCTAAAACAAGGCAAAATGCCACACACTGTTGAAAAAGCCTCTCCTGGAAGTTTAAAAAACAACGGATACTACGATCTATATCGTGCGAGTCTCGCAATGGCTTCTATGGACAAAGACGGAAATGCTGAGCATGAAATGGACAATGCCTCGTGGTTGGCTGGTGATGGCTATGTAGGAACCTACACAGACGAAGAAGAAAAACTAGCTCAGAACGCTTTCAAATCAATCGGATTGACTGCTAAAAGGCGTCATGCTGAAAAAGGCAGCAGTGAACTGCCTGCTATCAATACTAAATCACCAATTGTGGCTTTCAAAGGATACCCAAGATAATGTACGAGTATCGGGCCACCATAGTCAAGGTAATAGATGGTGACACTGTTGATGTTGACATTGATTTAGGCTTCAATGTAGTCCTACAAGATGAACGTGTACGCATAGCAGGTATTGATACTCCAGAATCAAGAACAAGAGACAAAGAAGAAAAAAAGTTTGGACTTGCTGCCAAAGCAAGAGTAAAACAACTACTTGGTAAAACCTGCGTTCTCAAAACACAAATCAACAAAAACGGCGAAGATATGAAAGGCAAGTTTGGACGCATCTTAGGTGACTTTAACGTTTATGATAGTGCTAAAGATAGTTGGACATTACTTACAAAGATCTTAATAAGTGAAGGACATGCAGTTCCATATCATGGACAGAACAAAGACGACGTACAAAAAGCACACCTAGCCAATCGAGTTAAGTTACTTGAAGATGGCGTGGTAACATGATTACAGGCATTAACTTTGGAGGGTTAAGTACTCCACCGCCAAAACCAAAACCACTTACTGCACCATTGCCAGCAGAATACAAACAACCTTTATTAAACACAACAATAAAAAACCCTGTTCCTAAGCCTCAATAAGTAGTTGTATGAATACAACAAAAAAATATTGTGCGGCTCCGTGGCGTAGTCTACATTTAAACTTTGAAGGACAGGTAAAAACCTGTTGTGCAGGTAATCCAAACATACTTGGAAATCATAGCAGTGGATCTATTGAATCAATACTTAATAGCGATAAGCTAAAAGAAATTAAAAAATCTATTCGCAATGGAGTTCTTCATGAAAAATATTGTGAAAATTGTATTAGAAGAGAAAATATCACTGGCGAAAGCGAAAGACAATGGCACAACAGTGTAAGTGGCGATTTTGATGTTGCAAATGCAGAGATTGATGGTCATCAACCAGATTTGATAGATGTACGCTGGAACAATACCTGTAATTTAGCCTGCAACTATTGTAGTTCATATTTCAGCACCAAATGGGCAAGCATAGTTGGTAAACGTTTTAATCAAACCATAAACAGTCAATATCAACAAGTTATTGACTACATAGAAAAAAACCGCAATACTGTTAAAGAAGTTGCAATGGTAGGTGGCGAGCCGTTATTAATGAAGGAAAATGATAAACTGTTAGATATACTGCCTAATGATGTTTTAGTAACTGTGATCACAAATATGACCGCAGACTTTGAACAATTTCCAGTACCTCAAAAACTGCTTAAACGAAGCAGAGTTGGATGGAGCATGAGTTTTGATAATATTGGAGAAAGATTTGAATACGTAAGATGGGGAAGTTCGTGGGCTAGATTAGACAAGAATGTATCAACAGTATCAAATAAAATTGCAACATCGTCTCATAATGGCGGAATACATGCGGTATACAATATTTACAATTGTACAAAGGTTTGCGAGCTTAAAGATTATGCACTAAAACACGGACTATCAATTACATGGCAAGTTGTGTACGGTGATCAGCTAGATCCAAGTCAGCATAACAAAGAGATAAGACAACTTGCCATTGATGAAATACAAAGATGTAAAAACAAATACAAGGATGCATATATGTCATCATACACAGGAGAACTTAACTTTTTATCTTCAATTGAAGAACAACTTATCAAAGGTAATACAGGTGAAGCAACTACACATGGTATTAAAAAACCTATGTCACCTGATAATATTACACGAAGCAAAGAGTTTATAGAATTTACACAAAAAATAGAAAATGAATGGCATCCTGATCAAAAAGGACAGTTTGAAAAACTGTGGCCAGAGATTGCTCGAGCACTATAAGTAATAGCATGGTAGCAAGACAAGAAGATGGAGTCCTAGTTAAAACTCCATACAAAAAACAAGAATTTACAGAAAAGCAACTCGATGACTTTATGCGTTGTGCTGATCCTGATACTGGTCCACAGTATTTTATGCGTAATTTCTTCTTTATACAACATCCTGTACAAGGAAAGTTGCAATACAATCCCTGGGACTTTCAACAAAAACTTATATATACATATCATAACTATAGATTTAGCATATCAATGATGCCAAGGCAAACCGGCAAGTCAACCAGTGCAGCTGGATATCTATTATGGTATGCAATGTTTAAACCTGATAGTACAATACTGGTTGCGGCACACAAGTATGCAGGTGCTCAAGAGATTATGCAACGTGTGAGATACAGTTACGAAGCATGTCCAGATCATATACGTGCAGGTGTTACCAGTTACAACAAAGGTTCAATAGAATTTGACAACGGTTCAAGAATAGTAGCACAAACCACAACTGAAAACACAGGACGTGGTATGAGTATAACCTTGTTGTATTGTGATGAGTTTGCATTTGTGAGACCAACCATAGCAAGAGAATTTTGGACCTCAATTTCACCTACACTATCCACAGGTGGTGGTGCAATTATTACAAGTACTCCAAACAGTGATGAGGATCAGTTTGCGTTTATATGGAAGGGTGCAAACAAAACTGAAGATGAGTTTGGCAATCAAAAAGAACTTGGCATAAATGGATTCAAAGCATTTAGGGCCTACTGGAGAGAACATCCTGATAGAGACGATGAATGGGCAGAAGAGCAACGTAACATACTAGGCATCGAACGTTTCCGACGCGAAATGGACTGTGAGTTTATTATATCAGATGAAACACTGATTTCTCCAACCACACTTATTGATCTTGAAGGAGTTGCTGAACCATTATACAAAACAGGACAGGTACGCTGGTACAAACGTCCACAGAAAGGTCGAATCTATGTTGTTGCACTTGATCCAAGTTTAGGAACTGGAGGAGATCCAAGTGCAATACAGGTGTTCGAAGCAAATACCACAGAACAAGTAGCAGAATGGCGACATAACAAAACTCCTATCACAGATCAAATACGTATTTTAGTTGAGATTGTAAAACACATCAATGATACAGTTCAAGATCCGCAGAGTGTGTACTATAGTGTGGAAAATAATAGCATAGGCGAAGCTGCCTTATTGTGTATAGAACAGTATGGTGAACAAAACATTGAAGGATATTTTCTAAGCGATAACACTGTGGTAAGTGCTAGTGGTAGAAGATATCGCAAAGGATTCAATACAACCAATCGTAGTAAAATTGCTGCCTGTGCAAAATTAAAAACAGTGATTGAGTCAAACAAAATGACCATCAGTTCACCTAGTTTGATCGGAGAACTTAAAAACTTTGTAGCTCACGGAACCAGTTACGCTGGCAAGCCTGGTGAAACAGACGATCTTGTAATGGCCTGTTTGCTTGCAGTGCGTATGCTTCAAGTGTTAACAAGCTATCATAAAGAATTAGACACGCATCTTACAGATTTCAACGAAGAGGCCTTAGAACCTATGCCGTTTGTGGCAATGTTTTAATAAATACGTACATGGCACAAGAAAACACAGCATCACAACAGATATATGATCTGTTAGTCACTAGAGACTTAGATCCAAAGAGCTTGGACAGTATGGGCAAGCCTACTGTGAATCCTGGCGAAGCAGACCTTTTCTCTTTTGTTTTTTCTGCAAACGGTAACGAATATGGCACAGTAGTTGTGTTGGTTAACGGCGACAATGACCTAGAAGTATACTACGGTGATAACTTAGGCAAAGGCATGGATCCTGGTGACAAAGGCGATTGGTACGACTTTCTTGCTATGCTCAGACAGACTGCAAAACGTAACCTACTTACATTTAGTCTAAACAACATGAACAAACTAAAGTATCAAATGGCTAGCATGGCTGATATCAGTGAGAGCTTGATTATGGAAGCATGGAAAGCTCAAGGCAAAAGCAAGAGCTATAGCAATCAACCTGGCAAAGCAAAAGTAGTCATACAACACTCTCGTGCCATTGGCGAAGGAGAGCAACGTTTTAGAAACATTGCAAGTTTATTCGTTGAAAATGCACAAGGCGAAAGATTCCGTATGCCTTTTGAAAGTATTGCTGGTGCTAAAGCAATGGCACGTCACGTTAGCGAAGGTGGCACACCTTATGATGCATTTGGGCAACACATCAGCGAAACAATAAATGAAATTAAAACACTAGGTAAGTTTGTTCGTGCAAGTCGCAGTAATCAATTTGCACAAAATGAACAGGCACTAGGAATAGTAGAAGATGCAGTAAAGCATTATGCAAATCTAAAACGCAAAGCCAAGAAGATGATTGGCAAACGTGGTTACAAAGAAATATTTTCTAACTATGATCCAGCCATAGCAACAGAATTAGACGAAACAATTGAAAGTGTTAGAGAAGTATTTGTAAACAGTTCAATCGATAGCCGTATCGAAGAAGCATTGCCTATACTAGCTAAAATAAAGGAAAGCACAATGAGAGAAGCAGACGTTTTTGAAAACTGGACCAACCAAGTAATGGAAGGAACATGGGCATTACCCGAAACTGAGAAAGATATGGCAAGACTACAAGAGCTTATGACAAAGCCGTTACCATGTGGACCAGATGGCGAGTATGCTACAGAACAACTTTACGATTTAATCGGTGATGACAGTTTGTTTGATGATATTTACGAATTGTCTCAAAAAGATCCTGATTCAGATTGCAGAGAAATAGTAAAAGCACGTGCTCAAGAACTTGGAATAGACATAGATGTAGAAGTCGGCGAAAGCATCAACGAAAACCCAACAGATCAAGAAACTGCTAGTGAATATCAAGCAGGACAGGCCAATGCGGCCGCAGGTAAAGAACGCAGTATGGCAATGAACTTGGGTGGAGAGAAAACCGCTATGAAACAAACAGCAGGTGGACAAGACATCGAAGAAGGCTATGGCGATAAAATTATTTTCAAAGGCAAAGAAATAGACGAAGACACCATTGAATATGACATGCAGGACTTTGATGATTTAATTTTTGTACTTGAGGATGGTGTAAAATACACAGACGGAACACCAGTGGCTGACAAAGACTATAATGATCTGCATGAAGAATACGACCTTATTGAATGGGTACGTATTGACTATATGGATAGAGTGGCACCACAATATGAAGGCATAGACAGTTTTGTGAATCCAAACGACCAAGATGCTACACGTAGTAAAAACAATGTACCAACAGACGATTTAGATTCTGAAGACATGACTGAGATTCAAGATATCGACACTGGCAAAGAAGCACTCAAAGCAGAACGTGATCCAATGCTTGAAAGAATTCTTTACCTCGCAAAAGGTTAACAAACTCAACCAAAATCTTTGACTATTCCTGTGCATGTGCTATTATTAGTCATGTTTAACTTTTTCACAGATAAAAACTCACCTTTAGATATTACTGTGCTAAATAAAAGTGCAAGTAATGTAGTTGCATTATTTGTTGACAAACATAAACAGGCAAATGATAGAGTAGTAGTTGCTACTCGTAGGCAATAGGAGAAGAAAATGGCTTCATTAGCAGAAATAAGAGCTCGCCTTGCAGCGGCTGATAACAAGCAAGGCAACCAAACAAGCGGCGGCGATAACGCAATTTACCCACATTGGAACATGAACGAAGGCGAGAGTGCAACTCTACGTTTCCTTCCTGATGCAGACAATTCCAACACGTTCTTTTGGATTGAACGTGCAATGATCAAACTCCCATTCAATGGTATCAAAGGACAGATGGACAGTAAGAGTGTTCAAGTACAGGTTCCTTGTGTTGAGATGTGGGGCGATACTTGTCCAATCCTAACTGAAGTACGTCCATGGTTCAAAGATAAAAGTTTAGAGGACATGGGTCGTAAGTATTGGAAGAAACGTAGTTATATAATGCAAGGGTTTGTAAGAGAGAATCCAATCACAGATGACAAGTCAGATAAGTCTATCAGACGTTTCATAATTGGGCCACAGATTTTTCAAATTATTAAGAGTGCATTGATGGATCCTGAACTAGAGGAACTGCCAACAGATTATGCTAGAGGCTTGGACTTTAGAATCAGTAAGACTTCCAAAGGTGGTTATGCTGACTATAGCACATCAAAATGGGCAAGGAAAGAAACTGCACTTACAGAAGCAGAAGCAACTGCTATTGACACACAAGGTTTATATAATTTAGGTGACTTCCTACCTAAAAAGCCAGGTGAAGAAGAACTAAAAGTGATGAAAGAAATGTTTGAAGCATCAGTGGATGGTCAAGCATATGATGTTGATCGTTGGGGATCATACTTTCGTCCAGCAGGTATGCAAAAGCCTGAAGGAACAGCACCAGCTCCAGTAATGGCGGCGGCTGCATCAGCAACAGCAACACCTGTAGAAGTAAGTGCTCCGGCACCAACTCCGGTAGCAGAAACGGCTCCTGCTCCGGTTGCTACACCTGAAGAGATGGGTGCAACTCCAACTGCACCAGTCCAAACACCGGCTTCCCCTGCTGGTAGTGGACAAAAAGCCGAAGACATTCTTGCTATGATTCGTAGCAGACAGTCTTCATCCTAACGGCAAATGAGGGCAAGGTTTTTTTCCTTTCTCCTTGCCCTCATTCTTTTTTATGTTACAATAAGTAAAATTTTAGATAGGAGAATACAGTGGGCAAACCATTTGACGTAAGTAAGTTTCGCAAAGATATTACAAAAAGCATTGACGGCTTATCAATTGGCTTCAATGATCCAACAGACTGGATCAGTACAGGTAACTTTGCACTAAACTATCTAATAAGTGGAGATTTCCACAAAGGTGTTCCACTAGGAAAAGTTACAGTATTTGCTGGAGAATCAGGAGCAGGTAAAAGTTACTTTGCAAGCGGAAATATTGTCAAAGCCGCACAAGCACAAGGAATATTTGTTGTGTTAATTGATAGTGAGAATGCACTTGATGAATCGTGGTTACATGCACTTGGTGTAGATACAGATGAAAGCAAGTTATTAAAACTTAGCATGAGCATGATCGATGATGTAGCAAAAACAGTAAGCACATTTATGAAAGATTACAAAGCATTACCTGACGGTGAACGCCCTAAAGTATTGTTTGTTATTGACAGTTTAGGCATGTTGCTGACACCAACAGACATCAATCAGTTTGATTCTGGAGACTTGAAAGGTGATTTGGGTAGAAAGCCTAAGGCACTAACTGCACTTGTACGTAATACTGTAAACATGTTTGGTAGTTACAACGTAGGCATGGTATGTACTAACCATACATATGCTTCGCAGGATATGTTTGATCCAGATGATAAAATATCTGGCGGACAGGGTTTTATCTATGCTTCAAGTATTGTTGTTGCAATGCGAAAACTAAAACTTAAAGAAGATGAAGATGGCAACAAGATATCACAGGTAAAAGGTATACGTGCCGCATGTAAAGTTATGAAGACTCGTTATGCAAAGCCATTTGAGTCAGTGCAAGTGAAGATTCCATACGAAACAGGCATGAATCCATATAGTGGGTTAGTTGATTTGGCTGAATCAACAGGATTGTTAACCAAACAAGGAAACAGGCTAGCATTCAAAACTTCCAGTGGCGAAGATATCTTACAGTTTAGAAAGGCTTGGGAACGCAACGAAGACGGTTGTTTAGACAAGGTTATGCAAGACTTTAATAAAATGGAACAAGAGCTAAGTACTCCTGAAGAAGTAACTGATACTGTTGAAGAGGAGAATATATAGTGTCATTGGACTTAGCCGCACTGGTATGGAAAGAAACACGTCAATTCATGCACGACACAGGTGACATTAGAGAAGCTGCTAATCATGTAGTTGAAGCTCTTATGACATCACACTCAGCTGAAGAGATTAGAGAAGCATTTAAATTTGATGGCGCCATAAAATTAGCTGTAGGCGATTATCTTGGAGAAGCAGATGAAGATGATTTTGAAGAAGAAGAAGAGGATGAACTGTTAAATCAATATGACGATGATGGTGAATTTAACTATGACGAGTATTAGTATATGTGGTATAGTAAAGTAACCAACAATCTTGCTGAGATTCCTAACTTTATTACTCACTTCGAACAAGAACTACTGATTGCTAAAAGTGAGTGCAAGGTTGGTGGTATCGTTGAAAAGAACATTAAAGCATTACCAGGACTTACTGAGCATCGATTTAATCAACTGCAAGAAATAGAAGCAATTCTTAACTTTTTAAATATCAAACTACGACAGATAAGACGCAAACACTTTCAAAAATATCTAGAAGGATATGCTCGTGCATTGACCAGTCGCGATGCCGAAAAGTATGTTGATGGAGAAGATGAAGTAATAGACTTTGAAACTCTTATCAACGAAGTTGCATTACTACGTAACAAATATCTCGGCATCATGAAAGGCTTGGATACCAAGCAGTGGCAACTTGGACATATTGTTAGATTACGTACTGCTGGAATGGAAGATGTCCAAGTATGACGCCAGATCGTATTAGCATCAAAGGCAAATTTATTTGGTACAACATATGGGTAAAACACGAATTTGATCAAACATACTCACGTCAAGCAAAAAAATACTGGCATCAACTTTTCTTAGAAGATTTAGCAGTTGCAAATTTAACAGTTGAAAAACTCAAACACTATTGTATTGTTGTAAATCCGAATTGGGAAGGTCATAGTGCTAAAGACATTGCACCGTTCAGGTTAATGTTAATTGAACTTGGCTTTCCAATGAAGCAGTTTGGTGTGCTTTTTACATGTTATGAAAATACTGATAGTCTGCCATATCCTGCTGAGTGTAATACAGAAAGACTTGTTTACATTTCTAATTGGCATGCAAATTTAAAAAAACAAAATATATCATGGAAAAATTTGCCCATGGATAAAAAATTAGTTGTGCTTATGCGTAGAGCAAGTGAAAGTCGTTGCACTATTGCAAAGAAACTATTAGACATATTTGATGCAAAGGATATAAGGATTACACTTGGCACGTTTCCTGATATGATTCCAACAGAATGGCGAGAAATGGTAAGTCCGTATCCGTACCCAATGTATGTTGATGATGATCGCGCCGCTAACACAGAACAACATCATCCTCAACATAACTTGTTTTATACTGCACCAGTGCAACTGGTTGTTGAATCTAGTAATGAAACTGACAGGTTATCATGGAGAAATATTTTTATTACAGAAAAAAGTTTTAAAGTATTTGCCTGGCATCAATTTCCAATCTGGTATGCAGTATCTGGTCTAGTAGGAAAAATACGTGATATGGACTTTGATTTATTTGATGACTTGATTGACCATAGTTATGATAATCTAATAGATCCATTCGCAAGAATGGATAGAGTAGTGGCTGAAGCATATAGATTTAGCAATCTTGATACAGTTGCACTACGACAAACACACTGGCAAAGATTAGAATCTAATGCACGACTAGTTGAACAGATAACTAAAACTGCCTACACGGTACAAAAAACAAAGACTGAAAAGTTACAAAATGAACTACTCAAGTTTTGCAAGTGAACAAACTGCTTTTGAACATAGCAAAAAACACATACTAGATTTATTTTATCAGTACGATGATTTCATGGAAAGCATCGGACGTGTTGTTGATCTAGGCTGTAAAAATGAAGCAATGAATTTACAATGGTTTGCCAATGCTACTACACGAGATGAGCAGGCACTTCCTTTGAACATCAAATGTGTAGGTGTTAACAATATCGATAGACTGCATGTGAAACACAAAAGCATAAGTTTTCAAAAAGGCGCACCTGAACTATTTTCTGAGACTAAGAAGAAATTTGATATACTTTTTTGTCATGATACTCTACAATTTATATCAGATCCATATAAAGCACTTAACAACTGGTGGCATATTGCAAATCAAGATGCTATGTTAGTAATTGCAGTACCGCAAACAACCAATGTAGAGTTCAACACTCTTGAATATAATTTCAAAATCAATCACAAATATCATTATACTGTACCAATGTTGATCTATATGTTGGCCGTCAATGGTTGGGATTGCAACAGTGGATTTTTTAAAAAAGATATAAATGATCCTTGGATATTTGCAATTGTATACAGAAGTAACACAAAGCCGATGGATCCTAACACAACTAACCTATATCAACTAGCAGAAGAAACCAATCTACTTCCAGAACCAGCAGTAAGAAGTTTAATAAAATATGAAAGTATACGACAACAAGATTTACTACTACCGTGGTTAGATAAAACTTTAATAGACATGAGCAAATACTAACATGTACGAAGATTTAAGCAATTATCTATGCGGAGTCACAAGTCTACCGGTATTGCCCAGTGCGGTTGACATAGACCTAACAAATGTGTGCAATCAAGATTGTTTTTATTGTAATAGTGCAGATTTTAGAGCAAAATACTTAACAACACCAAACAAAGATAAATTTATTAAACTTATAGATCAATTGAGTACATGGCGTGAACACACACCTCTTAGTGTAGGAACTGTAAGAAGTATTAACTTCACAGGAGGAGGTGAACCAACTGTTCATCCTTATTATCATGAATTAGTAGAATATGCAATTGATAAAGGTTTTTTAGTTACTATTATAACAAATGGTAGTCAACTTCATAAACTTGCTAATTACCTACCAAAAGAAAAAGCAAATAAAATAATTTGGGTTGGTGTTGATGTAGACAGTGGTATTGACAAAACTTACGAAGAAATAAGAAAAAGTCTTACTACTTATGATTTACTACCACGTGTAAAAGAAAATGTAAAATTAGCAGTTGATGCAGGAATCAACGTAGACTTAAAAGCATTGCTTATGGAACAAAACACAACAGATCGAGAACTATACGGATTGTTTAATCTAGTCAAAGAAACAGGTGCAAGAAGTTTACATATACGACCTTTGTTTGATATACAAACAAAAAAGTTATTTAATGTTACCGACGAGCTTAAAAAGAAAATACACAAAATATCTATTGAAACAAATGTCGAATATAGATTACCTGAAAATAGAAAAGAGCCTAGAACATATACTAAATGTCATCAAATGTTTTTATATACTATTATGGCAGCAAATGGAGACATAAATGTTTGTTGTGAAAGTAGAGGAGACAAAACTTTTACAATAGGTAACTGGATGACTGAAGACATTAGAGATATATGGATGAAAGACAAACATCTTGAACTTTACAGTCGTATAGACACTATGAAATGTGCGCCATGTAAACCTAACAAAATTAATAATATTATACAAAAGGATATAGAAAATAACCAATTGCTTGAAAGGCAAATAATGTGATTGTAGCACGAAGTCCATTACGTATAAGTTTTGCCGGCGGTGGTAGTGATTTATCACCTTTTGTTAATCAATTTGGCGGAAGTGTTTTAAGTTCAACTATTGATCGCTACGCATATTGCACAGTTAATTCATCTAGTAGCTATCGTACCAATGCTCCACAAATTGTGGATAGATGTATTGATTTTGTAGCAAAACATACAAGACCGCGAATGCCTATACGCAAAGATATAGAAGTTAATATCTACAGCGAAACCTCCTACGGTAGTGGTTTAGGAAGCAGTAGTGCTTTATTTGTTAGTTGCTTGCATGCTTTGTTTTTTGCTGAAGGCAAGGTTCCAGAAAAAGAGCAACTAGCAAAACATGCAATACACTGTGAACGAGTGCTTTGTGGTTTTCCAGGTGGCATGCAGGACCAGTATTCTACTGTGTATGGTGGGTTCAACTATATAGAATTTGCAACCACTGGCAACAATAAAGTTTCTCCTGTCTACTTAGATTACGATACAAAAAGAAATCTGCAACATAATTTGATACTTTATAACATTGGTGTAAGTCGATCAAATAATACAGTTTTAGAACGGAATATAGATGGACTTACTAATAATCCTAAAATGATTGCTGACACCAAGCAACTTGTTGAAAATTGCAGTAAAGCTCTACAATGGCTTGTCACAGGAAATATACAAGCATTAGCTAAAAGTTTTGAGCAAAATTGGAAAATTAAAAGTGCTTTACATAGTGGTATTGTAAGTAATCCCTTTAGCGAAGTAAGACAAATAGGACTTGACAACGGTGCATTAGGTGCTAAAATAAGTGGTGCCGGAGGTGGAGGACATTTGTTGTTTATAGTTGATGCTAATAACCGTAATCGATTGTTACAAGCTCTTACACCATTGCCTGGACATGTAGAATATTTTGGTTTTACAGATAAAGGAAGTGAAGTATGGACAACATAGAGATTCATCCTAAAGGTTGGGGTAGAGAACTATGGATTGTAAACAACAGAGGATATTGCGGTAAAATATTAGAGTTTAATAAAAACAAAAGATGCAGTTTTCATTATCATTATCTCAAAGACGAAACTTTTTATTTACAAGAAGGACTAATAGAACTTGTTACAAGTTGGGATGATGACATTGAATCAGCAAAGAGTGTTATACTAAAACCTGGAGACAAACACCATATACCTCAAGGACTAAGACATCAAATGATTGCATTAGAAGATAGCAAAATATTTGAATTCAGTACAACACATTATGAATCAGACAGTTATAGAATAGTAAAAGGTGATTAAAAATGTTAGAAAAAGTTGATTATGACAGAACAGACTATCCTACAAGTAAGGTTGCAGATGTATTTCCTTTTGAACTCAGTGAAAATTTAGGACACACATGGATAATCGATGTAGATGGCACAATAGCAGAAGTTAATAGACATCCATATGACAACGATAAACTTTTACCTGGTGTAAAAGAAATGTGGAGCAAGATTCCTGCACAGGATATGATTATAATAATGACTGCCCGTGAAGAATCTGTTAAGGAAAAAACCTTGGCATTTATAGATAGTCATGACTTACGATATGATCGTGCAGTTTTTGGTGTACATCATGGTGAAAGAATTGTTGTAAACGACAACAAGCCGGGAGGTTTGCAAACTGCAATTGCATGGAATGTAAAAAGAAACAAAGGCTATAATTAAGTAGGTATATAATGATAGACACAGAGATGACCAAAACCCGAGCACAAAAGATGGAACGTATTTTTATACTAGAGGATGAAATCAAGTTTGCAGAAAGTTGTTTACGTCCAAGTGCAACCGGACACATACACACTGCGATCGGTTGGATGAAAATGCGTAAGGAAGAATTAATCAAAGAGGTAAACAATGGTTGAATTACCAAGACGAGTCAACAATAAAACTAATCCAGAAGAAAACAAACCTTACAACGAAGCTCAAGGGAAACCTTTGGTACAAACCATAGTTTTGGTTACTGGCGGTTTTGATCCACTGCACAGTGGCCACATTTCCTATTTGCAGGCTGCTAAAGCAATGGGAGATTTTTTAATTGTAGGAGTAAACAGTGATGCTTGGTTAAAACGTAAGAAAGGCAGATTCTTCATGCCACTCGACGAACGTGGAGCAATTATCAGTCAACTTCTAATGGTAGACAAAGTTGTAGGATTTGAAGATGATTACGATGAAGATGATAGTTGTGTTAAATTTATAAAGGATATGCGTGAGTATAATCCTGAAGCAAAAATAGTTTTTGCCAATGGCGGTGATAGGAAACCAGGAACAACACTAGAAGAAAAGGCTGGACTAAAAAATGTTAGCTTTGCATTTGGAGTTGGCGGTACAGACAAGAAAAACAGTAGCAGTTGGATACTCAAAGATTGGGAGGCTCCTCGAGTCGAAAGAGATTGGGGTCATTATAGGGAACTTTATAAAGGCGAAGGTTTTGCCGTAAAAGAACTTGTTATAAATCCACACAGCAGCCTAAGTATGCAACGTCACAAACACAGAAGTGAAACATGGAATCTTGTAAGCGGTAAAGCACATCTACTAACTAGCAACAGAACCAAACCAGATGATCCTTTACGTCAAGATCTTTCACCACCTAATCCAGTTGATATCCCTGTAAATGTTTGGCATAAAGGTGTAAATGATAGCGACCAACCTGCACATATAGTCGAAGTGTGGAAAGGCATTGACCTCACCGAAGATGATATAGAAAGATTTGACTAATGCTAACAGTTTATATAGGTTGGGACAGCAGAGAACCTATTGCGGCAGATGTATGCAAGTATAGTATACTTGAGCATGCAAGCATACCAGTTGATATTGTTATGCTGAAACAAAATAATTTACGCAAACGTGGTTTATACTGGAGAGAAGTTGATACACTTGCAAGTACTGAATTTACTTTTACAAGATTTCTTGTTCCAGAACTAAACAATTTTCAAGGCACTGCTATCTTTATGGATAGTGACATGGTCTTGACCACTGATATTGCAGAACTTATCTCTGAAGTTGATCCAACCAAAGCAGTAAGTTGTGTACAACATGACTACACTCCCCCAGAAGGTGTAAAAATGGATGGTCAGCAACAACTTGCCTATCCACGCAAAAACTGGAGTTCAATGGTTGTATGGAACTGTGGTCATAAAGCCAACAGAAAAATCACCAAAGAACTAGTTAACGACCCAGAAGTCACTGGTGCATATTTGCACAGATTCAGTTGGCTATCAGATAAACACATCGGATCTCTCGGTCCACAATGGAATTGGTTAGTTGGATGGTATGTAGAAGGCAGAGACGGTGCACCAAATTTGTTACACTACACCGAAGGTGGTCCCTGGTTTCCTAATTATGAGAATTGTGCATATGCTGATGTATGGAATAGATATCACCAAGGTTTCAAAAATTCTTTGATATTAGGTAATGCAGAGATTGTAGACATAAGTTTGTCAAAAGATCTACAAAGCAGTCTTATTTCATTATTAGATCAAGCGAAAGATCCTTACAGTATCTATAAAAAAACAAATAAAAAAGAAGCCATTGAAAGACTATTAGATGCTTTTGATAAACCAGAGATAGTAGGAGTAGTAGATGCAGGACTTGTTGAGGAGGAACAAGTGATAAAACCACCAAAAAAAGATGCAATACTGGATAATTTTATCACAGGAGCAAACGGAGTATTTGCAGGTAGTAAAAATCTAGAAAGCATACCAACCAGCACACCTATTGTTGTTCGCGGGATTGCCAAAAAAAGAATAATTCAAAAAGCAGCCGCTGATGGTAGGGACTTTTACTATATCGATACAGGATATTTTGGCAATCAAAAAACCAAGCTATATCATCGATGTGTAAAAAACAGTTTGCAATTTAATATTCCACTTTGGAAAGATTGTCCTGATGATAGATTCAATCAAACAAACACAGAAATATACTCACACACACCCGGAGAAAGTATACTACTGTGTCCACCAAGTCAAAAAGCTCTGAACTTTTGGAATGTGGATTTGCAAGAATGGCTCATCTCCACAGTAAGAGAAATAAAAAAATATACAAAGCGTCCAATTGTGATACGTGAAAAGCAAAATCGTAATATACGCACAAATGAAGATACTATGGAAATGGCTCTATCACGTGATGTACATTGTCTAGTAACATACAACAGCATAGCCGCAGTTGAAGCATTAATCTACGGAAAACCTGTGTTCACAATGGGACCAAACGCAGCATTACCATTGGCAAATACGAACCTAAGCAGAATAAACAGCCCCATGATGCCAACACGATCTGCAGTAAGGCAACTTTGTTGTAACCTGGCATATGGCCAGTTTACTCCAAGAGAAATGGTAAACGGAACTGCATGGCGTATACTCAACGAATTTTACAATAGAAAATGACCACCTGGGACTATGATGTAGTGGTCTATTTAGGATCACTACCAAGAATACAAAATCATAACATCAAAGTGCAAGTCATGCGAGCCTTCGCCGAAGGCGCAAAACGTTGTGGTGTTAAAGTTCTAGTTGATGAGAATTTACGGAATAGACAGGTTTATAATAGTCGTCTAGCAGTGATACTTGGATGGGTAGGCATGAGTTACAGTGGTCCGCACATTTATTTTCGTGATTCAGTGATTCATCAGCAAGACCTTACTGGCGGAAAACTAATGAGCATTGACGGTAGTTGCTTTAAGTTTCATAGCACACACGGCAACATTTGGCTACGTTACAGTCTTGATAATGTATTTTGGAATACTGGTAACTATGCCAATAAGAACAGTTCAAATAAACACTGGAATATGATCAAGCAAAGTCTTAATTTATCTGATTCTCCCTGGCATAACGGTGGCGAAAACATATTGATATGTTTGCAAAGGGACAATGGATGGAATGCAAAAGGTTTTGACCAGGAATTTTGGCTCAAAAAAACTATCAAATTTATACAAGGTCGTACCAACGAACCAATTAAAGTAAGAGCTCACCCTGGTGATTTAAACCGTGATAGAACCAAAACCAAACACGATTGGAGTTGGGTAAATCAATATCATAATGTTGAATTAATTGATAGTATCAATGTTACATTGCACCAAAGCATGAAAACTGCAAGATGTGCAGTATTCTACAATAGTTCAAGCAGTGTACTGAGTGTGCTTAAAGGTATTCCTACATTTGTTGCAGAAGAAAGTGCAGTTACCTGGGACGTTGCAAATCACAACTTAAAAAACATCATGCAACCTGCAATGCCAGATCGCACACAGTGGTTTTGTGATTTAGCACAAGCACATTGGTCATTAGAACAGAGTCGAAATGGCGACATCTATAGACATTTTGAACAGTATCTACCAACCTAGGATACAATCGTTACGTACTCTACCTAGTTCTCTAGCACCCCAACTCTTAAGCAGATCAACTGCACCGTACTGTGTTTCTTTGGTAATACCAGTGTCGGTATGTAATTTTTGTTCTACTACTATTACTGGTTGATGATTACGGATAGTTTGCTCACCGCCTTGTAGTATCTGCATTTCATAACCTTCACAATCAATTTTCATATAGTCAATTCTATCAAACCATAAACTATCTAGTCTTTGCATTTTTACTTTGCCTATGCCTATGGTTGTTTTATCAATGTGTGAATGCCCTGTATTGCCTTCTGTAATAATCATATCTATTGTGGTATCTTCAGTTCCAAGTGCAATTGGCCAAACTTCAATGTTTTCCATTGGTACATTTTTATGTAAACATTCTTGAAATTCTTGAACAGGTTCAATTGCTACAACTCTTGCAAAACGAGTTGCTAGGTCTCTGCTCCATAAACCAACATTTGCACCAATATCAACTGCGACACCAAAATCTTTAACAAAACCTAGACTTTTGTGTCTTACTGGTTCTTGATAGGTAGGAGGACCGCCCTTTTTGATATTCTTATCAATCATGTGTGCAAAGTGTGTGTCTTGGTCTGCAAACCACCATCCATGTACTTGATACATTAGAACTTTACCTCATATCCTGCAACCAACCCTACATCATCTTCAGTGGCTGCTGGTGTAACAAAAACATTGCCATAATTAACTTTTATCATTGGAGCAATGTCTATGCGTTTGTAACCATGCACTACGCCGTATTCTATATCAAGTTGTTTGTATTTGGTACGTTTTCCAAAATATATACTTGCACGTTTATCACTATTATGATATACGCCTGTAATGTAGTTATTAGGCAATTGATACTGTGCATGTGGATGAACACTATTAAAATCACCGTGCAGACCGATATGTGTGCTTAGTGCAATACTAAAAATTAAATTATCTAACACCTTTAACTTCTTTCCAGTATGGCAAATCCAAGTGCATTTTTACATCACGTGGCTCGCTATGTCCGAGGTTTTTTCTTTCACCCTTCATATGATCCATGTATCTTCCAAGTTCACTGTTTACAAAAGGATGTCCTGCTAAACCTTTTAGATCTGGATCAGGATTTAAATTATGAAAATAAGCACCTCGGTTGTCTCTGTAAAGTTTTCGTTGTACGTCAAACAGATAACTATCATGCCATTCTGGATAGTCGAACATGGTATCATTAATATACATGTTGGCAAAGTCTTGCACAAAGTCTTGACACATTGGGTGTGTTTTGTTATAGCCTACCCATCCACATTCACTATGATACTTCTCGCCCCTGCCAAGATGTGTAGTTAGACAATTTTTAGGTGAAACACTGTCAAGGAATGTCATGGTAATCGGACTGTGGGTAAGTGTATCAGCATCGAGCCATATTATCCATTCTGTATCTATATTTTGCACTGCATGATGTATACTAAAAACTTTGTAACTGAAACGTAAACCTTGCCATTTGAAGTGTTTTTTTGGAGACCAACGTCCTTGATTGTGTGGACCTTGTTTGCCATTTGCTTCAGGATTATCTTTGTGTCTAGCAAAGAAGTTTTTACAATGTTCGCTGGCCTCAAGCAGTTCAACTGCTCTAACATTTGGCTTGGTAATTCTAGGTTCACACTGTTCTGTGTACACAACCAGATCAACATCAGCTGGCCAATACTGTTCAAATGTACTAATCATTCGTTGACCATACTTATCAAGACCCGCCTGATGAAAAGTGGTAATTACTGTGTAACGTTTCATACGGGTATTTAACCTTTGATCAATAACATAGCATATTATCCAGATCAGTGTGCCCTTAATAGCAAACCGATAATGGAAGCATTTTTAAACAGCTGTCGAGGTGCTGGTATAACACCTGTTGAAAACTCCCTCGACTGCGATGCTGTTGTTATATGGAGTATACTATGGAATGGCAGGATGAGCAAGAACAAACGGATATATGAACATTACCGTTCACTCAAAAAACCAGTTGTGGTTATTGATGCTGGTGCATTAGAACGTGAAGTAACTTGGAAAATTGCAGTCAACAATATCACCTCAGAAGGATACTATGGTCATACTGAAAACTTAGATTATGATCGACCTAACAAACTTGGTATGCGTTTGCAAAACAATCAACTCAATGATAAAATTCTAATTGCGGCTCAGCATAAAAAAAGTTTGCAATGGGAGGGCATGCCCAGTCTGGAAGATTGGGCCGTGGATCTAATACACAAAATAAGAAAACACAGTGATAGGCATATTGTTGTAAGATATCATCCACGTTGTCCATTTTTTATTCCAACACAACGTTTTAAAATGCTGTTGATGAACAAAGTAATAGAAAACTGTACATTAGAAACACCAATGCAGATTGAAAGCACCTATGATGCATTCAATATTGATTATAACTATCATTGTGTGGTAAATCATTGTAGTGGTCCAGGAATAAATGGAGTAATTGCAGGTTCAAATGTGATAGTTGATAAAAAAAGTTTAGCCTATCCAATAGGTATCGAATTCAAAGACATCGAAAATCCGCCAGAAAAAGATCGAGACAAATGGTTTGTTGAAATCTGTCATACAGAATACACAGTAGAAGAAATAGCAGAAGGTCGATGGTTGACACGATTAAAAAACGCACTTCAGTAGGCGAATACATCGATTGTGCTTGCCTAATACATGATACACTTTATGATTGGAGTTATGTTGACAAACTCTACAGAAGTTTGTGTCGTAATCTTACACCAAAAGTACGCATGCATGTGTTTACTGAAAGCACAAGATTTGTACCTGCAAACTATATCAGACATGATATAGAAGAATGGGAGGGTGTCAGAGGACCAAAACGTTCATGGTGGTATAAAGTGCAACTGTTTAATACAGCACACTGGTCAAAAAAATACACAAAAATGCTTTACTTTGATTTGGATACAGTGATTGTTGGCAATATTGATTGGCTATGGCAAATGGATGCCAACAAGTTTTGGGCTCCAAGAGACTTTAAATATCTCATGAAAAGTTCAAGGTACTGTATAAACAGCAGTATAATGTGGTTTGATCCATATCAGTATCAGTATGTTTATAAAGACTTTGATTTGAAAATGATTGTTAACAATCCACGTTGTCCTTGGCACGGTGATCAAGACTACATTTATAGCAAGGTCAAAGATAATGTTGCATTCTATGACAACAATAGAATAATAAGTTATCGTTGGCAAGCCAAAGAAGGTGGCTTTGACTTTAGATACAGAAAACATGTAAATCAAGGCAGCGAAACCTCAGTGGCAGATCATGTATGTGTGTTGATATTTCATGGGAATCCTAAACCACATGATTGTAACGATGCGTTTATATTTCAGCACTGGAGGTAAATAATAATACAATATACAGTTTTACTTAAAGGAATTTAAATGGCAACTCGAAATTTTAAAGTAGAAGGTTGGAACCACGACGCAACTACAACAATTACTGTTACGATGGGAGGTACTCAAGTTTTTAGTGGTGCAGTCACCACTGCGGTTGTTGATCAATATGATGGTGTTACTCAACCAGATTCTTCAACACATTATATACTATCTTGGGATTATACTAATACAGATGATACTACAGAACAAGAAATTGCTTGTAGTATTGCAGTAACAGCAGGTGCAGCAACTATTGGCCGTGTTCTTGTAAGTTCTGGTGATACTAATTCTGCTAGTTATCCAGAACCAGATAGACCATTTCTTGAGCAAGTTGATAGTACTTGGTACTATTTTGGAACTCATAACCATCCTTATGGTGACGGATCAGACACTGCTTTTCCTGAAAAAAAGAATATACTTGTTGACGGAGCCTCTCCAACATTGACTGCAACTACTACAGAACAAGGATTACTGCCAACAGGTGGAGTAGATAATCCAACATTTGCTGGTTGGCAGTTTTATTTAGAGAGCGGAAGCACAATAAGTTTTACGCAACGTATACCACCATTAATAGCGGCATATGAAGCACCGTAAAACCTAGAGCCCTCTGTGTACTTGCATAAATAAAAGTAACAAAAAGAATTCGCAAGTTGGGAGAAGGCGCCAACATGTTCGCTTGATATACCAAGCGGTTTTAATCAGATCGTCCACTAGTTGGGCGATTTTTTTTATGGCCAAAACAAACAAAAAGGTTGACATATACTTAAACCATGTTACTATAAAGCATAGTTAGAAAAAAGGAAAAACAAATGACATAGCAAAAGTAACGGTTAGGAATGTGTGATGGACTGCGAGAAGCACATTGGGATTTACAAGTCAGGTACGACTCAGGGAATCCATGGACTGAAAGATAGAAAGTACCCGGTACAGACTGATCATCTGTACTGATTGTTTTAGATCAAATTTTTATACAGGAGCAAATATGTCAGAAGAAATCAAAGAACCAATATTAGATTCAACACCACGTAAAGCACAAGATCCAGAGGATCAGGCATTCTACGATGAGTACTTTGCTAGAGGTGGCAAAGTTACTATTGTTGATACCAATGCAAGAACAGAAAGTTATAGTAACAATCCTTGGCAACGATCCAAAGGTAGACCTAAGGAGAAAAAATAATGTGGTATGTGTTAGGCGAAAATGAAAATGGGGATTTTGAAATCTGGGAAGGTCTTACTGCATCAGAAGCACTTGCAGTAAGAAATGAATATTTAAAACTAAAAAAACAGACATGTGCTGGAAAAATGTCTGAAATAGTTGCTAAAACAGGTTGACATATAATTTATATGTGTTAAGCTGTTTATACAGTTAGAAAACAACGTTGCATAGGAGAGCTAGAATGCAAACACACAAGAAAGATTCCAAGACTATAAAATTTGAAACTGATCAGCAGGTTATGGACCGTATTGCTACTCGTTTTAGTATACTACACGACATGACCAAAGCAGTAATTGCTGGTGATGTTAGAGCTATGATTGTTACTGGACCTCCGGGAGTTGGTAAGAGTTTTGGCGTAGAAAAAGAACTAGACAAAAGTTCAATGATGGACAGTATTGCTGGTAGACCAATTAAGTATGAAGTTGTAAAAGGTGCAATGACTGCACTAGGTTTGTATGCAAAACTGTATGAACATGCAGATGCTAATCATGTGTTGGTATTTGATGATTGCGACAGTGTGCTAATGGACGAACTAAGTCTTAACATACTAAAGGCAGCACTTGATTCAGGTAAAAAACGTGTTCTCCACTGGAATGCGGACAGTGCAAAACTTAGATCAGAAGGTATTCCTAACAAGTTTGAATTCAAAGGTGGTGTAATTTTTATTACCAACGTAAAGTTTGAGAATGTTAGAAGTAAAAAACTACAAGATCATTTAGAAGCACTGCAATCAAGATGTCATTATTTAGATCTTACACTTGATACCATGAGAGACAAGTTCTTACGTATTAAACAAATTTGTTCAACAGGTGAACTGTTTAAGGATTATGACATGAGTCAAGATGCACAAGATCAAGTTATCGACTTCATGGACGAAGTTAAGGATAAATTAAGAGAAGTAAGTTTGAGAATGGCGTTGAAGATAGCAGATCTTACTAAGGTAAGTCCTAATTGGAAGGAACTTGCTGAAAACACTGTTATGAGACGCAGATAGAATAGGTTGTCATATCAGATCTAGCTCCTGGACAACCTTAGATGGGCAGTTGAAATATACTGCTCATCTTCTTTAGTATAAGTAACCATATGCCCTTTTGTTATGCACCGTGGACTAATATTGATATAAGCCCACAAGGAGACATTGCTCCTTGTTGTAAGTTTCGTCATGAATTGCATCAGCATAAGATACAGAATATCATGAACGATGATTTGAAATCTTATGATGAGAGCAATTTATTAAACGAAATTAAACAAGATTTTCTCAAAAACCAATGGCCAGCAGGGTGCATTAGATGTCGCATCGAAGAAGAAAATGGAATCGAAAGCAAGAGACAACTTGATTATGAAAGATGGGAAGATCATTATAATAAGCACAATATTAATAAAGATGGGTACATAACTGGTAGTGTAGCATTTGGAAACACTTGTAATCTAGCTTGTATTACCTGTGGTCCTGGTGCAAGTAGTAGGTGGTATAAAGAACACGAATTGATATATTCGAGATCAGTGAAACCTGTACATTTTTATAAAGAAAACTTTGTAACTGACTTTATCTCGCAGTGCCCAGATTTAATTCACCTTGACATTTCAGGGGGCGAACCTTTTTTGAGTGGTGTGGCACAACAAAAAGAATTATTAGATTTTTATATAGAAACAGGACAAGCAAAAAATATTACTATACATTACACTACTAATGCTACAGTATATCCTGATCAAGAGTGGTGGAGTAAATGGAAAAACTTCAAAGAAATAGACATGCAGCTAAGTATTGATGGGGTGAATGCTCGTTATGAATATATTCGATATCATGCAAGTTGGAAAGATCTTGAAAAAAATGTGGATCAATTTGTACAAGCAGAACACGACTGTGGTAATCTAAGGCTAAGTGTAAGCCATACTCTAAGTGCATATAACATATACTATCTAGACGAGCTTTTTAATTGGTGCAAACAAAAAAGATTACCTGCACCGTGGATCGGAAGGGTGCATAGGCCAGCTCATATGAGATTCAGTGTGTGGCCTAGCAGTATCAAGAAAAAAATTGTTGATTATCTTAGTAAATCACTTAACAAAGAAACTATTGTATGGGCAAACTTTTTAAAAAATACTGACGATAGTGAATACTTCAGCGAATTCGTAGAAAAAACATATGCACATGACCAGTACAGAGGAAATAGTTTCTCTGACACATTTCCTGAATTACAAAATCTTATAAAAAATCATGGGTAAAAGACAACAACATCCAATGAACAAAGAGTTAGAAAAACGAAGTAAGTTTTTCTGTCCAGCCAAATGGACTGAGCTTTATCTCTATTTAAACCATGGCAATAGCAATAGTTGCCACCATCCAATTCCGCATAAAGTCCCTGAGAACATGTTGAATGATCCGTTTGTTCTCCATAACACTCCTCACAAACTAGAAATGCAGCAACAGATGTTAGATGGTATTCGACCCAAAGAATGTCACATGTGTTGGCATATCGAAGATAGTAATCCAGATGTAATTAGTGATAGACTTTTAAAAAGCAAAGAATGGAAAAACGAAATACCTTATTTGAAAATAGATCCGCACTACATTCCAAAGTTTATAGAGGTTGTGTTTGATAACATTTGCAATCTAAACTGTAGTTACTGTGATCCTGGGCAGAGTACTCAATGGGCTACAAAAGTACAAAAAAATCCATTGCATTTAGAAACAGATTATAGAAACCTGTATAGTAAGATTCATATTAAAAACGCCGTTAGTAACAACAAATATGTTGATGCATGGAACCAATGGTGGCCAGTGATTTCACACGAAGTTCAAACTTTAAAAATTAGCGGCGGCGAGCCTCTTGTCAGTAATAATTTTTGGAATTTTGTAGATATTTTGATACTGGATAAGTATCCTCATTTAAACTTTAGTATTAACAGTAACTTTAGTGTAGATTCTAATTTTGTTACAAAATTTGTAAATCTCAGTGATTATTTCAAACAGATTAAAGTTTCTGCTAGTTTAGATGCCGTAGGACCAATTGCTGAATATTCAAGACAAAATTTAAATTATGAGTTGTTTTTAGAAAATACTTACAGATTTTTAACAGACTCAGCAGACAATTGTTTTTATAAACTTCAGAGCACGGTTAATATTTTAAACATTTTTGGTTTAAAAGACAAATTTCAACTCGGTATTGATCTAAGAAAACGTTATGGAAATAAGATTAAAAGTTTCTATACCACTGTGGTAAGATTTCCTGAATTTCAATCAATTAAATTGCTTCCCACAGAATTGCAAACACAACTCAGAGACGAACTGGAAAAATGGTATAACGAAAATAACGATTGGTTATTAAACGATGAAAAACAAGGAGTGCAAAAAATAATTTCATATTTGACAGACTCTCCAGAATTTTTATACAACCTTGATAAGGACAAATTACAAGTAGACTTTAAAAAATTTTTACTTTATTACAATAAAACCAGTAAGCATCAATATCAAGATATATATCCTGAAAGTTTTTTACGATGGATAGATTCGATCGAGACTTAATGTTCAAAAAATATTGCCCACTTTCATTGACTTAATACAAAAAACTATATATAATTACTACATGAAAACGGCAACACTAATAATAAATGATGAAGTGAATCTAAAGATATCAGGATTGGATCTTGATGTTCGTAAAAAATTAGTTAACACTTTTAAATATGACGTACCACATGCAAGATACCTGCCAGCAGTGCGTCTTGGGCGTTGGGATGGTAAAGTTGCCTACTTTCAAATGGGTGGCAGTACCTACTTAAATTTGTTGCCTGAAATTGTTCCTATACTAGAAGATTTCAATTACGACGTTGACATACAAGATAACCGTGAATACCAAACAGTATTTCAGTTTGATTCGGTTGCAGAAGATACTTACAGCGACATTATGTGGCCAAAGAATCATCCTGCATCCGACACTCCTATTGTGCTAAGAGACTACCAAGTAGAGATCATAAACAGTTTCTTGCAAAACCCACAGTGCATACAAGAAGTAGCAACAGGTGCTGGCAAAACAATCATGACTGCTAGTTTAAGTGAACGTGTAGAAAATTATGGACGTAGTATTGTAATAGTTCCTAACAAAAGTTTGGTTACACAAACAGAAACAGATTATGCAAACATGCAACTTGATGTTGGAGTATTCTATGGTGACAGAAAAGAGTTTGGACACAAACATACCATATGCACATGGCAAAGTCTAAATGTATTATTGAAGAATACAAAGAATCAAACAGTTGATATTACCATACATGAGTTTTTAGAAGATGTAGTTTGTGTAATAGTTGACGAAGTACACATGGCAAAAGCAGATGCACTGAAAACACTGCTAACTGGTGTAATGGCTAAAGTACCATTGCGTTGGGGACTAACAGGAACAGTACCAAAAGAACTATATGAATTTCAAGCATTGCATTGTAGTTTGGGTCCAGTTATAAATCAACTAGCCGCAAGTGAGCTACAGGAAAAAGGCGTACTTGCAAACTGTCACGTAAATGTTGTACAGTTGGTTGATCATGCAGAATTTACAAACTATCAGAGCGAATTAAAATACCTATTTGAAGAAAAAGGGCGATTAGATACCATTGCAGGCTTGGTTATTGAAGTAAATAAAACTGGTAATACATTGGTATTGGTTGATAGAATAAGTGCTGGTACAGAACTGCTTAACCGTATGGGCGATGACGCAGTGTTTGTAAGTGGTGCAACCAAAGCAAAAGACAGACAGGAAGAATATGATGAAGTGGCTACTGCGACAGGTAAAATCATTATTGCTACATATGGTGTCGCGGCCGTGGGTATTAATTTGCCACGTATATTCAATCTTGTCCTTTTGGAGCCTGGTAAAAGTTTTGTACGGGTTATACAAAGTATTGGCAGGGGTATTCGGAAAGCGGAAGACAAAGACCACGTACAAATCTGGGACATAACATCAACTTGCAGATTTGCAAAAAGACACCTAACCAAACGTAAAGCATTCTATAGAGAAGCAAACTATCCGTATAGTGTAGAAAAACTAGACTGGAATGCATAAGGAGAAAAAATGAGAATACTAACACTAGACAATACTGTGTTTGAAGTAGATACACTGCCAGAAGAGATAGATGACTTGCGTTTTGCAATTTTTGATAATAGTGATCCACAAAATCCAGATCATTTGTACATACCATTGATATTTCTAGAAACTTTCAATTCACCAGCACTGGTGTTACGTATTGGAGATCGAACAATGAAAATGCCAATTGATTGGCAGGTATTAATTGGTGAACCTGATGTAGGTGATTTAGAAATGTTACCACTTACAAGTATCAATGATAGAGGATTTAAAATATTTCAGTTCAATCCATTGACCAGTTTCAGACCTAGTTACATGAATATTGAAATAATCGATGTTTATCAAGATGTGACTTGGTATGTACCTAAACTGAAGAATGGACAGATGTTGGCAGTACCAGTTGAAGACAAAAATGATCCACGATGTGCATACTTTGTTAAAGACATCAGTCGCAACTGCGAAATTGTAGAATACAACAAGGCATGGTAAGATGGAATTTTCCAAAGGCATATGGCATGTATTGACAAAACAAGTTGAAGATAGTATAATACTAGCAATTGTATTTTTCTTTGGCCATGTACTGATTGCAATGGCAGTTGTTAGTATAGTTACTGGAGCAAGTTTTTGGGAGGCAGGAGTAGTGGCACTGATCGAACCTGCAATCAACAGCATCTGGTTTTTGTTATTACACAAGATATGGAAAAACTACAGTGAGCGAAAAACTAAACATAGCAAATGAAATGCGTTGCCTTGATAGCAAGGATCGCAACTTCTATGACAGTCTAACAGACGAAGAACGCAAAAAGTTTTCAAACTTTCTCATGATACGTTGGGGATCAAGTGTACAAGGTCCTAGTGAACTACAAGAATACTATTTGATAGCCTGCAATCAGCGACTGAACAAACACTTTTTTGACATCAATCGACATCCTAAACTACAATGGTTGTGTGCTACAAGTATTTCTCCTGGAATGGGATCGCACAGACATCAGTGGATACCACCTAAGAAAAAAGAAAAAGGCAATAACGAAGGTAAAAAAATACTAATGGAACTATTTCCTACGATGAAGTCGGATGAGATAGAACTGTTAAGCAAACTAATGACAAACAAAGAACTTAAGGAACACATTCGTGATAGCGGAAACGTTTAAGTGCAAATACTGCGAAAGGGAATTTAGAAAAGAAAGCACACTAGCAGTACATCTCTGTGAGCAGAAACGCAGATTTCAAGAAGAAAAAGAAGTTGGCGTACAAATTGGTTTGCAAAGTTATCTAAAGTTTTACACTATGACACAAGGCAGTGCAAAACTAAAAAGCTATGCAGATTTTGCAACATCACCATACTATAAAGCATTTGTAAAATTTGGTAGACATTGTGTTGCAATCAACGCAATTAACGTACCCAAGTTTGTTGAATGGGTAATCAAACAAAACAAAAAACTAGATCACTGGTGCAAAGAAGCAGTATACGATGAATACCTTCATGAATACATTAGACGGGAAGCACTAACAGACGCACTTGAACGTGGCATTGAATATACCATAAAGTGGAGTGAACGTACAGGACATCCGGCACATGACTTTTTGCGTTATGGAAATGACAATGCAGTTGCATTCGCAATAAGTACTGGACGCATATCACCTTGGTTGGTGTTCAACTGCGAGTCAGGACAAGCATACCTAGCAGATATGAATCCTGATCAAACAAAAATAGTATGGCCTTGGATTGATCCAGACTTTTGGCAGAAAAAGTTTCGTGACTATCCAGCAGATCAGGCATACTGTGAAGAGATACTAAAACAAGCAGGATGGTAATTAATAAATCATAAAAAAAGGTAGTTGTTTTGAAAATTAATGTTGTAATAGAACAAGAATCTAAGGGTCTTGAAGTTCTTGATTGGTTTTATGCTTATCGACAAAGTCAGTGCCAAAAAAATAGTTATAAGTCAGATATTGATATAATATTCTCTGACGATTGTAAGTCTGACTGCATAAATCTGTTGTACTCGTACCAGTGTCATTATCTTTACCATAATATTAAAGATTTTGATATTGTACTGTTGGACAATGCAGGCGAAGCACTTGAGGTTTCGACTCCTTTTATTAAAGAGGTTGTTGAAGATTATCCGCATGTTTATATGTTATCTGGTGCTTTTGTCACTGACGATCATCCTTACAAACATAAAATCATTCCTTATTGTCATATTCTTGACACTTTTAGAAGATGTTATACCGACGGATTCTATCCAAACTTTTATGAACTATCTCAGTATAAAACTAAAGAAAAAACAAAAAACTTTTGCTTCATCAATGGACAAAATCGCAGGCATCGCTATTATTTTTCAGAGCTTTTATTATCACACTGTCCGTTTGTTAACCATCATAGCAAACATACCAATGTAATGGAAACATTAGAATGTCAATTTGAGAGTCCTGAAGATGAAAAATTTAGAATGTTTGTAAATCAAGAGATAACGGTACTAAAGGAAAAAACACATAAGTTTGAATACTATAGTAGAAGTATACCTTGTGGTATTGATAATAAATATGGAAATGTTGTTCCAGGTATGTTTTTACTACCAGAATATTATGATTATCATTGTGTAATTTTTCCAGAAACTTGCTGGGTAAACAATCAGTTCTTTATGACAGAAAAAGTGTTTAAATGTTTTATATCAGAATGTCTTCCTTTGCCCATTGCAGGAGCTAATACGGCAAAACTTTATAACAAATATGGATTTCATACTGTATTAGATCTCGTTCCTGATGAACTTCAACAAGTAGATAGCGAAATGAATCATATACAACGTTATCATGGCATCATTGAATGTATAAAATGGTTAAATGACAATTCTGATGTACTCAGCAGTGAACGTGCAGAAAAAATGTTAAAGACTAACAAAAATAATTTATATAGCAGTGCTTTGAATACTGAAGGAGTAATTATAATTGATAAAATTTTAAGTAGGTTTAGATGAATCCGCAACAATTATTTTTTGTTCGATATGCACCTGGTGCTGCAGGAAACTTTTTGATTAGTTTACTACAGACTAGTGAAAAATTAGTTCACTGGAATGCTGAAGTAGAACAAAGCAAAAAATCTGCGAATTTCAAACAGATCTTTTTGAATAGATTCTATTACAATTACCAAAAGGATCTTTATAATCACATAAAAGTTGAACCTCATCATCCTTATAACCTAGATTTTATTAGTGCAACGCATCCACGTGGAGACAATTTTTCTTTTACACAGTTTATTGAGCAGTTAGCCAAACGCAAAGATTTAATGCTTACACATTTACAACAAAACAAAAAACCTGTATTAAGATTGAACAAACCAAATATTCCTCTTTTTGCACAAGGTTCATCAGTTGTAAACATTATAGTTGATCCCCTAAGTGTGAAATGGCTCAACAGAATCAGATTTGTAAAATTATTTGGTTATACTGACGGAATAGGTATAAGTAAAGAAAATCATCCAGAGTTTTTAAAGGCAAAATATAAAAAAATATTATTTAACAATCAGTATCAATTTCATCAAAGCAAATATAGTTTTATAAAACACAAGGTAATCAATGATCCTTGGATAAAATCATTTTTTTCTTCAACAACGTTACTGCAACATCAAACTAACAAACATTGTAATCATTACAATGTAAACCTTAGTGATCTAATAGATCCAAAAAAAACAAAACATGCTATATCTAAAGTGTTTGAACATTACAAATTAGGATTACCAGATTTAGATTTGGTTGACATCTGTGCTAAACACTTTTACAATAGTAATGTAAAACCATTTTGTAAAATATTATGATTATAGATATATACTTTGCAGATTCTGAAAGATTAAAGAAGTGCCGTTTTATACAGAAAAAATAAGTTTTACATTACCTGTAGAGGAGAAGAAAATGGGATTAACTAGACCAAAAATGCAACAAGTAGAAAAAATCCAAAAATCTAAAGATCCACAATTCTATATGATGTTTCTTAAAAGTGCAATACGTATTGGTGCTTGCTATGCACTATTAACTGGAGATTTTGTAATGGCCGCAATAGTATTTGCTATTGCTGAATTTGTAAACATAGGACACTATATAAGCAAATGAGTGCAGATGTAGACATAGACTTTGCTGACAGGCAACAGATAATTAATTTGATTCAATGTACACCCGCACGCCAAAACGCAGAAGGACGCAAACACAACAGTGGTGTTTATGTCACACTTATACCTATTGATGCACCAAATGGTTGTGCAAGCATAGACTATGAATATGCAGAACAACGTGGATACTTTAAACTTGACTTGCTCAACCAAAGTGTATACACACTGATTAGAGACCAAGAACACTATGATAGTATGTTGGCGAAAGAGCCAGACTGGACAAGACTACAGGATCGTGATTTTTGTAAAAAGGTTGTACACGTAGGAAACTATCATGATTTACTTTGTGCTATGCAACCAGACAGTATACCACGTATGGCGGCATTTATCAGTATCATACGTCCAGGCAAAGCACATCTACAACGTAAACCATGGAACGAAGTGTTTGCAACAGTATGGGATGGTGATGATACCACAGGGTTCGTGTTTAAGAAATCACATGCAGTCAGTTATGCACGTTTAGTAGCATTGCATATCAATCTACTTTGCGAACCAGAGTAATACTTCGTCTTTTTATTTTTTTACGTGAAAGTTCTTGTAGGCTGGTGCTTGGACCAAGTATTATATCCAAATCTTTGTTGATAAATGTTTTGAGGAACGGCTTGAATTTATTCCAGTCATCTTTTAAGAAAATATTAATAGGAATACTGCGATTTGATTCCCACCACCATGTATTAGCTAGTTCTAAAAAATCACGTTTGAGTTGGTCATTGACAATGCGACCAAAATCGTAGATGGTTGTTATCTGATCGTCTCTATTTTGAATCACACCAACATATTCATTGCCTGCATAGGTACAGAATGTAATAAACGGATAACGTTCTGCAATCTTTTCGAATAGCTCTACGCCCATAAATACCTTGTAATTGGAGTTTAATTAATGTATTCTACCACCGTATATTTATATCAGCAAAAGCAACAGGTGTTATTACCCGACACCAGCGGTGCGTATTTTCAAAGGAGATGGCAACCAGTGTATGCAAAAAAATTAAAAGTCAACAGAGGAGTTGACAACGTCATATTGTTTGAATTTATAAATCAAGATCAAAAACCTGTCAACATATCAGGAAGCACAATAACTTTTAGAATGATGAGTACCAATGGTGATGAATTATTAATTGCTGAAGATCTAGAGCATCTAAGCAGCACATATGGCAGAGCAAAAGTAACACTGTCAAGTGAAAAATTAGATCTAATAGACGAGCAAACCGCAACTTGGAGTTTGGAACGTGCAAGCGGAAACCTATACGAAGCAGTGTTTACTGATGCGTACAGTGCTGGAAGAGGACAGGTTGACATAGTTGATAGTGTGTATCCAGATTTTATTGAAAGTAAAATCATGATGCTACCTACTCCTATTGATCAACCAGCACAATCAAACGGTAATAGAGTACACACCAGTGCAATTTACACTGCTGACAATACACTTACAACTCTACAATTGGACTTTGATAACTTTTCAGGTAATGTTAAAGTACAAGCCAGCGAAAATCAAATTGGTCCAGACTGGTATGATGTTGGAAGTCAAATTCAGTACACAAATCAAAACGCACGAACCTACATCAATGTTGATGGCAGGCATAATTGGTTGAGGCTGGAACTAAATCAGTATGGAATAAGCGGTAATGCAACTGCACAAGTTCAAAATGGAGCAGTGACCACAATCTCAAGCAACGGATCAGGCAGCGAATGGTATGGACCTGGCAATCCACGTGTGAAACTAGATGGATTAGGCACAGGAGCAACTGCAACCACCACTGTGGACGGCGGCAAGTTAGGCACTATTACACTCACCAATGGCGGACAAGGATATATAACTGCACCTAATGTTATTATAGACAACGGGGAAATTACACAGATTCTTTACCGTTAGGAGAACACTTGCCCATAAAACGTTTGATAGCCGTTGGTTGTAGTTGGACTTATGGTGCTGAACTTCCTGCAGAAACAAGATTAGAAAAAAGTTATCCCGGATTGGTTGCAAAACATTATGGATTGCACTTAGAAAACTGCGGATATCCAGGAGCAAGCCTTGAAAGTATGCGTTGGGTACTAAGATGGCATTTACAAAATAATACAAATTTAGATGATGTATTATGGCTAGTAGGACTCACTGAAAGCACACGTAGAAGTTGGTACAACGCATTAGGTAATGATACACAATATAATTTTAATTTTAATCAGCCTGATCGACCTTGGAATAATCATGTTCATAGTGTATGGCTCAAAGACAACGACCCTGATATAAATCCAAGTTGGTATGAACTTAATCGGTTATGGATAGCAAATTGCTATGATGCAAAATGGGCAGAACAAAATCATTGGGAGACAGTTGCAACATTTGCTAGTCTACAAAATGTAGTACAATTTAATTGTCTAATTAATCCTTACAAGAATCCTAATGTAATAACCAATGATGGTAGTTTTAGACAAATGCTTAAACCAGAACATCTTTATCCAGGTAAACATCCAAATGAAACTGGCCATGAAATTATATCAAAACACTTGATTGATCACATAGATCGTGTTAATATACTAACATAATGATTGATCTAATGAGTTACATTCCGCAAAAACGGAAACACACAAGTTCTGGTTGGGTGAGTTTCAATGCTCCATGTTGTGTTCATCAAGGCGAATCACAAGACAAAAGATTGCGTGGCGGTATAAAGCAACAAGAAGATGATTGGAGCTATCATTGTTTTAATTGTGGTTTTACTGCGAGTTTTGTTGCAGGTCGTAGTGTTGGTTACAAAGCACGCAAGTTGCTTGAATGGCTAGGCGTTGATCCAACTGACATTGAAAGACTGAACTTAGAAAGTTTGAAACGTAAAAGTTTATTGGATCTAACTGCTGAACGTAGCACAATTAAGCAAAAGCACATAGACTTTGAAGAACAAGAAATACCCACAGGTGTTGAACGCATAGATGAAAACAATAAACTGCACTTTCACTATGTTGAATACTTGCGTAATCGTGGTATAGTATTTGGTTATCCGTTTTTGGTAGATAAAAAACGTGGTCCTAGAGATCGAATAGTTGTACCATACACATACAAGAATAGAATAGTAGGACACACATCACGTTACTTGGATAATCGTACGCCAAAGTTTATAAACAGTCAGCAACCAGGTTATGTGTTTGGCTATGATTTACAAAAGTCAGATTGGACTAGTGCAGTTGTTGTTGAAGGTATATTTGATGCACTAAGTATATCTGGCTTGGCAACTATGCATGAAACCATAAGCAAAGATCAAGCACAGTTGCTAAAGCAATTGCAACGTAGAATTATTGTAGTGCCTGATCAAGATCGTGCAGGATTAAGTATAATAGATGCCGCAATAGAACATAAGTTTGAAGTTAGTATACCTGAGTGGCCCGAGGATATAAAAGATGTAAATGATGCGGTCATACGTTTCGGAGTTGCAGAAACACTGAAACAGATACATAATAGTGCCGAATCAAACAAAATAAAAGTTGAAATGGCACGTAAAAAGTTAAAAAGAAAAATATGAGTAATTACTGTCCAGAAATATACAAAGGTTTATTTATAGATCGATGGAACGATGATCATATAAAAATTGCGCCATGTTGTCAATCCATTTATGCAAAAACACCTACTGTAGATTTTAACTTTAAAACAAATAAGCATCTTCAAAATCTACGCAAACAATTTAATCAAGGAAAAAAGCCAAAAGAATGCCATCGTTGTTGGAAAGACGAAGATTTAGGTCAGACCAGTAGGCGACAAAATATGATTGATTTTTTTAAGACCAAAGACAAAACTATAGAACTAAGCAGTCTTGATTATAACGTTACATGGGCATGTAACAGTGCCTGTGTAATGTGTAATCCTTGGTGGAGTAGCATATGGGCAAAAGAACTTGACATTAAAAAAGAACAATTAGAAAAAATTGGAAGATATCACAGAGCAACTAATAATTCAGTCTTAGACCAATTTGATTTATCAAAGATACAAAAGTTGCATTTCAATGGTGGTGAACCTCTTATAAACAAAGACCACGAGCAAGTTATTGAAAAATTGTACAATAGCCAACAACTAGCTAATACATTTATTAGTTATAACACCAATGGAACCCAATACCCGAGTGAAAGAACTATAGAGTTATGGTCAATGGCAAAATTAATTAGAATATATTTTAGCATCGACGCAATTGGCAGTGCGTTTAATTATATTCGTTATCCAGGGAAATGGGAGCAAGTGAAAGACAATTTGCAAAAATGGCGAGAAAATATGCCTAGCAATGTTATGTTTGGACTGAATGTTACCATTGGTAGTTATAATGTGCTAGAAATGCCAGATTTATATGAATGGTTTAAACATGATTTTGCTACAAATAGAGAAGGAGATACTAACAACTTTCACGTGCAGACTGCAAATAATTTTGATCCAAAAGATTTGTGTACAAAAGGTGTTGAACGTGCTATAATGCTACTAAAGCCGATTGATAAATTTCAAGGTATTATTAACTATCTTAAAGAATACAAAACCAACAATGAATGGACATACAAGTTGGATCGTATAGATGCAAGGAGGAATACAAACTGGAGAAAAAGTTTGAAAATAGGTGAATTTTATGACTGAATATAACTATGATGTACAAAAATTGTTTTTAGAAATGATGATGCATGATGCACAAAGTTTCTTGCGAGTACAAAACATATTCAATGCAGAAAACTTTGACAGAGACTTGCGTGAAACTGCAAAGTTTATCTATGACCATGCAAACGAACACAAAACACTTCCAGACAGGGCACAGATAAAAGCAGTAACAAACATTGAACTGTTGGAGATTCCAGATCTCAACAGTGGACACACTGATTGGTTTTTACAAGAGTTTGAAGCATTTACTAGACGCAGTGAACTAGAACGTGCAATACTTAAAAGTGCTGACCTGTTGGAGAAAGGTGAGTATTCACCAGTTGAGAAACTTATAAAGGATGCAGTACAAATAAGTTTAACAAAGGACTTAGGTACAGATTACTTTGAAGATCCACGTGCAAGACTTGCGGCATTAAAAGACAACAATGGCCAGAATTCAACAGGTTGGGCAAACTTAGACAAACTGTTGTATGGTGGATTTAACAGAGGCGAACTACAGATATTTGCAGGTGGTTCAGGATCAGGTAAAAGTTTGTTCATGCAAAACTTGGCAGTAAACTGGATGGAGGCAGGACTCAATGGAGTGTACATCACACTTGAATTGAGTGAAGGATTAACTGCTATGCGTATTGACAGTATGCTTACAAACACTCCAAGCAAACAGTTGTTCAAGGACATTGAAACTGTAGAGATGAAAGTAAAAATGATGGGCAAAAAGTCAGGTGCATTGCAGATCAAATATATGCCAGCACAAAGCAATGTCAACGACATAAGAGCATTTGTAAAAGAACTTAGCATCAAACAAGGTAGAGGCATTGACTTTATGTGCATTGACTATTTGGACTTGCTGATGCCAGTAAGTGCTAAGGTATCTCCAAACGACTTATTTGTTAAAGACAAATATGTTTCTGAAGAACTGCGTAACCTAGCAAGAGAACTGAACATACTGTTTGTAACTGCTTCACAGTTGAACAGAAGTGCAGTTGAAGAAGTAGAGTTTGATCATTCGCACATATCAGGTGGTATTTCAAAGATCAATACTGCTGACAATGTGTTTGGTATATTCACAAGTAGAGCAATGCGTGAACGTGGCAGATATCAAATACAGGCTATGAAAACAAGAAGTAGTAGTGGTGTTGGTATGAAAGTGGACTTGGAGTTTGATATTGAAAGTTTGCGTATACGTGATCTAGGTGATGATGAAGAATATCAACAGTTTAAGAAACAGAGTTCAAGTATCTATGATCAAATTAAAGCAAAGTCAATACAAAATGATCCTGCGGGTGATGCTACTGTAGAAGATGAGCCTGGCAAGATAGTTGCTGATGTACAAAGCACAAAACTAAAACAAATGTTAGCAGGTATTAAAGCAAAAGGTTAGGCATACTGATCAATAGGCATGGAACGTACATTTTTTCGTTTTACTTTTAGATAGTTACTGTTGTCTTTGGTCCACATCTGCCCTTCGCCAACAACCACACTGTCACGAGTATACTTCACAGGACGATCAACAACCAAATCAACATAGCGACCTTCTCCGACTCCTAAGGTTATAAAGTGTATGTAATTTTTACTATCGCTTTTAAACACTCTGCTATTTGCAACTATACCAGCAAACTGAAACTTATCTAAAAATAAATTTTGCAATCCCATGTTTGGTAAGAAACCAGGACTATTCCATGCTCCATGTTGTTTGAAACTTTCAACAGGATCTTCTGTGATCCAATTGTCAAAGCCTAGTTCACGCAGATCCCAACCAGCACGTTTTGCTTCGTTGCGATATACCCAACGTGCATACGAACCTTGGCAGTGCATCAAACAAGCACGCCAAAACTCTTTTGGATTGTACACTTTGTGATAGGCCAATGCCCATATGAGTCTGCCTAAGTTTACTGCGTGTGCCCTACACAAACCAAATCCGCTTAGACTTTGCATTTGTTCATAGATGTCATGCTTGTCTGGATGGTCACCTAATCTTGTCATAAACTGCATCATCTTTTCTTCATTCTTTTTTGCAAAAGCACGACGATACATATCTGCTTCGTATGGTGATATGCCAATCAACTTCATTATTTTGTGTATGGCATCATCTTCGTACACTATTGCATTTTTTTGTATACCTTTTTCGCTCCAGTCACGAAACCAACTGGCCTTGCGTCTGCCTTCCATGGCAACAGGACGTACCAATGCACTAGCAAACACACAATCCTCAACACCAGTTGGTTGCAATGCACGAAAAAGTCTTTTCATGGTTGGCGATTCACCTTGTGTAACACCTAACACATCACCTCGGCACAGTAAGTCACTAACACGTTCATCTTGTTTTGGATAGGCATCCAATCTTGTGTGTGAATCTATTTCTAATAACTGTGATAAACCTCTGTTTGCAAGTATGTCTACTTTCAAGTGTTCCAAATCTTCTACTTCATTTTTGTCAAGTAGTATAAGATTGTCATCACGGAATAAACTTTTAGGCAATGCTCTATCAAATACCAACACACCGCCGCAGTGTTTGCTTATACAACGTTTCTTTCCTATTAGTTTACGTTCAATACGGCGTGCTTCTTGTTCATCAACACCTAATTTTGCATAGTCTATATCTTTTGGCAGTCTGCCTTTTGCTCCAAGACGTTTAGCCGCTTCACGTTTGGCACTTTTTTCTCTATAAAGCACATAGTTTGATATCCTGGCACTCTGTGTTGGCCATCGATCAAAGATTCTTTGCATGGCAAGTTCTTGTTTGTGATGAGGTATGTCGATGTCCACGTCTGGCAAATCATCTCTGTGCGGATTCAAAAATCTTGCCAATGGTATGTTCCATTCTATAGGATCAACATCGGTTATGCCCATGAGGTAGCAGACTAAACTGCTACCAGCACTTCCTCTGGTCATGTGTGGTATGTCTTTGTTGAGATCAAGTATGAGTCTTATTTTGAGAAAGTAATCTGTGAACCGTTGTTCAAGAATGATTTGAAATTCTTCTGCTAGTCTGTCTTGATATTCTTTGCCTTCTGGAGTTGGTCTTCTAAATTGTTCTAATAATGATTCGATCTGTTCTATTTCTGTTTTCATGTTTGCCTATGTTTGCCTAAAGATGCCTTAATAGGTATATTTACTCAAGAATCTATGTTACTATAAATATTTGAATGAGCAAAACTGCTAAATACTGCAAAGGAAACAAAAATGCAAAAAAAGACTCGTAGCATCTTTGAAGAATTAGACGGAATCTACACTGAACGTTATGCAAAACGTCAAGAGCGTGGTTATGTTGTAGAAAGTCGTGCCAGCAATGTGATTGCCAGTGCTATCCGTTTAATGGAACAGATCGACAAGTTATATGATGCAGAGCAAAGTGAAAATTTGCAACGCAAACTATTGAATGCTATTCGTTTGCGTGATCCAAATAAATTTGCAAGATCAGTGAAGAGAACCGATGACAAATCATAACAAACAAAAATTACAAGAACAATTGCTTGCTGAGTTTGATGCATTAGACAAACTTGGAAGAGGTATTGGACGCACAGTTGGTGCTGGTGCCAAGGCAATTGGCTCAGTGGCTGGAGGAGTTGCTGGACTAGGCAGTGCTATTAAAAAAGGCTATCAAGCAGGCAAACAAACTGTAGGTGGCGGTGGTGCTGATGTAACCAAACAAACCACAACCAAAAATCCTCAAGCCGGTGTAGGTGCGGCTCTACAACGTTTTGGAAAAGGTGTTGTAGGAGCAGATAGCTACAAATATCAACAAGGCACAAAAGCACAACAGGATGCACGGGCTGCAGGTTTCAAGAGTGTTGCACAACAGGCCGCTGATAAAACTACCACAACAACCACAACACCAGCTGCAGGACAACAACCAAAAACTGGTACTGATCCAATTTCACAAGCTATGGCCAAAGGTGGTGCTCAAGATGCACAGAAACGTCAAAAAACAGGCGGTAGAGTAGCAGGACAAACCAGTCAAACTGCTAGTGCTCAATACCAAAGAGACAGACGTGCCGCAAAGAAAGGTGCAGTAAGTCAAGGTATAAGTCAGGCACAAAAAGATGCAGCCAATCAAGGCATTGCAAACATGAAAAAACAAGCAGGACAAACTGCAACTAAGGTTCCAGGACAAAAACAGCCATCTGCAACTGCAAAAGATGTTGGTAAAAAAGCAGGTGTTACTACTGCTAAAATTGGTGGACAAAAAATTGATCTAAATGATCCTAAAATGAAAAACCTAAGAGCCGCAATTGAAAAAGCTGCACCTGGAGTAATCAGTGGTGTTGATAAATTACAACCAGCTGATAAGGCAAAGTTGAAAAAGGCAATAGCATGAAGATAACAGAATTTAAACAGTATGAAGAACGTCATGTGCTATTAGAAAGCCTTGATAAAAGCAACCGCAACACCTATCTAGTATGGGAAAGTGTTGGATACCAACTTCGAGAGGCGGCACTTTCGCCGCAACAGATACAAGGACTGTTTGCAGAAATAGAAAAAACTGCAACTGCTGCTGGATCAAACCGTACGGCAGTCGGTAAAGGGTTGGACAAAGTAAATCAAGCGATTGTAAAACCTTGGAATGATCTCAAAGCAAAAGTTTACAATTCTGGTCCTATGCAAGGCTTTGCACAAAAATATGATGCTGCCGCTGAAAAACTAAAACAAAGTGCAGGTGGTGACGAAGGCAAGGTCATGCAAGCCGTTAAAAAGTATCGTCAGTTTGCAGAAAAACATCCTATCATGCAAGGCTTTATCTACGCCGCATTGATTGCGGCCGCTGGTGTAAGTGGAGCAGGCTTAGGTGGTGCAGCAGCATTGGGTTTGTTTAAACTTACAGATCAACTTTTACAAGGCAAAGACATTAGAAGTGCATTATACAGTGCAGGCAAAACTGGTGCATTGGCCGCTGGTGCAAGCACCTTAGGAGACCTAGTACGTGGTGGTGAAGCAGTTGCTGATACTGGTGCAGGTGCAACAACTGGTGGATCACAACAAGGCGCATTTGCTGGTGGAGGAAATAGTCTCGACGGAATTACCGATGTTGACGCACAAACTGGACAAGACATGAGAGCCGCTGGTATACAAGATATTGCAGGTGCTACCAGTATAGATGATATTGTTGCTGATTTTGATGGTAAACTATCAACTGCTGAAATGAACATGATACAGGATTTGCCAAATCAAGACGGCATACCACAGAATGTAATTGACCAATACAATGCACAACTAGGACCTATGTATGATGAAAGTGGACTGAACCTATCATCTTTCCAGCCAGGCCAACCTTTAACACCAGAACAAATGGATGGATTGATTGACCTTCCAAATCAAGACAATATTCCTGACGATGTAATCGATCAATACAATAAACAATTACAAAGCCATTTAGACGGTACAACTGCTAGTGGTGTCGAAGATCCTGATGAAATAAGTGGCGGAACAGGTGCTGATAGAACAGCAAATGCTCAAAGTGGTAGTGTAGCGGATAAAGTTGCACAAGGCAGAGCAGACCTACAAGCAAAAGCTGATCTGGTTGCACCGGGTGGTACAGGTGAAGGTATTTTAGTACGTGGTGACATACCAATTACAGATCCAGAACTAATAGATCAATTTAACTCACAGTTTCCGGGCTCACAGGCTATGTCACCTGAGGCTACACAATGGCTTAAAGATAATGTACCTGGTGCCGCAGAAAATCTGGATGCAAAAGCGGCAGCTCAAGCAGAACGACTCAAGAATCTATCTCCAGAGCAACTAGCAAAACGAAGAGCATTGTTGCAGAGTGGACATAGTATCAAATCAAACATTTTATCAGAAGATCAAGTTACAAAATTGTTTGTTGCGGTTGCATATAAGCAGGACCTTATGGAAGCACCAGGCGGTATGCTTTCAAACTTAAAGCAACAAATTGGTAAAGGTGTTACTAAGTTAGGACAAAAAGCACGTCAAGTTGGTACCAATATTACAACCAAAGTTACTGCTGACAAGCTAATGAAAGCATGGAACAAAGCAGGTAAACCAACTGACAGTGTGCAAATTGCACAGTTCCTAACCAGCCAAGGTATTCAAGGAGCAGTAATGCAACAAGCATTTCAAACTGCTGGAATAAAAATGCCTGATCTAAAAAAGATAGCAAGCGATGATCCTGTTATGGCACTTGCACAAAAAATTAATGCAAATCCTGCAATTAAAAAACAAGTATTGCAATACTTGAACGCGGTGACCTAATGTATATCAAAGAAGGTGGCAACGTCTTCAAGGATGCCGACGGTGTTGTTGCAACTAAACGCATCAATCAAACAGACGTGAAACCTACAGTACAGTGGTTAGAACAACTCACTGGATTACCTCTTATGGATAACATGCTTGGAAGTACTGGACAAAAACCAACGTCTGGTGATTTAGATCTAGCAGTTGATCCTAAAACCATGAGCAAACAAGAACTAGAATCAAGGCTCACTAAGTGGGCTGAATCACATGGATTTGATCCTAGAGAATGGATACGGAAATCAGGAGTCAGTGTTCATTTCAAAGCACCAATAACAGGCAGAGAAGATCGAGGTTACATTCAAACTGATTTTATGTTTGTGCAAAAACCAGATTTCAGTAAATTTCTAATGAGAGCTGATCCAGCCAGTGAGTACAAAGGCGTTACTCGTAATGTACTGATGAATTCAATAGCAAAAGCTGCTGGCTACAAACTTTCGCCAAATACAGGTTTGGTAAGTCGTACTACAAATGAGTTTGTTACCGATCAACCTGAACAGATAGCAAAGTTTATACTAAACAAAGGTGCAACTGAAAAAGATTTGTTTAGTGTTGAAGCAATACTTGGAGCACTGAAAAATGATCCACAACGTGATCAAAAGTTAGAAGACTTTAGAGGCTATGCTGAAAGAGAAGGATTCCAATTTGAATCTGTAGTTGAAGGCGGCACTGATTGGCTTGCAAGATTGCGAGATAGAATTATCAATCAAGGCATGCAAGTTGTAACTGACAACAACAGTCCTTACAAACCGTACCTAGCAGAAGATGCACGTATTGAACATCCAGAAGATTTGGTTTTTGATTATGGATCAAAAGGTATAAAACAAGCCATTGACAGTTTAAAACGCAGTGCAGAAGAACCTGCAAAAGTAAACACTATCAAATGGGATGGTAAACCAGCAATTATATTTGGTCGTGATGACAATGGTCAATTTATACTCACAGACAAAGGTGGATTCAATGCAAAAGGCTACAACGGTATGGCCACAAGTGCAAAAGATATGGCCAGAGTATTCAGCAACAGAAAAGGCGACTATACTGATCTAATTGGCATATACCAAAAATTATTTCCGTTGTTGAGCAGGACTGTACCCGAACACTTTAGAGGGTTTGTACAAGCAGATCTATTGTTTAGTGCAACACCACCAGTTAAAGATGGTTCTTATGTGTTTACACCAAATCAAGTTACCTATAAAGTAAGTGCTGATACACCTATCGGCAAACAAATAGGTCAAAGCAACATAGGACTTGCAGTACACACAGAAATTGACAAACCAGGTGGTACTATACGGCCAGTAACATCAAGGGTGTTGGACAAAGTACCAGGCGTACTTGCACTTGACAGCACAATGAAAGACACAGGAAGTGCCATCGACCTTGATCCAGGATTGTTCATCAAGGTACAAGATACATACAACGAGTATGCACCAGCAATAGATACATTTCTAAATCCATCAGAGCTGAGAAATAGGAAAATTACTAGCACTCCAAAGTTAATGAAGCAATACATAAACTTCAAGGTACGTCAAGGTGGTTTTACAAACATGGTAAATGATTTTGGTCCTTGGGTCACACAAAAAATGCCAACCCAGGCACCAAGAATAATTGAATGGATGAATCAAAACAAAGGAGCAGTGAGTGCGTTGTTTAGTTCATTTGTGAATATTGCATTGCTCAAAGATCAATTGATTAAAGCACTTGACAACCAAGATGCTGATATCAAGGCAGACATCAAAGGAGTACCTGGACACGAAGGTTATGTTGGAGCTGGTATAAAGCTAGTTGATAGAGACAAGTTTTCAAGAGTTAATTTTGCAGCAAACAATCCAGGATCGGCTTAATGGCAAAAATGTATGCAACAAGTTCAACACACGAATCAACAAAAGCAAAAACAAGCATAGGCAGGAAAGCATCTCTGTGTAAAATGAATAAGCACAAAAGAAGATCATTTAAGAGATATAGAGGACAAGGCAAGTAATGGCGGTTACCGCAGTCGATATAAAACAACTAGAAACATTTGCAGATAGAATATTTGCTGATGTAGGTATCGATGTGGAGTTTACAAAACATTTTATGGATAGAGTAAACAGTGAACGTAATGCTAAGCCAATAGTGCCAGCAGAGCTTACAAGACTGTTTAAACAAGAACGCAAACGTTATGGTAAACCTATTGCACAGATGGGTCCTGACAGCGAAGCAGTTATGCGTGATTTACAAACCAATATCAATGTGCCTTTTGCATTAGTTTTAGACAAGGACAATGACGAATTGGATTTGATTGCTAAGACTGTAATGCGTAAGAAAGATTTTGATACACCTAATCGAGTATTTGCAGTTGAAGACTCACCATTTAGAATTGGCACAAGATATGAAATGCCACGTAAGAGTGTGCGTCCTGTACCAGTCGTAAAAGAAGGTGCAACTAAAAAGCATCCAAAAGAACCAGGTGCATACTTGATGACACACAATGGTTTAGAATACAAAATAGCACGACATTTAGATGATGATGAAGTACACAGAGGCGAATGGGATATCTTTGTGAAAGGCGTAAGTGCATTCACAGGCGACAAATGGGAATGGGTAGATACTGTTAAGCAACGTTGGAATGCCATTGCTAGAGTAAAAGGACTAAGTGAAAGCAAAGAGCAACCGAAAATTGCCTTTGATTGGCTCAGTGAAAGTCGTGCATATAGAACACCAAGACAACTCAATGGACTCAAGCAAAGTCAACTAGGCGAACAACTTTTTGAACAACTGTTAGCTCTGCAAATATTAGCAAACAGTGATCCAGCCTATGCCGCTAGAGTAGCAGAAGAAATAATGAAGTTGCAAAACTGGCCAGGATTTCGAACCAGCCAGCCTGATCTCTACAACGTAATTGCAATGATAATGAAACCAAACAAGTTCAAGGATAGAATTGCACAAGACGTAGTAATTACTATTCCAGAACTACGATTGAAGCGTAATCTGCGTAATATTGCAAAACGAGACTATCAAAACAGTGATTACAGTTACATGATGTTGATGCTACAACGTAACATGGTAGATTTTTTACCAGCACCACTAATACAAATGCGTAGACAGATTGCAAGATGGAACAATATTATTCCAAGAGACAAAAATGTTATACGTGACAGGCTCATGTTGCAGATGCGTAAATCAGGTTTGCAAAATGAATTCTATGAATTTTTACGCCGTACAAAAACCTTTACAAGACGCTAGATCTGCGGTTGAAAATCTCAAAAATATGCTAAATAGAAGTAGGAACCGATAACGGATTCCACCATTAGATATAGGAGATTAAAATGGCATCATTTACAAGAACACATGGTAATGCACAACAGGTATTCCATATTGATACTGACAATGGATCACTTTCAGGTGCATTAGCAGCATCAGCACCAGTTAACTTCACTGGACCAAAACTAGACTTCTTCAAATTAATCGTAGAAAACGGTTCAAACGCAGCTCAAGACTTACAAGCTGAAGTTGGAACAGGATTAGCAGTAGAAGCAATCATTGAGAAAATCCAAAACGGTGGCGCAGGTGTATACCTCTACCAAGTTGAAGACGACACAACTGGACAAATTTCTTTAGGAATTTATCCAACAGGTGCTTACACAACATCAACACTACAAACAGCAGTTAGAACATTAACAGCAGCTGGTTCAAACAGCATTAACTGCACAGGTTCAGATGTAACATCAGGAAACTTTAAGTTAGCATAATTTTAATTTTTTATTAAAATTCATTAAAACCCTAGTTTTTATTAACTAGGGTTTTTTTATGACTAAATATTCGCATGCAAAAGACCGAATGGATATATGAAAGCCCAGACAGAGGAGACACAGTTTATCGTAGGCGTGCAAATAGCACAGAACGTGAACTTGTTTTGAAAAAAGAAAAAGATCATCCAATTGCAGATCATATACAAGACATCGTAGCAGAATCACCTTTTGATCCTGCTCTCAAAGAGATGCTTGATAAACTACAGGTATACTGGAGCTTGCGTAATGCAAATAATTGATGTCGTAACCTACTTTGATTGTACTCCAACTGGTACAAAAAGCTATAGAAAACTGCAACCTGATACTGTTAATGCAGTTGGCCACAAAATAAAAACCATGAACGATTGGAACTTTAGTCGCAACCAACAACGCAATTGGGAAACTATATTACAAGTAGTAAGTTTAAAAACACAAGCACTAGATATTACAAATCCTGTGATTATGACTCGTGAAGATAAAAAAGTTTGGCAATTCAGCTTTGGCATTGAACACACAGGCATTTACGATGATGGTGAAGATCAACTTGGCTTGCTAAAAGAAGAAGTTCATGGTGTGCCAATGATTACAGGACTGAACGAAACATATGCGGAAGGATTTTTAATGCCTTACTTGCTCGCTAAAGGCGAAAATCAAAATATAATGTTTACATTATTGGATGATTTGTAATGACCACATATCATACAAATAAAATAAATATACTTAATACTGATTAAGAGAGACCACGATGGCTGACACTGCACCTATCGAAAAAAAGAGTTTAGAAGCACATGTTGATTTGTGTGCTGAGCGATATAAATCTATGGCAAATAACATAGAAAACCTAGATAAAAAGGTTGATCGCTTGGAAATGATGATTAATGAAGTTCATGGTATGGTTGAGAAAATGGCTCAACGCAGAACCGATCAGCTTATTGGTTGGGGAACAGGAATAATTGCAGCTCTTTTAGGAACAGTTGGATGGTTAATAATAACTTACGTAGTCGTGTAACAGAAAAAGCCTCTCGATTATTAAACAAAATTGCAGATGAACTACTGAATAGCAATCCCAATGCTATTTTTCGTCATGGCGATAGTATCAAAGCATTTGCTAACTATGAAATTATTAGAAAAAGCCAGTCTCAATATGTAATTTATAAGAACAATTATAAAATGCTTGAATGTAGCAGTTGTAGAATTGCATTGAGTTATTGCATTTTAGACAAAAACAAAATGACTCTTGATGCAAAAAATCTAGTTGAACTAGAAAACAAATTAATTGGCAGGCAGAACGAAATGATGCATTATAGGCATGTAATTACAAGTCCAAAAACTGATGAATTTCGTAAAGAAGTGGGTTTACATCGCCTTAGCAGTGCAAAGTACGAATACAATTTAATACAAAAACAATTAACTAAAAGTATAAATGTAGCTAAATACTGTCAACAAAAAGGATTTGACAATGAAGTTATTTGATTTAAATGTACCTCAGACTAAACAGTCTAAAAAGGTTCTAGAGAGCTATTTTGGAAATAGTATTAATTTTTCTGCTTTAAAGCCAAAGGCAGCTAGTGATATGTTAACAAAAGTTCGTGGATTGATATATGAGCACCGTGCAAACAAATCGATTATACAAAGCGAGCAAGACACTACCTATATGAAACTTATAGTTATGGAAAGAGGTTTGAATGCTAGACTACGTGAAGCAGACGTTACACTAGAACCTCAAACTGGCGCAATGCAAATCAAAGCTGATGGCAAAGTAATTGGATCTACTGATGATCAAGCAACTGCTATGCAATTTCAAAAAGATGTAGAAGATGGAAAAATCAAACTAGGCATGGAAGAAGACTCACACGATTACAGTGCAAAAAAAGCTCGTGCTGGAAAAGACATTGGTAAAAAAGGTAAAAACTTTTCAAAAATCAGCAAAGATGCAGCCAAAAGATACGGAAGCAAAAAAGCTGGCGATAGAGTTGCAGGTGCTATACTAAACAAATTACGCAACGAAGGAATGACCTTACGTAGAAAAGATGGTACATACCTTACAGAAAATGAAGTGCAACAAGCACAGGTTGTTTTAGCTGCACAAGACATGGTAGATAGAATGCAAAAGATGTTAGAAGATGTTACGTCTATGCAGTTCAAAGATCTTCCTGCTCTTAGCAATAGTATACAAACCACAATTGGCACACAACAAGCACAAGCATTTAACAATGCCGCTGGTCAAAGTCTAGCAGTTTTAGTTGATGCAATACAAGCAGCCAAAGTCGAAATGGAAACTGCACAAGGAACACTTACAGGTGTTGAGCCAGTAGTACCAGGACAAGAAGAAGTTGCTGGTACACCAGCAGTAGCTGAACCAGCAGTAGATCCATTAGCACCAGCACCAATTGATGCAACTGCTGATGTAAATGTTGATGCGGCCGCTGGTGGCGAAGCAGTTGATGTAGATGTTGATGTACAAGATGCGGCACTTGGTAGAGCAAGAAGATAAATGCGTATCCGCGAGTTTACCGAAAGATCAGATAAGCCATCTGCTCAACAGCTAACTGCACTTGCGGAATATCTACTTGGTCGAGCCGACGACGAAGATACTGAACACACTGTACCAATTGGAGTTTTTCTCAGCATGGCACACAATATGGGTGTCAACATCACAGATCAGCAACTCAGAACACTATCAACTAAAGACCCATTGAAAAATATAATTGCAAATGTTGATGCTGACAATATAATCTTAGTTGGTGCTGGCGTAACTGGTGAAGAAGGTGCAGATACAATGACTGTTGATCAAGCACAAGACACAGTTGCTGGCATGGCAGATAATGCAAACGATTTAACCTAAACGTTTGACTTATACGTATTATCTTGTATACTAGATAGATGCTTATAGAAAAATTCCAATATAAAAATCTCACAAGAAAACACATTGATGGCAGAAGATTGTATTCAACTCCTGATGGTAATGCGGTACCTAGTGTAACCACAATACTAAGTGCTACACAATCAAAAGAAAAACAAGAAGGACTTGCAAGATGGCGCAAACGTGTTGGTACAGAACAAGCACAAGCAATTACAACAGAAGCCGCCAACAGAGGCACTCGTATGCATACCTACTTGGAAAATTATTGCATTGATGGAACTATAAAACCTCGTGGCAATAATCCTTTTAGTTGGCAATCACATGCAATGGCAGAAGCAGTAATAAAACAAGGATTGTGCAACGTAGACGAAGTATGGGGTGTAGAAGTACCAATGTACTTTCCAGGAATATACGCAGGCACCACAGACTGTGTTGGAGTACACAGCGGTGATGATGCAATCATGGACTTTAAACAATCAAACAAACCTAAAAAAGTTGAATGGATTGAAGATTACAAACTACAACTGTGTGCATATGCAGAAGCACACAATGAAGTATACGGTACAAAGATACGTAAAGGTGTAGTTCTTATGGCAGTAAAGCCGGCAGTTGATGAAATGGGACATTTAAAAGAAGATCCTCTCTACCAAGAATTTATAGTTGAAGGTGACGATTTTGAACACTGGCGCCAACAATGGTGGAAACGTGTAGAGCAATACTATACAAAATGATTATAGCAGGAGACAGTTGGGCTTGTGGTGAATGGCAAATAGTACCAGGTGATGTACCAATTTGTGTACACAAAGGTTTTGAACAATATGCATTAGCCGAAGGAATAAAAGTACGTAACCTGAGTAGAGGCGGAGATAGCAATCAGGACCAAGTGAATATTGTTGCTAATAGCAATGTATATAATCAGCAGGTGTTTTGGTTTATTACAGATCCACTACGCGACTTAGAGGCTACAATGCAAGATCCATTGCCACTTGCAAAAGAAAGTTTACGCAAAACATTTTTAGCAATTAATAGATTGTCTGTAGAAAACAATTTAGAAATATTTGTAATAGGCGGATTATGTGATATTGAAGGGTTTGTAGCAACTGATAGCTTTAAATTTGAAGTTGCAATACCAAGTGTAAATAAACTACTGCATGAAGACTGTGATATAGTGTCTATGTATGGAACGCCAATGGCAGCTGAACGTGTGGTAAAGAATAAAACATATGCAGTTGAAGTGTTTAAGCAAATACAACGTAAACAAAAGTTTTGGCAATTGCACCCAGACACATTTCCAGATGGTGGACATCCAGGAAGATCAGCTCATCATTATATATTTGAATATCTAAAGCAGTATATAAAATAGGTAAATACTGCTAGATTACGGAGTTTCAATAGATGGCAATAGTACAAGTATCGCGTATTACAAACCGCAAAGGTTTGAGTGAGAATTTACCTCAACTAGCAGGTGCTGAATTTGGTTGGGTAATTGATGAAAGAAAATTATACATAGGGAATGGTACAATAGCTGAAGGTGCACCAGCTATTGGTAATACAGAGATACTTACGCAATATAGTGATATACTTGCTATATCAAGTGCATATACCTATAAAGGCGAACATGCTGGTTATACTGCACAAACTGGTCCAACCGCAAGTGATCCAGTAACACAAACTGTACAAGCAAAATTAGACAACTTTGCAAGTGTACTAGACTTTGGTGCAACTGGCGATGGTACCACAGATGATACTGATGCAATCAACAGAGCGTTATTTCAGTTGTTTTGTAGAGAAACAAATACCACAATTAGGCGAAGTCTTTATTTTCCTGCTGGCACTTACAGAATAACACAACCTATACTAGTTCCTCCTTATGCAAAACTTTGGGGCGATGGTCCAGACAGTGCCATACTTGAAATGGATGTGGGATCAGACAGTGCATTTGGTGCTTATGTAATTCAAACTGCTGACAGTTTACAACAGACAGGTGCAAACATTGGTAATAACAGTGCAGTTGCACCAAGAGATATTGTAATAAGTGGCATGAGTTTTACCAGTTTAGAAGCCGGTGTTGACATGATGCTTATTGATAGAGCACAAGGTGTAAGTGTGACAAACTGTAACTTCCGTGGAAATCTTGCAACAGAACCATCAAATGCTGCTGATGATGTAGCAGGTGTACGTTTTGATAGTACATCTTCTAACACCTGTAAGCAAATTGAATTTAACAACTGTAAATTTTCAAGGTTCAGCTATGCTATTAAGACTGACGAAAATATTCAAGGTGTTACAATACAAAACTGTCAATTCACCGACATGTATCAAGGAATCTTATTAGGTACTGGCACACCAGACAATGGTGGTCCTGAAGGTGTAAGAATTGTACAAAACTTGTTTGATAAAATTGCTAAACAAGGAATAGACATCGGTGCAGTTGCATTTAATGTAATTGCTTATAATATTTTTCTTGATGTTGCCAACGATTATCTTGGTGCTGGAAATCAAGCTGCTCCAGTAATTGAAATCAATGGTGATAACAATGTATCCGTTGGCGATATGTTTGAACGTAGTGATGCAGATGCTAGAACACAACCAAGAGTAGAAAATAATAACAAAGCAACTTATGCACTAATCAATGGCGATGAGATTGAATTTGGTACCTATCACAGACTTGCTGGTGTAAGTACTGATCTGTCAGTACAAGCCAGTGCAACCACAATCTTTACTGTTAACACTGCTGATGCAACTGCATTTAATGTGAATTATCAGATGAAAGAATCATCCACCAATGTTATACGTTTTGGAACATTGCGAGTAGTTGGACAAGACACAGACGACAGTGCTGGAACACTTGCTTATGTTGATGACTTTTCAGAAGATAATCCAAACAACTTTGTGATAAGTGCCGTACAAAGTGGCTCAACGATTAGCATCCAATATACCAGCACTATAGCTAACACTTTCAAATATTCAATTGAACATTTCAGTGTTTAATAATGTGGCAAAGCCATCCTGAACGGCGTTTAATCGCATGGGTTAACCTGCGTAATGAATGCAAAGACAACCCTAATCTTGAATCAGTGATAACTAGCATACACGATTGGTGGCAACAAGCACCAATGGTACTGAGATATTTACACACTGACCTGATTGACAAATGGCCTGATCCTTGGGAATTGATTGCCGAAAACACCTATTGCAGCCTTGCAAAGTGTTTGGGAATGTGTTATACTGTTTGTATGTTAGATAGAGAAGATATACACAACCTTTGTATATCAGAAGTTAATAGTAATGATTATATAGTCCAAGTTAACAATGGATTATATACAATGAATTGGAATGTGGATAGTGTAGTAAATATGACACTTGAAGATAAAAGTAAAATAACCAAGAACATAGACTCTGATGTGTTTGTAGACAAGATTCGATAGAAAGGCCCCCAAATGACAATTCAGGTTACCAAACGAGACGGACGGAAAGAACCATTAGATATTGATAAACTACACAAAGTGGTTTGGTGGGCAACAGAAAACATAACAGGCGTAAGTGCAAGTCAAGTAGAAATAAGCAGTAATGTACAGTTCTATGATGGCATTACAAGTTCTGATATTCAAGAAACATTAATAAAGAGTGCCGCCGATTTAATATCAGAAGAAACTCCTAACTACCAATTTGTAGCAGGAAGACTCATAAGTTATCATATTAACAAAATGGTTTATGGCGAATTTAAACCTTGGCATGTTTACAAACTGGTTAAAAAAAATGTAAAAAGAGGATTTTATGATCCTGAACTTCTCTCGGAATACACCGAAGAAGAATGGGATATCATTGATGGTTGGATAAAACACGAGCGTGATGAGCAACTTACATATGCGGCCATGGAACAGTTTAGAGGCAAGTACCTTGTACAAAACAGAGTAACAAAAACACTCTATGAAACTCCACAGATGTGTTATATGCTTATAGCGGCTACACTTTTTCAAGACTATGATCGTAAAACCAGATTACGTTGGGTAAAAGATTACTATGATGCTATATCAACACATCAAATAAGTTTGCCTACTCCGGTAATGGCAGGTGTACGAACTCCACAAAGACAGTTTTCTAGTTGTGTGCTCATTGAAGCAGATGACAGTTTGGACAGTATCAATGCAACATCAAGTTCGATTGTAAAGTACGTATCGCAAAAAGCTGGTATTGGTATCAACGGTGGTCGCATTCGAGCCTTAGGTTCGCCGATCAGAAACGGTGATGCTTATCACACAGGTGTTGTTCCATTTTATAAAATGTTTCAGGCCGCCACACGTAGTTGTAGTCAAGGTGGTGTACGAAATGGAGCCGCTACACTTTACTATCCAATTTGGCACTTAGAAGTCGAAGATCTTTTGGTACTTAAAAACAACAAAGGCACAGAAGATAACAGAGTAAGACACATGGACTATGGTGT
>CENU01204933.1_pt1 | contig 54842 bp, 48 predicted proteins | sample 361331 | NCBI WGS metagenome assembly CENU01 (sample SAMEA2619766, study PRJEB7988) | marine metagenome | isolation source: saline water (ENVO:00002010), including | reverse complement strand
TTTACTAAAGGTGGGCTGGAGCTCGTATAGTGACTTATCAAATTTTGATTTATTGATTGTTTAAAGATTGAGTAATTCCTTAAGCAGCCTCTTGACTATTTGGTGCAAAGCCAAGAATGATATTGATTGGGTTTTAGGTACTGTGTATAAAACTGAAGGCTCGGCATATAGGAAAGCGGGCGCTCATATGCTCATAAATGGTTTTGGGCAGCACTTTGGTTTATTGAGCGGAGGTTGTCTTGAGAGCGATATAGTTTTGAATTCAAGAAAAGTAATGGATTCAGCTGAAACAATTTGCCTTATATATGATAGCAATGATGAAGACGATATTGCTTTTCAATTTGGACTTGGTTGTGGTGGCAAAGTTTACATCATGCTGCAGTTGGTTACTCTAGATAATGATTTGGATTTGAACGCAATACTGACAGCTTTAAATAATAGACAATGCGGTGTTTATCATCAGAAAATTAATGGCAGAGAGTCTTACTTTAAATTTACTAAAGAAAATATCGACCCTACAGCATACGTAGAGAGTAGACCTGATGGAGATTGGTTAGTATCTACAGTTAATCCAGACCCTCATTTGCTAATCGTAGGAGGTGGAGTAGACGTTAGGCCAGTTGTAAATATATGCAAAGAGTTGGGATGGCTCATCACGATTATAGATCCAAGAATTGCGAATGCCAGAAAAGAACACTTCCCACTTGCAGATTTTATTTTTCGCAAGCCGAATGAAAATTTTGATAAACATATACTCAAAAATAGGCTCGATGCTGTGGTTATTATGTCTCACAGTCTTAAAATTGATGCTGATTATTTGTGTAAAATTCAGTCCTATAGCTTGAAATACGTCGCTCTATTGGGCCCGAAGCACCGTTTTAAAGAAGTATTAAATTTAGCTAAGTTATCTGAAAATGAGCTTCAACATCCTGTTGCGTCGCCAGCGGGATTTGATATAGGAGGGCAGTTGCCCGAGAGTATTGCTTTATCAATAGTTGCTGAATGTCACAGTGCACTGTTTGGATAAATATAAGATCTTTGTAAAATAACCAAATGAAAAAAATTGCATGTTTGGTTTTGGCTGCAGGTAGTGGAAAAAGATTCGGAGGGAAAAAACAGCTTGCTCTAATCGATGGCCAACCTATGCTAATTAAAGTTATCAAAGAATTGAGATCAATCTTTAAAGATGACATTGTTGTGGTTTTAGGGGCTTACAGAAGTGAGATTTTTCCTTTAGTTACCAAATTGGCAAAGTCAGTTGAAAATATTGAGTGGAAAAAAGGATTAGGTTCTTCTATTTCGATTGGAGTAAAATTCGTCAGAGAGGAAGCTGATTATGATGCTGTGTTAGTTACTTTGGCTGATCAGGTTGGATTGCAAACCAATAATTTTTTACAGCTAATTGCTGCCTATGATAAACAACACATAGTCGCAACTGATTATGGCGCGAGTTTCGGGGTTCCAGCTCTTTTTCCGAAATCTTACTTTGATGTTTTGGAACAATTAGATGCTGGCAATGGAGCAAAGAGTTTACTGAATAGTGGAGAAAATCCTGTTATTGGGGTTTGGATACAAAATGCTAAAATTGATATTGATACTGCGGATGATTTAAAAAACTTTTTACAAAAATAGTTTGTAAGATTGTATTCTTGAACATAATTAAGTTTTATGGCGGAGGGCACATTTTAATTGAAGATATCAAATAAAATTATGAAGGAACATTTTAACGAGTAAAAATGTCCCAAATTAAGCGGTTGAATGTAGTTAATATAGAAATGGAAATAATGGGTATTTATGAAAAAAAAAGTGAGACAGCGTCTCTTTTTAGCGAAGTTGCGAGAACTTGTTTTTGTTTTCTTCTTTTGGCTTTTGGGTCGGATTCCGTGGCAATAGAGGAGCCGAAGTACCAGCTTATTACTTCTGAGAAACCTTTTGAGATTAGGTTATACGAAGATTATATAATTGCTGAAACGAGTCTCGAGGGTTCGTTTGACTCTGCTAGTCGCGGTGGCTTTCGAAGAGTTGCAAGCTATATTTTTGGCGGTAACAAGAACTTAGAGGGGCGAAGTGAGAAAATTCAGATGACTGCTCCAGTAACCGTATCCCCAGTTGGAGAAAATTGGCTTCTTCACTTTGTTATGCCCAGAAATTACTCAGTCACCGATTTGCCCGAGCCCAACGATAGCAGAATATTAATAAAAAAGATACCTGAGCATCTTGCCGGCATAATAAGTTTTAGTGGCTGGACTACCCAACGCACTATTGATGAAAAGACGAGTAAATTACTGAAATGGTTAGATTCTTTGGGCTATCAGTCTGCTGGCCCCCAACAGATTTCCAGATACAATGATCCATTCACCCTCCCATGGCTAAGAAGAAATGAGATCATTTTTGAAATAAAAAAAAAGAGTGATGAGTAGAAAAAAAATTGAGAAATGTGTTGACTTTTGTGCATCGCAACATTAATATAGTTTTGTGCATCGCAACAATTTTTAACTTACTTATTTGGAGACAATCATGTCAGCATTCTCATCTAACGAACATTACACAGATTTGTTCAAAAAAGGTGCAGGCGCGTATTCAGAATTTTCTTCTATGGCCTTTGAAAATTTTGAAAAGTTGAACGACCTGAACATCAAATATCTAAAATCATCTATGAAAGAGGCGTCTGAAAAGGCTTCTGAGGGCTTAGAGTTGAAGGATATACCGGAGACAGTATCTTTTTGGCAGGCTATGGCCGAGCCAATGTCGGCAAAAGTCGCAACTTATTACAAGGAAATTTATAAAATAAATTCCGGCTTTGTAAAAGCGGCGGCTAGCTTTATCGAAGCTGAGACAGAGGAAGTCGGTAAGACTGTTTCAGAAAAGGTTTCTGAGTTTTCCAAGAGTGCTCCTGCCGGTAGCGAGGGTGTAGTAGCAATGACTAAGTCATCTATCGCCGCATCAACTTCAACTTATGAATCGATGACTAAGGCGGCCAAGCAAGTTTTAGAGATTGTAGACAGTAATGTTGAGGCTGCGACAAAAGCAGGTCAAGCGGCCGTAAGTCCTGTTTCAAAAGGAAAAGCTAAGAAAGCTGCTTAATCCCTTGTTGGAAAAAAGGAGGGCTCCCTCCTTTTTTCATTTTTTAAAAAGGCTTTCCTTCGTCAAATTAATTGAGCTATATTATAAAGTTTACATCAGAGGATTTTTTGTGATGCGTAGCTTAATTATTAAAGTCAGAAACTGCATTTTCTATCTCTTCGCGCTTAGCTTTTTGATTAGTTTTTCCTATGCAGATAGCTTGCCTGCGCTTCCCCTTGATAAGTTACACCAAATCGATAAGATTGTCGGCGCGGGTGCGACTGCTGTTAAAGGTAAAACAGTTTCCGTGCACTACACTGGTTGGCTATATGACCCAAAGACTAAGAAGGGCAGGGGAAAAAAATTTGATAGCTCGAAGGATAGAGGGCGTCCATTCCAATTTGGTTTAGGAAGAGGAATGGTTATAAAGGGTTGGGATTTAGGAGTTGAAGGAATGAAAGAAGGTGGCTATAGAACTCTATTAATCCCACCTGAAATGGGATATGGCTCAAGAGGTGCTGGAGGCGTCATACCTCCAAATGCTGCCTTGATATTTGATGTTGAACTTTTGACAGTTAAATAATAGCATTTAAGATTGGCTAAAAAAATGAAAAAAATTTTTCTAGTTGGTGTTTTTCTCCTTGCTTTGGAGGCCTGTGCTACCAAATCTGATCCTACGCAAATGGAAAAGTGTGTTCTTTCTGGTATGGCTGATTGGGCAGATAGGTCTCGTAGGCTTAAGGAGGTAAGGCCAGAGTCTGAGGAAAAAAAGATTGTTATGGAGCTTTGTGCGAGAGGTCTTCTTTAACTATTTTATCTGTCAGGCATTTTTTCGCATCATTGCAATTGATTAAGAACAAGGGCTTCCATCATGTTTGCGTTCCCATCTGCATATAAAAACGTTCTTGTTTGCTTATGAATAAGAAATTACTAGTTATTCTTGGTAACCAGCTTTTTAATCCAGACTACTTAAATAATATTCAGTTTGACTGGGTTTTTATGGCTGAAGACTATGAGCTTTGCACTTATTATAAGCATCATAAACAAAAAATATTGATGTTTTTATTGGCTATGCGGGAGTACAGAGATGAATTAGAAAAATTGAATTATAAAGTTATTTACGAAGGAACCAATCTTGCATCCTTTAAGAGAAAATACGAGCAGAAGCTTCAAGATGCTATTAAAGAAACTGCAACAACTGAATTAATTTTCTACGAAATAGAGGATAAGTTCTTTGAGCAAAGAATTTTAGAGTTTGCTACAAAAAAAAGTTTCAGCTTGCGGTTTCTTCCTTCCCCGATGTTTTTGTCCACGAGAAGTGATTACAAAACATTTTCCAAAGATAAAACTTTTTTGCTGATGGGTTCTTATTATAAAATGCAGCGGAAAAAGTTCAACTTATTACTACAGGATGGTAAACCTGTTGGCGGAAAGTGGTCTTTTGATGAGCTAAATAGGAAGAAACTGCCAAAAAATGTAAAAGTGCCAGAGCTTCCAAAGCCAGATAAGTCAAAATATGAACGTGAATTAAAAACTTTTATCAAGACTGAATTTAAGGATCACCCTGGCGATGTTGAAAACAGGTGGACTCCGGTTACTAGAGAAGGATCAAAAAAATGGCTCAAGTTATTTTTGAAAGAAAAACTAGTAAATTTTGGAGATTATGAAGATGCTATCAGTAACAACAATAATTTTATATTTCATTCGGCTATAAGTCCTTTGTTGAATATTGGGCTATTGACTCCGCGAGAGGTGATAGATGAATTAGAGGGATTAGAAGCAACCATCCCACTGAATTCATTAGAGGGCTTCTTAAGACAAATAATTGGTTGGAGGGAATTTATTAGAGGTGTGTATCAAGAAAGAGGTGTAGAGCAGCAGAGAGGAAATTTTTTCAAAAACTATAGGTTTTTGAAAGATAGTTGGTATACAGGAAATACTGGTATTGCACCCTTGGATGACGCTATAAAATTCTCAATAAAATATGGCTATACGCATCACATTAATAGATTGATGGTGATTGGTAACACCATGAATCTTAGTGGTATTAATCCTAAAGAAATTTACAAATGGTTTATGGAAATGTACGTCGATTCATCGGATTGGGTTATGACTCCAAACGTTTTTGGGATGGCCACATTCGCCGATGGGGGACTCATGGCTACTAAACCTTATGTTTGTGGCTCCAATTATATTCTTAAAATGAGTGATTATAAAAAAGGGGATTGGTGCGACGTCATCGATGGGCTTTATTGGAAATTTATTGAAAATAACCAAGATTTTTTTAAGGGGAATCCAAGGTTGTCGATTATGATTCGAGCGTTGAAAAATTTAAAGGCTGAACGAAAAACAATCATCTATGCAGCCGCAGAACACTTTTTAGAAAAGAATACATATTTAATACCTTAGGCTAAATCTATTAGAACCGAGGTAGATTAACTGAAAATTTTTAATGTTAGAACTGAAGCTGACTTGCATTCCCCGGTAAAAGATTAAAGATGAAGTATGTTAACCTTATTTAATATTATTATAATGTTTTTTAATGAAATTTAATACATTTTACGTAGCAATAGGCTTGGAACTTTTTTTTTAGGGTTTTAACAAAATTTTATGGCGATGCATCAAATTAAGTCGCATACTATAGAATGTCTCCTTCACCATTTTTTTGGTGAATTTACCCCAGACTAGTCAATCTAGCCTGGGGTTTTTTTTGCTGTTATTGTTGTAGTATGAAATTACTTGTTTTTGGAGCTGGTGCTGTTGGTGGATATTTTGGCACCCGAATGGTTCAAGCTGGTCTTGATGTAACTTTTTTCGTGAGGGTTTCTCGTGCTTGTCAGTTAAAAAAGCATGGTTTGTCTGTGCTGAGCCCCAGCGGCAATGTAATGATTGCGCCGAAACTGATTACAGAACACGATGATGGCCAAAACTTTGACCTTATTATTTTGACATGTAAGTCTTATGACTTAGTTAATGCGTTTGATGCAATTTCTAATAGCGTAAAAAATGAACCGCCAATTTTACCTTTACTCAACGGTCTAGCACATCTACAGATGATAGCGAAAGTCTTTGGTAAGCATAGACTTCTAGGTGGGGCTGCCCATGTGGCGACAGTATTAACTCAGGAAGGAAAAGTTAAGCAATTAAACCCGATAGAAATTTTGACTATTGGCGCCCTTTCTTCTCATACAGAATCAGTGGTCGAGAGATTTACGAAACTCTGTAAAACCTCTACATTTAAAGTTATAAAGTCTTCAGATATCATGCAGTCTATGTGGGACAAATGGACATTTTTAGCCGCTTTAGCTGGTTCAACAATTTTGTTTCGAAACACTGTAGGGGCAATAACGGAGACATCATTAGGTTGCGATTTAATGAAAAGAATATATGATGAGTGCATAAATGTTGCGAACGCTGAAGGATTTGACGTTGAAGCAAGACCCCAAAAAACAAGTCTGAGCATATTAATGAAACCCGGCTCCGATTTTACCTCTTCAATGCTAAGGGACCTAAAAAATGGCAATAGGACTGAGCATGAGCAAATTCTAGGAGATTTACTAAAGAAAGCAAAAAAAAAGCAAATTGACGTTCCATTACTATCAGCTGCATACATTAGTATCGTGGTTGAAAGTTCAAAATTTGCGATTCAAGCAGATTCTACTATTTAATTTCGTCAGTTGTTGCTAACATAGTCAAAGCAGCGGGAATGGGCATAATTTTTTGAACCAATGCTTACAATATTGGGCATGAAAATCGTCTTGTTGGCGTGAACATCTCATTGTTAGATGATCCCAGAGCTTGACTGATCTAGCCCACCTGGACCTATTCGTTCAGGAAGATTTGTTCCAGTTTCGCTGCCTTTTTGTCCCTCTAATGTAATCAATAATTTTTTAGATACTAATTGCAGAGAAGAGGGGCGGCTAAAAATCTGGTTAAGATTTATATTGTTTTGTATCTTCCTCGAGACTGATCCCTCTCATTTTTAGACCATAATCCCAAGTCGACCTTCCGACTAATGTCCGGCTTATTTGGCATGATAATGAGACACTTACTAAGGCTAAGATTATAAAGCGATAGTCCCCACTCATCTCGAATAAAATAACAACAGCTGCAATAGGAGCTCCAATCGCTGAACCTGTACATGCCGCCGCACCCAAAATTGCATATAGGTGATTACCATCTCCTACTAAAATATCAAAAGTACTACCAAGCATGGCTCCAAAAAAACAAGCAGGCAAGAGAATTCCTCCATGGAAACCAAATGATCTACACATTGCCGTAGCGGCAATTTTGAGGAAAGCTAAAACTATTAAAAGCAGTAAAGTGATTTCGCCTGCTAAAGCCATATTTACTGCTGGCATGCCTGGCCCTATTAGGTGCGGAAAAAAAGGAGAGATTGCATATAAAATCGTAGCTGGAATTATTGGGCGAAAAATTGGTGATATTTTTGTTTTTTTTACCCATTTAGGGCCTGAGCCGATCAAAAAAACGTATAAGCTTGACAAAAGACCACTCAGGATACCTACAAGAATTGCATAAAATAGTGATAAAGGCTCAAGAGGTGGTGGGTCACCAATTATTGATAGAAATCTGCGATCTTCGCCTAATAACATTACCGCAGCAAAATATCCACCAAGAGCAGCCATCACTACTGGAAGAGACTCATTTGCTCTAAATCTTCGTAACAACATTTCATGAGCAAAAATACTGGCCGCTATAGGAGCTGAAAAAAGTGCAGCAATACCTGCTGCTCCTCCTGCAGCTAACACTACTCCTCTTGATAATAATTTGAATATCTTTTCAAGGCATGCTGCAATGCAACCACCATAATGAATAATTGGACCAAACATACCCACGGAGGACCCACTAGAAACACTAATTATGGTTAAAAGTGATGTAATGAATCCTCCTTTTAAATTTGGCAACTCACCTTTTTGGATACAAACCATTAAGTCAGCCGGACCATGAGATCTTGGACCTTCAAGTAGATTAAAGATAAAACCCGCAATTATACTACCGCCGAACATGAAAACCGCTAAAACTGGGCTATAACTAACATCGGACAGATTAACGAAGTCTCCCGGAACTTCAAGTTTCCAGGTATTCAATGCGAAAAAGACTGTAGAGTAAAAAGCAAAAGTTGCAAGGCCGATTAAGTTTCCAAGAACGAGTGCTAGAAATAATCTTGCAACTTGAGTAATCAGTTCTTTAATCAGCATGAATTTGTAAACCTCGGAGACATTAAATGGAACCAGCACTTGTTCCGATAATAACTTACGTAGTATGTTATATAAACATCTATTTAAGGAGAAATTCATGAGCCGACTTTACCAAGAATCTCATAGAGCACTTCAAGATGAATTCGGAACGAGAAAATTAGCTGATAGGGTTGAGGCCTTTGTTTGTCTTGCAGAATTTTCCAAAGAGGCAAAACAGTTTATAGAAAACTTAGATTTTTTCTTTTTAAGCACTGTTGATAGTCGAGGTAGGCCTACTGTATCTTACAAAGGTGGAGACGTAGGATTTGTAAGAATCACAGATTCTAAAACGCTAATTTTTCCCATATATAATGGCAACGGAATGTACTACTCAGCTGGTAACATTCAGGAAAACTCAGAAGTTGGACTTTTATTTATGTCCTTCGAAAAACCGCATAGAATCAGAGTACAAGGTAAGGCGCAGTTGAATAAAGAAAGCAAATATACAGATTTATTTCCAGGTTCTGAAATGGTAGTTACAGTGGCCCTTTCAGAATTTTGGCAAAATTGCCCTAGGTATATTCACAAGTATCAGAAAGTTAGGCAATCGAAAAACGTACCAGATGCAGCTGGAAAATTCCCCTTAGCTACCTGGAAAAGAATTGACGGTATCCAAGATGTTTTGTCTGCTGGGGATCAAAGGTTAGCAAGCGAGGCTGGATTAATCACTGCAGAAGAATGGCAGTTAAAGGTTGAATCTGGTGCTGATGATGCATCAGCGTAGCTAGAATAATTTTTCATTTTGCATATATATTATTGAGGATAATAACTCAGGTTAAAAAAAATATTTCAATAAATTCAGATATGCATGGCTTTGTCAAAATCAAATACAACTAGCTAAACGAATTAGGGAGATTACTAAACCGGACTAGATGACATAACTTATGTTTCTGGCAGAATTTATAAAACTTTTGAAAGAGTTATAAATGTAATGTAATAACTCTAGGAACATAATTATAGAAGAAATTAATTTTGTGAACCCGCTAGAAAGCTTAGAATGCTAAAGTAGCAAAAACTTCCAGCAGAAATGCGATTCCTAACCAAACGAAAATTATATACCTTTGAAGTTTTCGCTAACTCTTAATTAAGTTACCTTTTCATTTGAATATAGTGGACTATGGAAAAAAAAATAGCATTGATAACTGGCGCTAACACCGGTATCGGTAGGGCTACAGCCATAGAGCTGGCAAAAAAAAATATTAAGGTTTTTCTAGCCTGCAAGTCATTTGAAAGAACAAAACCCGTTATTGATTTTATTAACAAGTCTCACGATCGAATTTTGGCAGAGTGGCTAGAACTAGATTTAAGTAAGTTACGGTCTGTAAAAGATTGCGCGGATAAATTTTTGTTAAAAAATATACCTTTAAATTTTTTAATTAATAATGCAGGTGTAGCTGGTATAAGAGGTAAAACAGACGATGGATTTGAGGCCGCTTTTGGTATAAACCATTTGGGACATTTTTTACTGACTAAATTACTTATCTACAAGTTGATCCAGGCTGAAAACTCCAGGGTAGTAAATATTTCGAGTCGGGCGCATCATAATGTCAAGAGTATCAAATGGGATAATTTACAAAAGCATACCCTGAGCTTCACGGGCATTGAAGAATATGCCGTATCAAAATTAGCGAATATTCTTTTTACTAAGAAGTTGAACTTAGTGTTAAAAGTTAATAATTCTCATGCTTTTTGCCTCCACCCAGGAGTAGTAGATACTCAAATCTGGAGACAGCTACCGTTTTTTTTGCGGCCAATACTTAAGCTTAGGGGCCTATTAACTCCGGAGGAAAGTATTGCGACAATAAGGCATTGCTTGTTTGAGGCAAAGCCTCAGGAAGGTGGAAAATATTTTGAACAATCTAGGGTTTCGGAGCCAAATAAACTAGCACAAGATGAAAAATTAGCTGAACAACTTTGGGCCTTCAGCGAGAAAGTTACAAAAGTGTTTCAATAATTAATAACGCCCATTTTCAATTGGGTCATGTCTTCCATCGTGTAACCGATTCCTCCGGTTCCATATCCCGACTGTTTACGTCCCGCAAAAGGCATCCAATCAACTCTAAAAGCTGTATGATCATTAATCATGACAGCTGTTGCATCAACTCCGTTGAAAACAGTCATTATTTCAGCAAAATCATTTGAAAAAACTGCTGCCTGAAACGCATATTCTAAGCTATTTGCTCTCGACAAAGCTTCTTCAATTGACTCGCAACTGTAAACACAAATAACTGGTCCAAAAATCTCTAACCTAGATACTTTCGAATCATGAGGGGGATTTAGGATAACTGTCGGGGAATAAGTACTCTCTGATATTCTTTTTCCTCCACAAATAACTTGCCCGCCACCTTCTTCTGCTTCTTTCACCCAATGGTCTACTCTTTCCACCTCTTTTACTCTAATGAGCGGCCCGCACTCAGTTGACTCGTCAACAGCATTCCCGACTTTAAGTTCTTTTGCTGAAATAGAAATTTTTTCTGCAAGTTCCTTTGCATCACCCACAACAAAGACTCGTTGAACAGAGACACAAACTTGCCCAGAATGATAATACCCTCCCTTGACAAGTTTAGGAATTACATCATCCATTGATGCTGTCTTACCGACGATTACCGGTGCAGCTCCGCCATGCTCCAGAGCAAATCTAGTACCAGGAGATAATACAGATTTGAGATACCACCCAACCTTCGCAGACCCAATAAAGCTAAAAAAAGCAGTCGATGGATCTGTAACAAGCTTCTGCGCAACAGGTATTGAACAGGGAGCAAATCTTGCCCATTTTTCAGGCAATCCTGCTTCGTACAATGTAGAAAGGAACTTTTGGCAAGATAAGGGAGTATCATCAGCAGGCTTCACAATTACCGGACAACCAACTGCTACTGCAGGAGCGACTTGGTGCACAATTAAATTCAGTGGATGGTTAAAGGCCGATATAGCAACAACCGATCCAATCGGTTCTCTGGTCGAGAACGAAATTCTATTTTCTGCTGCAGTAGTTAATCCCATCGGTATTTCTTTACCAATCAAGGCAGATAAATCGTTTGCACAGGTATTTACCCCATCAATTGCCCTTTCAACTTCAATCTTCGAGTCGATAAGAGGTTTACCACCCTCAGAGGCAATCAAGTAGGCGAGTTCTGAAGAAGAGGATTCCATTATTTTTGCTGTTTCTCGCAGTATTCTAATCCTTTCAGATTTTGGAAGTAATTTTCTTGGGTAGGATTGAAGTTCATTTGCGTCGCTTAGAAAACTTAAAGCTTTACTTTCATCAATTAAAGGTAATTCACCAATCGGTGATTGATCATATGGGTTTAAAACCTTGAGTACGTTACTCATATTTTCCCCTACTTTAAATAATAGATTTGTGCTCAGCTAGATCAGTAATTAGGTACTTCACGTTTTCTGAATAGTCAACTGGTACATCAATCAAATGAACCCCACCCGCGTTGAAAGCAGTTTGAAGCGTTTCATAAAGATTTTCTGCAGATGAAATTCTGTGACCATGCGCACCATAGGATTTTGCGTACGCGATAAAATCTGGATTTTTGTATTCTAGACCCCAATCAGCAAAGCCGGCTCCTGATTGTTTCCAACGAATCATTCCATACGAACTATCATTCAGCACTATCACGACTAAATTTAGTGATAAACGAACCGCAGTTTCAATCTCCTGGCTATTCATCATGAAACCTCCATCTCCACAAATAGCCACTACCTTTCGTTTTTCAAATAGCATTGCAGCCATCATTGCCGACGGCAATCCGGCACCCATGGTCGCAAGAGCATTATCTAAAAGTATACTATTGGGTTGATAAGCTGGATAATTTCTAGCGAACCAAATTTTATAAACACCATTATCGAGTGCAATGATGTCGTGATAACCCATTAATTTACGTATTTCCGAAACGACGCGTTGCGGCTTTAATGGGAAATCGTCACTATCTGCTTTTTCATTTATGGCAGATAAAACATTGTCTCGAACCTTTTCAAAATCTGTTAAATCATATTGACTGGGAGTTTCGATTATTTGAATTAATCTTTCCAGCGAAAGCATAATATGACCGACAACCTCAATTTGAGGGAAGTAAATCTGATCAACTTTAGCAGATTTAAAGTTTATGTGTATAACTTCAGAGCCACCATGCTCCATGAAAAAAGGGGGCTTCTCTACAACATCATGACCAATGTTTATAATTAAATCCGCGGCTTTAATGTAATCATGAAGGTAATCCTTGTCAGACAGTGCAGCAGTGCCCAAAAACAGAGGTAAGCTCTCATCTACTACTCCTTTGCCCATCTGAGTAACGAAAAAAGGTATCTTCGTAAATTTGATAAATTCAGTAATAGATTTTCGAATATTTCTTCTGTTAGCCCCGGCGCCCAATAAAATAAGGGGTTTCTTCGCCAACCTAATCTTTTCAGCTGCTTTAAAAAGGACCTCATCACAACCTATTGCATAAAATCTTGTATGAGGAGGGATTAACTGTGCGTCAGTTTCTTCTGCGGCTACATCCTCTGGCAACTCCAATAAAACAGCACCTGGTCTTTCCTCCTCCGAGATTCTGAATGCCTCTCGGACTAAGGACGGCACTAAATTACCGCTGACAATTTGTTTTGACATTTTACAAACAGGATCAAATAATTGAACGACATCAATAATCTGAAATTGGCCCTGCTTTGATTTATTGATGGGTTTTTGCCCCGTAATCATAATTAAGGGAAATCCACCTAAATGTGCGTATGCGGCAGGAGTGGCAAAATTAGTTGCCCCTGGTCCGAGGGTAGCCAGACAAACTCCCGCTTTTCCTGTGATTCTTCCATAAGTAGCAGCCATGAATCCAGCTCCTTGTTCATGGCGTGTAAGTATGAGTTTTATTTTAGTTGAGGTTCTGAGGGACTCTAGAAAATCAAGATTTTCTTCTCCTGGAACGCCAAATATGTATTCAACACCCTCATTTTCTAAAGCTTTGATAAATAGATCTGATGCTTTCACTGTTATGCTCCGTCAATTTTTAAAAAAACTTTTTATCTAATTTAATTTATTTGCTCATACTCTTCTTCAAGAGCTTTCTCAGTAGCTTCTTCATCATTAGGACTAAAACTATCCTTAGATACTCTATTCCAGTAAACAGCTAAACGAGGGTCTTCTACTTTTTCATCTCTCAAAAGGGCTCCCTTATCTACTTTTGGGTAAATTTGATCTTCTAATCTTATTTGGCTTGCAGATAATCTCCGAACAATATAACGCCTCGTAAGATCTGTAGGGTGAGTAAGCCCGGTAGACTCTAGCATTTCTGCGACTGCAGTAACAGTATTTTTATGGAATCTTGCGACTCTTGATGCTCTATTTTTAACATCTATCACCCTATACCGTTTTTTGTCCATCGTAGCAATTCCTGTAGGGCAGTGTCCCGAGGCGCAATCTCTAGCTTGTATACAACCAATAGAGAACATAAATGGCCTAGCCATATTTATCCAATCTGCTCCCAGAGCGCATAACCTTACAATGTCATAAGCACTTACTACTTTACCCGAAGCGGCAATCTTAACCTTGTCTCTCAGATCTGCTCCAATCAAAGCATTATCCACAAATACAACACCATCGGAAAGGGGTGAGCCCAAATGGTCAGTAAACTCTACGGGGGCAGCTCCTGTTCCACCCTCCGAACCATCTACGGTGATGAAGTCGAGTAGTTTACCAGTTTCAACCATGGCCTTAACTATTGCAATTATCTCCCAGGGATGTCCGATGCATAATTTAATACCCACAGGTTTATCTCCCGAAAGATGCCGAAGTTTTTCTGCAAACTCTAGCAATTCAAGAGGCGTGGAAAATTCAGAGTGAGCGCAGGGCGAAAAGCAATCTTTATAAGGTTCCACACCCCTAGTCTCAGCAATTATTGGTGTTACTTTTGGAGCGAGAAGCATCCCGCCATGACCTGGTTTAGCGCCCTGACTGATTTTAATTTCGATCATTTTCACCTGGCTTTTTGTCGCTTTTTCCGAGAATTTGATAGGGTCAAATTCACCTTCTGAATTTCGGCAACCGAAATATCCCGTACCTATTTGCCATATTAAGTCGCCGTTTCCAGCCTCGTGAAAGGGAGAAATAGACCCTTCCCCAGTGTTATGAGCACAGTCCGCTATTCTTGCACCAGTATTTAAAGATTCAATGGCACGAGGGGACAGAGCACCGAAAGACGTCCCAGATATATTCAAAACTGAAATGTTGTAAGCGCGTTCACCTGATCCAACCTGAATCTTAAAATTTTTGTCTGTAATGTGAGTAGGGGTAACAGAGTGATTTAGCCAACTATGGTCTTCAAGATACATACTTTTCACCGAACCAAATGGTCTAGCCGCCAATTGATCTTTCGCTCTTTGATAAACCATGGCTCTTTGATTTCTTGAATATGGGATTTCATCAGTGTCAGCTTCCCAAAAATACTGTCTCATTTCTGGTCTAATGCTTTCCAACATATACCGAAATCTGCCAAGGAGCGGAAAATTACCCAAAACCCCGTGTTTTTTCTGTAGATAATCTTTCCAACCAACTACTGCAAAAGCTCCGAAAATTACAGTGGGCAAGAGAAATGGCAAGAGGTAAAGGGACGCAATAAATGATACCAGTGTGAGAATGGTGGGATAAGCTAAAAACGAGTAACGACCCCATAGAAAATCCTTCATATTTCAATACCCCTCCACTTTTCTTTATATGATACTGGCTTTGAAGCAATTAAAAAATAAGTTTAGTCATAAATCACAGTAGATTTTATTCAATTCATGCTGACTCCACAGGTTTTTTTTAAATAAGTGGCATGTAAAGTATTTTTTTCTACATCAGTCCATGGTAATTCATTTTTTATTTTTTTTATTAACTTGCCTCTAGTCATTTCTTTGTCATATTTTTCTACGCTTATCACTTTAAATCTCTTTCTAGAGCAATCAAATTGAATGCTGGTCTTCTTTGACAAAAACTTTTGGTTCTTTGGAGTATTTTCAAAGTCGTAGTTTCTAAGGGCATCAATGGAGGCGAATCTACCTGTTCTCGAGGAGTTTTTAAAATATTCTGTGAAATTTTTACCCTTAGCAATAAGCACCCATTGATCTGCCAGGGAGTTGCTAGCAAGCATGAAAAATATCAAACAGAAATAAAAGATTTTTACCACAAAAGCCTTTGAAGCCAAGTTCTCTTCTCCCTTGATACATCATAAGATTCTTTTTTATCGCTTTTTTTGTTGACTTTTTTATCACTTATTAATTTTTCAACATTAGTTAGGTATTGAGAGGGACCCATTTTCTTTTTCACAGCAGAATTTTCCTTGTGCGTGAGAGACGAAATGACACTCTTTTTATTACCATATTCAACTTTCTGCTTCGACTTCAAAAAATCTTCTCCAACCTTAAAAATGGCTTTAAAACATCTGTCATAGTAGCCAGCATGCACAGCGTTTGAGTCAAACACAAAATTTTTTTTAAACATGTTCTTTACCTCAGAATCGGCTGGAAGAGGAGGTAAAAGTAGAAGTGGAAAACTAAATTTCTCCGAGTAAAATGGATTTGTTTTCAGTTCTCTTTCGGTTAGTCTCGATGGGCACAACAATAGTTTTGGACTTATCTCGGATCTGTTAGCACCAATTAAATTATTTGATATAAAGTTTTTCGTAGCTTCTACCTCAACCTGAGAGACACCACATGGAACTATTATAATGTCAAATTCTGTAATGAAATCTTTGTTCATTGGTTTTGTCCAAGTAAGATCCGCAATCAAAATTTGGTTTATAGCAGCTCTTTTTCTAACTTCCATCCTGGCACTGATAAACCATCTTTGAGCCACAAAGTCTTTGAACGTGTGGCAGTAAACTGACACGTTTTCAGGTTTTAAATTGTTCAGCCATTCACTAGCGGATGCATGAGGATCGAAATCCAGTAAAACAGTTTTTCGTTTTGGTATTGACCCGTACCATGCTGCAAGGTTGGCCGAAATAGTACTTTTACCAACTCCGCCCTTCTGGCTTACTAGTAAAATTCTCAAACTTTCCAATTTTTAAAGTCTCCTCGTCCCCTAACCTAATTCAGTAAGTTTAAACTCTAGACCCTATTGAATTAGGGTAGCTCTGTCATTTAAAAACTGCATTTTTTCCACTCTAGGGACTTTATTTTTGTCATCACTTACAGTGTCTGAGGGATCAGAGCCAACAAATGACTTCTTAACATCAGAATCTAAAGCTTCGCCAACGTTCTTTTGTGTAAAGGACGATTTCAATAATAAAGACCCGCTTATTTTTGCACCAACGTGCACCTCAATCGAATTATAAAAGCAGTTTCCGACAATATGGGATTGATTTTCAATGCTTATTGAATTTGCTACAACGTTGCCATACACGATTCCGTAAAGAGTTAAAGTTTGGCAATTTATGTTGCCTTTAACAATGGCATTTCTTTCTATTATGAGGGTTGATGGTTCACTCCCAATCGAGTTAATGTCACCTATGACAGTACCATCGATTTTTAACATACCCGTGAAAACAACATCACCCTTGAGCGATACGTTTGATTGGACATTCGACCGTTTTGCTGAGTCGCCTAATGTGCCAACCTCCTGATTTTTTGTCCGGTTATGTTTAAACAATTTTTTAATGAAGGTTAGCATAGAAATTGTTAACTAAAAAAAAGCGGAAACTAAAGTTAGGAAAATACTGAAGCCTAATACAAGCACCCTCCAGCTAAATACATTCCCACTCTATTTTTTTAACAGAAAACATATTTTTGTTGTACTGGGGTATATAACTAGACATCAAGAAATTCTGCTTCTCAAAAAAGACGGTATTGAATCCAAACCTTTAGATTTCCTCAACCGCTCATTGTCGTAAAACTTCATTAATTTTTTTTCAGTCATGTGATAAACAAGTTTAGACGAGAAAACTCTGGTGTTGTCCTCTTCTAGAGCAATAATCTGCGCTCTAGAGATACCACTCTTTTCCGCGGCCATCTTAATGTCAAGGTTCACTGATTGTCTTTCTTCCCTAAGCCTGTTACTCATAGGCATCCCTGAACGAAATTTTACGATTCTCCAAATATTGGAGGGTCTACTGATTACTTTACAAAAAAAAGCCTCCAATTTCAAGATTTTAGACGAAAATTTTAACATCTTAGAAGAAATTTATAATAAGAGAGTCATATTTTTGTCCTGGACACGATTAAACATTAAGTTTTACTTACTTAGGATAAAAATATTTAATTGACGGGGGGCAAAGAAATATTCATGACTCTAATCCAAAAAGGGAAAATAACTTTTTGTAAAGGTAGTAAAGTTTTCAATTAGTCAATTAAGTCATAAGCTAGTTCTTTCGAAGTACTTTGGGTGGTATTTTTCTAATTAGGTAACTGAGCGTCAAACCTGAAGTTTAAAGATATCTGTTTGGGGTGGCTTTAAGATAGTACAGAGCAAATTGTAGCTCCATTGACGATGTAATTAGGCCCTAACATGCAAGTGAATTGATTTAGATCTTGGTAACCAAATATAAAGCTGATCGCTCAAAAAAAAATGTTAATAGTTTAATAAGCACGAAATACAACTGTAACTCTGAATAAGTTTTTCAAGTATAACGATTGCATGTAGAAAAACACAATCGATGTTAGATAGCCTACAAAAGGTTTTAAAGTTTTACCGCACAATCTGGATTATGATTTTTGCAAGCTTGCCAGAGTAGAAATAACGTATGTAACTTTTAAACTCTTGTCTTTTTTAAAATTGGCATAAAAAAGATCAACTGACTTACGTAATATGAGTGGGCACAGAAATAGTTTAAATAAGGACCAACTATCACTGCACTCGATTTAAAATAGGAGTTTTTGCGAAAGTAATGAATAAATCTGCTTTATGTCTTGCGGTTAATGACTTTATACTGTCGAGAACAGAAAGCACGCGTTATTTTTGTATTTCGCCTAGCTATGTGTTTTGTTTTTCTTCCCTTTATTCTCGCTGTCCACACCAAAAAAGTTTTTTTTTAAATGGAGTTTCATCAAACTGCGCACATCATTCATTGATAATCCGTAAAGCAACCGTATTGAATCAAACGGAGTTCTGTCTTCCCAAGCCATTTCTATAATTCTAGAAATATCTTCTTCTCTAAATTTTTTTTGCATACAGTTATTTTAACGATAATTGAAAAAATTTGTTTTTTATTAAATTACGAGTGACCGTTACCTGTAACAGCATAAATTTTATTAAAATTAAAAATAAACAACAAAATACAAGTCAAGACATGAATAACATTGGCATGAAATTAATTTATTGGCTATCATACAAGGCATAAGTTGTAAAACTAAGATGTAAAAAAAAATGTTTTTTCTGGAGAAAGAGGATGGTTGAGGAGTCAACGAAGCTTGATACAAGGCTGATCATGGCCGCAAGTTTGATATATATGTCTTCCATTGACGGGACTATCGCTCAACAAGAGTGGGGTCAGTTAAAGACAGTCGTTGGGGGAGATGATGAATTGCTAGAGACAGCTCTAGATTTTGTTCGAGATACACCTCTGGATATTTTTTTAAAGCAGGCTCCCTCATTACTTAATGACGATCAAAAACTTTGCGTTTTGTTGAACACTTACGACTCTTTACTATCTGACGGTACGTCAGAACCAGAGGAGCTTGAATTGTTTGATAAGTTTTTAGAGGCTTTTAATGTAAAAAAAGAGGATATTAGTTCTCACATGGAAGTCATTTTCATAAAAAATAATACTAAACTTTTAGGGATATAGACTGATGTTTAGACTTTTTGATAGATTATTTCTCGCATAGTTTGCCAACTGCCTAAGACGGTATTTAATTGTTTTTATTTGGAGGTTTAAACAGGTGATAGTCGCTCTTTCTTTAATATTTCTTTTATCCTATACTGCCATAGCTTTGGAACACCCCTTGCACGTGAATAAAACGGCTACTGCACTTATTGGTGCTGGGTTGTTATGGACAATTTATGTTTTATTCAGTGGGGGTGACATTCATACAATGGTTCACGATGAACTTGGGCATACCCTCATAGAAGTAGGACAAATCGTCTTTTTTTTAATGGGTGCAATGACAATTGTTGAGTTAATTGATATTCACAACGGTTTCGACATCATTACATCTCGCATAAAGACGAGAAAAACTTCAACGCTTTTAATTCAGCTTGGTGTTGCAACTTTTTTTCTAAGTGCAGTATTAGATAATCTAGCAACAACGATCGTTATGTGCTCTCTTTTGAAAAAAATTCTCGGAAAAAAAGAGGATCGACTGCTCTTTGCTGGGTTAGTAGTAATCACAGCGAATGCTGGGGGTGCTTGGTCTCCAATTGGTGATGTAACAACAACCATGCTTTGGGTTGCAGATAAAATCTCGGCTGTCACTGTCATTTATCAAGTGTTTATACCCTCAGTCGTAGCAGCTGTAGTTCCGCTTGCGTTTGTCTCAAACTCAGTAAGAGGGCAGATTGTTGAAGCGCCGAAAACTGATGTAGGTGTTGCTCGACATGCACAGACCTCTGAGTCTGAAAGAAACATTATATTTATAGCGGGCATTGGAGTGCTAGTTGCCGTACCTGTTTTTAAAATGATTACTCACTTGCCTCCTTTCTTGGGAGTTATGTTTGGGCTAGGCTTCCTTTGGTTAACTACTGATTTACTTCATAAGAACAAATCTCAAAAGGAAAAGGATCAGCTTGGACTAGCTCACGCTTTAGCAAAAATCGATTTGAGTTCAATAGTATTTTTTATTGGTATTTTGCTGGCTGTGGCAACTTTAGAGCACAGTAAGATTCTGCCAACTGTAGCACAGTGGTTAGCAGATACTTTGGGTAGTGTTGAGTTGATCATTGGGCTTATTGGGTTAATGAGCTCCTTAGTGGATAATGTGCCTATGGTAGCCGCTTCGATTAAAATGTTTCCCATGGACGTAAATCCTAAAGACAGTTTTTTATGGCAGTTTCTTGCCTTTTGTGCCGGAACCGGAGGCTCAATATTAATCATTGGGTCAGCTGCAGGTTTGGCTGCTATGGGAATAATGAGGATTAACTTTTTTTGGTACGTGAAGAAGATTAGTCTGTTAGCCCTAGTTGGCTATATCAGCGGCGCAATTATTTTTGTAATCCAGCATAAATTGCTGTTTGCCTCTTAAGTTCATATCAGGCTTTTGATTTTATTAATTGCTCATTTTGTTGCCGATATGAACAGCTTTTTAAATGATTTTCTAGCCGACCAGATATTTCTATTGTGCTTAAGCCGCAATAAGCGCACTTGTACTTGTAAAGTTCCCCATCTAGTTTTTCTTGGGGGTAGTCTACGAAAAATTTGTCTCGGTTGTTCTTATAGAATTGAATCATAATGACTGATTGAAATTTATTTTACTGAAGTGTAGAGGAATACTAGAGCATTTGGCAAGAGCATTAATTTTGATATAAGGATGTTTTTGTAAATAAATAGTTTTGGAGTTTAGATGGAGTTTTATGTTTGGTGGGCTTTCTTTGTTGGAATTATTAGCTCAATCTCTTTGCTTTTTGGTTCGGCGGTGGGTATCTATTTTCGGATTCCATCTACAATCATCGGATTGTTGGCTGCATTTGGAGCCGGAGCTTTACTATCAGCATTAGCTATTGAATTGGTTGCTCCTACAGTATTTGATCTTACTTACGCCGAAGGACCCAGTGAAAAACTTGAAAGCCAATACAACTTTGTTTTGCTTTTAGTTGGAGCAGTTGTGGGAGGATTGTTGTTTGTTCTTCTGGATCAAGTGATTAACCAGAATGGTGGGTATCTCCGAAAAACCGTTTACGTTTTATCCAAAGCGGCGGTTGATAAAGAGAAATTTTTTAAGAAAGCTATGCAAGACGTATCGCATGTATCCCTATTCTATAAGCTTGACCCCGAGGATATGTCGGTAGTTATTGGCTACCTCAAACCCAAATTTTGTCATGCAGGTGATACTGTTTACAGCAGAGGGGATACTCCCGAGTGCATGTATGTTGTGAGGAATGGTTTGCTGACTGTAGACGGTCCAGATCACCCTGATTTAGAATTAGGAAGAGGTGAGATTGTAGGTGAAATGGCCCTCCTAAAAGGTACTAATCGCACTGCTCAATGTACTGCAAAAAAAGACACAGAACTATTAGTTTTGTCGGCTGAGGATTTCCATTTTTTACGAGAAAAAATTCCTGAATTTGACCAAGAATTAAGACAGTTAGCAATTCACAGATTCGAAGAAAATATAACCCATGTAGAGTCCGAGACGGCAGAGCGCCAAAAATGGGCAGACTTAGCTATGAATGCTTTGCATCATGGAGACTCAGGAGACTTACCAACACGTGCTGACTTACAAAAGCAATACAACTCTCACGGAAATGCTGCGTTTGCTATTTGGCTTGGTATTATGCTTGATGCAATTCCTGAAAGCTTTGTTTTAGGGTTAGCTGTTTTGACGCTCATTTCAACTAAGGTGGCAATGAGCGTAGAGCCAACGTTTTTCAGTGTTCTCCCTTATACATTGATCGCTGGCCTTTTTTTATCAAATTTTCCGGAAGCTTTATCAAGTTCTGCTCAAATGAAAAAAGAGGGAATGGCAATTTGGAAAATTCTTTCTTTATGGGGGTCATTGGTGGTTCTCACTGCTGTTGGAGCAGCGTTTGGCGCGTTGATTGGCGATAACGTCAGCCATTCGGTTTTAGTCATAGTAGAGGGGTTAGCTGCTGGTGCAATGTTAACCATGATTTGTGCTGCAATGCTTCCTGAGGCAAATCACCTAGCAGATAATAATCTAGTTGGTCTAGCTACACTTGCGGGATTTATTAGTTCTGTACTCTTTAAACTTCTCGAGTGAAGATTTTGCTCACAAATTACTGTATAAATAGCGTGATTCTAAATGTTTTTTGTAATGAGAAGTATTTAAGTCTTCACCGCCAGAAGCTCTCTTGGTCAACTCTGCGGTTTCATAAATACTACCTAGATGCCAAATATTGCCTCTCAACCAAGTAAATATGTTCTCAAAGTTACCTTCATAAACCTGACGGTCAATGCTATCCTTACCAAATTTTGTTTCTAATATCTTGTACCACTGAGCTGCATACATGGCACCAAGGGTATAGCAGGGAAAATAGCCAAAAAGCCCTTCGGGCCAGTGAATATCCTGCAGAACTCCATCTTTGAAATTTCCCTCGGAATTTATACCTAAAAAGAAGTTCATTTTTTCATCCCACATTGATGGAATGTCTTCAGGTATCATTTCTTTTTTTATCAGCATTCGCTCTATTTCATATCGTATAAGAATATGGGCTGGATAAGTAACCTCGTCAGCATCAACCCTAATCATACTTGGTTTTACCCTACTCACTAACTTAGCAAGATTATCGTGACTAAAAGCATCTTGATATCCGAAAGTTTTGACAATAAGTTCTGAGATTTTTTTCAAAAATAGGGGATGACAGCCCAGCTGCATTTCAAAAAAAAGTGATTGACTTTCATGGATGCTCATAGATCTCGATTGACCAACTGGCATATTTATAAACTCTTTTGGAAGGTTTTGTTCATATCTGGCATGGCCAGTTTCATGGATAGTTCCAAAAAGCGGCTCAAGTAGAGAGTTTTTGTCAAACCTGGTAGTTATTCTTACGTCATCTGGAACACCTCCACAAAATGGATGGGTGCTTATATCTAACCTACCACTCGCAAAGTCGAAGCCCAACAATGCCATAATTTCCAAACATAGTGATTTTTGTTTTTTCGTAGGGAAGGGGCCCTCCAAATCCAAAACGAATTCTTTCCTCTGTTTTTTTACTACTTTTTTTATCAGAGTTGGCAGCCAAGTTTTTAAGTCGCCAAAAACTTCGTCTATTTTTTTTTCAGTTAACCCAGGCTCATAGCCGTCCATTAACGCTTCATAAGGAGAAATTGACAGAGCATCAGATAGATAATCAGCCTCTTCAAGGCAGAGCTCAACCAAAGGTTTAAAATTTCTTAAAAAATTGTTCCAATCATTCGCTGGTCTTTGAACTCGCCACTCATTTTCACACAGAGATGCCGCAATTCGTTTTTTCATTACTAAAGCTGTCGGAACTGCCTTTTTTCTCTTCCATTTTCTTTTCATTTCGCGCAGATTACATTCTTGAACAAAGTCAAGTTTTTCTTTACTGGCTTTTTTTAACCAGTCCTCAACTTTAGGATTACTATTAATGTCATGGATAATTCCACTAAGTTCTGCCAAAGCCTCGGCTCTTGACCTTCCCCCCTTTTTTGACATTAAGGTTGCCTGATCCCAGCTGGAAATTTCTTGCAAGTGATTTAATCTGTAAAGTCTAGCTTCTTGCGCACATAAATGGTTATAATTTTTATTCATAATTCTTTGTCGTACAATCCATCATATGATAACAAGTAATTGAACTAATGAAGATTTTTTTTGTGGGTCTAATATTTTTAATTCCTATTTATTTTTGGTACCGATTCATTTTGAGAGTTGATCGAATTTTCTTCAACGGTCGAATGAGTAGTTTCCTACTGTATTTAAGTTTGGGGCTTGGTTGGATTTGCCTTTCATTAATGTTGTTTATTTTATTAACAGAGATTTTATAGTAAGAAATGAGAAAGGAGTCAAATGATGTTTTTTTCTCCACATCAGATATTATAAATTTTTCAAAGTGCTCCTTTCTTTCGGGTTTAGATTTACGCTCTCTTCATGATGAAGCGCTGGCCGTAAATAAGTCTAGTCCTAGTCAGTACATTAAGTTGATTCAAGAAAACGGACGCAAGCATGAGTTAACTTACTTAGAACTTTTGACTGGCATTTATCCAAATTTTGTCGATCTCAGAGGTAATTACACTTCCGAACAAAGAAGCAAGCTTACACTCCAGGCAATGAACGATGGTGCTCAATTAATATACCAAGGTGGTTTGATAGATGATATTTGGGAAGCGAGACCTGATTTCTTAGTTAGAAATAACGATACCTCAATATTTGGAAATTATTCATATGAAGTGTGGGATACTAAGCTTGCCCTGACAGTAAGAGCTGGAGCAGTTTTACAGGTAATTCATTATTCTGAGATGCTTACAGAATATTTGGGGAAGTTGCCTACTCATGCCTATTTAATTTTGGGTAACAACGAAAAAAGAAATTTTAAAGTTAAAGATTACTTATTCTATTTTAGAAATTTAAGAAAGAGATTTTTCACATTTATTAAGTCGAGCAGCTTTACAAATTCTGAGCCTTTTCCCTGCCAACATTGTGAAATTTGTCATTGGCGGGACTATTGTAATGATATTTGGAAAAGTAAGGACCATCTTTGTCAAGTTGCATTTATAAAAAAGATCCAGATTGACAAGCTAAGAGCTGCAGAAATTAACACTATGCAACAATTATCTGAGGTTCCTAGCAATAAAAATATTACCAGCTTAAATTCAGCAACATTTTTTAGACTACAGCATCAAGCTGAATTACAAGTTAGGGCAAAAAAAGCTGGCAAAGCACTCTTTGAATTAATTAAACCCGACGAGATAGCGTGGAGAAGAGGTTCAAACATGAATTCTGAGAGGCGAGGTTTTGACATATTACCAAGAGCAGCAGAGGGAGATTTATTTTTTGATATGGAAAGTGACCCCCTTTCAACTGATAAGCTAGAATATCTCTTCGGTTTATTTTATTTGAGCGGCCAGGAAGAGATTTACAAACCTTTTTGGGCTCTTAGCCAAGAGGAAGAAAAAAATACATTCAGAAATTTTCTTGAATTTTTAACTTCTCATCTGAAGAGTTTCCCATCTGCTCACGTCTACCACTATGCCCCTTACGAGAAAATCGCGCTCAGAAGGTTGTCAAATAAATATGATTTAGGGCAGCAAATAATTGATCAATTTCTCCGTGAGGGAAAGTTGATAGATCTTTATCAAGTTGTTAGAGAGTCAATTAGAATTTCGGAAAGTAAATACTCTATTAAAAACCTTGAAAAATTCTACAAGAAAGAATTTGGACAAAGAGACGGAGCTGTTATAAACGCTGCGGATAGTTTAATTTTTTTTGAAGAATGGAAAAACTCGGGGGAAGGCAGAAACTCAGAAATACTTCGAGAAATCGAAAATTATAACCTAGAAGATGTTAGATCTACCTATTTTTTGCGTCAGTGGCTGCTTAGTATTATGGAAAATAACAATATCAATTTTTTCTCAGCCTCTTCTAACGAATCGAATCATGCTGACATATCAGACAGAGCAAAAAATTACGCAAGAGATCTTGCAATCATCAAACGAAAATTAGAAGCAGAGATAAGTTTGGAGAGTCAACCGTTACTCGAAGATAAAGTTATTCAATACAAAAGAGTTCTGATAGATTTACTAGATTTTCATAAACGCGACCAAAAACCCCAGTGGTGGTCTTATTTCGATCGATTGGAAGCTGGTTTTCAAGAGCGAGCAGAAAGAGAGGATTGTATCGTATCTGTTGATGAAGTTATTGCTGGGAATCGAGAGAATGTAGGCAGATCATTAAAGTTTAGGTGCAAGTATCCACCACAAAATTTTTCTATCAAGACTGGCGATCGGTGTATAGATTTAGCTTCTAGATCTGGATTAAGTGATGTGTTAATCGAAAGAGATAAAAACATAATAAGTTTTAAGAAGGGAGTTGGCAAAGATCTTCCCAGGTTCCCTATCGATATTGGGCTGGATGGACCTGCCGAAAATATAGATACCTTAGTCCAAAGTATATTTCGCTATGCAGCGAATAATGAAAGATATTCAGCGATAACTGCGGTATTAAAGCGAGATGAGCCAAGAATCTTATGTAATAACGAAGTAAAAAAAGTACTTGGCAATTCAAATTCTTTAGAGTCTGTCACTGATATTATCAAAGGTCTAAATTCAAGTTATTTGTTTGTTCAAGGACCGCCGGGTACGGGAAAAACATTTTTAGGATCAAAAGTTGTAGTTAAATTACTGCAAGAAGGAAAAAGGGTTGGAGTTACTTCTAATAGTCACAAAGCAATAATAAATTTTTTGCAAAAAATAGAAACTCATTCTCTTGAGGACAATTTTTTCTTTTTAGGAGCAAAAAAATCTAACCTAGCTGATAAATCTCAGCGTTATAGCAACCTAAAAGACAGTAATTCGATGATTGTAGATTGCGCTAAAAATAAGGAAATGCTGAATGGTAATTTTCAGCTTATGGCCGGTACAGCTTGGTTCTTTTCTCAACCGGAGATAGACAGCTTATTAGATTATTTAGTGGTAGAGGAGGCAGGTCAAATGAGTTTGGCCACATTAATTGCAGCGGGTACTAGTTCAAAATCTTTGATACTCATAGGTGATCAAAACCAATTAGAGCAGCCAACACAGGGCGTACATCCTAATGATTCTGGAATTTCTGCTATAAATTATTTATTACAAACTAAAAATAATGATGAGGGAGTACTTTCAGTCGTTCCTCCAACCATGGGTATTTTTTTAGATAAAACCTATCGCTTGCATCCCTATATTTGCGAATTCATTTCCGAAGCATTTTATCAATCAAAGTTACTTCCAAACAGTAAAAATGCAAACCGAGTTCTATTGCTCTCTGATACTTTAAGTAATCAACTTATTCCTTGTGGAATAAAATATATTCCGATTGTCCATTCTGGGTGTAAAAAACACAGTAAATCAGAGGTTGATAAGATACGAGAGCTATATATTGGATTGTTGGGTCAATCAGTTATCGAAAATAAACAGAGAAAAAAGGTGATTACATTCGAAGATATTTTGGTAGTGGCACCATTTAATCTTCAAGTTCAAGAATTAAGAAAGTGTCTTCCTGAAGGCGCAAGGGTTGGGACAATTGACAAATTTCAGGGGCAAGAAGCGGAGGTAGTATTAATTTCCATGACCACTTCAAACGCCGAGTCAATGCCACGTGAGGTGGAATTTTTATTTAGTAAAAACAGATTAAACGTAGCAATTACTCGAGCAAAATGTCTATCAGTTATAGTTGCGTCGCAGGAATTATTAACATTTCCTTGTAAAACTCCCGAGCAACTTACGCTGGTAAATACTCTTTGTTGGTTACAGGAGGTTTACACTTAAAATACAAGAATAATGGCTCCCCGACCTGGGCTCGAACCAGGGACCTGCGGATTAACAGTCCGTCGCTCTACCGACTGAGCTATCGGGGAACAGCCTTTATTATACGCTGTAATAAACGATAACTAAAATAATCTCAATATTTTTAAAGTTATAAAATCTTTTCGAATCCACATGGTACAAGGAGTTAAGTAAACATTATTCTTTTGGAAGTTTACAACCTCTAAAATCAATTTAGGCCTTATAAATTACATTTTGAGTTATAAAGTTATGAATCTAAAAAAAGTATATCATTTGTTTCATTGTTGAGTTTTTTAACAGGAGAAATGCAGTGAAAGTCGAAGAAATCCGGAGATTGCTTCCAATCTGTCGGCAAGTCCCAGTTGGCTGAACGATAATTTTAGCAATACAGGCGTTAAGTCAACGATTGAAGTAAATTATGAATACTCATAACCGTTGAGATCAAAATATTATGCAGCAACATGCTATTTGCTCGACATTACCCAAACACCGTCCCAATTTTTAGGAGGGTTGTTCATCAAGTGTTCACAACGTTCAATATAAATTCTTGAGAGTTTATCTTCTGGGTGAATTTTAAAAGCCTCGCTAAAGGACTTTGTAGCTTTTCTCCAGTCACCTTGTCTAAAATCTTTTACTCCAGATTTAAAATATCCCAACACTTCCATCACGTTAGGAAATTCTTCATCACTGTAAAAATCTAAAACCTCGTATACTCCCACAGGCTCTGTTTTCCCCTTAACTATGACTAGATCAACATCTCTAATTCTGTAGACGCCTTTAAGCTTTCTGTAAGTGAATTCAGAGAGAAGAATTTTTGCTGCGTACTGTTTGCAAGCAGATTCTAGTCTTGCTGCTAAATTAACACCATCGCCAATCATAGTAAAGTCCATTCTTTTTGAGGATCCAATATTTCCTGAGACTACTCTTCCGGTATTCAAACCTATCCCAATATCAACCGCGGGCAGGTTTAATGTAACTCGATGAGTATTCCATTTTTTCAACTCTGTAAGCATAGAGATCGCACACATTAACGCTCTATCAGGATCGTCATCATGTGCAACTGGGACGCCAAACCCTGCCATAATCGCATCCCCGATAAATTTATCCAACATACCTCCAAACTTGTTGAGACAGTCAACCATTATAGTGAAGTATTCATTTAAAAGTTTTACGGTGCCTTGTGCCCCTAGTTGTTCAGTAATCGTTGTGAAAGATCTTACATCAGAAAATAGCAGTGTGGCTTCAATATCTTGTCCCCCTAATAAGTCCGAACCATCTTTCATGAGTTTATCTGCTAATCCAGGATCCATATATCTAGACATTGTGGATTTCATTCTTTTTTCTGAACTGATATCCTCGATCATAATCATCAGCCCAAGCGTCTCTTCTTCCTCATCGGCAAGGGGGAGAATTATTAGATTTACAGATACGATGTTTTCTTTAAATCTGAGATTTTGGTCGACAACAGATTCAGGAATTTTTGTTTCACTAACCCTTTCAATTCTTTCGATGACCCATGAATTAGATTTTCCAAAAAAATCATTTGCTGATAAGCCTATAAGTTTTTTTGATTTTGTAGATAGAATCCTTTCACCAGCATTATTACAGGTAACAATTATATTTTCGGTATCCAGCGTAATAACTCCGTTTGACATACTGCGAAGCATTGATTCATTGTAGTTTTTTACTTTCTGTACATCGGAGAATAATTTTGCATTCTCTAATGCCATGGAAATGCGAGCAGTAAATGCTTTTAATCTTTGTTCATCTTCTTCAGAAAACGAACCTCCCTTTTTATTTAATGCTTGAGTAACACCTATAACTTTCCCATCACGGTTCACTAAAGGTACACAAAGGATTGAACGTGTAAAGTATCCGGTCTTTTTATCAAATTCTGGATTGAATCTTAGGTCTGCATATGCGTGCGGAATATTTATTGATTTCTTACTTTGGAAAACATTTCCGGCTATACCCAGATGGTTAGGCAAACGAATTTCAGTTGTTCCTAAACCCTCACCTACCTGAGACCAAAGTTGATGAGATTTTTCATCATTGAGAAATAAAGTAGATCGATCAGCTTTTAATATTTTTGTAGCTTCGGCCATTACCCTTCTGAGAAGAACGTCTAGTTTTATTTCCCCCGCTATATCAGAAATGAGATCCGTAAATTCTTTCTCTTCCTCATGATCTTTTTGCACTTGCTGTACATAAAGAGTATTTTGAAGAGCAATAGAGGCTTGCGAAGTTATTAATTCGAGAAACACCATATCAGACTTAGTAAAGGAACCTTTCTTTTTGTTTAAAACTTGAGTACAGCCGATAATTTCTCCCTTAACCGTTTTGATGGGAGAACATAGAACAGACCTTGTTTTATAACCCGTGTTTTCGTCAATTGTTTTATCAAAGCGTTTGTCGTTGTAGGCATTCTTAACGATTAAACCAGTTCCTGTTTGGAAAACATGCCCCACTATCCCAGCATCATTCATTACTCGGATTTCTCTACTTTTCATGCCCAACGCTACTTTTGAATATAATTCATTAGTAGATTCATCGTTCAAAAATAAAGATCCTCGTTCTGCTTCTAGTTCAGACGTTGTTATTTCTACAAGAGCTTCCAGCACCTCGTCGACTGTTTCTAACGCGGCAACCTTTCTAGAAACCCTTAATAAAAGCTCCGCTTGTTTTAGTTTGTTTTCGGTTGTAGATCGGGGTTTCATTAACTGTTTCCCAGATGCGCCTTCATTTCCCTTAGCCATTTTCTGTCCCGATATTCTTTTTGGTTTTCTCTAATATGTCTCTTGTGTAACTTAAACTTTGTTTTAAATTTTCAATTTCTTTAGTGTATTCCGCTGATTTTTTTTGTAATTCTTGATTATGGGTTAATCGCTGATCTTCAAGTGTTTCTCTCAACGATAAAACAGTAGATTTTAGATGAGCTATTACCGACTCCCGATCAGCTATTGCCTTTTGCACCTCTTCTGTTTTTTGAACTAACATCTTCTCTAATTCCCCTCTAAGAGAAATGATTGTACTTTTCAGAAGGTTAATCTCACCAGCAGAATTCGAAATAACTTTTTGAATATTATCGGTTGTGCTTATTTGCAAATTTTCTAGTTCCTTGCGCAGAGTTACTATCGATTTTTTTAAATGATTTAAATCTTTACTGCCTTCAGCTCGAACCGCTTGCATCGCACTTTTCTTAGAAAAAGATTCATGCTCTAATTCATTTCTTAAACGAATAATTGAGTCTCTCAATTGTTTATTTTCATCTGCCCATTTAGTGGCTTCATTTTGAATTCGCTGTTCAACGTTTGCTTCTAATCTCAGGAATTTGCTTTTTAACTTCAAATAGTCTTCCATATAAAATACTTTTTGTATTTAGATTAATTCTCAGACTACTACTTATGGTGGGCAAATTTCAAGTAATACAAAAATCTAAAATATCTTGCATTCAGTGAACTTCTGAAAAATAGTCGCTTGATAAAAATTAGTAACTTGGCTACCAGTTGCAGTGATTAAAAAAAATGGTAACAAACAAGCGCTCTTCCGCCTCAAGGATTTTTTTTTGATAAGCTCAACATATCCTCGTCATTTTCTGGTCTAAGAACATATGCGGTTGTCGAATTTTTACCTTTTCGACCACCAACTCCTGGAGTGACTAATTCACTTTCGGGTCGGGTCTTAGTGTAGTAATACATCGCAATAGAGTTTCTCGTGACATCTTCTGGACAGTTCAGAGGGTCCGGATGGCCATGGTAAGAATTATTAGTTGTAGAAAATACCACCATGGTATTAAATTTAGGTGCGACTTGCTTTACACATTTTGATACAGTTTTATTCCATAATTCAAGATGTCCTCCCCAATCACTGTTCCAATTTTTGTTTAAGTAGATAAGTACGTTTAAACGACGATGTAATTTCAGTATTTTATGGAAATTAAAGTCGCTATGAACTTTTAGGAAACCTCCTCTCTTGATACAGTGGATTCCTCCTCCAATTAGATAGGGGTCTGCTATTAAATTTGGGATATCACTCAAAGTCGCCAAAAAACTAATAAATTTCTTACTATTGAGAAACTCTATGAATTTTCTCGTATTTACAGGAAGTTGTTTCATATTGTTACAACAAAATTTTTCTCTACTATAGTATTTCTGTTTATAGATGTTCCAATTAGTAAACGTGGCAATTTCTTCGTTAACCGCCATTAAACAACTGTCTGAAAATAACTTTTTAAGTATTACGTGGGGAAATGGATTATTGTTAATAAATACATTATTAATAATTTTCATTTCGTCTGATGTTAAAGTACGGTCGATCAAGAAGCATCCATTTCTAAACCTAAAAGCTATTACTGAAGAAGTTTTTTAAACATTTCTCAGTCTAATTTTATTTTTTTAGTAGATTGAGAAAAAGTGTTTAAAGACTTATCACTATGGTTGAATCAAAGCATTAATTAAATTCATCTAATCTACATCTTTGATGATAAAAGCCCTCGTTATTAGGCAGAAAAAGTTACTGTCTTGTTTTTTTTAAGGTATTGTTCCCTCATTCAATACTTCGTTTTCTTCTTCCGTGAACAATCGAGATCGAGTTAAAAATCTAAACCCTGTAGGTCCTTCTATCGAAAACATACCCCCGCGCCCTTTTATTACATCGATGATGAGTTGAGTGTGCTTCCAATATTCAAACTGTTGTCTACCCATGTAAAAGGGGCAACCTGATATGTATCCAAGTAAAATATCTGAGTCACCTGTTAAAAATTCTCCCTTTTGAAAGCACATAGGAGCGCTTCCATCACAACAACCCCCGGACTGATGGAACATAAGCTCACCATGTTCCATCTTAAGAGCTTCAATAAGCTTCGAAGCGGCAGCAGTTGCAAGAACCCTCTGAACCATTTGAATCCTTAAAAGAACCCGAGAGCATTTGGGCTATAACTAACCAAAACATTCTTAGTTTGCTGATAATGGTCAAGCATCATTTTGTGAGTTTCCCGGCCTATGCCTGACTGCTTATAACCACCAAAGGCTGCATGTGCAGGGTACAAATGATAACAATTAACCCAAACTCTACCAGCCTGAATAGATCGTCCGAAATCATATCCTGTGTTTGCATCTCTGGACCACACTCCCGCACCTAGACCGTACAGCGTGTCATTTGCCATCTCCAGCACCTCTTCTTTGTCCTTGAACTTGGCTACAGAAACAACGGGACCAAAAATTTCTTCCTGGAAAATACGCATTTTATTGTGACCTTCGAATATTGTAGGCTTAACGTAATATCCTCCAGCAAACTCTCCAGCCATAGTTAGTTTATCGCCTCCCACCGGACAATTCGCTCCTTCTTTTTTACCAATATCAAGGTAAGACATGATTTTTTCAAACTGCTCAGCAGAAGCCTGTGCTCCGACCATTGTTGATGCTTCAAGTGGATCGCCCTGTACTATTTTTTTTACTCTTTCAATAGCTCTTTCCATAAATTGATCATATATTGACTCTTGAATGAGAGCTCTTGATGGGCAGGTACAAACTTCTCCCTGGTTAAGGGCGAACATTGCAAAACCTTCTAAACACTTATCGAAAAAAGCATCATCTTGGTTCAAAACGTCCTCAAAAAAAATGTTTGGAGATTTTCCACCAAGCTCAAGCGTAACTGGAATAATATTATTAGATGCATATTGCATGATAAGTCTGCCCGTAGTAGTTTCTCCAGTAAATGCAACTTTATTGACTCTAGAGCTGGAGGCCAAAGGCTTTCCTGCCTCCGGACCAAATCCATGAACAACATTAATTACGCCCTCTGGGACCAAATCACCAATTAAATTCATTAGGTAAGAAATAGATACCGGAGTTTGCTCGGCGGGTTTCATAACTACACAATTACCGGCGGCAAGAGCGGGAGCAATCTTCCATACAGCCATAAGCAGCGGAAAATTCCACGGAATAATTTGTCCAACGACACCTATTGGTTCATGAAAATGATAGGCAATTGTTTTCCTATCAATCTCTGATAAGCTCCCTTCTTGGGCTCTCACACAGGCAGCAAAATATCTAAAGTGTTCAACTGCTAGGGGTAAATCTGCTGCAGTTGTTTCTCTAATAGGCTTTCCATTATCCCATGTTTCTACATGAGCAAGAGCCGATAAATTTTCTTCTATTCTATCCGCAATTTTTTCCAAAACCCGAGCTCGTTCAGTTACTGGGGTTGAACCCCAAGCAACTTTAGCTGAGTGAGCCGCATCCAATGCAAGATCAACATCAGCAGCTTTTGATCTTGGTATTTTACAAAGTGTAGCTCCGGTGATAGGGGTAGGATTATCAAAATATTCACCTCCGATCGGCGACACCCATTTACCACCAATAAAGTTATTGTAAGAGTTGTCAATTAAACCCGATGCTTTCATTCCGCTAAAGTTTCTAACCTCAGTCATATCATTCATAGTTTTTCCCCAATAGTTATTTTCTCTCTTTTTTTTATTTTGCAGTATTCAAGATTCTACAAAACTAGTACTAACCCGAAGAGGGCATCGAAAAGTGAGAACCAGCCTTCCCGAGCTCTACTTGCCATCGTTGAGTAATTGTTTTTCTTTTAGTGTAGAATCTCACTCCATCAGGACCGTAAGCACATAGATCCCCGAAAAGTGACGCCTTCCATCCCCCAAAACTATGATACGAGATCGGGACGGGAAGGGGAGTATTTATACCCACCATACCAATATTTACATTATTTGAAAAATATCTCCCCAAAGCTCCATTTTGGGTAAAAATACAAGTTCCGTTACCATAAGCATTGCTATTAATGATTTCGATGGCGTCATCTACAGAGTTGGCTCTAATAATTTGTAAAACAGGCCCAAAAATCTCATTTTGATAGGATTCCATATCAGTCTCTACATCGTCCAATAAGGTGGCTCCAATGAAAAATCCATTTTTATACCCACTAACTTGAACATGCCTTCCATCAACCGGTATTGAAGCTCCATCATTAACAGCACTTTGGATTTGCGATAGTACATATTCCTTGTGCTGTTTTGAAATAAGTGGGCCAAAGTTATTGTCGGTATTATGGTGTGGACCAACTTTTAAATATTTCATTTTACTTTTTAGTTTTTCTACAAGAGTGTCTGCTTTTTTTTCTCCAATCACTATGACAACAGAGAGTGCCATGCACCTTTCCCCACTGGAGCCAAAAGCAGCTCCCATTAATTGATCTACAGCATCATCTAGATCTGCGTCTGGAGCTATGACCGCATGATTTTTTGCCCCTCCAAGGGCTTGACAACGCTTTCCGTGGGAACATGCCGCTTCATATATACTCTTCGCCACTGGGGTAGAGCCAACGAAACTTATTGCTTGAATTCTATGGTCTCTAAGCAGTAAATCGACCGTTTCTTTATCTCCATTTATCACGTTGAGAACGCCATCAGGTAAACCAGCTTCATGTAGTAGTTGACAAATAAATAGCGTAGCAGTCGGATCTTTTTCAGAGGGTTTTAAAATGAAAGTGTTTCCACAAACAACTGCCAGAGGAATCATCCACATCGGCACCATTACTGGAAAATTAAATGGTGTTATTCCAGCCACAATCCCAATGGGATGAAATTCACTCCAAGAATCGACGTTAGTTCCCGCATTTCTTGTAAAAGCTCCCTTGAGAATTTCTGGCGCAGCGCATGCATACTCAACATTTTCTATTGCCCGTTGTAATTCACCTAGCGCATCATGAGAAATTTTTCCGTGTTCTTGGCCTATCAATTCGCAAATGAAATTAGAATTTGATTCCAGTAAACCCTTATACTCAAACATAATTCTGGCACGTTTGATTGGAGTAGTGTTCTTCCATTTTAGAAACGCGATCTCAGCAGCTTGTATTGTTTTGTCCACAATTAATTTGCGCGCTAATTTTACTTGTCTTGCAACATCACCTGTTGACGGGTCATAAATATCACGAACAGGACCATCGCAAAGTTCATTTTTACCGTTTATGAAATGACCAATATAGTCATTGTGCGAAACCATATTTTTGTTTATTTGAAAATTATTCTCAGGTTTGTTCATGAATTTCTCCGGATTGTCCATGATGGTTTACGGGGTATTTAAGTATAGTAGGGTATAAGTTCAGCTAGTACAAATTTTGACTACTTTTAGAAAAAGTTATCACATATACTTCTTTGCTATTTATTTATATATTGGGCACGCGTATACTAGAAAACTCGTCTACAAATTGATGAAAATTCTCATGTGTTTTTCTTTATTCAAACAGTCAGGTTTTTTTATTACGCTGGCTTTACCTATAGCGCCTCGTTAGTAACAGGACTCAAATAGGTATCGCATTTTTTCCTGGAGTTAATTATGATGGTTCTTTATTCTGGATCCACCTGCCTTTTTAGTCATCGGTGTAGATTTGTGTTATACGAAAAAGGAATGGATTTCGAGATTAATGATATTGATTTACTGGATAAGCCTAAGGAGATAACTTCCATGAATCCTTATGGTGAGGTTCCAGTGCTAGTTGAGAGAGAGTTGACTTTGTACGAGTCAAATATTATTAATGAGTTTATCGATGAGCGTTTTCCCCACCCTCAGTTAATGCCAACGGATCCTGCATTAAGAGCAAAGGCTAGACTTCTATTGTTTAATTTTGAGAGAGAAATTTTTTTACACGTTGACAATTTAGAAAACGGAAGTGAAGAGATACAACAGAGTACCAGGGCTCTCGTCAAAGACAAGCTCACGCAATTAACTCCAATAATCGCAAAATCAAAGTTTATGCTAGGCGATGAATTTTCCATGATTGATGCTGCTCTTGCACCGCTTCTGTGGCGACTTGATTATTATCAAATATTATTGCCAGATTCGGCAGCTCCTCTAATGAAATACGCTGAAAGAGTTTTCTCTCGCCCAGCTTTTTCTGAAGGATTGACTTCTCATGAAAAAGTGATGAGGCGTTAAAAACTTCCGATCCTTCCTAATTATATTTTGTAATTAAAAAGGATTTGTAGTAAAAAAGGATACTAATCGGTACTATATCAGTGAGCAATTTTTTGAATAACAAAATACGACTTTTTCCCGAAAAGCCTTATTTTCCAAATTTATAACTGAAGTTGACGTTCTTTAACAGGCGAATAGTAAAAACACAGTTCAACGCAAAATATTAGAATTATTATTTGGTTTTAGGTGCCATACTAGACCTTCAAAAAGTCCCTGCCTTCCCAAGCCGTTTCTCTTAAATTTAGTCACTTTATTTGGTTTGCATGTACTGGTTACTGTAAGATGCAGTATAACGCAAGGTATGCTGTTTAGAGTAGTCCATCAAAAAAGTTATCAAAAGAACTGGAACTAAAAATGGAAGTGTCAAATTTAATTTGCTCTTAAGTTCTGTTCCTACTAATTGCATCTGTCTTCTACAATAATATAAAAAGAAATTTGAATACTTTTTTAATTTATGAAGGTACGAATTATCGTGGCTTTTTACAAAAAGACATGAGCCAGGGTAACTGTTATTAAAATGAGTCATTAAAGCGAAGCCAAAAAATCCGGTGAGATGTAAAAACAAGTAATAAAAAATTACAGGAGAAATAAACAGAATCAACAAAAGTAAAACTATTGAAGATAAAGTCAAAAACTCAAATGCAGACAGCCAGTAAAACACGAATACAATAGTTATTGCGAATAGAAATATTGCGGAAAATATGCCTAAGATAATTACCAAAGGTAAAAATAGTATAAGTATTAATAAAAAAACTAACGCTAAGTTAGATATCATCTATCCGCTTTTTCAACCAAATACTCGGGAATTTTCTTTTCAAGAACCCTCCAATACGCTGGCTATTGACTCAGCTACATATTCCAAATTCGAATCATTAATTGCCGCCATGCATATCCGGCCAGAAGACAAAACGTAGATACCATAATCATATTTTAGTTTGTCTACATGTTGTGCGGAAAGTCCCGAGTAACTAAACATACCTTTCTGTTTTTTTATAAAGGAAAGGTCAAGATTTAAGTTTTTTTCTTGAAGTTGCAGAAAAAGCGAGTTTCTAATTCTTACGATTCGACTTCGCATATGTTTCAACTCTTCTTCCCATTGGTTTCTCAAGTTATCTTTCTCTAATATTTGCGAAACAATTTGTTGGCCGAATGAAGGCGGGCTAGAGTAGATTCCTCGAATTATATTTTTTAAATGGCTCAAAATTTTTTGTTGGTCTTTGGTATTAGCTGCACTTACGGTGCAAGCCCCGATACGCTCGCCATAAAGTGACATGTTTTTCGAAAATGAATTTGCAATAAATACAGTTTCAAGCGACTCGGAAAACAATCGAACCACCTCGGCATCCTCTTCAACCGTACCGTTAAAACCTTGGTATGCTAAATCTAAAAAAGGTATGTGCCCCTTTTCTTTGAAAACATTCAAAATTTCTGTCCATTGTGCCTTTGAAGGATCTATCCCTGTGGGGTTATGGCAACATGCATGTAAAACAATTACTGACCTTGAGGGAACGTGTCTCAATGTATCCAGATAGTCTGCCATATTCAGGCTGTTATTTTCAGGGTTGTAGTATGGGTATTCTTTAACTGGAAATCCAGCTGCCTCAAAAATATTCCGATGATTTTCCCAGCTTGGATTGCTAATGTAGACAGAAGTACTAGGAATTACTCGTTTAAGTAATTCCGCCCCTAATCTTAAGCCTCCAGTACCCCCCAAAGCCTGAACAGTTGTAAGCTTATTATGAGAATTAATGCTCCTTTCTGCGCCGAGTAAAAGTGTCTTGACTAGCTCAGTATGTTTCGTTACACCTCCAATCGGCAAATAGCCACCTCGATTTTTAAAAAGATCAAAGATTATATTGCTTGCCGCGGCAACGCTGTTAAGTACAGGTATCTTGCCGTCTTCATCCAGGTAAACACCAACCCCAAGATTTAACTTTATTTTTCTGGGGTCTTTATTAAACTCTTCTGTTAAACCTAATATTGGATCGTGCGGAAATTTCGAAATGTTAAAATATATACTCATGAATAATAAGTTAAAATAATAATTGAAGGTAAGCTCTGATTAGCTAGAACGGATTAATTAAACCAATTAAAAAAAAATACATGTGTATTATATTAACAAGGTAACAGGTATTGATCTAACTCATATTACATGCATTTATACGCGTGTAAATCCACAAGAATCAAAACTTGAATATCGGGCAAAGTACGGGAGTAAATTAACTGAAAAACTGTAGCATGGTTGACGACAAAACGGTGATAGCCAGTTCAAGTGGTGTTTTTAGTTTAGATTCAAAATTTAGTCCCGCTGGGGATCAGCCTAAAGCAATTAATACGATATCTGAAAATCTTAAAGACGGAATAGCTTTTCAGACTTTACTTGGAGTTACGGGGTCTGGTAAAACTTTTACCATGGCTAACGTTATTGGGGAGTTGAACAGGCCTGCGCTGATTTTGGCTCCGAATAAAACATTAGCAGCTCAACTCTACTCTGAAATGAGAGATTTTTTTCCCAGAAATGCTGTCGAGTATTTTGTTTCTTACTACGATTATTATCAGCCTGAAGCTTATGTCCCTCAGCGAGATCTTTTTATTGAAAAAGATTCAGCAATTAATGAACATATTGAGCAGATGAGACTATCAGCTACCAAATCGTTAATTGAGAGGAGAGATACAATCATTGTTGCTTCTGTGTCTTGTATTTACGGGATCGGTAATCCTTCAAACTACCATGCAATGGTATTAGCCGTAAGGCAAAATGATAGAATTTCAAGGCAAAAAATAATCGGCAGATTAGTTTCTATGCAGTATGTTCGAAATGATACGGAGTTTACTAGAGGACGGTTCAGAGTTAGAGGTGATACCGTTGACATCTTTCCTGCTGAAAACTCAGATGTGGCTGTAAGGATAGAATTATTTGATGAAGAAGTTGAGGAAATAATTTTTTTTGATCCCCTGACTGGGAAAATTTTAAGAAATGTCAAACGCGCAGTAATTTATCCTTCCTCTCATTACGTAACTCCAAGAGAAACAATAAACGAAGCTATAGAAGCGATTAAGGAAGAATTAGCTGAGAGAATCCCTTTTTTTGAAAGTCAGGGAAAACTAATCGAAGCTCAAAGAATTGAGCAAAGAACTCGGTTTGATATTGAAATGCTGCAAGAATTAGGTTTTTGTAAGGGCATTGAAAACTACAGCCGACATATTTCAAAATCTATGGCTGGGGAACCGCCTCCAACACTTATTGATTATTTACCAAAAGATGCCTTAATTTTCATTGATGAGAGTCACGTTACAGTTGGTCAGTTGAGAGGCATGTATAGGGGAGACCGTTCTAGAAAAGAGACTCTTGTTGAATATGGTTTTCGACTTCCTTCTGCGCTTGATAACAGGCCTTTACGGTTTGATGAATTCGAGCCCAAAGTCCGGCAGGCGGTTTTTGTCTCTGCCACTCCCTCAGATTATGAATTACAGAAGTCGGGCTCTGATGTGGTCGAGCAGGTTGTAAGGCCAACTGGCCTTCTAGATCCACTAGTATTGGTTAAACCTGCAACAAATCAGATTGATGATCTTTCTCATGAAATTCAGAAAAGAATTAGTAATGGAGATAAAGTCTTGGTTACTGCGCTAACAAAGAGAATGGCTGAAGATCTCTCCGAATTTTTTAATGATGTAGGTTTAAAAGTGAGGTATCTGCATTCTGATATAGATACAGTTGAAAGGGTTGAAATTATTCGTGATTTACGGCTTGGTATTTTTGATGTTTTGATTGGTATCAACTTATTGAGAGAGGGTCTCGACATACCTGAAGTATCTTTAGTGGCTATTCTTGATGCTGATAAAGAAGGCTTCCTAAGATCACATAGGAGCTTGATACAAACTATTGGAAGGGCTGCTCGTAACGTAAACGGAACTGCTATTTTATATGCTGACAGAGAAACAGATTCCATGAGTAAAGCTATCGCAGAGACGAACCGTAGGAGAGATAAACAAATTATTTTCAATAAAAAGAATGGAATAAGGCCGAAAGGAGTTGATAAAAAAATTAGGGAAATGATAGATGGAGTGTCAGAGGAGAAAAGCCATTCTTTATTGAAATCAACAGATGATGAGATTCAGGAAGTCGATTTCATGAATCAAAAAAGTATGGAGAAAGAATATACGAAATTGCAAAAGGATATGTTAAATCATGCTAGAAATTTAGAGTTTGAAGATGCTGCAAAATGTAGGGATAGATTAGACATACTCAAATTAAATTTGCTCGAAGTTAAGAATACAGCGAGTTTGAGTAAGAGAATTGTCGGTAGTTAGTAATATTTTTGATACTTGAGGCTTTGCAATTTATAATTTTTAATTACTTAATGGGCAGGAGATAATGACGCAAATATTATTTGTATCCAATAAAAATTTATTCAGATCGCCATTAGCGGCAGTTATTTTAGTCTCCAAGCTGCGTGACCTGGGTTTGGATGATTTGGTAATGGTTGACTCAGCTGGTTTGACGATCGGAGAGTCGGATGAGAAAGTTTTTAGAACTACAATTTTGGGAACAAAATTGAGGAAGATTGCCTCAAAGAAAGGCTATGTCCTTGGCGACCGTCGCACTAGAAGGGTAACCCAAAGTGACTTTAAAAGATTTGAGTATATCCTCGCAATGAATTGGGAGGATCTATCCGCGATAAGGAAATCATGCCCAAAGAAATATTGGTGTAAGCTTCACTTGATAATGCGCTTTGCTCCAAATTCGATAAATGCAACGGTTGGCATGCCTCAGATGGACAATTTGAAATCCATTGAAGCTGTTTTTAAAAGTATAGAGGATGCTTGTAGGGGCTTAACAGAAATGATTAGGTTGAGATCCTCGAAGGTAGCCTGAGGGGTTCAAGAGAAGATAACCCTATAAATTCTAGCTTTTTGGAACTAAATCTACTGTGTAACTCTCTTAAAACTGAGTATAATGGTCGGGAATAGGAGATTTGGCATGAGACTTACCACTAAAGGACGTTTTGCCGTTACTGCAATGATTGATTTGGCCTTACGGCAGGAGAAGGGGCCGGTAGCACTCTCAAGGATAAGTGATAGACAAAGCATTTCGTTGTCATACCTGGAACAGTTATTTGGTAGATTGCGAAGACATGAATTAGTAAGTTCCTGTAGAGGACCTGGTGGCGGCTATCGTTTGGGTCGTGAGGCTGCGGACATAACCGTGGCTGACATCATCTACGCTGTCGATGAACCTATGGACGCGACTCAGTGCGGTGGCAAACAAAATTGCAAAGATGATGATGTTTGCATGACACATGAACTTTGGGCTGACTTGAGTCGACATATGGTAGATTTTCTTGATTCTGTAAATCTGTATGATTTGGTTTTGAAGCAAAGACAGAAGCAAGAGAAAGTTTTAACTGGCGAAGCTGAAGTAAAGCCTATGGAAGTAGTGTTCAAGGATTAATTAGGAATATTAACTATGAAAGATCCAATATATTTAGATTATTCTTCTACCACACCGGTGGATCCAAGAGTTGTTGACGTTATGGTTCCGTTTCTGCGAGAAGATTTCGGAAATCCAGCCTCCAGGAGCCACAAATTTGGGTGGAAAGCTGAAGAAGCTGTTGAAAATGCTAGAGCGCAGATCGCAAACTTAGTTAACTGCGATCCGAGAGAGCTCGTTTGGACTTCGGGAGCGACGGAGTCGATAAATTTAGCATTGAAGGGTGTGGCAAAATTTTATAAGGATAGGGGTAAGCACATCGTAACTGTACAGACAGAGCATAAGGCAACCTTAGACGCATGCAGGGAATTAGAGAGAGAAGGGTTTGATGTCACTTATCTTGGGGTTAAGGAGAATGGACTTCTTGATTTAGATGATTTTGAGAAGTGTCTGAGGCCGGACACGATTTTAGCGTCTATTATGTTTGTAAATAATGAGATTGGAGTTATTCAAGATGTTGAAAAACTTGCCAATATTTGTAGAGAAAAAGGAGTTATTTTTCATGTGGATAGTGCTCAAGCCACTGGAAAAGTTGTGATTGACTTAAAGAGTATGAAAGTTGATTTGATGTCATTTTCTGCACATAAAACATATGGCCCAAAGGGAATTGGGTCTCTATTCGTAAGGAGAAAACCTAGGATCAGATTGGAAGCTCAAATTCATGGGGGGGGGCATGAGAGAGGTATGCGATCTGGAACTCTTGCAACTCATCAGATAGTGGGGATGGGAAAAGCGTTTGAAATCGCCAAATTAAACTTGGGTTCAGAAAACGAGCGCATCCGATCACTGCGTGACAGGCTGTGGGACGGTTTAAGTAAGATTGAATCCGTTTTCTTAAACGGAGATATGGATAAGAGGGTTCCTCACAACTTGAATGTCAGCTTTAATTATGTCGAGGGCGAAAGTTTGCTGATGGCCATCAAAGGCATTGCTGTTTCTTCAGGCTCCGCATGCACAAGTGCTAGTTTAGAGCCCTCGTATGTACTACGAGCATTAGGAAGGAGTGATGAACTAGCACATTCCTCCATTCGTTTTTCTATAGGGCGATTTACCACAGAGGAGGATGTTGATTATACAATTAAATTGTTAACAGAACAGGTGGGTAGGCTCAGACAGATGTCTCCATTGTGGGAAATGCATAAAGAGGGAATTGATTTGAACAAAATCCAGTGGGCAGCTCATTAGTCCACTACTAATTTACAAGGGAGAGGTTGATGGCATATAGCAACAAGGTGATAGATCATTATGAGAATCCTAGAAACGTTGGATCATTAGATAAAGAGGACCCAAGCGTCGGAACTGGTATGGTTGGTGCTCCGGCCTGCGGTGATGTAATGAAACTTCAAATCAAGGTTAATGCAAAGGGGGTTATTGAAGATGCAAAGTTCAAAACCTACGGCTGTGGGTCAGCAATTGCTTCTTCCTCGCTTGTTACCGAGTGGGTCAAGGGGAAGTCTTTAGAGGATGCGGCTAAAATTCGCAATACCCAGATAGCTAGCGAGTTGGCACTGCCACCTGTCAAAATACATTGCTCCATTCTCGCTGAGGACGCCATTAAAGCTGCTGTTCAAGATTACAAAAAGAAGTCAGAATAAAAACATCACCTGTAGGGGTTCAGTATGAATGGAGTTTCGTTAACTGAAAAAGCTGCCCAACACGTTAAGAGGTCTTTAGTAAAAAGAGGCAAAGGGAGTGGAATACGACTTGGTGTAAGAACCGCCGGTTGTTCCGGGTTAGCATATAAATTAGAGTTTGTGGACAACAAAGATAAAAATGACTTGCTGTTTGAGTGCTTTGGTGTTTCTATTTTTGTAGATCCGAAAAGTTTAGTTTATTTGGACGGAACAAAATTAGACTTCGTCAAGGAAGGTCTAAATGAGGGGTTTAAGTTCACAAACCCAAACATCAAGGGTGAATGTGGTTGCGGGGAATCTTTTCAAGTGTGATTCGCAGTGACAGGTAAATTTTGCAATTATTTTTCGCTGTTTTCTTTGAAGGAAGACTTTGAAATAGAAGTCGGAGAGCTAGAGAGAATTCGTGATTCTATGTTGTTAGAAGTTCATCCGGATAAGTTTGTGAATAGTTCGCAAATTGAAAAAAGTGCAGCCAATAAGTACTCCACGCAAATAAACGCCGGCTTTGACATTTTACGGGATCCAATTCGTAGAGCTATTCACTTATGCTCGCTACTTGGCGTCGACTCTAAAGTGGAGGAATTTAGGGAGTCCGATACAGCTAGCTTGGAATATCAATTGGAGCTGCGTGAGAGATTGGACGACATTGAGCAATTAGAAAAGCTGTCTGATAAGCAACTTGAACACTTGAATAATTTGTGGTCTGAAGTTATGGAGGTTAAGGCCAATGCCATGTTGCAGATAGGTCGTATTTTCAAAACGAGAGAGAAAAAAAACTTTGATAGTTTACTTGGTAATCAGATAAGTCGTTTGATGTTTGCAACAAATTTTCTCGTTTCTATTAAAAAAGCTATAGAGAAGTATTGATAATGGCATTACTTCAAATTTCTGAACCAGATGGGGCACAGCAAGACAGGAAAAAAAAGTTTGTTGCTGGAATAGATCTGGGAACCACAAACTCTTTGATTGGCTCGGTTGTAAACCATGAAGTTGAACTATTTTTGGATGTCAATGGTGCCAGTATCATACCTTCGGTAGTTAACTATAGAGAAAGCGGTGATCCTTTAGTAGGCAGTGTGGTTGGCTCAAACTTAAATAAATCTGGTGTCATTATATCCTCGGTCAAAAGACTAATGGGTAAAGCGCTTTCAGATTTTAGCGAAAAAGCTTTAAGTGTGCATTTACTTGAAGAAGAATCAAAGGGCCGAAAGAAGCTTGTTGTTGACACTCCCTCTGGGAAAAAGTCACCGGTAGAAATTTCTGCTGAAATATTAATTCACTTGAAGAAAATTGCTGAATCTGCCTCCGGTCAATTGGAGGGTGTTGTTCTTACGGTGCCCGCACATTTTGATGATGCTCAGAGACAAGCAACAAAAGATTCTGCCAAATTAGCTGGACTTGAGGTGATGAGATTGATGAATGAACCTACTGCTGCTGCTTTAGCTTATGGTCTCGATAAAAAAAAGGAAGGGATTTTTCTCGTTTACGATTTAGGGGGAGGCACATTTGATGTTTCTTTACTTAAATTGGAAAAGGAAATATTTAAGGTTATTGCGACTGGTGGAAACACCTCTTTGGGCGGGGATGATTTTGACGAAGAGTTAGCTAAGCTTCTTTTGGCTGGTAAAAAAATTCAGATCGGGGAACTTACAAAGTATGAGTTGAGCAGTTTTCTTGAAAAGGTAAAAAATGTCAAGGAGGGTTTTTTCTTTAAAGATAATATCGATGAGATTGCGGAATTCACTTGGGAATTTAGAGGTAAGCGGCTTTTATCTTTTAAAATTTCTGAGAAAGAGTTTATTAACGCAACTAAACACCTCGTTGATGAAACAATTGATATTTGTAAGTCACTATTATTCGATTCTGGCTTGGATAGGACCGCTATTGACGAAGTAGTTTTTGTAGGTGGGTCGACGAGATTAAATGTTATAAGAAAGGCGGTTGAAAAGTTTTTTGGCCGCAAACCTCGTGTGGATATTAATCCAGATGAAGCGGTAGTTGTGGGAGCCGCTTTGCAAGCTGATTTGCTCGTAGGGAACAGAGGTGAAGGCGATGACTGGCTTCTTTTAGATGTTCTGCCGTTAAGTTTAGGGTTAGAAACGATGGGAGGTCTTGTTGAAAAAATTATCCCAAGGAACTCCCCTATACCTGTATCCAAAGCCCAGGAGTTTACTACTTTCAAGGACGGGCAAACTGCAATGATAATTCATGTTGTTCAAGGGGAGAGAGAGTTAGTAAGGGATTGCAGGAGTTTAGCCAGATTCCTAATTGATAAAATACCCCCAATGATATCTGGGCAGGCTCGTATAACAGTTTCATTCCAAGTTGATGCTGATGGACTATTAGCAGTTGAGGCTAAGGAAAATGAAACGGGTGTTACTACTTCTGTTGAGGTAAAGCCAAGTTTCGGTTTGGACAAAGACGAGATTGAAAAGATTATCAGCGAGAGTTTTTCTCATGCTTCTAAAGATAAAAATTCTAGAATTTACCAGGAAACCTTAGTTGAACTTGAAATGAATTTAGACGCTGTAAGAACAGCAATTAAAGTTGATGGAGATCTTCTTGATGCATCGGAATCTAAAAATCTAGATGATGCCATTAAAAAAGGTGAAAAATTATTGAGGGAGAAAATAGCGAAAATCGAAGTTTTCAAGTTAATAAATGATGAGATTAATTTGTTGGCTCTTCCTTTGGTGGAAAGAAGAATGAATAGAGCCATCGGAAAAGCAATTGTGGGTAAAAATATCAAAAATGTTAGCGCTAATTCGTCTTGTGAGGAAAAATAATGGCTAAAGTAACTGTTCTACGTCACCCCGAGCTATGTCCCGATGGGAAGGAGTTTGTCCTAGAGAAGGGTGAAAATTTATGTAAAGCATTGCTCTCTCATAATATAAATATTGAGCACGCTTGTGAAATGTCTAGAGCTTGCACCACATGTCATGTGATTATTAAAAAAGGTTTTGAAAGTCTGGAGTGTGCCGATGAAGACGAAGAAGATTTACTGGATAGAGCTTGGGGTTTAACAGGAAATTCTAGGTTATCATGCCAAGTTGATGTGGGTGTTGCTGACTTAGAAGTTGAAATCCCTCTTTACACTATCAATCATGCTAGAGAATAAAGTAGATAATGTGGTAAATATTAAAAAATATATGCGGATTTTTCTGATGTTTGTTTGGTGCGTCTGTAGTGTGCAGATCGCTTGCGGAGTTGAGGTGCCTTCAGAGCTTCTTAATTCGGCGCGAATGCAGGCAAAAATAGCTATTGAGAACAGAGATCTAAATAAAGCTCTCGCAGCCTACGATAGCCTATCTGTTCAGTATGTAGAGAACATTGAAGTCGCAAATGATATGTCTGTAATTTTGGCTGCAATGGGCCAATTAGATGAAGCTCGTGCTCTGTTGGAAAATGCTATTGGTAGAGATCCAAAAACCGGAAGTGCTTTCTTAAATCTTAGGGAAATTCTAGCTAGGCAAGCTGCCATCTCTTACACTAAGGCGTTAAAAAGAGATTCCCCAGACAATTTGTTAGCTTTAAAATCTGAGGTTTTGGATCTGACTCGAACTCGGACCGCTCTTGTGCGTGAAAGCGGGGGAAAAAGTGATGGCCAAATTGCTGAAGCTACTTTGCCCAAGTTGGGTAGTGAGGTTCCAATGTCGATAGTTAAAGATAGTCGAGAGGAAATTAGAGAAATGTTGGCTTTCTGGGCTGATGCATGGTCGAATAAGGATTTTGAGGCTTATATCGGTTTTTATGGGGCGAAGTTCTCTAATAAGAGATATAAGTCATTAAAAAAATGGAGTAAGTTTAGGAAACCTCGTATTAAAAAGAGAGGCAGTATTAAAGTAAAGATTGATAAGCTGAGATTCAAGACAGTCTCGAATAAAACTGCAAAAATTTCGTTCGAACAACGCTACAAATCTGGTTCCACTCGCCTATTTACAGTGAAAACTATGGAGTTGATAAACGATGGAAATGGTTGGAAAATTATTTTTGAGGGATAGTTTTTTTAGCCAGATATGATGTAATCTAATGCAATATCGTATTCTTGTACCGTCAATCGCTGCACTTTTCCGATGGAAAAACACACTCCTACATTCAGAGAATCGAGCCCAGATAGGGTCCTGTCGTAATATCCACCGCCATATCCTAACCTGAAATTATTACAATCAAAACCCAGAGTGGGTACTATAACCAAAGAGGGAAGGAGAACATCAGCACTTTCCTCCGGAACAGATAAATTTAATAAATCCTCTGTGAGTTTACAATCTTCTGTCCATTTTCTAAAAATCATCGGGGCATTTTTACGAACTATAACTGGAAGGCATGCAATATTCTGTTTACTGTCTTTAAGCCAATTTTTAATGACATTTGTTGGATCATACTCGTCTCTAATTGGCAAGTAAAAAGCAATCGGACCTTTTTCTTTTTGGATTATCTTACTTAAACTATGAGAAATTTTTTTTGACGATTGCGATCGTTCAACCTCAGTTAGTTTATCTCTCAGGCTTAGTAATGATTTTCTCAATTCTTTTTTTGATTTCATCTTATAATTAAACCATGGTTAAAAAAAATGTAAGCATATTTTTTGTAGTCATTTGTTTTCAAGCAATAATGCACAATACAGTATCAGCGGGGTCCGTTAACGTGTCGCTTAGAGTTGCATCCAAAGCTTTCGCTAATGGAGACCACAAAAGCATAATGAGGGTGGAAAATTACTCTAGATCTGCGAGCATTGACGAACCCAGGTCCGCGCTAGCTCATTGGCTGAGAGCTCAATCTTTATTCACAATGGCAGGAATTGACTTGGAATATGAAGATTTAGATAAACAGTTTGTCGACGAGGCTTTCGTCAGAAGTTTGCCTATACCAGTGGACAGGTTCCCAGCTAATATCATTGGAATTCCAAAAGATAACAGTTTAATAAAAACGGTCCTGATTATGGAAACATCGGGCACAAGACTGTTCGTTTATCAATTATCTAGTTCTGGAAAACTTAGGTTGTCGGAAGTTTTTTATGCCTCGATTGGTTTATCAGGTGACAACAAAGTCAAGGAAGGTGATCAAAAAACTCCTTTGGGTGTCTACAGACTAATTAAAGAAATTAAGAATCCGAAAAAACTTAGGGCTGATGGATTGTTGGGTAGGTTAGCAATAACTTTAGACTATCCTAACGCAGATGATAGAAAATCTGGAAGAACGGGTTATGGAATTTGGATTCACGGGGTGCCTGAAGGTGTTCATGTCAGAGAGCCAAGAGCTTCAGATGGTTGTCTTGCCCTATCTAATGAAGACATTACAAAACTTAGAAACTATGTCAGATATGGTATTACGCATATCATAATTGTACCGAAAATTGATTGGATTGCAGCTGAGGAGTGGGATAGATTGAACGACTCAATTCGTAAGGTGTTTGAAAATGGGGAGAGTATAAAAATGGGTGCAAAGCAGTTTGAGAGCGATTTGCTCGGTTATTTTAGGGTTTCAAAAGACAGACCGAGTGTGGCTTTAAAAAAATCTGAAAAAGGCCTGGAAAGAGAATATTGGATTGAAAGTCCAAGAGGATTAAATAAAAAAATAACGGAAAGGTTGCAATAGGTCATGGAGTTTTTATCAGTCAAAGAGGGAAGAGAATTTATTCAAAATATGAAGAGTAAAATTATCGCCCTTAGGGGGTACCTTTGACTTCGAAGACAAAAGTAGTAGATTGCTAGAGATCGAAAAAGAGCTTGAGAATCCAAAGATCTGGAATAATCCGAAAAAAGCTGAACTTTTCGGTCGTGAAAAGAAGAGCTTAGAAAAAGTGGTAAAACAGTTGATAGAGCTAACTGAAAAAGCTGATTATTATTCAGACTTGATCGATTTAGCTGAAGAGGAGTCTGATAGTACCGTGCTAGAAGATTTGAGAGCTGATTTTGAATGGTTAGAAAAAAAAGTGTCAGAGCTTGAATTTAGAAAAATGTTTTCTAATGAATCTGATCCGCTAAATTGTTTTATTGATATTCAAGCTGGAGCCGGTGGCACTGAGGCCTGTGACTGGGCATCTATGCTGAGGCGACAGTACTTTAGGTATGCGGAACGAAAGGGATTTGAAATCGAATTACTTGAAGAATCTTCGGGAGATGTCGTTGGAATAAAATCTACAACAATAAAATTGAAGGGGGATTATGCTTATGGTTATTTGAGAACCGAGAGCGGTGTCCATCGGTTAGTTAGGAAATCTCCCTTCGACTCAACAGGCGGACGGCATACCTCTTTTGCATCTGTTTTTGTTTATCCAGAGGTTGATGACTCAATAGAAATTGACGTAAATCCCGCAGACGTTAGAGTTGATACCTATCGTGCTTCTGGCGCGGGTGGTCAGCATGTTAACAAAACAGATTCAGCGGTTAGATTGACTCATAGCCCCTCTGGAATTGTAGTTCAGTGTCAAAATGATAGATCGCAGCATCGTAACAGAGAGGAGGCATGGAAAATGTTGCGGTCAAGACTTTTCGAATATGAATTGAGAAAAAAATATGAGGAGCAGAAAAAGCTAGAGGATTCAAAAACCGATGTTGGTTGGGGGCATCAAATACGTAGTTACGTTTTGGATCAATCGCGTATTAAAGATTTACGTACTCAATTAGAGACTGGAAATACGCAGAAGATTCTTGATGGGGATCTGGACGAATTTATAGAGGAAAGTTTGAAGAGGGGCATTTGCTAAGGTGAATTATGGTAAAAAGTGAAAAGATTGGAATTGTGAGAGAATCTAAGGCTGAGGCGGAAGAGTCAAAAATAGTTTTTGAAAGACGGGAGAAACTCAAGAAACTCAGTCAGAAGTGTCAGATCATGTATCCGAATACATTTTCCCCTTCAAATAAGTCAAAAGAGTTGTTGGAAAAATTTGATAAGTATGAAAAGGCAGTTTTAGAGCGGTTAGATTCCAGTGCGACTCTTGGAGGTAGAGTAATGCTCAAGAGAGTTCAGGGTAAATCAACATTTATGTCTATTAAAGATAGTGCTGGTAAATTTCAACTTTATTTTAACCGCGAAATTATGGGTAATGAATCGTATGCCGAAATCAAATCTTTTGATCTTGGTGATCTAATTTACGTTGAGGGAAAAATTTTTAAAACCATGCGTGGGGAATTAACACTGAGTTGCACTGCCGCAAGGTTATTAGCTAAATCGATACAACCATTACCCGATAAATATCATGGTTTACAGGACCCAGAGCTTCGTTATAGAAATCGGCATCTCGATTTAATAATGAACGAGCACAGTAAAGAAGTATTTCTAAAAAGAGCAAAATTACTTTCCGAACTGAGAAATTACATGGAGAAATCAAATTTTTTAGAAGTGGAAACTCCTATGCTTCACCCCATCCCGGGGGGCGCTACCGCCAAACCTTTCATAACAAAACATAATGCTCTTGATCAGGAAATGTACCTAAGAATCGCTCCCGAACTATATTTAAAAAGATTAATTGTTTCTGGATTTGAAAAAGTTTTTGAGCTGAATCGTAGTTTCAGAAATGAGGGAATTAGTACGCGCCATAATCCGGAGTTTACCATGTTAGAGTTTTATGCCGCGTATACAGATTATATTTGGGTTATGAATTTCACAGAAAGGCTCATTAGAGATGTAAAGAAGTCAATAGTAGGAGAACATCATATTATTTGGAAAGATCAGACAATTGACTTAGATAAACCATTTGTAAGACTTAGTATTGAAGAAGCAATTCTTAAGTATGTTGAGGATATGAGTATAAAAAAGGCTAGGGATAAAAACTATCTGGTCAATAATATAATGAGGTCGAATTCGGATTTGATACGAGCTGATTTAAAGAAATTAAATCTGGAAGTTCTTCAACTTATGTTATTCGAGGAATTCGTTGAGGAAAAATTAGTACAGCCAACTTTTATAATTGATCACCCTGTTGAGGTTTCACCATTAGCTAAGTTGTCAGATAAAAATGATAAAATAACTGAGCGTTTTGAGCTTTATATTTGCGGAAGAGAGATTGCAAACGGATTCTCAGAATTAAATGATCCAGAGGAGCAAGCGAGAAGATTTGCCTTGCAAGCGGCTGACAAAGATGCCGGAAATGAGGAAGCAATGCACTTTGACGCTGAGTACATAAAAGTACTTGAATGTGGCATGCCTCCAACTGGAGGTTGTGGGATTGGAGTAGATCGACTTGCAATGTTGATGACTGGCTCCGAATCCATAAGAGACGTTATTTTTTTTCCTGCTTTGCGACAGAGGAGTTAACTATTTTTTCCTCTATTATCTTCCAGCCTTGATCAGTTTGTTTCCAGTGTAATTCCTTAGTTGCGGTGTCGCTGAAACTTTTGGACTGATAAACTTGGCTAAAGCTCGTCACTATTTGATTATCCTCCACTCTAGATGAAATATTTTTTAACGTAATCCTGATGTATTTTGCTTTTCTAAAAATTCTTTTTTTATTGTTTTGAAAAATTTTTCTATCAGGAAAATCTGGGTGGTAAAAATACATAAATCCTTTAAGGTCTTTAGCTGACCACCTTTTCCTCCAATCCTCAAGAATCAGGAGTACTAAGCTTCTAGAATATTCAGCATCAGAAATATTCTCTAAGCTTTTTTCTTCATTTTTTGCAAATAGGGCCTTTTCTATCTCTCGATGATGCTCTTCATTAAAAGAGTTGGGGCTAGCAACGGAATTTGCAGATTCAATCAAATTTATCAAGCTTGGCAGGTAGAGTTGATTTGCAGCTACGCCGGCAGTTATTAAAAATAAAAGTATTAAACTGATGTAAGTAAATGATTTTTTGCTTATTAAATTTTGCACCGAGTGCGCAACAGAAAATAAAATTTTTTTTGCTCTTAGGAATAAACTTTCCGCTTGTTCCGAAGAGGAGTCCCCGTTAATGGTATCTAATATCTTATTTTCTTTGCTCTGGTGCCCTTTTTCTTTCGAGTACCACATAAGTAACCTATTTTTTTAGTTCCAAAATTTCCCAAGTATATATTTCTTTATTTCATTATCGACATACGTACAAAAACCTTGAAGATTCTAAAGCAACACTAAAGTATAAATAAGTACAAGCTTTTCTAATACTAAAGTATTATAAAAACATTCTCGGTATTCTGCAAGTTTATTTTCTAGGTATTTTTAACTTTTTTAGTTGAGTATAGCCATGAACAGCCAAATTACTGACCTTGGTCAAACGGATTATCTTTTAAAAATAACAAAAGGTTTCGAATACTCTTTGGCAAAAGAAAACCAAGAACTCTCGAAGATTTCTTGGCTTTGTAGTACGCAAGTTCATTTGGTTTAGAAATATAAAAGTGATTATTTTGGTAATTTACAAGTTTCTGGTTGGCAGATTTAAGAAAACTGATACATTTATTTAGGTATCTAAATTTTAAATTCTTCGATTTACTGACAGTTTTACCAGTATTGTCCAAAGATTCGCATTCTTTCAGTTCGTTTGAATTATAGGTTATATCTAACTCAATTGCTTCAACTAAATACAGCCAGCATTTAAGACCATTGAAAAGAAAAGCTCGTATTTCAGATTCGGGGGCTGGTGAGTTAGTTTTAATACTTTTTTGATCGTAAAGACCCTTTGAATTTGGCAGCTGCCCCCAACCCCACGACCAAAGGCTATTTATACTACTCGGGTGATCTTGGCCTAGCTGTTTCCAGCGCATTTCAATATTATTTAAAATTTTTCTCCACTTCGAATAGTTACTGTCAAAATGAAAACAATCAGGATTGGTATAAATTTTTTTTAATTCCGGTAGGAAAGTCTCTGTTAAAATCTGATCTTCTAATTTAATAAGGTAGAATTCAGCGCTATCTGGAACCGAGAAAACCGTCCCATTACTTCTCAAAATCTCATCAAAAAAAATTTGTTCTCTCTCACTATCTAATTTTGATTTCTTTAAAATCTCTAGCGAGACACCTCTGACATTGACTCCGATTTTAGCAGGCCAAACAATGGCCCAGCATTCTCTTGGATTTGGATTAAGTCCCAAACTCATTGCTATAAAAGATGCCCAGGGAATAAAGGATTCTCGACCAAAATACTTTTCTTCTAATAAAAATGTTTTCAAGCAATTAATCCAGGTTGGATCTATCACTTGATGACCTTTCGCCTCAGAATAATTCAGTTTCTTCGTATCTATAAAGGTGGACGTGAATTTCGATACTTCCTTTAGAAACTTAAACGAACTATTGAATTTGATATTTTTGATGTATTCTTCCCTTATAGAGACATCAAAAATTGCTAAGGCTTCCTTATTCATAAATAACTACCATTGCATTAATCATGTACGAAATTTTCGTGGGTTTGAGATTTATAAAAGCAGGAAATAATTCTAACTTTATTAATTTTATTTCCTTTTTGTCAACAGCGGGCATCGCTTTAGGCGTAGCCACATTAATAATTGTACTATCAGTTATGAATGGTTTTCAAAAAGAGGTTAGAGATAAAATGCTTGGTGTATTAGCTCACGTTGAGCTAATAACCAGAAATGCTGAGTTTAGTGAATTAGAAAATATAAGGGAAAAAGTATCAAAACACCCTGATGTTGTTGGAATAGCGCCATTTATTGATGCCAAGTCCATTTTATTAGGGGATGGTAGATTAGAGGGTGTTTTTGTTAAGGGGATTGATCCTGATTTGGAGAACGAGGTAAGTGATATTCTCAAGTTAACCTCAACAAGCAGAGACTCCTTACTTCCTCCTGGAAGTTTTAATGTTTTTATTGGCAAACAATTAGCTGATAAATTAGCACTTGAATATGGTGATAGTATTATCCTAATAAGTACTGAAAGTCCGGCCTCCGTTCTTGGTTTCGTCCCTAGAATAAAAAAATTCAAAATTTCTGGAATTTTTGATACTGGTCATTTTCAGTATGATAGTAATTTAATTGTTTGTAATAAAGAAGATGTGAAAAAGTTTTTTAGGTACTCCACCATCGACGGTCTAAGAATACGCCTGAACGACATGAATAATGCACCTAGTTTTGCTAATGAAATTAAGATATTAATTGGTGATAAATATATTGTAAGGGACTGGACATATGAAAATAAAAATTGGTTTGCTGCTGTCCAAATTGAAAAAAAAATGATGACTATTATATTAATGTTAATTATTGGTGTCGCAGCCTTCAATTTAGTATCCATGCTGGTTATGACAGTTTCGGAAAAAAAATCGGACATAGCAATTTTGAGAACAATGGGAGCTACAAAAAAGTCAATATTACTGATTTTTTTTACTCAAGGAATTTGTCTTGGCTTGATTGGAGTTTTCTCTGGATTGGTTTTAGGCAGCGTAGGCGCGCTTAAT
>CENU01204561.1_pt1 | contig 56229 bp, 61 predicted proteins | sample 361331 | NCBI WGS metagenome assembly CENU01 (sample SAMEA2619766, study PRJEB7988) | marine metagenome | isolation source: saline water (ENVO:00002010), including | reverse complement strand
AAAAAAAACGAGCTTCTTAGGAATACATATATTATTCTTTTACTCATTAGCATGTGCACGAAAAGAAGAAAAATTGTAAAAAAATTTAATTAGTTGATTTATATAGGTTTTTTCTACATTATAAAATTTGCTAAATCATTAAAATTAGTACTTTGTGCCGAAAGTGATTTTTTTTTTCAAATAAAGGAAATTGGATTTATATTTCCACAAAGTTATCCACAGGACTGTATTAATGTTTCAGAAATTTCGCGCTCTTTTCACAATAAGGTTGATTTCACACTGGTTTCCGAGAAATGACAATTTTTCTACTTTAGATCAATCCTCATACCACAATCTGGAAATTAAAAATGAGAGTGACTTTATAGCTTATATTACGGCAAAGTATGTCAGCTTATTATGCCTACCAATCCTTCTTTTCTTAAGTAAGTGCTATCAACTGTTTTTAACGCTGCGCATGAAAAAGATGTCGGTCAGAAAAGTGTCAGCAGTAAATGAAAAAAAAAAATCATTAAAAGGGCCTTTAATAATCGCTATTGGAAATTTAGTAGTTGGTGGAGTAGGAAAGACACCAACAGTTATTGCTTTGGCAAATTTGCTGAAGAAAAACGGACTGAAAGTTGCGATTATATCCAGGGGTTACAAAGGCGAAATGGAAAAGAGTGAAAAACCTCAGATAGTAACTCTGGAAAAGTCCTTCAACACGAGTTTATATGGAGATGAACCTTGTCTAATTGCTAAAGAAACTTCACTACCTGTTTGTGTAGGCCATAATCGAGAAGAATCAGTAAAGCTATTATCTAAAAAAAATATGAGGATTGATGTCATTCTTCTTGATGATGGATTACAACAAAGTCATCTTCAATCACATAAAAAAATCTTAATAATCGACGATCGTGGATTTGGGAATGGGTATTGCCTTCCATTCGGACCAATGAGGGAAATCTGGCCGACAAGCTATGAGGTTGATATTCTGCTTGCCAACAACTTACACAAACAAGATAAAAACTTTTTAAAAATTGTTGACACAATAAACGCAGCACAAAATTTTGTAGCGAGTGACATCCATGTTGAGTTAGAGCATTGGGAGGATTTAAATGGACAGTTAATGTCTGTAAGTGAAATGCTTCGCTTCTCTAAATCTAAATTTAACTCTTCTGGAGAGAGAGCATTCGCAGTAGCAGGTCTTGCTAAACCTGAAAAATTTTTTACTACCTTAGCTTCCTTAGGTATTGAATTTGAAAGAATTTACAGCGAAAATCATAATGCTAAAATGCCGGGTCTACTGTTAAAGGCCTGCGTGGATAATCCCGAAAAGCTCATCTTAACAACAACAAAGGATTTAATAAAAGTCCCAAGGCGAGATCACAAAAAACTTAGAAATCTATGGGCACTAAAAATAAGCTATCATTTTAAAGATGATTTTACGAACGAACTTTTCAGGTGGTTATAAACTTATAGCTCATGGATAAAAAATTACTGGATATCTTAGTTTGTCCCATTTCCCATAAACCCTTATTTCTATCGAAAGATAATAAATATTTGATTAGTGCCGATCAAAAATATGGTTATCCAATAATCAATGGAATCCCTCATCTTACTCCTGACCATGTAATTGATAAACCAACGACAGATGACGAAGCAGCTTAATTACTGGATTTTAATACCTGCAAGAATAAAATCAAGCAGGTTGGACCGGAAACTTTTAAAAGATATTAACGGAAAACCAATGATTTCTCACGTTATTTCAAGAGCTAAGCAAACATCTGCTAGTAAAATTGTTGTTGCAACTGATAGCAGAGAAATCAAGTTAGTGGCTGAAAAATCGGGTGTAGATGTAATGATCACTTCCGGCAGACATCCAAGCGGATCTGATAGAATTCACGAAGCGATTATTAAGATGAGCGCAAAGCAAGAACAATTGGTGATAAACCTCCAGGGAGACGAACCGCTCATAAACCCCAGATTAGTCGAAGACCTTGCGATACTTAAATCCCAAAATCCAGACGTAAGCGTAGCGACCGTTGCCACTCCATTAGACAGTAGAATTGAAATTAGTAACCCAAACTGTGTAAAAGTTGTACTAGATAAAAATTCGCTCGCGTTGTATTTTTCCAGAAGCTCAATCCCTTGGTCTATCGATAGCGATATTACTACCAACTACTTCAGACACATTGGAATTTATGCTTTCAACAGCGGCTGCTTAGGTCAGTTTATTAAAGAAAAACCCTGTGATATAGAAAAAACTGAGAAACTGGAACAATTGCGGTGGCTTTGGATGGGAAGAAAGATCAAGGTATTGATAGAAAAAAATTATGCTGGCATTGGAGTTGACACTGAAGAGGACTTGGCAAAAGTTCGGAAGCTTTTGAAAAAATCAAATAACTAAGTTTGGAGACGGATATGAGATTAATTTTATTAGGAGCTCCTGGAGCTGGGAAAGGAACTCAAGCAAATTCAATATGTGAGAAATTTCGTATCCCTCAGATATCTACTGGGGAAATGTTAAGGGCTGAAATAAAATCAAAATCACAGCTTGGACTTGCCGCAAAAAAAATTATGGAGTCTGGCCAACTGTTAGAGGACGATATTATTATTCAACTAGTTTTGAAAAGACTTACATCTACAGATTGTATAGAGGGTTATCTTTTTGACGGTTTTCCAAGAACTATCCCACAAGCTGAAGCATTAAAAAAAGCGTCGATAAAAATCGATTTTATTATAAATATTGTTGTTCCGGACGACGAGATTGTAAAAAGAATCAGCGGCCGAAGAATTCACCCCGGCAGTGGTAGAACTTATCACATTGAGTACAATCCTCCTAAATCGGAAGGTCGGGACGACCTTACAAATGATGAGCTCATTCAGAGAGATGATGACTCTGAAGTAACTGTAAAAAAGAGGTTGGAGGTTTATCATGAATTGACTCAACCTTTGGTAGCGTTTTACAGAAAATGGGCAGAAACTGACGGCCGATCCCCGGCAGTGGTGGATATAGACGGGACGGGTGATATTAGTGCGATTAGTAAGGAAGTTTTTTCTCAATTAAGTAAGTCCCAAGGTTGATTAAATATCAACTAACCATCGATGACCCTGAAACTAAATTAGGAAACAACTCTTGCCTAACACTTGAATCAACCTCAACCATCATTAAATTGTTGTCCTTCACAAAGGAAATAATAAACTGCCATGCTAACGCTTCGATGTCTTCAACACACCTGTCAACAAATACAACTTTCTCTCCCTTAAATATTAGTGGGTAAGCATATCGGGAATAAGTGTGTGGCCTACCAATGTTTCTTTCTAAACCTTTATTGTTGAAAGGGGCTAATACACCACAAAACCGATCAGCCCAATCACTGGGCCGAAATTTTTTACCGTCAGTTGTAAGCCCGTAGATTAAAAACTGCTGTACCATACTCTTCCTTGCTCAATTTGTGATAGCTTTAAATATGACAATTAAAAGTTTACATAAGTTTCATAACGATTTGGTTAAATTGAATGGAATCCTTAATTGAATATTAGTAAAAGTAATGTGATGGCCACTTATTCGAGGCAAAATATCTTTTTCAAAAAAGGCGAAGGCTGTTGGATATGGGATATTAACGGGAATAAATACTTAGATGCGATTGCTGGAATAGCTGTAAACACTCTTGGTCACTCTCACAAAGAGTTATTGGCGGCCTTAAGTACGCAGTTGTCCAAAGTAATTCATACATCAAATTTATATGTAATACCGAACCAAGAAAGACTAGCAAACAAATTATGTTCGATATCTGGATTACACTCTGCTTTTTTTTGTAATTCGGGTTTAGAAGCAAACGAAACTGCAATTAAAATTGCTAGGAAATATGGAATTCAGAAAGGTTACTCAATTCCTAAAATTATAGTATTTGATAAAGCATTTCACGGTAGATCTTTTGCGACTTTGTCCGCCTCAGCTAACCAAAGAATAAAAAATGGTTTTGGACCCTTATTGGAAGGTTTTTTAAGAGTCCAGCTAAATGATATTGAGTCGCTAAAAACAGTGGTAAGACAAAACAAGGACGCTGTAGCGGTATTCTTAGAGACAATACAAGGAGAAGGAGGTATAAACATTACTGACAGTACATTTTTGCAACAGTTGAGCAAAATTTGTAAACAGCACGATTTACTTCTTATCATCGACGAAGTTCAATGCGGTATCGGGAGAACTGGAAAATGGTTCGCATATCAGTGGTCCGATATCAGTCCAGATATTATTCCTGTTGCTAAGGGTTTAGGCTCGGGAATCCCGATCGGTGCTGTCCTAGCCAACGAAAAATGTTCCAAAATTCTCAGCCCGGGGGATCATGGTTCTACCTTTGGTGGGAACCCGTTAGCTATGCAAGCTGGCATAACTACGCTCGAACAAATAGAAAGAGAGGGATTACTCTCAAATGCCATGCATAGGGGAAAACAAATACTTGATTCTTTGAAGAAGAATCTTGATGGATTGAATGGCATCAAGGATATAAGAGGTAAAGGACTGATGATCGGCATAGAATTTAATGACGATTGTAAAGTTTTGGTGGAGAAAGCGGCTAAGGCCGGATTTCTCATCAACGTTACAGAAAACAGAATTGTCAGAATATTACCGCCGCTCATAATCTCGCCTGATGAATGTGATTATCTTGTTAAAAATTTGATCTCCATTTTTAAAGAGCACCTCTCTCAACGATTATGAAATTAAAACACTTTCTCAAGATATCAGATTTTACGAAAACTCAACTTTTGCAAGTGTTAGATATGTCAAACTCTTTGAAAACGTCCCATCGCGAAAAAAAGTTAAAACAATCTCTTTCCGGAAAATCTCTCGTTATGATTTTCGATAAGCCATCGACAAGAACGAGACTATCTTTTGAAATTGGTATGCAAGAATTGGGAGGGATAGCAGTGGTATTACAAAGTAGAGATACTCAATTAGGTCGAGGTGAGCCAATAGAGGACGCAGCAAAGGTAATTTCAAGAATGTGCGACATTATTATGATTAGAACTTTCGACCAAAAAAGTGTCGAAAGCTTTTCCAACCATTCCTGTGTTCCAGTTATCAATGGATTAACAAATGAACACCACCCCTGCCAAATTTTAGCAGACGTTTTTACATTCATGGAATACAGAGGAACCATAGAGAACAGAAAAGTAACTTGGATTGGTGATTTAAATAATATGTGTTTCTCATGGGTAGAGGCGTCTTCTATTCTTGATTTTAAACTAAATATTTCATGTCCTCCAGCCTTAAAGAAAAACTTTGTTAGTAGTATCTTGCCAACGGCAAGAAACTGTACCTTTTTCGATGATCCATTTGAAGCATGTGAAAACTCAGACTTGGTTACTACAGACGTTTGGACAAGTATGGGGTATGAGGACGAGGAGGACAAACGAAAAAAGCTATTTGGGAAATGGTCAGTTACGAAAGATAAAATTGAAAATGCCGCTCGTGATTGCCTTTTCATGCATTGCCTTCCTGCGCACCGTGGAGAGGAGGTTTCGGCAGAGGTGATTGACGGACCAAGGTCTGTAGTTTGGGACGAGGCCGAGAATCGGTTGCATGTACAGAAAGCACTTATAGAATTTTTATTGCTAGGTAGATATAATTGAATATGAAAAAAAAAATAGTTTTAGCTTACTCCGGGGGATTAGACACCTCAGTTATTTTGAAGTGGCTTCAGGACACGTATAATGCGGAAGTTGTAACATTCACCGCCGACATTGGTCAAGGTGAAGAACTTCAGCCCGCTCAGGAAAAAGCAAAATCTTTGGGAGTCAAGAAAATCTACATCAGAGATTTACAGGAAGAATTCGTAAAAGATTTTGTGTTTCCCATGTTTCGAGCTAATGCTATTTATGAAGGTGAATATCTTTTAGGCACAGCAATCGCCAGACCTCTCATAACTAAACATTTAGTTGAAATAGCAAAAAAAGAAAAAGCATTCGCGATTTCCCATGGGTCAACTGGGAAGGGAAATGACCAGGTGCGCTTTGAACTAGGAGCTTACAGTTTAAACCCCAGGATTAAAATCATTGCTCCATGGCGAGAATGGACCTTGAACTCACGAGAAAAGCTTATCAAATTTGCTGAAAATCATGAGATTCCTGTAGAAAATAAACGACGTAAAGTTGGGCCTTATTCTATGGATGCCAATCTCCTGCATATTTCTTACGAAGGTGGGGAGCTTGAAAATCCTGAAAATACCCCAAACGACAAACATTTGTGGAGATTGACAAGATCAATTGAAAATACACCTAACCGACCAGAAAAAATTAAGTTAACTTTTTGCAAAGGCGATCTTATTGCCATAAATGACGAGGAATCTAAAGCTCATAAACTTTTACAAAAGCTTAATGATTACGGTTGTAAACATGGAATTGGTAGGCTGGATTTAGTGGAAAATAGATATCTTGGTCTAAAGTCAAGAGGGTGTTATGAAACGCCAGGGGGGACAATACTCTTAAAAGCCCACAGAGCAATCGAATCAATAACTTTGGATAGAGAGGTAGCTCACCTTAAGGATGAACTCATGCCAAGATATGCAAAATTAATCTACAATGGATACTGGTGGTCTCCTGAAAGAATTGCATTGCAAGTATTTTTTGATCATACGCAAAAACACGTTGAGGGTTCAGTGTGGTTAAAACTATTCAAAGGAAATATATTTACGGAGGCGAGAAGTTCAGAAAAATCATTATTCAATGCTAGACTATCCACATTTGAGGACGATGATGGTGCCTTCGATCAAAAAGAGTCTGAAGGTTTTATAAAAATCAACGCTCTAAGACTTAGAAATTTTGATGGATAGTCATATTTAAGAAAAGGAAAGTCATGCCATCTTTTGATATTTCAATCAAGTTTGATAAAACTGAAATAAAAAATGCCGTTCAACAAATTGAAAAAGAGATATCCAATCGCTTTGACTTCAAAAATACAGCCGCTAATGTTTCTTTTGAAGACTCAAAAATAGTGTGTGTGGGAGAAAACGATTTTCAAATAGAACAAATTAAAGAAATTGTTTACCAAAAATTCGGAAAAAGGAAAGTTGATGTCCGTCTTTTAAGAATTAACGAAAAAGAGCATATCGGTGGCAATAAAATTAAACAAGTTTTTACTTTGCTTGAGGGCGTCGACCCCGAAAACTCAAAAAAAATTGTAAAATTCATCAAAGAGCAGAAAATCAAAGTTCAAGCCTCAATTCAAGGAGTTTCCATAAAAGTATCTGGAAACAAAAAAGATATGTTACAGTCTTTGATAACTATCCTGAGAAAAAATTTCGAGCAGTTGCCCTTAAGCTTTGATAATTTCAGAGATTAATTAGTTTTTTCAAGAGAGCGTAATGCCATTGTTACGGATTCTAAAATACCCTTGGGATCGAGTCCTTCCGCCGCTAAAAGTTCTTTAGCATCACCATGATCTATAAACCTGTCAGGTAACCCTAAATTTAGAATTTTAGGTACTCTGTGTAATTCTTCCGAAAATTCACTGAGCTCATTGATTACTTCTGTACAAGCTGCACCAGCGCCACCAGCAATAACATTTTCTTCTACAGTAACTATAAGGTCATAAACGATTGCGTCTCGCAGAGCGTCAATATCAATTGGTTTTACAAATCGCATGTTGATAACAGCGGCATCGATTCTCTCTGCCACTTCGATACATGGGCTTACCATAGAACCAAAAGCTAAAAAGATAACTCGGGGCATATTATTGAAACCCTTCCCTGATCCACCTCTGAGCACACTGCGACAAACTTCTGCTTTACCAACTGGCAACGTTTCAATGTCTACAGTCCTATCAATAATGGCTCCAGTGCCTGCACCTCTGGGATATCGAACAGCTGATGGTCCTTTGATGAGAAGTGCTGTACTCAACATTCTTCTACACTCTAGCTCATCTTTCGGGGCCATTACGGTGATATTGGGAACACACCTCAAATAACTCAAATCATAAGAACCGGCATGAGTTGCCCCATCTGCCCCAACAAGTCCTGCTCTATCGATGGCAAAAAGCACCGGTAGATTCTGAAGAGCAACATCATGTATAAACTGATCATATGCTCGTTGAAGAAATGTAGAGTAAATAGCTACTACAGGCCTCAAACCATCACAAGCTAGCCCAGCTGCAAACGTTACAGCATGCTGTTCAGCAATTCCAACGTCAAAATACCTATCAGGAAATTTCCCCGAAAACTCCTTCATACCTGACCCCTCTCTCATCGCAGGCGTAATTCCAACGATCTTATTATCTTGTTCAGCAACATCACAAAGCCAATCTCCAAAGATTTGGGAAAAGGTCCTCTTTTTTGGTTTTTTTGAAGATATGATGCCGAAATTGGGATCAAAACTCCCTGGCCCATGATAAAGAATAGGATCAACTTCAGCTCTTCTATAACCTCGCCCTTTCCTTGTAACAACGTGTAAAAACTGCGGTCCCTTTAAGTTTCTTAAATTTCTCAGAGCAGGAACAATAGCATCCAGGTCATGCCCGTCAATTGGGCCAAAATAGTTGAATCCAAATTCTTCAAATAGTGTACTGGGTGTTAATAATCCCTTGGCTCCACCCTCAATTTTTTTAGCCATTTCTAACACCGGTGGTATAACCCTCAAAAACTGTTTGCTTATTTCCCTCGCGGAAGAGTATATTTTTCCGGTCAGTAGTCTCGCTAAATAGCTGCTCAAAGCCCCTACAGGGGGAGATATAGACATTTCGTTGTCGTTCAAAATAACCAGAATATCAAGATCTTTATTACCGTTACCAGCATTATTAAGAGCCTCAAACGCCATTCCAGCACTCAAGGCGCCATCCCCGATAACTGCGATATGCCTTCTTCGGTTCTCTCCTTCCGACAATCCGAGCACTCTAGCAGCAACTGCCATCCCAAGAATGGCAGAAATGGAAGTGGATGAATGCGCAGTTCCAAAAGCGTCATACTCACTCTCGCTCCTTTTTGGAAAACCAGATATACCGCCAAATTTTCTAATAGTTGACAATGATCTTTTTCTTCCGGTCAAAATTTTGTGAGGATAACTCTGGTGTCCAACATCCCAAATCAGCTTATCGAATGGAGCATTAAAGACATAATGGATAGCCACCGTTAGCTCAATGGTTCCCAAATTAGAGGAAAGATGTCCACCTGACTTAGATACTGACGCTAATAAATATTCCCGAAGCTCAGTAGCTAAGGTCTTGAGTTCATTTCGATCAAGCTTTTTAACGTCTGCAGGACAATTTACGGAATCAAGTATATTCATGTTCAATCACTTTTTTCTATTTCTGTCGTCTAACTAATGATATAGCTAGGTCTCTCAAGTTGTTACCCTCCGCTCCATAATTTTCGATACTTGATAGAGCAGCTTCAAGTGACTTTTCAGCAAACGCTCGGGATTTCTCGACTCCGCAAACCTGAACAAAATTTGGTTTCATCAACTTAATATCTCTACCAACCGTTTTACCCAACAATATTTCCTTTCCAGTAGCATCTAAAATATCGTCGACAACCTGAAACGCCAGCCCTAAATTTGAAATAAAAGCCATTAATCCACTCAATTTGCATTCATCTTTCTTTTTATTAACTCCAAAAAAACCCATTCTAACCGCTGCTGTCAAAAGAGCCCCGGTTTTTAAACGATGCATGTTTTTTATTTCTATCTCACTCAATTTCTCTTGAACAGCTTTTATATCAATCATCTGACCACCTGCCATACCGCGAGCTCCAGTAGCCAATGACAGCTCTCTGATTAACCTAAACCTTCTTAGTTTTAGCACGTCTGAAGACGATAGTATTTCGGTACCTAAAGTCTGAAGTGCATCGCCAGCAAGCAAGGCAACTCCCTCATCATATTCAACATGTAAAGTATTTTTTCCCCTTCTCAGTTTATCATCATCCATAATTGGCAAGTCATCATGAACTAATGAAAACGCGTGCACACACTCGATCGCCATCGAAGCGTCCAAAATTAACGTTTGCATTGTTTTCGGTAAGCCTTTGAAAGTCTTTACGCCGAAAACGGCTTGGCTAGTGGCCATTACTAATCTTCCCCTTAACCTTTTGCCACCCTCAAGACCGTAGGCAATAGCTCTCCAGAAATGACTCAGGCACTCGCTCGCAAACTTTTGCTCACCTGACGATAGCATCTCTAAATTTTTTTCACATAAAGTAGCTAATCTATTATCGAGTAAATCTCCATCTTGCAAATCTCTTTTATGCATGATTAATCTCCAGAAAAATCATGTCGAATAAAGTAGTCTCTCAATCTAACAGTTTCGTTTGACTCGTCAATCAGCTTAAGTTCTTCTTTTACCTCATCTAATAATCCCGAGGCATGTTTCAAAACTTGCATCGCTTCTCTATATTTTAATAGCGACTCTTCAAGAGAAATCTCTCCACGGTCTAGCTCTGAAACTATCTTCTCAACATGAGATAGTGCTTCTTCAAAAGTCATTTTTTTTATTTTAATTAATGTACTTTTTTTAACTTCGTTTTTACACTTTGATAATTCTCTCTTAGCAGTCACGACACTCCTTTTTTTTCTAATAGCCTTTATACTAATTAATATTCATTTAGATAGTAAGTGATTTTCAAAAAATCGCTGGTGGTTGGCTATTATTTTCGTTTAAGGAGAAACTGATTAATAAGTTTAATACCGATAATTTTATCAATTTTCCTTCCTATTTCGATAGCGAGACATTCGATCTAGAGATGGATTCTCTCTTTAAAGATAGCCCTAAATACGTGGGGCATAAGTTAATGATCCCCGAAATTGGTGATTTTATTTGTTTACCTCAGGAAAGCAATTCTCGCGCCCTCATTCATAACAAAAATGGTTATGAAATAATCTCTAACATTTGTAGACATCGACAGTCACCAATGTTAAGAGATAAGGGTAATGTTTCCTCAATAGTTTGCCCATTACACTGTTGGACTTACGATATTACCGGAAAACTAATAGGCGCTCCAAATTTTAAAAGCCTACCAAATTTGAATTTGAAAACAAAGAAAACGTTTGAATGGGAAGGTTTACTATTTGAAAATGACGTCTCAAAATTAAAGTATAGTTTGTCGAGAAACCCTTTTTTCGATTATTTCACTTTTGATAATTTTGCTTTGCACAATGTAACTTCCCAAATCTGCAACTATAATTGGAAAACATTTGTTGAGGTTTATTTAGATGACTATCATGTTGACTCATTTCACTCAGGGTTAGGTGGGTTTGTTGATTGCAATAAATTACAGTGGCACTTCTTTGATGATTATAGTATTCAGGCTGTTGGATATTTGAACGAGGTAAAAAGAACTTCTTCAATATATTCAGATTGGACTAGCCTAGTCAGATCACAATATGTGAAAGAAAAACCAAAATGGGGAGCCATATGGATGCTTATTTACCCAAATATAATGCTTGAATGGTATCCTCAGACATTAGTTATAAGTATTTTGTATCCTATCAGTCCAGAAAAAACGTTAAATGTCACAGAATTTTATTACCCTGAACAGATTTGTCATTTTCATGAAACTTATGCAAAGGCACAACAGTTAGCATATAAAGAAACTGCGGAGGAGGACGACAAGATTGCTATTTTGATTGAGGAAGGGAGAAAATCCATCAAATGCTCTAATGAAAAATCGTTTGGCCCAATCCACCCTAGACTGGAGGCAGGAATTCCACATTTTTATAAGTTCTTAAAAAGCTCTAGCTCTCGCAAACTAAAAAAACACTTTTATGACTCCAATAATTTCAACTAATGATTTTTCTAATTTAGATAATTTCATAGTGGTAGACTGCCGTCATAATTTACAAGACAGCGAACAAGGTAGAAAAAGTTATTTAGAAGGACATATTCCCGAATCCTTTTTCTTACATGCTGATGAGGATCTAAGTAACAAAGAAAAAATAGAAAAAGAAGTCTATGGCCGTCATCCGTTGCCCGAAAAAAAAGCTTTTGTGCAAAAATTAGCTTCCATTGGCGCAAATAACGACACCCTATTGATTGCAGTTGATGATGCAAGCGGTGTCTTTTCGGCGCGCTTTTGGTGGTTGTGTAAATGGATAGGTCATGACAAATGTTGTATTCTCGACGGAGGAATAGATGCCTGGAAGAGATCTAATTTTGAACTGACTACCAAAATAACTCATCCAAAAAAAGGGGCTATTCAGCCTAGACCAAATTTATGCGCCCAATGGACCTATGGGGAAATTAGAGCTTGGGTTAACGATAAATCTAACGATAAAGTATGTTTGCTCCTAGATGCTAGAGCAAAGGAGAGATTTGAAGGACTAGTTGAACCAATTGATAAAAAGGCGGGCCACATCCCTGGAGCTATAAACAGGCCTTTTTCTGAAAATTTAGATGAATCTGGACTTTTTAAACCTAAAAATGTGCTAAAAAAAGAATTTCTCAGCTTGCTAGATGAACGGGACTCTTCATCGGTGGTGCATATGTGTGGATCTGGTATCACGGCATGTCATAATTTATTGAGTATGGAAATAGCTGGCTTAACGGACAGTGCTCTATACGCTGGCTCGTGGAGCGAGTGGTGTAATCAATCTTGAATGGAACTGTAATTCTCAAATCGGGTGTATTTCCCCAAGAAAGTTAACTTTATCGTTCCAGTGGGGCCATTTCTCTGTTTGCTTATAATTATCTCCGCAATTCCTTTATTTTCAATATTATCTGGCTTGTAAACCTCATCACGGTATATAAACAAAATGACATCGGCATCTTGCTCAATTGACCCACTTTCTCTTAAATCTGACATTACTGGCCTTTTATCAGGTCTTTGTTCAACTGTTCTATTCAATTGAGATAAGGCAATTATTGGACAGGAGAGCTCCTTAGCAAGGCTCTTTAGAGATCTTGTTATTTCTGAAATCTCAGTGCTTCTATTTTCATTACTTCCTGAAGAATTCATCAGTTGAATATAATCAACAATTATAAGACCTAATCCCCCAGCCAATTTTGAGAGTCTCCTAGCTTTCGATCTTAGTTCTAACGGATTAATTGCAGCGCTTTCATCGATATGCATACCTATGTTCTTCATTCTGGCGAGAGAACTCATTAATTTATCCCAATCATCCTGACTTAACTTTCCAGTTCTAACTCTCTGAGAGTCTACACGACCTTGCGAACATAACATTCTCAGCACAAGCTGTTCGGCACTCATTTCCATTGAAAAAATCGCGACAGGTAACCCGCAATCAATAGCCACATGCTCTGCTATATTTACAGCGAGAGATGTTTTTCCCATACTTGGTCGGCCAGCGATGATGATTAGTTCACCATCATGCATACCTGCAGTTTTCTGATCTAAATCAATAAAGCCACTGGGCTTTCCAGTAACATCTGAGTGATTTGGGTTATTGTATAATTCATCAACTCCTTTCATGACCCTCGTTAAAAGATTATCGAAATCTATTATCCCTGAACGAGTCCTATCCCGGACCTCACTGATCCTAAAAATCTTCCCCTCTGCATCATCTAAAATGTAACCTGTTCCCCTATTACCAGGTTTCAGAGCCATATTGGTAATTTCCTGACTTGCAGCAAGTAAACTTCTAAGTATTGACCGGTCCCTTACGATTGCAGCATACTGTTCAACATTCGACGTGGCGGGGGTTGATCCAGCCAACGAATTCAAATATGGCAAACCACCGCACTCAGTGTCCAATCCATTAAATTTTAAAGACTCAAAAACCGTCACCACATCTGCGGACTTTGATTCATCGATAAGTTTCAATATATTTTCAAAGATTAGGCGGTGGGTGTTTTTATAGAAGTCGGAGGGCCCTAAAATATCCCCGATTTTTTCCCACGCACTATTATCCAGTAAGAGAACCCCTAGTACAGCTGCTTCAGCCTCGTTAGAGTAGGGAGGAACAGCCAATCTAGTGTCATTAGAGCCTTCAAACAAATAACCAAATCCCAAAAAAAGCCAAACTACTGCTCCGCTAGTTCTGGCAAGACTTTTACAGTCACTTCAACAACTACTTCACTGTGAGGAGCTATCCTGACAATATGTTCCCCAGTGGTTTTAATCGGTCCATCTGGCAATTGAATCTGAGATTTATTTATAGCAAGATCTTTAGTGGTCAATCGCGAGGCAATGTCTAACCCAGTCACAGAGCCAAAAAGCTTTCCATCTAAACCGGCTTTTTGAAAAATTTCGATTGTTTTGCCCTCAACTGCGTCACCTATTTTTTTAGCATACTTTAGCTTTTCTTCAGCAACCCTCTCAATTTCTTCTCGCCGAATTTTAAACTCTGCTATCGCTGCTTGAGTAGCTCTTTTTGCAAGACCCTTCGGAATTAAAAAATTTCGAGCGTATCCATCCCTGACTCTAACTACTTCCCCTAGTTGGCCCAAGTTAGTTATACGATCTAAAAGTATTACCTGCATTTTTACTCCATTTAATTTAGTGGTTGTCAGTAAAGGACAACAAGCCTAAATATCTCGCCCTTTTTATTGCTAGTGTAAGCTGCCTCTGGTACTTGGCGCTGGTTCCAGTTATTCTCGCTGGAATAATTTTTCCAGTCTCGGAAACAAAATCTTTCAACAACTCCACATTTTTATAGTCCACTACTTCTGGGTTTTTACCGGAAAACCTGCAAACTCTTTTCCGCTTAAATAAAGCAGTCTGGTTATTCTTTCTCTTTCTTCTATCAAAGTTCTTTTGACCTGACCTAAACATCCCACAACCTCCCGAGTTAAATTTAAAGCTGATTAAGCATCAACCTCAGATTTTTTTGATTCCTCTTTTTGTACAATTTTCATCATTGGAGAACTCCCAGTCGGAACCCCCGTTACTTTCAAACACAGATGCCTAATGATGGCATCATTAAATTTGAAAGAATGGTCTAATTCATCAAGATCTTTGCTGTCACACTCAATGTTAAATAGCAAATAATGAGCCTTTGATATCTTCAGAATTGGAAAGGCTAACTGCCTCCTTCCCCAATCCTCAACTCTATGAACTAGCCCTTTTCTGTTTAAAACAAAAGTTTTACACCTATCAATCATACCAGGCACCTGCTCGCTTTGGTCAGGGTGAACCATTAAAACTAGCTCATAATGTCTCAAAGTTTTATCTTGAGACAGACTTTCTATTTCAGAATTCACGTAATTCTCCTACGGTTATAGTAACAGCTCAGAAGCTGTTACAGGAAATCCTGTATGATATCAAAATAGAAAAGTTAAAACAACATTTAAAAGATAGAGTACAATTTAGCATTCTTCTCAAATTTTGCTCAAAACGATTAGAAAGCCAAAACCATTGCTCTTTATTAACTATTGATTTTGAGATTGAACTGATGACACATGTCGTAACTGAGAGTTGCATTAAATGTAAATACACTGACTGCGTTGATGTTTGCCCCGTTGATTGCTTTCGAAAGGGCCCTAATTTTTTAGTCATCGATCCTGACGAATGTATTGATTGCGCGGTTTGTATTCCTGAGTGCCCTGTAGACGCAATATATGCGGAAGAGGATGTTCCTGATAACCAACAGGACTTTATTGAATTGAATGCAGAGCTCGCGAAAGATTGGCCGAGCATAACTAGGCTGGAAGAAGCTTGTTCTGATGCAGATAATTGGAAAGATGTAAAAGAAAAAAAACACTTAATAGAAAAATAGAGTTCTCTTAATTTTAAAATTGACGCAGCAAGAGTATAAATGACAAACATCCACCTTGCTACAGTTTTAAACAAATTTAATGTTGCACCAAATATAATTTGTCTAAAGGTTTTAAAACCTAGGGAATTTATCTTCTGCCCAGGACAATTCGCAAGGTTGGGTTTAAACGTTGATCACCAGAAGACAGATCTTCTAACTTGGCGAGCACAATCGATTGCCAATAATCCACAAGACAATTTCTTGGAATTCTTAATCATATTAGAAGATGGCGGAGCCTTTAGCGAACTTCTTAAATTAACAGCAAGTGGTAATGGAGTTCATTTAGATGAACGTAGCTATGGTTTTTTTACACTAGATAGATTCTTACTTCAAGGAGATTTGTGGTTGCTAGCGACGGGTACCGGGATAGCTCCGTTTTTATCCATAATTTCTGAAAAAAAAGTCTGGCATAACTTTCAAAGTGTGAATTTATTACATAGTGTTAGGGATAACTCACAAATTATTTATACTGAGAAAATCTTTTCAATCTTCAGAGACCCATCATTAAAAAATTATGTCTCTAATTTTAATTATGTTCCCTTTACAACGAGATGCTCTGAGTCGACAGAGGGGATTTTAGCCGGAAAGACCACCACATTTGATTTAACTCGCTCTCATTTTATTGATATATTAGAATCTTCGTGGATAAAAGAGAATCTAAAACTCGATTTATCCATAGAGAAATCTAAGATTATGTTGTGTGGTAACCCAAACATGGTCAAAGAAACCAGAAAATATCTTCAATTAAAAGGATTTGCCATTAGTAGAAAAGATAAACCTGGACAGATAGCAGTAGAGAGCTTTTGGTAATTTGATATGGATTATTCCTCGAAGAGTTTAAAAGAGAAAATTAATGATGTTTTACCTCAAACACATTGCCAAAAGTGTGGCTTTGAATCTTGCAGACCATACGCTAACGCTATTTCTATGGGTAAGGCGGATATCAATAGATGTCCACCTGGAGGAAAAAACGTAGTCATTAAGTTATCAAGAATCACCGGTAAGTCTGTAAAAGAGATCGATTTGCAATGTGGTCGTCCAGAGCCACCAAAGTTAGTGTCTATAAAAGAATCAATTTGTATTGGTTGCGGTTTGTGCCTCCCCGCTTGCCCGATAGATGCAATTGCTGGCGCTAGGAAGTTTATGCACTCAATCATACGAGACGAGTGTTCTGGTTGTAACCTTTGCTTAAATGTTTGTCCCGTGGACTGCATTGTAATTGTAGAAAGACCCAGAGATCTATCATGGGACGAACAGAAAAAGGAAAAAAGTAAACAAAAGTTTGCAGTAAAAAAGTCTAGGTTATTTAAAAAAAACAACTCCTCAGATTTTAGAAATTCAATTGTGGATTCATTGAAAAAAGACCTCTCTAAATTTAAATAATGTGAACAAGGTTAAACGCGATAACATTTTTGAGATTTTCAAAAATCAACAGCCTCAACCAAAAACTGAACTAATTTACGATACAGTTTTTGAACTCTTAATAGCTGTAATTTTATCGGCACAAGCTACAGACGTTTCAGTTAATAAAGTTACAAAAATATTATTTAAAAAATGTAAAACAGCAGATGATTTTCTAAAACTAGGGGAATCGAAGTTAGTAAAAATAATTAAAAGTATCGGACTCTTTAAAACTAAGGCAAGTAATATCATAAAAACTTGTAACCTATTAAAAGATAATCATGGTGGCGAAGTGCCAGAGAGCAGAGAACTACTAGAAAAATTACCGGGCGTTGGGAGAAAAACTGCAAATGTAATTTTGAATACTTATTTTAGGTGGGATACCATAGCCGTAGATACTCACGTTTTTAGAGTTTCAAATAGAACGAGAATAGCGGTCGGAGATAATGTTGGAATCGTTGAAAGAAAATTAAATAAGTTAGTCTCAAAACAATATAAGCAAAACGCTCACCATTGGTTAATATTACATGGCCGGTATATTTGCAAGGCCAGAAAACCTCTTTGCGAAATATGTCCACTAGAGCATTTATGTGAATTCAAAGATAAAACCGTGAATAGTAAAAATGCTAATTAAAAAATTCCCTTACTTTATCCATCCAAGATTTACTGTGCGGATTATGCTTATCCCTGTTCTTTTCTATTGATTCATCAAATTCTTGAAGTAATTTTTTTTGATAATCGGATAGTTTTACAGGAGTTTCTATTACCACGTGACAATAGAGATCTCCGTAAACTCCAGACCTAACATTCGGCACTCCTTTTCCGCGAAGTCTGAATGTTTTTCCTGACTGGGTACCCTCAGGTATGTCAAAGCTTGCTTTACCGTTCAGAGTTGGGACATCTACTAATCCGCCCAAAGCTGATTTACTAAAGCTTACTGGAGCTTCACAATGCAAATTATCCTCTTCCCTTTCAAAAACATGATGTTTCCTAACACCAATCTCCACATAAAGATCTCCATTTGAACCCCCATTGTGTCCAGGCTCTCCATTTCCGGCAGATCTAATACGCATACCGCTGTCTATTCCAGCAGGAATACTAACCTCCAAAGTTTTGTTTTGTTTTACTTTCCCCGCTCCACTGCATTCTCCGCATGGCGTAGTGATAGTTTTTCCAGCACCTCTACATGAAGGGCATGTTTGCTGAATGGAAAAGAATCCCTGTTGCATTCTAAGTTGCCCTTGACCTCCACAAGCTTTGCAAACCTCAGGCTTGCTACCGGGTTTACAGCCAGATCCCCCGCATTTTACACAACTATTCCAGTTAGGTACTTTTATTTCAGTGGTCAAACCAGAAGCTGCTTGTTCTAAGGTGATCTCCATGGAATATTTTAAATCCGATCCCCTGAAAGCTCCTCCTTTCCTATTACTACTTTGCCTACCACCACCACCAAAAATGTCACCAAATATATCCCCAAAAGCGTCGGCAAATCCAGAAAAATCACCCTGGTTAGCCCCTCCAGCCGGACCTCGGTTTACTCCAGCATGGCCAAACCTGTCATAAGCTTCTTTTTTTTGTGGATCAGATAAAATTTCATAAGCTTCTTTACATTCCTTGAACTTTGACTCGGCTTCTTTACTGTCCGGGTTACGATCAGGGTGATATTTCATGGCCATCTTTCTGTATGCCTTTCTGATATCATCTCCTGATGAACCCCTACTTACACCTAATACGTCATAATAATCTTTCTCGGCCATCTTATAAACTCACGATGCTCACTAATCTTTTTTTACTTCTTTAAATTCAGCATCAACTACATTATCTTCCTTCTCCTTCTCAGAAGCTTCGTTATTTGTCCCCTCGCTAGTTTCATTCTGCGGTTGCACATTTTGGTTTGCCCCACTTGAAAAAGCCATTTCACTTAACTTTTGAGAGGCCTGAGTAAGTTCCTCAGTTCTTTTATCAATATTATTTTTGTCTTCAGATTTTATAGCACTCTGAAGCTCGTTAATTGCAATTTCAATTTTTTCTTTTTCAGAACTCTCCAACTTATCACCATGCTCTTCCAAAGTCTTCTTGACGGAATGGGCCATAGCCTCTCCTGCATTAATCGCAGAGACTAACTCAACTCTCGCTTTATCCTCTTCGGCATTAGCTTCTGCATCAGCAACCATTTTTTGGATTTCATTCTCTGAGAGACCGGAGTTGGCCTTTATTGTAACCTTGTTTTCTTTTCCAGTGGCCTTGTCTTTCGCAGACACATGTAATATACCGTTCGCATCTATATCAAAGGTCACTTCAATTTGAGGAGTTCCCCTTACAGCAGCAGGAATTCCCTCGAGATTAAATTCACCAAGAAGCTTGTTTGAATTAGCTATGTCTCTTTCCCCTTGGAACACTTTTACAGTGACGGCAGGCTGATTGTCTTCGGCTGTTGAAAATACTTGGGAATACTTTGTAGGAACGGTTGTATTTTTCTGTATCATCTTCGTCATTACACCCCCTAGCGTTTCTATCCCCAATGAGAGCGGCGTAACGTCAAGAAGTAAAACATCCGACCTATCTCCCGATAAAACAGCTCCTTGTATAGCAGCGCCAGAAGATACCGCCTCGTCGGGATTTACATCTCTCCTTGGTTCCTTTCCAAAAAACTCTTTTACTGCTTCTTGGACCTTAGGCATTCTTGTCATACCGCCAACAAGTATCACATCATCGATGTCAGAGGTACCTAAATTAGCATCGCGTAATGCAACCTCACAGGGATCAATACTTCTAGATATCAAATCACCTACCAAAGATTCAAGTTTTGCTCTCGTCAATTTCGAAGCAAGATGAACCGGCGCTCCATTGGCCATAGCAATATAAGGCTCATTCATTTCTGATTGCTGGCTAGAAGATAACTCTATCTTGGCTCTCTCCGCGGCCGCCTTTATTCTCTGCAAAGCAATAGGGTCCTTGGAGAGATCCACACCGTTCTGCTTGCTAAATTCGTCTATAATATGGTCGATTATTCTTTGATCGAAGTCCTCTCCCCCAAGGAAAGTATCGCCATTAGTTGATAAGACTTCAAATTGCTTTTCTCCATCAACATCGGCAATTTCAATTATTGATATATCAAAAGTACCTCCCCCAAGATCATACACTGCAATTTTTCTATCCTTCTTGTCAGATTTATCTAATCCAAAAGCTAGTGCTGCCGCCGTCGGTTCATTTATTATTCGCTTAACATCCAAACCTGCGATTTTTCCAGCATCTTTCGTAGCTTGTCTTTGAGCATCATTAAAATATGCTGGAACAGTAATTACGGCCTCGCTAACGTCTTGACCAAGGTAATCCTCCGCGGTCTTTTTCATCTTCCTTAAAACTTCCGCCGAAACTTGAGGAGGGGCTAATTTTTCATCTCTTACGCTTAACCAAGCATCACCATTTTCAGCTTTAACGATTGAAAAGGGCATCATATCAATATCTTTTTGAACTTCAGAATCCTCAAACCTCCTGCCGATAAGCCTCTTTACTGCATATAAGGTACTTTTTGGGTTAGTAACAGCCTGCCTTTTTGCGGGTGCTCCAACTAAAATCTCTCCATCCTCCATATATCCAATTATCGATGGAGTAGTTCTAGTACCTTCGCTGTTTTCAATCACTTTAGCTTGGTTGCCCTCTAACACAGAAACACAGCTGTTAGTAGTTCCAAGATCTATACCAATCACTTTTCCCATTTTTTAAATCCCCTTTTGTCACCCAATAAACATCCTCTTCGGATATTTAAGTTGGGTATCATTTTTAAAATTCAAGTTTTAGTCAGCAACTATAACCAATGCAGGGCGAATTATTCTTCCAGATATTGAATAACCCGTTTGAAGTACCCTGACAATCCCCCCAGACATAACGGGATGTTCCAAATCACCACTTGGCTGCGTCGAAACAGCTTGATGATGATTAGGGTCAAACTTTTCTCCGACACCAGGAGAAATTTTTTCCAATTTTCCTCTTGAAAAAGCTTGATTTAACTGTTTTAACGTAAGCTCTACGCCTGACTTAAAGTCCTCGATGGATTGATCATTTAAAGACAAGGCGGCTTCCAAACTATCGGCCACTGGTAGCAGACTCTCGGCAAAGCTTTCAATTGCATACTTACTAGCATTGGAGACCTCTATTTGTAGGCGCTTCCTCAAATTTTCCAAATCTGCTTGCAGCCTAAGACTTTTCTCTTTTTCAAGAGAAAGAGTTTCAAGTGCATCTTCAAAAGAACAGCCGTCCCCATCAGATGTCTCGTCGTCAATAAGATCTTTTAAACCATCGTCTTCCCCGTCAAAACAAGTATCCGACTTTATACCAAACTCAGCTGTATCGACGGTATTTCCTATCGATTTACCATCAACTGAGTCTAAACTTTCGGTAACTTCCTTGTAGGGATCCTTCTTTTCCTTACTCATACCACTAATAGATTGGGGGACAATTAGAAATTTCAACCATGATTTTAAATTTTTGCCCCTAGTTGTAGAGCTCTCTCTCTTTGTTTTTTCGCACAAGCTTCTTGTTCCACATTTGACGATTCAGTTCCCCACACGCCAAGTTCAGAGACGATAATATTTTTTAACATTCGTATACCTAAATCTCCGTCATTTAAACATGGAATATACCCAAAGTTTTTACCTCCAGCATTGATAAAATCTTCCTTTGCCTCCATAGCAATTTCCTCCAATGTTTCCAAACAATCAGAGGTAAACCCCGGACAAACTATGTCTAAAGTAGTAATACCCTTTTCAGCCAGCATCTTGATTGTCTCAGTAGTATATGGTTTCAGCCACTCTGCAGCGCCAAACCTAGACTGAAATGAAATAGCCCAATTTGAATTATTCAACTGCAATTCCTCAGCTATCAATCTTGCCGACTTTTGGCATTGGCAGTGATATGGATCACCCTCCATTAAACTCCTCACAGGAACACCGTGAAAACTAAATAAAAGAAAATTTGACTTTTTATTGTGTTGCCAATAACGACGAATGCTTTCCGCTACGCTGGAAATATAAAACTTGCTGTCATGAAAAGACTTTACTAAGCGTATTGCAGGGGGGTTTCTCATTTTAATTAATTGCTCAAAAACCTTGTCGAACACAGTAGCCGTGGTACTCGCCGAGAACTGAGGATAAAGTGGGAGGATCAACAATTTACTCACCCCTTCTTTTTTTAACATCGATATTTGATCCTTTATCGATGGGTCTCCGTATCTCATTGCAAGCGAAACAACAACATTAAGCCCATTTTCAGAAAGACTTTCACTGACTTTAATCCTTTGATTCTCTGAATTTACCTTTAAGGGCGAGCCATTTTTAGTCCAAATACTTGCATATTTTTCCGCTGATCTTTTTGGTCGCACATTCAAAATTACGAGGTTTAAAATAGGCCACCAAAGCAATCTCGGTATTTCTACAACTCTTGGGTCAGACAAAAACTCTCTTAAATATTTTTTTAGGGCTGCGGACGTTGGAGCCTCTGGGGTACCAAGATTTACGAGAAGTACTCCTACTTTTTCGGTAGTTCCATGCTGATATGGAGGCTCAGGCACCAAAGAGGTTGAAGATAATGAAATCACTCAACTACTCTCATATAGCATCAGCTTGAGATAAAGCCATCGACACCGCTTTAGCAGTAATGTCAACTATTGGTACTACTCTGTCATAAGCCATTCTTGTGGGACCAATAACTCCTAGAGTTCCAACCACAAAACCTTCCACAACGACAGATGAAGCAACAACGGATAAACTAGATTCAGGCATCAAGGCTGACTCTCCACCAATGAAAATACGAACTCCCTTTGCCTTCGAAATAGATTCTAAAAGCTTAACTATCCCAGTTTTTTGCTCTAATAAATGATAGACATTTTTCAAGCGTGCAGAATTTTTCGAGAGCTCTGACACATCCAAAAGCTGATTTCGGCCAGAAATTACAACCTTGCCCTCGGCATCCCTCAAAACTGCCCCGCCTTCCTCAATGGCTTTAATAATAAGTATCGATAAGTCTCTCTGCAGTATCTTCAATTCGGAGTTTAATCTTTCCCGAACTTGGGAAAAAGACAAACCTGAGAAACTTGTAGTGAGATAATTACTCGCTTCAACTAGCTGCGACTCACTAAAGCGTCTTTCAATAGTAAAGATTCTGTTTAGCACCTCTCCTTCAGGAGTAACTAAAATAAGCAAAATTCTTTTTTCATTAAGCTTAACAAACTCTAAATGCTTAAAAGTCTGTGATTTCCTAGTCGTGGTTACTACACCCGCAAATTTTGATAACTTAGAAAGCAGATCAGCTGCATGGGTCATGACTTCCTCAGGAACATCGTCCCTGAACGTGTCCCTAATGATAGCTGCTTCTTTCTTCTCTATCTCGCTGAGTGTGAGTAGACTATCAACAAATAAGCGAAAACCTTTTATCGTCGGGACTCGGCCAGCAGAGATGTGAGGGCTTTCTACTAATCCCATTTCTTCTAAATCAGCCATCACATTCCTTATGGTAGCAGCGGAAATATCTAAATCACTAAACTTAGCTAATGACCTAGAACCGACCGGATGACCCTCAACGATATATCTTTCGATTAAAGTTTTAAGTAGCTTTCTGTATCTATTGTCCATTTAGATATAACATTGCGATAATTAGTAATACAAAAACATCAGTTTAAACCTTTAAGATGATATCAAAATACAAAAACATAGGAATCTTTGGCAAACCAAATGACAGTACCTTAGGATCTATTATAAAAGATATTGTCAAAACTATTTCAGACACTTTGAATGGAGCCAATATCTTTTTGGATGAGGAATTAGCCAACACTTTAAAGCATCCTGTGGTGTGTGAAGAGAAAAATCTTCAATTTGATGTTGTGACACTGAATATGATGAAAAATTCAATTGATTTGGCGATTGTTATCGGCGGGGATGGTACCCTCCTGGGCGTAGCGCGGCAATTGGCCATAAATGGAGTACATATACTTGGTATTAACCACGGTCGGCTAGGATTTACCGCTGATTTAGATGTTAGAGACATTCATAAACAGCTCGCACACTTATTGGTTGGAAGAGGAATTGTTGAGTCGAGAGACATGTTGGATGTTAATATCCTGAGGACAAAAAAAAGAGGTCATACAGAAGTAATATTTAAATCAGTTGCACTAAATGACGCAGTAGTTAATCGAGGAGTAATCAGCAATATTATCGAATTAGATGTTTTAGTCGGAAACACATACGTCCAAACAATTCGAGGTGACGGTCTTATAGTATGTACTCCAACTGGATCCACTGCATATGCCTTATCAGCCAATGGGCCGATAATTCACCCGATGCTTTCAAGTCTAGCTTTGATTCCCCTTGCACCCCAGGCACTTTCAAGCAGACCCATAAACCTTCCGGCGGACTTAGAAATCAAAATAATCATTAAAGACGGCAGGGGCACTGTTCTACATTGTGATATGCAAACAATAGCAGAGTTAAAAGATGAGGATATTATTTCCGTTAAAAAATCGGAGCATACAGTAAAATTACTACACCCTAAATCTTATGACTATTTTTCAGTTCTGCGAAAAAAATTAAACTGGAGCGCTAACCCGTCCTCACGAAAAAAACAAAGCAACACTAATGGTGGAGCACTAGGATAAATGATCGAAAGCTTATTTATTAAAAATTTTGTATTGGTTAAAGAGTTGTCACTCGAATTAGACACCAACCTTTCTATTTTTACCGGTGAGACCGGGGCTGGAAAGTCCATAATTATGGATGCTTTGGCTCTATTGTTAGGGAAAAGAGCCACAACAATTAAAATTAGAGAGGGTTGCGAAACAGCGGAAATATCAGCTTTTTTTCACATTGTTAAACGCGATGCCCAAGAGGAGTTAAAAAATTGGTTAGTTGATAATGGATTTCCCGCGGCTTCAGATGAAATCTTAATTAAGCGAATATTAGGTAAAAATGGAAAATCTAAAACGTGGATTAATGGCGCACCGTGCCTTCTAAGCCAAACTAAGGAACTTGGGGAAATATTAGTAGAGATACATAGCCAAAATGCTCATCAGAGACTGCTCTCAAAAGATTATCAAAGAAAAATTCTTGACGACTTCGCAAAACTGAATGAGACCATTTCTTTAGCAAAAAAAAGTTGGGATGATTGGCAAAAAAGTCTCGAAGGTCTTCAAATGTTAAAACAAAATTCCCTTCATCTAAATCAAAAAAGAGAAATGTTGACCTGGAAAATTAATGAAATAAAAGAACTGAATCTTAAGCTAAACGAGTGGGAAAATATTTCGACTCAACACGCTAAGTTGTCAAAAATGGGTCAGATACTGGAGTGTACGAGCAATAGCCTGTTGACTATTCAAAGCTCGGATAGATCTATTATTTCATTATTGGAAAAACTTTCCACTCAACTATCTTGTCACAAAAATGACGATAAAGCTCTGGAAGATGCTTGTTTACTCATTGATCAGTCGATCATCGAACTGAAAGAGGCAGTCTCTAATCTTAGTAAATTCGAAGCTAAAAGCGATATCGAACCAGCAAATATTACTCAAGTTGAAAGTCGACTAAGTGAGATTTTAAATACTGCTCAAAAGTTAAAAATAAAGCCTGAAGATATTGATGAAGTATTGGCAGACTCAGAGAAAGAATTATTAAACCTAGAAACAAAGCTGGAGATTGACAACTTAGAAAAAGAAACAACTGAAAAAGAAAAAAAATTTTTCTCGCTGGCAGAAATTATCAGCGCCGAAAGAAAAAAAGCTAGTCACTTTTTTAGTGAGAAGGTCTGCTCCTGGCTCGGCAAACTTTCCATGGGACAGTGCATATTTGAAATCGAGGTAAGTCAGAATAAAAACCCTGGTCCATTTGGAATTGACGACGTGCAATTTAAAATTTCTCAAATTAAAAACTCGAAAACCCTTCCCTTGAGTCAAACGGCTTCTGGGGGTGAACTTTCGAGGATAACCTTAGCAATCACAATGGTTATGTCTAATAGTTCAAAGACACCTACAGTTATTTTTGACGAAGTGGATTCTGGAATTGGTGGAAATACGGCAAACATTGTTGGTGAATTACTTTCAACTTTGGGTAGTGATCAACAAATTCTTTGTATAACACACCTTCCACAAATCGCCGCAAAGGGGAAGAGGCAGTTTTTGGTAGAAAAAAGTTTCATGGATAACACTTTGCCAACTACAAGAATTAAGAAGTTAGAGCTTTCCGAGAGAATAACCGAAATTGCAAGAATGTTGGGTGGAGAAGAAGCAGAAAAAACTTCACTCGATCATGCCAGATCTCTATTGCAAATAAAATAGTAAGTAATTTAATTACCTATCGCATCTTTCATCTCATAAAATCCCTTCTTTTGCTTGCTCACAAACTGCGCAGCAGCAAGAGCTCCCGTAGCATAACTAGCCCGAGAAGAAGAAGTATGAGTTATCTCTAATGTTTCACCGTTGGCTATAAACAAAAGTGCATGCTTTCCAACAATATCTCCACCTCTGATTGATGAAAAACCAATTTCGTTATTTTTTCTACTCGATTGCCTATTGGCACGTGAAAAACAAAAACTTGTTTTTACTGGGTCTGGGAAACCCATATTTTCAGCAACTATCTTGCCAAGATGCAAAGCAGTGCCAGACGGCGCATCAATCTTATGCTTGTGATGCGCCTCTAAAATTTCTACATCATAGCCATTCCCAAGAATTTTGCATGTCTCCGTAACCAAGCTAAACAATTTATTGACGCCAAGACTCATATTTGCAGAGAGAAGAATTGGAATTTTTTCCGAATAGTGACGCATTATATTCAACTGATTATCCTTAAATCCTGTTGTCCCAATGACAACCCCAATTTTGTTATTGGCACAATGCTTGAGCATCCTCATGGTTGACTCTGGCGTACTAAAATCAATAACAACATTTGGCTTGTTATTTACTAATTCTTTTAAGTCAGAATTTACTTTTATTCCAGAGGTTTCTCCCAAAAAAGCCATAGCATCTTGGTTTACAAATCTTTCAGCATACTGTTCGACGGCTGAGACAAGTTTGAATCTCTTATCAAAAAAAATTTGTTTTATTACCTCACGACCCATTTTCCCACCGGATCCTAAAACAGAAATATTACAAATCTTCATAAAAAATATCCACAACCTACTTGTAAACTCAGAATGTTATCGTAAGGTTCTAGAAGGCAGTAAATATTGCCCGACATCCTCATCTATTGGATCACCGTCCCAATTTGACAACGAATCATTAACAAATTCAACGGTAAACACTCTCGATTCTTTTTCACCATTTCCCCTAAAAACATAAAAAACATAGTCCCACCGGTTTTCCCTAAACGGATCGTTTATAAGAGGAGTTCCTAATACCTCGACAACTCGATTTTTCGAATGACCTTTCTCCAGCTTTTTTACCATATCTCGAGTAATATAATTTCCTTGCACAATATCAATTCTGTAAGGTTTTATGGCTCTCGGAAGTTTTTCAGTGAAATTTTCCCAAATATTTGACTGAGTAGTCTCTTGAAATTTAGAGAGCAGATTACCACTACACCCAGTGATAAAAACTACGCAAAAATATAATACAAATCTCAACATCTGAAAACCATTATTGTTAAACTAATAAGTAAATACTAATTATAGTACTTTAAATGTGATATATGATTAACAAAACTAGAAGTTTATCACTATTAAAAAAAGCTGGGCTGAAAGTAACAAGCCCTCGCCTTTCTGTCCTTAATGTTCTTGCTAGTTCAAAAAAAGGACACCTGAGTGCAGAAGACATTTACAAGGAGCTCTTAGAATCCGCAAGCGACATTGGTCTTGCTACAATATACAGAGTTTTGAGTCACTTTCAGAAAGTTAAGCTGGTAAGCAGTTTAAACTTCTCATCTGGTCGAACAGTATATGAAATGGAAAAAGGAGAGCACCATGATCATTTGGTTTGCCTCCAGTGCGGAATTGTTGAAGAGTTCATGGACTCTGAGATTGAACAGAGACAACTCAATGTGGCAAAAAAATATCAGTTTACACTCACTGACCATTCTTTGACTCTTTATGGGATCTGCAAAAAATGCGCTAAAGAACACACCAGAATAAATTCAAAAATTAATAACTCCTGATCATATAAAAATGCAACCTATTTTAGAAAAGTTAAAATCAAAAATTATTGAGCTTATTTTAAAAAACAAGGAACTGCTTTCAGCTAATCATTATTTAAGGAAAGAACTCAGAACTAGCCAAATACAGCGTGAAATACTTGAAGGTAAAATAAAAAAAACAAGCGATGAGTTATCTGATTTATTGTCGACTCATTTTACAAATAATGAAATGCATGTCGAGTCTATTCATCGACCAGAAGATCATGAAAACAGTTGAAATTAGTATTTTAGGTCGTTCTTATCAAATATCCTGCTTGAAGGACGAAGAGGATGTTTTAAAAGCTTGTGTTGCTTTAGTAGACTCTAGAATGCAAAGCCTTAAGCTGAAAGGCAAATTACAAAGTACAGAAAAAATTGCGATCATGGTGGCTTTAACATTAGCAAGAGACTTCCTAAATGCTGGAGGTATAACTAAGGAGGAAAATATTAAACAAATTAATGCTATTACTACTATGGTTGAGCATGCATTGGATAATACAAACGAACCTCAAAATAACTTATTTTAATTTTCTCGAAAAAAAGAATATCAGCAATCCTAAGACTATCATCGGTATTGATAGTAACTGACCAAGACTCAGGTTAAAAATTAAACTTCCTAAAAAAATATCTGGCTGCCTGTAATACTCAGCTACAAAACGAAAAAATCCGTAGCCTAATAGAAAAAAGGCTGATACTAATCCTGGTTTTCTTTTTCTTTGAGCTACAGCAAAGAGTATTACGAATAAAATTATCCCCTCACCTAATGCCTGATAAATTTGTGACGGGTGCCGAGGATCGATTGTGCCGGACTGGGGGAAAATCATTGCCCAGGGAACAATATTTGGATCAGCCACTCTGCCATACAGCTCACCATTTATAAAATTCCCTATACGCCCAAAAAAAATTCCAAGAGGTGCAAGAGGAGCTACAAAATCTGTGAGAAAAAAAAATCGAAAAGTAATACTTTTGTGCCTATGTGTTTCACGGCTACCAATACCTTGGTTCCTAAAAGCATATATTGCTAAAGAAGCTAGAACTCCCAGTAATCCTCCATGAAAGGACATTCCTCCCTTCCAAAAAGCCAAGATTTCTAGAGGATTCAAATAGTAATAAGTGGGTTGATAAAATAAAACATAACCTAAACGCCCCCCCAAAATAACCCCAAGAAACCCATAAAAAATTAAATCATCCAAAGAAAAGTTTGGAACCTCACCAGACTTAATCAAATTCCTTAAATGCCAGTTTCCTAATATAAAAAAAGATAAAAAAGCGAATAGGTACATTAAACCATACCATCTAACGGGAAATGGGCCTAAATGAAACGCAACGATGTCAAACTGTGGGTGCACTAATATTTCTGGCATAAAGGTAAAACAGGCAAAGGAATATAATAAAATAACATTAACTAAATGCTAAAAATAAAAATTAATATGAAAAAACTTAGATCCAGAACCGTGACTCATGGAGAGTCTAAGTCTCCAAACCGTGCAATGTATTATGCGATGGGATACAAAAAGGAAGATTTTGAAAAACCAATGGTTGGATTAGCTAACGGATTTTCTACAATTACTCCCTGCAACAGTGGTTTACAAGTATTGGCTGACTCCGCTGAAAAAGGAATTATTTCCTCTGGAGGAAACTGTCAGATTTTCGGCACACCAACGGTTTCTGATGGTATCAGCATGGGAACCGAGGGAATGAAATACTCATTAATTTCCCGCGAAGTGATAGCAGACTGCATAGAAACGTGCGTAAATGCTCAATGGATGGATGGTGTTCTAGTAATCGGAGGGTGCGATAAAAATATGCCGGGAGGAATGATGGCAATCGCAAGAACTAACGTTCCTTCAATCTATGTTTATGGAGGAACTATTAAACCAGGGAAATATAAAAATGAAGATTTAACCATAGTGTCTAGTTTTGAGGCAGTTGGAAAATTTACCTCCGGGAAAATTGATAAGGATGAATTACATGAAATTGAAAAAAGGTCATGCCCAGGATCTGGTTCTTGTGGGGGAATGTTTACAGCTAATACAATGAGTTCAGCATTTGAGGCAATGGGTATGAGCCTTCCCTACTCCTCAACTATGGCAAATGAGGACCGAGAAAAAGAAATTAGTGCATTCAACTCAGCCGTTGCTTTACTAAAAGCTATCGATATGCAAATCTTACCTAGGGATATAATTACAAAAAAATCAATTGAAAATGCGGTTGCAGTTACTATGGCTACTGGAGGTTCAACTAATGCTGTGCTTCATTTTTTAGCAATCTCTCATTCTGCTGGAGTTGATTGGTCAATTGATGATTTCGAGCGAGTTAGGAAAAAAGTTCCTGTACTGTGCGATCTAAAACCATCTGGTAGGTACGTAACTACTGATCTACATAAAGCCGGCGGCATACCGGCAGTAATGAAGGAATTGTTAAACCAGGGTATACTCCATGGAGATTGTATAACAATAACAGGGCAAACAGTTAGTGAAAATCTCGCGGAAATTTCTGCCGTGGATGCTTCAAATGAAGTAATAAGAGAATTTTCAAACCCACTCTACAAATCGGGACATTTAGCAATTCTAAAGGGAAATATTGCTCCAGAGGGCTGTGTTGCAAAGATCTCTGGAGTTAAAAATCCTGTAATTACTGGACCAGCAAAAGTTTTCGACTCTGAAGAAAATGCAATGGAAGCAATATTAGGTCAGCAAATAACCTCCGGAGATATAGTGGTAATTCGATACGAGGGACCAAAGGGAGGTCCTGGAATGAGAGAGATGTTAGCCCCCACCTCAGCACTTGTCGGGCAAGGCCTTGGCGATAGCGTTGGTTTTATTACCGACGGCAGATTTTCGGGTGGTACATGGGGCATGGTTGTAGGGCACGTTGCTCCTGAAGCCTTTTTAGGTGGGGTAATAGCGCTAATAAAAAATGGGGACAGCGTTACTATTGATGCAATTAATCTAACCATTAACTTAAATGTATCTGATATTGAAATTTTAAAAAGAAAAAATCTTTGGAAAAGACCGGAACCGAAGTACAAGTCTGGAGTACTTGCAAAATATGCAAGCCTATCAACATCTGCATGCCTCGGAGCGTACACAACGCCACAAGGCTACTAGAAGCTACAATGATAACTTCAATAGACATGGAAAACATCTGAATTCATGGAACTCCTGACTCAACAAATACTGAATGGACTAGTTCTAGGTAGCGTTTATTCTCTTGTGGCAATTGGATACACAATGGTTTATGGAATTCTTCAACTAATTAATTTTGCTCATGGCGAAGTTTTAATGATGGGTGCGATGGTTGCCTTGACTTTGGTTACAATCTTACAGATTTACTTCCCAACCCTTAACCCCATCTTTATACTTCTGTTAGCCACAGCCTTTGCGGCAATCATTTGTGCAATGTTAGCAGCAAGTATCGAAAAGATTGCCTACCGCCCACTTAGAAAAGCGCCTAGACTATCTCCGTTGATAACCGCCATTGGTATATCAATAATTCTTCAAACCCTAGCTATGATTATTTGGGGTCCGAACCCTAGAGTTTTTCCGGATTTGTTGCCCACCAACTCAATTACTTTTTATGGTGCAGTGGTCGTACCAAAACAAATTTTAATTATTTCCGTGTCTTTAGTATCGATGACCATTCTACTTATTGTCGTTAACAAAACAAAATTGGGAAGGGCGATGAGGGCAGTCTCGGAAAATCCCAATGCAGCCGCATTAATGGGGATTTCCATAAATAAAATCATTTCAATAACTTTTATTATAGGTGCAATTTTAGCTGCAATAGCCGGAGTTTTAGTGTCACTAAATTATAATTTCGTGCACTTCACGATGGGTTTTATATTAGGCTTGAAAGCTTTCACAGCCGCAGTACTCGGTGGTATAGGAAATCTAGCAGGTGCCGTGCTTGGAGGATTGCTTTTGGGGATTATTGAAAGCTTGGGTGCGGGGTACATTGGAGATATAACAAATGGATTTTTAGGAAGCCATTATCAGGATATATTTTCTTTTGGAATTTTAATTCTTGTATTATTATTCAGACCGAGTGGTATTTTAGGTGAAAAAGTTGCCGACAGAGTATAAAAATTTTCTTCCAAAGCTAACTATCAGTATCAATGCAAAAAATAGTTTGCTTTTCCTTCTGATTATCTCTCTGATTCTCCTTTGTTTACCCTTTTTGGTTGGCTTGGCAGGTAATGCCTGGGTAAGAATCCTAACGTTTTCAATGCTCTACATAATGCTCGCCCTAGGTTTAAATATTGTCATTGGTTACGCAGGGTTATTAGACTTAGGTTATGTTGCTTTTTATGCTGTGGGTGCGTATTTATTTGCGTTGTTAACCTCTCCTCATCTTATTGAAAATTTTCAGTGGATAGAACAAACTTTTCCATTAGGTTTTGGTTTGTCGAGCTGGTCTATAATTCTTCTATCAGCAATTCTGGCTGGGTTTACCGGTATACTTTTGGGATTCCCAGTTCTTAGGTTAAGGGGTGATTATTTAGCGATAGTGACACTGGGCTTTGGTGAAATCATAAGGATCTTTCTTAATAATCTTAATGCCCCAGTAAATCTTACTAATGGACCACAGGGGATAAGTAATATAGCACCAATTACAATTCTAAATTTAGACTTTTCAAGAAATTTAGAATTAGGAGGACTTATTTTTTCATCAATACATCTCCATTATTATTTATTTTTAGGCTTAACAATCTTGATAGTCCTAGCGAGTATTCGATTAGAAAATTCTCGACTTGGTAGAGCGTGGCTAGCAGTAAAAGAGGACGAGGTTGCTGCCAAGGCTATGGGAATTAATACGAGAAATATTAAACTTTTAGCTTTTGGTTTGGGAGCTTCTTTCGGCGGAATATCTGGTTCTATGTTCGCTTCTTTCCAAGGCTTCGTATCTCCAGAAAGTTTCGTTTTGATGGAAAGTATTATTATTGTTTCAATGGTAGTGTTGGGAGGTATGGGAAACGTTATGGGTGTGATTGTCGGAGCAATTCTCCTGTATGCCATTCCGGAAATACTACGCTTAATTGCTAGACCATTACAAGAAATCCTGTTCTCTGCGGAAATCATTCCCTCTGAGGCTCTACGAATGTTGGTTTACGGTATGTCAATGGTTTTAATTATGTTGTTAAAACCTAAAGGGTTAATTTCAAGAAAAATTTTATGAGCTTAAAAGAGAGCCCCATACTTGTTGTAGACAAAGCTAGAAAATGTTTCGGAGGATTAGTTGCGGTAAATGATACTTCTATAAAAGTAAATCGCGGTGAGATAACTGGTCTTATTGGTCCCAACGGGGCGGGTAAGACAACTATGTTTAATCTCATCACTGGTCTAATCAAACCATCAGGAGGTACATTTTTTCTTAATAACCAGAATTACTCGCCAGAAAATATTGAACAAGTTGTTTGTTACGGTATTGCTCGCACATTCCAAAACATAAGACTTTTCAATGAAATGTCCGTCATTCAAAATGTTATGGTGGGTAGACATCACAAAACTGATAACTTTAGCTCAGGTATTATTGCGAGCCTTTTAAAGTTACCGAGCTTTTTGAAGAGCGAGGAAAAGTTGATTCAAGACTGTATGAGTTTACTTAAAAAAGTTAATTTGGAGCATAAAGCTCAACAAGTCGCTTCTACTTTACCTTATGGCGAGCAAAGAAAACTTGAAATAGCTCGTGCTCTAGCAACTGAACCGTGTGTATTAGCTTTAGACGAACCAGCAGCTGGTATGAATCCAACCGAGAGAAATAGCTTGACATCACTTCTAAACTCATTAAAAAAAAGTGGGGTTTCCATCCTGATAATAGAACATGACGTAAAACTCGTAATGGAGATTTGCGACAAAATATATGTTATGGACCAAGGAAATTTAATTGCCGAGGGACATCCACGAGAAGTAAGAACTAACCCAAAAGTTCTTGATGCATATTTAGGCTCTAACTTTAAATAGCATTATGGTTAAAAAAGATACCTCAAACATACTTACTGTCGAGAACCTCTCAGTAAATTACTCCGGAATAAAGGCGGTCCGAGGTGTGACTTTCTCAGTAAAAAAAAATCAAAAAATCGCTATTATTGGTGCGAATGGAGCAGGCAAAACTACTTTGATGAAAGCATTGGTTGGACTTAAAGAAATAAGCGGGGGAGCAATTTACTTTAATGGTCAAAGTATTGCTATGACCCCAGCTTTTAAAAGAGTGGAACAAGGAATAACATTAGTACCAGAGGGAAGAGGCATTTTTAGTAGATTAACTGTAGAAGAAAATTTATTGCTTGGTGCTTATCTAAGACCTAACTCGGAATTAAAGGAAGTCTATGAGAGTCTTGAAAACCAATTCTATTTATTTCCAAGACTTAAAGAACGCAGAAATCAACTTGCAGGAACATTGTCTGGAGGTGAGCAGCAAATGCTTGCAATTGCTAGGGCACTTATGGGGAAGCCAAAGCTTTTACTGTTAGATGAACCATCTATGGGTTTAGCTCCGATACTAGTTGAACAAATTTTTAAAGTTCTTGAGGATATTACTTCTCAAGATATCAGTTTACTTCTTGTAGAGCAAAATGCTTCATTAGCCCTAACAATTACTGAAGAGGCTATAGTGCTAGATTTGGGTAAAGTAGTTATGCAAGGACACTCTAAGCAACTTTTGTCGGATAAAAAAGTTCAAGAAGCGTATTTAGGAATTTGAAAAACTGATTAGGGAGAAGATATTTTGCCTGAATTTAAACACCAAAAACTCAGAATCATGATTATTGGTTACGGAGATATTGCTGGAAGAATTATAAAGAAAAGACTTAATAAACTATGTAGTAGAAATATAAAGTTTTTGACTGTTTCTCGTTCGGAGCTACCTATAAATATAGTTGGCGATGAAGGTGAAAATAAAAACTTTAATAATCATTCTCACTTAAAAGTTGATTTAGACAATGTCACCGAAGTAAAAAGAATCTTACCCATTTGTAGTTGGTTCATTATCTTAGTTCCAACAAAAAAAAATGACCGCTACGGAATGGAACATGCTTTAGACGACAGAGCAAATCTTCTTAGTACTTACATTAAATATGGGAGAAATAAAAGGATAAGGGGAGTTTACGTAAGTACAACAGGAGTATACGGACACGCCCAAGGACAATTGATTGATGAAACATACAAGTGCACTCCTCTCAATAAAAGGTCCGAGAGAAGACTATCCGCAGAGATGAGTTTTCGGAAGAAGTTAAATTTTCATATACTTCGTGTTCCCGGAATTTATGCTTCTGATAGGTTGCCAGTGAATCGACTGCTTGCAAAAAAACCGGTTCTTAATGAGCAAGACGATATTTACACCAATCATATTAATGCTGAGGATTTGGCTAAGGTGGTTTACACGGCGCTTTTTAGGGGCTTGCCCTCCAGAATTACAAATACAATAGATGATTCAGTTTTAAAAATGTCTGAATATATGAGGTTGATTGCCGACAAATTTGGCATTGATCAACCACCCCGCATAAGTATAGATGAACTAGAAAGAAAAATAATTGATGGGGAGATATCTGAAATGGCGGGAAGCTTTTTTAGAGAATCTAGACAGATCAAAAATGACCGTTTAAAAAAGGAGTTAGGAGTAAAGTTGGACTACCCGACCGTAGAAGAGACCTTAAAAAGTATGGATTGAATATTTATTTCTACTCTCCAACAAAAGCTCTCTCAATAACATAGTCACCCTGACGACCCCGACTTTCTGAGATAGAAAACCCACCCTCATTGAGTATTTGCGAAGTTTCCTCTAACATCGCAGGACTACCGCATATCATAGCCTTATCTTCAGCAGCATTTAAACTTGGTAGATTTAGATCCTGAAAAAGGGCACCACTCCTTATCGCATTAGTAAGTCTACCGGTATGTTTGTATGCTTCCCTGGTAACGGTCGGGTAATATACTAATTGGCTCTTTACCATATCTCCCAAAAATTCGTTGTTAGGCAATTCATTTGTCAAGTAACCACTGTAAGCTAATTCAGAAGCTAGCCTTACTCCATGAATCAATATTATTTTTTCAAATTTCTCATAGGTTTCTGGATCCCTAATTATACTCATAAAGGGAGCTAATCCAGTACCAGTTGACAACAAATATAGCCTTTTCCCAGGCTTCAAATCATCAATTACTAGAGTGCCAACAGATTTTTCCCCCACAAGAATTTTGTCCCCTGGCTTGATGAGTTTCAGCCGTGAAGTCAAAGCTCCATCTGGAATCTTGATAGATAGAAATTCCAAATGATCCTCATAATTCGGACTTACGACACTGTAAGCTCTTAGGAGCGGCTTTCCATCAACCTCAAGCCCGATCATTAAGAAATGACCATTTTGAAACCTAAGAGACTTATTCCTTGTAGTTTTAAAGGAAAACAGAGTTTCTGTCCAATGCTTAACTTCCGAGACTTCCTCTAATGTACAGGTAGCCATAGATATTCAATCTTCCATTAAAGCATGGTACTCTAGATCGGCCTTTGAAATTATCTCAAGTGCTTTCTCATGAGTAGAGTCGAGTAAAACCGGTGGCCCAACGCCAGCATCAGCAGCTTCTTTCCATCGACCCGCACAGATACACCATTTGTCACCAGCAACCAAACCGGGAAAATTAAATTCGGGTCTAGGTGTAACCAAATCGTTGCCTTTTGAGGTTGAGAAAGTAAGAAACTCTTTGGTTACTCTGACACATACAGTATGATTGCCAAAGTCGTCATCGCTTGTGTTGCAACACCCGTCTCTGAAAAACCCCGTGAGGGGGTTCAAGCTACAGGGTACTAATTCTTTTCCCAAAACATTCTTCGCTGCCAAAAAGTTCTTCCAAAAATATCAACCTAAATCATTAACAAGTGACAATTTTATATCCACCGATAAGGGGTCTAAAGAGACCTTGTATGAGGAATGGTCAACTCCCACTGCTAAACTTACTCCATATTTTAAAGCCTTTACCATGTCTTCATCAAGTTCAAATCTAAGAAAATGAACTGCAGAGGTCTTCTCCTCGTTTTCACGGTTTAAATCTTCGTCAGCAATCGCAAACACTTTCTCTCGGCCCTCAACTCTCACCCAAACATTATCCTCGATACCTTTAAGTTCACGAAGCTTCTGCTTTCTCTCTACCTCATTAGGGTACTCAATCATCATCGTAGCCTTGAAATTGCTACCGTCAGGTATTAACGGGTTGTAGGCGTCTAATTCCTCTTCAATTCCTGACTGATCAAAAGTTTTTTCAATTCTTAGCATTTCTTGAACCTGGTATCTAATCGTCTTTTCATCCTCGAAGATTAAACAGATGTTATCACCTAATGCCACTCGCCTATTTTTCTTGTGTTCAATAATTTCCTTGCGAAAACCACTTCTCACCTTTGAGTAATGCTCTAACGTCCAAAGATTCTTAACATCAAGCTTTTCCATTTAACTTCCTTTCTCTTACGGTTTATATGATTCAGCTAATATCGTTAGTGGGTGTTTTACTTTAAAATCGGTCTCATCTTTTCCAATTCCCTGTTCGATGTGATGAGCAGCAAGTTGACAATCAGAAGCAATTACATCTGGAGAACCATCAAAACTGTTTGGATGATTATTCATTTTTTTGAAAACTGGCTTTCCAATCTTTAACGCAGTTTCATGAAACTCTTTTTTTACTCCCCAAGTACCAGCATGCCCAGAGCATCTCTCTACTGTGTTTACGCTAATATCAGGTAGGAGTTCAAGAATTTCTCGAGTTTTTTGTCCGACATTTTGCACCCGAAGATGACAACTAACATGATAAGAAACATTGCCCGGGCCACTTTCAAAATCTGTTTTAAAAAGCCCTTTTTTCACCAGTTTCTTAAAAAATTCGAATGGATCGCTTATGGCCTGCCCAACTAACTGGACATCAGCGTCTTTGGGGAAAAGTAAGGGTAGTTCTTGTTTAAACATTAGAGTACATGATGGAATTGGCGTAACTATGATATATCCCTCCCGAGCTAACTCAGCTAGCCTGGTAATGTTCGCATTTTTCAATTTCTCTACCGAATCCAAATCTCCCATCTCTAATTTTGGCATACCACAACAGGTTTGGCCCTGAACTGTCAAATATGGAATTTCATTTACTTGCAATATATCAAGAAGATCATGTCCAATGCCAGGTTCATTCCAATTGATATAGCAAGTTGAATAAACAGCGACCTTAAATTCACTAACAACTCCACCGATATCAGGCTTTACGTAAGGCTTTGCATGTTTTTCAAACGTTTGAGAATTATATTCAGGCAACCAAGCCTCCTTATGAACACCTAATGCCTTTTCTCCTAGCGACCTAACAGCCTTTGACTTGTTTGCCTTATTCACTAAATCTACGACCACTGGTATAGTAGCAAGCTTTCCATTTAAGGAGGTGTTTGATAAGATCTTGTCCCTAGTTTTTGTTGAGCTGCCTGCTTTAAATTGTATAGCCTTTGCTCGCAACATTGTGTGAGGGAAATCTAAATTCCAAGGGTGAGGGGGCACATAGGGACACTTCGTTAAGTAACAAACGTCGCAAAGATAGCATTGATCAACTACGGACCAATAATCTTCTCTTTTGACGCTATCCAGCTCTCCTGTCTCCGCCTCATCTATTAAATCAAACAGCGTGGGAAACGACCCGCACAAACTAACACAACGTCTACAGCCGTGGCAAATGTCAAAGATTCGCTCCATCTCATCAAGGCAGGCCTTCTCATCGTAGAATTCTTGCGACTTCCAATCAACGGGATGTCTAGTGGGTGCTTGCAACGAACCTTCTCTCACCCTAACTCCTTTCCAAAATAAAAACCCAACGGCTCTTAAAAACCGTTGGGCCGTATTTACATTAGGCGTCTATTGTATCCAAAGCCTTTTGAAACTTATTGGCATGGGATCTCTCTGCCTTTGCCAACGTTTCAAACCAATCAGCAATTTCATCAAAACCTTCGTCTCTAGCGTCCTTGGCCATTCCCGGGTACATGTCAGTGTACTCGTGAGTTTCTCCTGCAACAGCAGAAGCTAGATTTGCGTGCGAAGAACCGATAGGTAAATCGGTTGCTGGATCACCAACCTGCGACAAATAGTCGAGGTGTCCATGTGCGTGACCTGTTTCACCTTCCGCTGTATTTCTGAAAAGGTTCGCAACTTCCGGATATCCCTCGACATCAGCTTTATTTGCAAAATATAAATATCTACGATTAGCCTGGCTTTCCCCGGCGAATGCATCTTTTAAATGCTGGTGTGTTTTACTTCCTTTTAGTTCACTCATGTAACTATCTCCAAATGTTAAAACATTACTATAAGAACATGTGTTTCGAAAGTCCAATTTAAAGTTTTGACCTTTTCGATAAACTTTATCAATCGAACTCCGTTACACTAACACTAAATCTATTTTTATAAACTGAAAAAACAATGAAATCTATATCTGATATCAGAACTGAATATAAAAAAGGCTCCTTAGATCAACAAGACTTGGACAAAAATCCATTAAACTTGCTTAGTGTTTGGTTGGAGCAAGCGGTAAGCGCAAAAGTTCCCGAGCCCACATCCATGTGCCTTTCAACCATTAACTCTTCTGGAGGTGTCTCTAGTAGAATAGTCTTGGCAAAAAAAGTTAACCTCGAGGGTATTACATTTTTTACTAATTATGAATCATCTAAAGCTCAGCAAATAAATGCTAATCCACTCGCATCTATAGTATTTTATTGGGCTGAACTAGAGAGGCAAATTAGGATAGAGGGAAAAGTAGAAAAAATTTCTGAAAAACTTTCTGACGAGTATTATTACTCCAGACCATTACAAAGTAAGCTTGGTGCATGGGCTTCTGCCCAAAGTACAGTAATTTCCTCGAGAGATGTCCTGGAAAAATCCTTTAAACAGGCAGAGGAAAAGTGGGGAGACAGTCCTCCCCGCCCTCCGTTCTGGGGGGGGCTAATATTAATTCCGAGCGAATTCGAATTTTGGCAGGGAAGACCCAGCAGACTTCATGATCGATTCTCATACACAAACTCCTACTCGAAAACCGATACGAAAAAATGGTTAGTGCAAAGACTAGCACCTTAAAAAAGGTTATCTGTTCGTCAAAGCTTTCTTTGCCTTCGACACTTTATTTCGAATAACTAGCTCACAGTATGGATTTTCCCGATTGTTTTGAAAATAATTTTGATGATGCTCCTCAGCAGGGAAAAAAGTATCTTTTTTATTGACATCATTTTCATTATTTTTCGCCTCTGACTCTAAACAAAGAAGTTCCGTAACAATTGGTTTGGCAAATTTTAAATTTTTTTCCAAAATAGTAATATACTTGCAAACCTCTGAGTACTGGGTTTTCGACGTACAAAAAATAATTGATCTGTATTGAGACCCAATATCATTTCCCTGCCGATTAAGTGAAGTTGGATCATGAATTTCAAAGAAAACATCCAAAACAGACTCTAAGGGTATCAAGTTTACATCAAAAATAATTTCAACAACTTCTGCGTGCCCTGAGTCTCCTTGACAGACGCTTTCATAGGTTGGATTAATGAGATCTCCCCCCATGTAACCCGAGGTTGCAGAACTAATTCCTTTTAATGTGCCAAAGGCCGCCTCGATACACCAGAAGCAACCACCCCCTAAATAAATTTTATTATGATTATTTTTTGACATATTTTTTTTTTAATTAAAGCATAATATTTAATAAAGAATACAATATCACGGTACTACAAACAAACTGATGACTTTAGATAAATTCAAAAAAGAAGATTGTTTTTTTTGTAAAAATAATGGTGGAAAAACTATTTTCAAAAATAGATATTGCAGAACAATAATTCCAGATGACGGCCCATTTCAAATGCACAGAGTCGTATGGAACAGTCATGTGAGGGAGTTTGGAGAATTAAATAATTTCGAGGCGGAAATGCTTTTTACTGCAATCAAAAAGCTTGAGAAGTATTTATACGAAAAATTAACTCCTGACAAAATAAATATAATTTCGATGGGAAACATTACACCACATTTACATATACACGTAGTACCTAGATGGAAAACTGATCCTTGGTGGCCAAACTTTACATGGAATACACTCCCAAGGTTAACTTGGAGACGAAGTGCCTTTGAAAATAAAATTCACATCGCAGTTACCTCTTGGAATAAGGGTAGAACTCTCCTACAACCAATAAGAGAGGAAGTTTTTATAAAAGAACAAAATATTCCGAAAAAAAAAGAATGGGATGAGTTTGACCCTATCAGCCGACATGTTTTAATAAAAGTTGGACAGAAGATTGTCGGCACCGGCAGGTTAAACCCACGAGGGCGCCTTGGGAGAATATGTGTTTTGAAAACTTTTAGAAAAAGAGGCTTGGGAAATTATATACTCCAAGCATTGGTATCAGAAGCTAAAAAACTTAACTACGAAAAAATTTATTTACATTCCCAAAAGCATGCGGTTTCTTTCTATCAGAAAAAAGGGTTTCAACTTCAGGGAAAAAGCTTCATAGAGTGTAAGAGCACACATTTCAAAATGTTTCGTAGTTTAGACCTTTATATTTAGAACTAGCTCTTTCCAACCTATCAACAATCACCTCCCACTCAATTGTTTCCGGAGGTCTTTCAAAAAACATCCTATTAAACCCTTGGTCGTCCAATTCAAACAGCAAAGAATACAGTGTTCTTGCATACTCTACGGAAGATATCGGCGCTATTATTTGCTCGCAAAACTTGCTTTTAAAAGCCAAAGAAGTAAACCCATAATAGACAATCTTCGCTGACAGAGACTGCTTTTGAGTTATAAGTAATTTATCAATTCGTTCACGGCTCAAAACGAACAATGGTGTAACTGGAGAATAATGAATCTTTAATGACCCAGACATTTTTCTCATTTCAACAACCTTTTCGTCTAAAACAACCCTTGTGTTCATTTTCAAATTTATAGCCTTTCGTCCCAATGCACCCAACCTAAGAATTCTAGGCTTTTCACTGGTAAAATCTAAAATTGTACTTTCAAGGCCAAACTCAGATGAAGCCGAGGGGATAATTAAATCTTCGGCGTGCAAGAATCGTCCGATAGATTTTTCTACATCCTTATATCTTGTAGCACTCACTCCTCCAAACCTATTCGCTGAGGGAGCCGCAACTAAACCACTTCCTCTCTCATCAAATAATTTAAGTAATTTTAAGGCAAATGAGTGAGCCGGAATACGAATTGCAACAGAATCTTGTCCGCCCGTAACAAAGTCAGGAACGTCATCGTTTTTTTTTACAACTAAAGTTAAAGGTCCTGGCCAAAAAGTTTTTGCGAATTCTTCTGCCGTCTTTGGCCAATCCCTAGATATACTTTTAGCTTTGTTGAGATTCGCGACATGCACGATCAACGGATGAGTCTTCGGTCTATTCTTTACTGCAAATATTCTCGAAACAGCATTTAGGTTTTTAGCATCTGCACCGAGCCCGTAAACAGTTTCAGTTGGAAATGCAACTAACCTACCTTCGCTTAAGACATTAGCTGCGCGACTCAGTAATTCTTCCTTATCTGCGCTATAAATCATTAATGTTGAAGCTACTTAAACTTTTCATAATCTATTAAATGTCCCATTTTTCTACCTTTTTTCACTTTACTCTTACCATATAATTTTATCAAAAGACCCTTACTCCTATACTCTTGCCAATCCGGTTCGACAATTTTTTCTACTCCATTATTGACAAACCAGATATCACCTAACAGGTTGTGAAGCTTAGCTCTTCCACTTAATTTAGTTTCTCCCAAGGGGAGCTTTGCGCATACTCTTACCTGTTGTTCAAATTGACTGCAATCACAAGCTACTATAGTTTGATGTCCAGAGTTATGTGGTCTTGGCGCAATTTCATTTATTAGTAACTCTTCATTGCATACAAAAAACTCTATGCAAAAAACTCCCGAATATTTAAGATCATCAGCTATTTTGACGGCATAGTCACTAGCCTGCCTCACAATTTCGTTAGAAATATTAGCTGGCATAATACTATCCACAAGAATCCCATTTTCATGTTTATTTTCCGCAAGTGGATACGACGACATTTCCCCATCCACTCCACGTGCAGATATTATCGATAATTCCATGTCGAGCGGTACTTTCTTCTCTAAAATACACGGTACTCCGCCAAAGTTATCAAAAGACCCCCACAACTCCACCTCGGAGTTTACCAATCTCTGCCCTTTCCCATCGTAACCATTTTTAGCTGTTTTCAAAATTCCAGGAAAATAGTTTTTTATATTTGGCACCTGTTGAGACGTCGCTAAAATAGGAATGCAAGGAACAACCGGTAAATCTAACTTCTTTAAATAATTTTTCTCTTTTATCCTATCCTGAAAAATTTCTATACTCTCTAGCTTTGGAATTAACTCTCCAAACTGAGATAAGTATCTAAGCGCGTCTAAAGGAATATTTTCTGATTCAACTGTAAAAACATCACATTGTTTACCAAAACTATTTAAAGCTGCTTTATCAAAATAGTTTGCATATATTATTTTATTGCATACTCTCTCTGCAGGGCAAGGCTGCTCCTGTTCGAAAACTATTACGTCGATATTCAATTCTTTGGCAGACTCAATCATCATCATCCCAAGTTGCCCGCCTCCAAGTAATCCAATTTTCAAGTCTTTCCCAACCTTTTGTTCATCTCAGCAACCCTTTTCTTTTCCCCTAATCTAAACTCTAACAACTTATCCATAAGTTCTAAATTATCTCTAGCTAAAACTGCCACTGCTTTAAGAGCCGCATTTACTGCTCCAGGTTTTCCAATAGCAAACGTGGCTACTGGAACGCCCTTTGGCATCTGTACAATAGAGTAAAGAGAATCTTCGCCATTCAAGTAGGTTGAAGGAATAGGAACACCGAATACTAATATTATTGATTTTGATGCAATCATACCCGGAAGATGCGCTGCCCCACCCGCACCAGCAATGATAATTTTTAGCCCACGCTCAAGAGCATCCTCTGCATATTCGAAAAGTAGGTCAGGTGTTCGATGTGCTGAAATGACTTTTGTTTCATGAATAATTGAAAATTGATTTAGCGTCTCAGAGGCAAATTTCATAACACTCCAATCCGAATCAGAGCCCATAACGACTCCAACACTAGGAGACTGTAGATCTAAAACTTTATCAGCAAAGTACCTATACGCAGAGGAAGCCTTCAACTTAATTGATAGCGGAAGGTCCTCAACTTTTTCACTGTCGTTGATATTCTTCTGCTCAACCAAATAATCTCTTATTATTTGCTTATCGAGGTAATTTGGGTCAATACTTCTTCCAGCTTCGGGTTCCAGACGAAACCTTGAAGAGTCTGGTGTCAAAACTTCGTCGATTAAAACTATCCTCTCATTCTTGAACGCGAATTCAAATTTAGTATCCAATAAACTTATATTTTTCTCCTTTAAAAAAAGCGCTGCTTTGTTAAATAACTCAATACTTTTTGTCTTAACTATCTCTGTTTTTTCGGCTCCAAATATCTCACAACACTCTTGATAAGATAGATTTCTATCATGTCCACCCCTTTCATTGACTTTTAATGCGGGAGTAAAAATTGGCTCTGGGAGCTTAGCTCCCTTTCTTAAACCAACCGGCAGCTTAAAACCACAAACAAACCCGGACTTCTCATAATCTTCCCAAGCTGAACCCTCCAAAAACCCTCGAACTACAGATTCAAGGGCTAAGGGTTCTAGTAGTTCAGCAACCACCGCCCTGTCCTCAAAAAAATCAGCTTCATCTTTATTCAAAAACTCGGAAATAGATTGACCAGTCAGATGATTGTCAACAATACCCTCAAATAATTGCATCCAGAATAACGTTAGAGAGTTTAGAATTTTTCCTTTATCTGCGATTGGATTACTCATAACCTCATCGAATGCTGATACTCTATCTGTGGTAATTATCAACACCCTACTATCATTCAACTTGTAGACATCCCGAATCTTTCCTCGCTTCATCAGAAGGAAGTTCTCTAAGTTGGTCTCTATTAATGCCATTTCTTCTACAGGCTGAGCTGCTTTGACTTGTCAGCAGGCAAAGCAGATACTTTTACAATCTTCATTGTATTTGTACCTCCTGACTGTCCAATGGGTTCACCTATTGTAATAACAATCAAATCGCCAGCAGAAACTACATTTGCATCCACTAGCTTTTGTTCTGCGATTTTTATTAATGCTTCCCTATCCTTAAGATCATATTGAAAAAAAATTGGTTGAACATCTCTATATAAGGCCATTCTTCTCCGACTTGACTCCTCTGGAGTTAAAGCATATATCGGTACCCCAGAATTTAACCTTGAAATCCAAAGGGCAGTCGAACCCGACTGGGTAAAAGAGGCTATAGCCTTAATCTTTAAATGCAGTGCTACAAATAACGAGGCCATGGCAATTGATTGATCCACCCTCTCGAAAGTTCGATCCAAAAAATGACTATCTAAAGTGCCCTCTACAAACTTTTCTGCTTCCAGGCATATCCCAGACATTTTCTCGACAGTCCTATTGGGATATTTTCCAGTCGCCGTCTCTGCGGAGAGCATCACCGCATCAGTCCCGTCCAGAACAGCGTTCGCAACATCTGAAACCTCTGCTCGAGTTGGAACCGGAGACTTGATCATTGACTCCATCATTTGTGTTGCTGTTATTGCTAATCTATTTTTATCTCTGGACATACGAATCATTTTTTTTTGAAGGGCTGGCACCGCCGCTTCCCCCACTTCGGTTGCGAGATCTCCTCTGGCGACCATTAAACCGTTAGAGGCCTCAAGAATCTCCTGGAGATTACGTATTGCCTCTACCCTCTCAATTTTTGCTATAACCCAAGCCCGACTTCCGGCTTTTTTTAGGAGCTCTTTTGCATAATTTATATCCTCTGCAGACTTCGGAAATGAGACAGCAACGTAATCTGCCTCCATTGAGGCAGCAACCTTAATATCTCCAATATCTTTGTTAGTTAGCGCCGGTGCTGATAAACCTCCGCCTTGCCTATTTATTCCTTTTTTGTCGGATAAAACTCCCCCATGCAAGACAATGCAACTTACCTCAGTATTGTTTACGCTTGTCACTTTCAGAGAAATATGCCCATCATTTAAAAGTAAAATATCATCAGCCTGAACATCATTTACCAATTCACGATAATCAAGACCGACTCGTGACCTGTCACCCATCTTACAATTAATATCTAAAACAAATTTCTGACCTATTTTTAATTCAACTTCTCCATTTTCAAATATTCCAACTCTTATTTTTGGCCCCTGTAAATCAACTAAGATTCCAACATCTCTTCCGAGCCTATGCGCTGCCTCGTGAACCCATGATGCTCTCCTCACATGCTCATCTGCAGACCCGTGCGAAAAGTTCATTCGCACAATATCCACACCTGCAGCCAAAACTTGTTCAATTGTTTGCGGCGAATTTGTTGCTGGTCCAAGAGTAGCAACAATTTTTGTAGCTCTAATTAATCCCTTCATTCGGTTATTTTATCTCAAAATAAAGCTCTCACAGCCGGCAATTCGGAATTACGTAAAAACTCTAAAAATGCCCCGCCACCGGTGGAGATATAACTGATGTTATTTATAACGTGGAATTTATTTATTGCAGAAACGGTATCACCTCCACCGACTATAGAATAAGCGCCACTTTGCCCAATAACTTCAGCTAATTTTCGAGTTCCACTAGAGAATTCATCAACTTCAAAAAGACCAACTGGGCCATTCCATAAAATTGTTCCAGCACCTTTTAAAATATGCTCAAAATTTTCTAAAGTTTTAGGGCCAAAGTCTAGTATCATGTGATCACTTTGTACATTTTCGATGAGAGATGTCCGCGCGGAGTCAACAATTTCAGGCGATATCGCTGTAACCACATCGCGTGGCAATGGAAGATTCACCCCCTTTTCAAAAGCTTTCTTGTGAATTTCTTGTGCTGGAAGAATCAGGTTTTTCTCATGCAAAGAATTTCCTACCTCAAACCCTTTTGCCCTTAATAAGGTGTTAGCAATCCCCCCTCCAACAATTAAAGTATCTACTTTCTCTAGTAATGAAAATAACAATTCTAACTTGCCCGAAATTTTTGAGCCTCCAACTATTGCCACCAAAGGCCTACTCGGATTAGCCAATATTTTCTGTAAAGCATTGATTTCTTCCATGAAAAGAAAACCAGCGCATTTACAGTCTTTTAAACTCGGGAGTTTGTTTACCGTTACCTCTTTTCGGTGGGCTGTTGCAAACGCATCATTAACGTAAACATCAAAAATATTTGAGATTTTTTCTGCCAGCTCGATAGAATTACTTTTTTCACCAATATTGAACCTACAATTTTCCAACACAACTATTTCTCCTGGAGAAATATCAATTTTTTTTTCTAACCAATTTTTTATTAACGGAATTTTTTTTTTAATAACCTTTCCATAACACTAACCACCGGACTCAAGGAAAAGTTTTCATCATATTTACCTTCTATTGGACGACCTAAGTGTGACGTTAGAAACACTGCAGCTCTTTGTTGAAGGACATAACGTATAGTTTTTAGTGAGGACTCGATTCTAGTAGTATCTAAAACTACTCCGTTCTCATTTAACGGAACATTCAAATCTGATCTAATGAAAACTTTCTTGTTTGTCATCTCTACTTCAGATAACTTTTTAATCCTATTCGCGTAAACAGCCATACTTTTCCTTTTGATTCTGTCAGCTTATAACCCACCCAACAAGATTGAAGTATCTATCATTCTATTTGAAAACCCCCATTCATTGTCATACCAGGATAAAACTTTTACTAAAGCACCAGACTCTGAGACTCTTGTTTGCGTAAGATCAAAAATGCTTGATCTCGAATCATGATTAAAATCTATAGATACCAGTGGTCTCTCATTAATTCCTAGAATATTCTCGAGTGACTTCGAAATTGAGGCCTCTTTAAAAATTTCATTAATAGTATCAGCGGTCGTTGGTTTTTTTATACTTACCGTGAAGTCAATTACTGAAACATTAGCTGTAGGAACCCTTATAGCAAAACCGTCCAGCTTACCAGCCAACTCAGGTAACACCAATCCTACAGCAGCAGCAGCCCCAGTTTTCGTAGGTATCATTGATTGAGTTGCTGACCTAGCTCTTCGAGGATCATTATGAAAACTGTCAACAAGCAATTGGTCGTTAGTGTAAGAATGAACAGTTGTCATCAAACCTTCCGTGAGCACGAACTGATCATGCAAAATTTTTGCAACTGGTGCTAAACAATTTGTTGTACAAGAGGCGTTAGACACTATCTTGTGATTCTCATTCAACAAAAAGTGGTTAACTCCATAAACAATTGTCGCATCAACATCCTTACCGGGAGCGGATATTAACACTTTTTTTGCTCCTGCTGATAGATGTTTGGAAGCGTATTTCGAAGACGTGAACAGACCAGTACACTCCATCACAACATCAATACCCAACTTTTTCCAGGGTAAATCTTCGGGGTTTCGTTCAGAAAAAATTAATATTTCTCTTCCATCAACACTCATACTACCTAAGTCTGCTGCTACGTCTTTCGAAAATCTGCCGTGTACACTATCGAACTCCGTTAAAAGAACGTTGGTTTCCAAACTTCCTAAATCATTAATAGCAACTATTTCAATCTGATTTTGTTTAACTTTTTCGCCCTCAAACAATGCCCGCAGAACAGCCCTTCCTATTCTTCCATAACCATTTATTGCTACCTTTATACTCATCATCTTTCCTATTTATTTACTATTAACCCAGCAGTTTCAATTATAGTTTTTTCCGTAAAACCGAAATGCTCAAAAAGTGCCCCTCCCTGACCCGATTCACCAAATTGATCAATACCAATTACAGCACTTGGCCTATACTTCCACCAAAAATCTGAACTGCCAGCTTCAACAACTATTTTCGGAATTTTGTCAGGCATTAAATTTCCCTTATAGGTTTCTGACTGTCTGTCGAAAGTGGTGGTAGAGGGAATAGAGATTACATTTGCTCGTATGTTGTACTGTTTACTTAACTGATCAGCAGCACTCATTGCCAAACCAAGTTCCGAACCCGTAGCAATTATACTAATATCCGGATTTTTTTCTTTCTTTAAAATGTAAGCACCCTTTGCTATATTGTTACGTACCCGAAGCGACCTCTTAAAACTTTGCAATTTTTGTCGCGATAGTATTATTGCGGTAGGTCCGTCTTTTTTCTGGATAGCCGCTCGCCAAGCAATAGCTGACTCACATTTATCCGCAGGTCTCCAAACGGATAAATTAGGAATCAAGCGTAATGCACTCAGGTGCTCAATTGCTTGATGGGTAGGACCGTCCTCACCAAGCCCAATAGAGTCGTGGGTGAAGACAAGAATCACCCTCTTTCTCATCATAGCAATCATTCTTATGGCATTTCTGCTGTAATCAGAGAAGGTTAAGAAGGTACCACAGTAAGGAATAAAACCTCCGTGTAAAGCTACGCCAGCACAAATTGCTGTCATGCCAAACTCTCTCACACCAAAATTAATGTGTCTTCCATGAATTTCATTGCTATTTTCAGATAACCTGACTGGTTCCGCCCCATGCCACTTAGTTAGATTGCTGCTAGTTAAATCAGCTGACCCTCCTAATAAAATATCTAACTCTGGCCCCAAAATGTCCAAAACTTCCTGCGACGCTTTTCTAGTGGCTATGTTCTTTAAGTTAGAGTTCGCATTTTGAGCAGTTTTTGAAATCAATGTATTAAGTTTATCTTGATCAACTTCACCATCCAACCGTAATGCCAGTTTTTTAGCTAATTCTGGAAACTTGAGTTCATACTCAACAAACAATTTTTGCCAAGCTTTTTCATGAGCCGATCCAAATTCTTTTGCGTCCCAAGCTGCTCTGACCTTTTCTGGGATTTCAAAAGCTTCAAAATTCCAACCTAAGGACTTTCTAGTTTCCCTTACCTCCTCTTCTCCTAAAGCTTGGCCATGAGCCTGTGCAGTGTTCTGAAATTTAGGAGACCCTTTACCAATAACTGTCTTGCAAATAATAATAGTTGGGGCAGACTTTTTATCGTGTGCACTATGGGAGAATCTGAGTGCTTGATCAATACCGCTGGACACTTCAGCTACGCAATGCCCATCTAAGGGTCCTACTACGTTCCAACCATACGCTTGAAACCTCTTCTTTACATCCTCGGAGAACCAGGGACCAACTTCCCCATCGATCGAAATACCATTATCGTCATAAAAGCATATTAATTTTGATAACCCCCAAAGGGAGGCAAGAGAACACACTTCATGGCTGATGCCCTCCATCAAGCAACCATCACCCAAAAACACATAGGTTTTGTGATCTATAACTGGAAATCCAGGCTGATTAAATTCTGAGGAAAGTAACTTTTCACTAAGTGCCATTCCAACTCCATTTGCTAAACCTTGGCCAAGAGGTCCCGTAGTTGTTTCAACACCTGGTGTCACATCAACTTCAGGGTGCCCTGGAGTCTTCGAACCTAACTGTCTAAAAGACTTTAGGTCTTTAAGTGAAACAGCATAACCCGAAAGGTGAAGTAGGGAATATAGCAACATTGAGCCATGACCGTTTGATAAAATAAATCGATCTCTGTTTGCCCATTTTGGATTTAGCGGATTATGTTTTAAAAACTTACCCCATAGAGCAACTGCCACTTCGGCCATGCCCATTGGCATACCAGGGTGCCCAGAATTACATTTTTGTACTGCATCGACAGTAAGAAATCTCAACGCATTGGCCATAGATTTCCTACCCTCAGTAGTAAGAAAAGAAAGAGGCTTATCTTCAGACAAAGAGGACTTCACGACACGCTACGACTGTTAAACAAATTATCGACCTTATTTTGCACTAATTTAAGTAGCTCTATAATAAATTATCTTTAATATATAGAGGTATGACCATTTTCGCTACTCGGAGATTTAAATTTGACACCTAGACTTTACTTTCCAAAACTTTCAAATGAAACAATAATACTAGATTATAAACAAACTCATTACGTAAAAACTGTCCTTCGCATCAAAGTTGGCCAAAAAATAATTCTTTTCAATGGCAATGGTCTTGAGGCTGAAGCTAAAATAGCATCTTTTGGTGACAAGAATACCACTTTACACCCGCATGATTTTAAGAATATTTCACGAGACCCACCTATAGAAATAACTGTTGCTCAGTGTTTGTGCTTATCCAATAAAATGGATTATGTTGTGCAAAAATCAACTGAGTTAGGGGCTGCGAATATTTTGCCAATAAATTCTCAACGAAATCAGTTGAATCTTTCAATAAACCTGCAAAAAAAGAAAATACAAAGGTGGCAACTAATAGCAGATGCATCTAGTCAACAGTGTGGAAGAACAAATCGCACAATAGTGCAAGCTCCAATGGATATTGAAAGTTTTTTTTCGGAAGAAAAGAAAAAAAATAAAAAAACTTTGAGGTGGGTGTTGGACCCTGACGCCACTCTATCAGTCTCTAATGTAGGCCTAAAAAATGCCAATAAATTATTAATTCTGATTGGACCTGAGGCTGGATTTTCCGATGAAGAAGATCTCTTAGCAAATGAGTCGTGCTTTACAGCCATAAAATTTGGTAAGCGAATTCTGAGAACTGAGACTGTAGCGCCAGCTATCCTAGCAGTTGTGAATTATAAACTGGGAGAATTTTAAAAAAAGATAAACGTGTTTGGAAGAAAATTTAATATTCAATTCAACTTAGTTGTTAAGTAAGCCCTTGCATTTTTAGTTTAAAAAATTCTCACATACAAGTTCCGTAATTTGCATGGTTAGTTCTGTGTCTAATATTTAATTGCTTTAACTAATGAGTATCTCAGGATATCTGCAGTAACACTTGTTAGCAAACTCTACATTTCGAGAGAGAATCTAAACTTGATTTAACCACAATGACAGCGAATATTAAGTTCGGGCCTATTGTTCATTAATTAGCTTTAAAAAAGCCAGCCCAACAATTTTTTTGTGCATACTGCACCACTGATCATTTTTCAATGTGGCCAACAAAACTGAAAATCTTTCAACCAGTTTCGAAAAAAAGTAGTAAAAATAAATACGAAAATTAAAATTAAGATCATAGTTAGATTATCGTCCTACAGGGTACATTAGAGATTGATTGCACAAACTTCTGAACTGCATTTGAGTTAAGATTCCTCGTACAAAAAGTTGACGAAATTGTCTATGGTAACTTTGCTTTTTTCGGCGAGCCTATGATTGACAAATATGGAAAAAGCAATCCAACCACCCCCTGAAGCCCTCACATAACCAGAACAGGCTTGAACTCCTTCTAAACTCCCGGTTTTAACCCACGCATTACCCGCTACTCTCAAATTTTTAAATCGATTTGAGGCAGTTCCTTCAAAACCAGCTTTGGCAAATGTTTGAATCCAAGATAATCCATTATTTCTTAGCAAGGAGTCAACTAATAGGTCAGTCATGTCTAGCGCACTCATTTTTGCAACCCGGCTTAAACCAGAACCGTTGTCAAGCACTATCCCTGCAGTATCAATGCCCTTTGTCTCCAACCAGGATAAAACAATTTTTCTTGATGCACTCAAAGTTCCCGGCTTATCTTCGCTTGATGACAAGTACAAAAATAAGTTTCTGGCCATAGGATTATTACTCAGCACATTAATATCTTTAACAAGATCTAGCATAGTGCGAGGACTACTCCAAACATATATTTTTTTTGCGTTAGCTGGTGTCTTGCCATACAGGACCTCAGTATTCATTGTCCCACCAGAATTTTCCCAAAGGTTCTTAAATAGAGCGTGGCCAAACTTCGCATGGTCGAGTAAGCTCACAAAGCTACTGTCCAAATCACATCTGCTTCCTAAAATCCCCCTCACCATAACTGTATTTTTGTTGAAACCAATTAAATGCTTATTTCGAGAACAGCCTCCTTTTTTCTTACGTAACTTTGTTTTTAACAAAATACCATTCAACTCTGGCTTCAACTTTGCTGTGTGCCCAGTTTCAGAGTGCTCAATTATTATCTCTGTCGCCTTAAAATTCACCATTGCAGCACTTGGTCCTACGTTATAAGGCTTGTATGGTTTTCCATCAAATTTACTAGGGTTTACCTCTGGTATATCAAAAAGAGAATCATCTATTATCCACCTACCAGATAACACTCTGTAACCAGATGTCCTCAAATCCAAGATAATTTTTTCTAAGTCTTCAACAACTAATTTTGGATCCCCTCCGCCTTTAAAAAAAATGTCTCCTTTTAACTCATCTTTCGTTTTCTTTCCAGTCGTGAAAATCTCAGTGATGAATCGGTGGTCTTTTTCGATTAAATCTAGAGCTGCTCCTGTTGTGACTACCTTCATGACAGAGCCAGGATTAAATCCAACAGAATCATTAAATCCACCTCTTGAAAACTCGAAAGGATAAATAACCTCCGGTAGTTTAACCACCGAAATACCTACAGATTTCTCTGAAATACCTAATCTTTTTATAGCTGAAATTGTTTTAAATATTGCTCCAGTTGCGAAATTATCACTAGCAAAAGAGCTAGTAGCCCAATTCAACGTTAACCCTAAGAGGTAAATATATATTTTTAAAACACGGCTGGTATTTTTTAGTTTCATATTTAATTTATTATAAATTTTCAATGATAATTGAAAAGAAATAATGTTAGACTTCATACTTGTTTACAAAACGTAGTTTTTATTGCTAAATAAAGCAAATTTTACCAATCGCTTTTAAGTCAAGGAGGTCATTTATGGCTTTGGAAAAAAACGAGAATTTCTTTGAACTTACTGACGAAAATGACAGAGCCTCTGCAATCGAGACTCAGTTTAACGAGGACGCATTGGAGATAGCTCGTAAAAAAACTCTTCCCGAAACTGACCCGGATTTCGACGGAGTGCATTGCATTGAATGCGAAGAAAATATACCTGCGGGAAGATTAAAACTTGGCAAAATCCGATGCATTGAGTGTCAGACTGTGATCGAAAAACAAGGAAAATTTTTCGCTTCCTAAAAACTTTTTTTTCTTAAGGTTTTTCTCGAGCGGCTTGAAATCTCAAAGCTAGGCCCCACTTACAATATCAGCAGTCTCATTAGGAGAGTGCTGATTTACTTTAACCTTTTTTTGGAGCGGTTTTATATGAAATTACGACCATTACATGATCGAGTAGTAGTTAAAAGACTCGATAATGAAAAAACTACAGCTTCTGGCATTGTAATACCTGACAATGCAGCGGAAAAGCCCGACCAAGGTGAAATAGTTGCGGCGGGTAATGGAAAGCTTTTGGAAGATGGAACAACAAGGCCAATAGATGTGAAAATTGGTGATAAAGTTTTGTTCGGTAAATATTCAGGTCAAACAGTAAAGGTAGATAGCGATGAATTACTCGTACTGCGAGAAGACGACATCATGGCTATTATTGAAAGTTAGAAGAAATTTGTAAGGAGAAATTAGAAAATGGCAGCAAAACATGTAATATTCAGCGAGGATGCTCGATCGAAGATGGTGGCGGGCGTTAATATTCTTGCAAATGCAGTTAAGGTTACGCTGGGACCGAAAGGACGCAACGTAGTATTGGAAAGGTCTTTTGGCGCACCAACAGTTACAAAAGACGGGGTATCTGTAGCTAAAGAGGTTGAATTAAAAGATAGGTTTGAAAATATGGGTGCCCAAATGGTTAAAGAAGTTGCCTCTAAAACTTCTGATAACGCCGGCGATGGAACAACAACTGCTACAGTGCTTGCTCAAGCAGTTGTGCGGGAAGGTATGAAGTTCGTCGCGGCAGGAATGAATCCAATGGATCTTAAAAGAGGTATAGACAAAGCCGTGGGTGAAATCGTGGAGGAATTGAAGAAGATAAGCAAGCCTTGCACCACTTCAACCGAAATAGCTCAAGTGGGCTCAATATCAGCGAATGCAGATCAGGAAATTGGCGATATAATTTCAGAGGCAATGGAAAAAGTTGGTAAGGAGGGCGTCATTACCGTGGAAGACGGAAAATCTTTGAACAATGAGCTTGACGTTGTTGAAGGTATGCAATTTGATCGTGGGTACTTATCACCCTACTTCATCAATAATCCCGATAAGCAAGTTACAGTTTTAGAGAATCCCTACATATTGCTACACGATAAAAAAATATCTAATATCAAAGACTTACTTCCGGTGCTTGAGGCTGCGGCAAAAGCTGGAAGGCCTTTGTTAATAGTTGCTGAAGAAGTTGAGGGAGAGGCTCTTGCAACACTGGTGGTCAATAACATTCGTGGAATTCTAAAGACGTGTGCAGTAAAAGCTCCTGGATTTGGGGACAGGCGAAAGGCTATGCTCGAAGACATGGCTGTCTTAACAGGTGGGGTGGTCATTTCTGAAGAAACCGGTATGAGTCTGGAAAAAGCCACTTTGGACGATTTGGGCGGGTGTGTCCGAGTTGAAGTTGGAAAAGAGAACTCAACAATCATCGACGGTGAGGGCGAAACAAAAAATATTGAGGCGCGAGTTAAGCAGATAAGAGTACAAATCGATGAAGCCACTAGCGATTACGATAGAGAAAAGCTTCAAGAAAGAGTTGCAAAGTTAGCTGGCGGAGTTGCAGTAATTAAAGTTGGAGCTGCAACAGAAGTGGAAATGAAGGAAAAAAAAGCTCGAGTTGAAGATGCTCTTCACGCTACTAGAGCAGCGGTTGAGGAAGGTATCGTTGCTGGTGGGGGAGTTGCCTTTATTAGGGCAAGAAATTCCGTTAAAACTAAAGGAGACAATGCTGATCAAGAAGCAGGGGTCCAAATTGTAATGAAAGCAATTGAGGAACCATTGAGACAAATTGTCTATAACAGCGGTGATGAGCCTAGCGTTGTTGTCAACAAAGTGATTGATTTGAGTGGTAATGATGGTTTCAACGCTGCTACTGGAGAATATGGTGATTTGGTCTCGATGGGGGTTGTTGACCCAACTAAAGTCACCAGAACTGCGATCCAAAACGCTGCGTCAATCGCTGGTTTAATGCTCACCACAGAAGCTATGGTCTCTGAACTTGTTGACGAAAAGGCAAGTAAA
>CENU01009045.1_pt1 | contig 56795 bp, 61 predicted proteins | sample 361331 | NCBI WGS metagenome assembly CENU01 (sample SAMEA2619766, study PRJEB7988) | marine metagenome | isolation source: saline water (ENVO:00002010), including | reverse complement strand
CCTCAACCTTGGCAAGGTTGCGCACTACCAACTGTGCTACACTCGCTGAGAATTAGAATTTTAACTTTTAAACTCCCTTCATTCAATTATACTTAACACTTGTTTTATGACCTTAAGATGAGAAGTGCAATATCTGTAACGTTAGTTTTCTTTGCATTCGTGAGTAACTTTTTATTAGGGTTTAATGAAGTAAAACCCTATAAAATTGCGTTCGGTTCATGCATTGAACAAAATTATCTTGTAAGAGCTTGGAAACCCATAAAAAATGAACAAATCGACGCATTTTTTTTCTTAGGAGATAATGTTTATGGCGATACACTCAATGGAAAATTAGACAAGATGGCAATTTCTTACACCACGCTTGAGAAAAATCTGCCAAATTGGCTATTTAATAAAGAAATTTTTGCTATCTGGGACGATCATGATTATGGGCTCAACGATGGAGGTGCAGATTATCCTTTAAAAGAAGATGCACAGGTACTTTTCAATGATTTTTGGAATATCCCTGCAAATGATTCCAGAAGAAAAAGATCTGGCATTTATTTTAAGGAAACCATAAAAAAAGCTGATAAGGAAATACTCCTTGTTGGTCTAGATACACGTTATTTTCGAAGCAATTTAATAAAAGGGGATAATGATGCTTACTTGCCCAACAATAATCCCAAAGCAACTATTTTAGGTACAGATCAATGGCAATGGTTAGAAAAAACATTAAAAGGCAACTATGACATGCTCATAATAGCAACATCTATTCAATTACTTGCTACACAACATCGTTTTGAGAAATGGTCAAATTTTCCACATGAACGACAAAGGCTTCTTAACTTACTGCATAATTTAGAATCTGAAGTTCTTGTAGTATCTGGTGATAGACACAGAGCCGGTATCTATCTAAAAGAAAATATTATAGAGCTCACCGCGTCATCTATGAACTTAAGTAAGTTTAAAGAGTATGAGACAGATCCTCTGCTATATGGTGAAACTTATCCTGAAAATAATTATGGTGTTGTAGAAATAGCCCCGAAGGAAATAATTATTTCAATTAAAAGTGAAACAGGGGCGGTACTTGAAAGTGTTAAAATCGATACCACTTAGGGTGTAATTAAATAAACAAACGTTATAATAGGCCAAAAATGAGTAAACCTTCTGAAGAACAAGTTCTTAAAGCTGTTAAAACCTTAATCGAATGGGCAGGTGATGACCCAACAAGAGAAGGCTTAGTTGAAACTCCACAGAGGGTCTTAAGAGCTTACAATGAGTTCTTTTCAGGATATGAGATGGATCCTGAAGATATCCTAGAAAAAACATTCGAAGAAGTCGAAGGATATGATGAAATGGTTATAGTTAAAGACATTCGTGTTGAATCCCATTGTGAACACCACATGGTGCCAATTATTGGTAAAGCGCATATTGGTTACATACCTGACAAAAGAGTTGTGGGTATTAGTAAATTAGCACGGCTCGTAGATGTTTATGCTAAGAGATTACAAACGCAAGAAACAATGACTGCTCAAATAGGACAAAGTATCGAAAAAGTTTTAAAACCAAGAGGAGTTGCTGTAGTTGTTGATGCCGCACATCAATGCATGACTACAAGAGGTGTGCACAAAATGAATTCATCTACAGTCACAAGCTGTATGAAAGGTATATTTAGAGACAAAGAAACAACTAGATCTGAATTTTTAAATCTAGTTGCCCTAAAAAAATAAAAATTGTCCAAACTTGAAGTAGTATTAGCATCTTCATCGAAAATTAGAAGAGCAATAGCAAGCAATTATTCTGGTGTTAAGTGTACTTTTTGCAGTCCTAATGTAGATGAGCAGAGACTTAAAAAAAATTATCTTGGTTCGTTTGAAGACTTACCGCAGTATCTTGCGAAACAAAAAGCCTTAAGCATAATTAAAAAATTCCCATCAAATTACATTCTCGGGTGTGATCAAATATGCCTAATTAATAATAAAATTTTAGAAAAACCTCTTACCAAAAGTAAAGCTGAGGAAAATTTAAAACTATTGGCAGGAAAAACACATCAGCTTATTGGTGGTTACCATGTCCACAAAGATGAAAATGTAATCCTATCTTTAAAGACAATCACCAATATGAAAATGAAAAAACTGACAAATACTGAGATTAAAAACTATATTGAACTTGACGACCCATTAGAATCATGTGGATCATATAAATTTGAATCAAACGGATATACTCTTTTTGATACTGTAGATGGAAGTGTTGAGACTATTAATGGTTTGCCATTTGAGAAGGTTCTGCTAAAACTTTATGAAAAAATATCAAACAACTAAAACATTTGGGCATGATAAGGGTTATTCTTGTGCTTTTAGACAATGGAATGCTAAAACAAACTGTAAATACCTCCATGGCTATAGTTTAGGTTTTAAAATCACCTTAGAAGCAATAAATTTAGATGACAACAATTGGGTCTATGATTTTGGAGGCTTTGGCTTTTTAAAAAAATGGCTAACAAAGAATTTTGATCACAAATTGTTAATTGATGAAAACGATCCAGATTTAGAATTTCTACGAACACTTGATGAAAAAGATTTAGCTCAAGTGAATATTATTCCTAAAGTAAGTTGCGAATATTTTGCTGAAATGACATTTGGATTTATTAAACAACATCTTTCCAATCAACATGAAATTAAAGTAGTATCAGTGGAAGTTTCAGAACATAATGCAAACACAGCAGCTTACTTTGAATAATGTTTAGTATTTTCAACACATTAACATCCAAAAAAGCAGAGTTTATCCCAATCGATAAAGAAGATGTACGCATATACTTTTGTGGTCCAACTGTATATAACGAGCTACATATAGGAAACTATAGAGCTGCGTTAGTAGCAGATCTACTTTCAAAGACATTAAAAGGAATTTACCCCAAGGTAACTTTTGTTTCGAATATAACTGATATAGACGATAAAATCATAAAAGAAGCGTCTAAACAGTCGTGTTCAATAAACGAATTAACACAAAAATATTACAAAAAATTTATGAATGACGCGGATATATTAGGCATTTCAAAGCCAGATTTACAACCATTTGCAACAGATTACGTCGATGAGATGATTGACTATATCCAGACTTTATTAAAAAATAAAAGCGCCTACGAAATTAGTGGAAATGTTCTATTTGAAGTAAACAAGTTTACTAACTATGGCTGTCTTTCAGGTAGATGTATAGAAGAACAAGATTCAGGTGCACGTGTAAAAATAGAAGATTACAAAAAAAATCCAAACGACTTTACATTATGGAAACCCTCAAATGCAAACGAGCCTGGTTGGGAATCACCTTGGGGATATGGTAGGCCTGGATGGCATCTTGAATGTTCAGTTATGTCAGAGTCAGTATTAGGTGTGCCTTTTGATATTCATGGTGGTGGAAATGACTTAAAATTTCCACATCATGATAATGAAATTGCACAGACTTGTGGTTTCCATAACAATTCAGATCCCACATGTTTTGCTAAATATTGGGTTCATAATGGCTTTTTAAATCTAGCTGATGAAAAGATGTCAAAATCCTTAGGAAATGTCGTCTATATAGACGATTTACTAAAAGAGTTTAAAGGGAACGAAATCAGATTAGCCCTACTAAGCACACATTACAGACAACCAATTCCATGGTCTCTTAATTTATTGAAACAAGCTGCATCAGTAGCAAGAAAAATATCAAGATTCACTTCATCGTATACTACAAAGAGTAAGTTCTTTCTTGGTTCAAATATTGGTAAAGCAATTCTCGATGATTTAAATACACCAAAAGCAATGGCAATCATGCAATCACTTATCACAAATCCAAAAAAATTTGATGTTGATCAAGAAATTAGTACATTTAGATATATTTTTGAGGGTTCTAAACAAGATTTATCACTTTCGAAAGAAGATCAGGATAAAATAAATCAACTTATAAAATTACGGCTAGAAGCAAGAGAGAATGGTGATTATCAAGCTGCAGATAAAATTAGAGATGAATTAAATAAAATGAATGTTTCAATTAAAGATAAAAATGGAAAAACAGAATGGGAAATATTGTAGTTAAATTACCTGATAATACTGAAAAACAGTTACCTCCAGATTCAACTGGCTTGGATTTAGCTAAAAGCATTGGTAGTGGATTAGCTAAAGCAGCTATAGCGTACACGTCAGATGGCATACAAAAAGACTTACTAGATCCACTTGATAACAACTCTGTAGTTTCCTTAATTACAATCAATAGCAATGAGGGTATTGAAATAATGAGACATACTTTAACTGCTCAAGTTCTTGCACTAGCTGTAAAAAACTTATATCCAGACTCTAAGCTTGCCATCGGACCAACAATTGATAACGGCTTTTATTATGATTTCTCTTTTAAAGACACATTTTCTGTTGAAGATTTAGATAAGGTTGAAAAAGAAATGCGTAATATCATTCAATCACGATCCGTAATTACTAAATTATTATTCTCTAAAAAAGATGCAATTAACTTATTTAATGAAATAGATGAACCCTTTAAGGCTGAAATCATTGAAAGCTCTGATCAAGAGGATAATTTTCAAATATACAAGCAAGAAGAAACTGGTTTTATAGATTTATGCAAAGGCCCACATCTACCTTCCCTAAAAATGATTGGTGAATTTAAATTAACTCATGTATCGGGAGCATATTGGAAAGGAGATGCATCACAACCAATGCTCACCAGAATCTATGGTACCGCTTGGAATACAAAAAAAGAACTTGATAAATACCTTCAACAGCTTAAAGAAGCAGAAGTAAGAGATCATAGAAAACTTGGTAAAGAAATGAACTTATTCCATTTTCAAGATGAAGCACCTGGAATGGTTTTCTGGCATCCAGCAGGATGGACAATCTACAATGAATTACAAAACTACATGCGAAAAATGCAAACAAATAGTGGATATGAAGAAATAAGAACACCGGAAGTATTGGATAGAAAATTATGGGAAAAATCTGGTCATTGGGATAAATATAGAGAAAATATGTATATTACAGAAATAGACGAAAAACACGCTAATGAGAAAAGAGTGAATGCTCTTAAACCAATGAATTGCCCTTGCCATGTACAAGTCTATAACTATGGCCTTAAGTCTTATAAAGATCTCCCAGTAAGATTTACTGAGTTTGGTTCACTACATAGGTATGAACCATCAGGTACAATGCACGGTTTAATGCGAGTTAGGAGCTTTACCCAAGATGATGGACATATATTTTGTACTGAAGATCAAATTGAAAGTGAAACCAAAAATTTTATCCAACTATTATCAAAAGTTTATGAAGATTTAGGTTTTACAGATTTTGTAATCAAATTATCAACCCGCCCTGATAAACGAATGGGTTCAAATGAAATATGGGATAAATCTGAAAAAGCATTGCAAGATGCAATTGAAAAATTAGATTTAGAATATCAGATTGATGAAGGTGGTGGAGCGTTCTACGGACCAAAATTAGATTTTGTATTAACTGATGCCATTGGAAGAGACTGGCAATGTGGGACACTTCAAGCGGACTTTAATTTACCAGGCAGATTTAATTCAACTTATGTAAATGAAAACGGGGATAAATCTGTGCCAGTATTGCTTCATAGAGCTGTTTTAGGATCCTTTGAAAGATTCATAGGAATAATGCTTGAAAACTATGGTGGTAATTTACCCTTTTGGCTTGCACCCACACAAGTGGTTATTACAACAATTACTGATGCTGCAAACGAATATGCGGTTACATTATTTAATTTGCTTAAGTCAAATAATATACGAGTTAAACTAGATAATAGAAATGAACAAATTAGTTATAAAATTCGAGAACATAGTTTACTCAAAGTACCACATATCTTGATAGTAGGAACTAATGAGGTTGAAGAAAATAAAGTATCAATCAGATCTTTTGGTTCAGAAAAAACGATATCAATGAGTGTAGAGGAGTTCCTTGCTGATTGTGTATCAAAACATAAAAATCCGTCATGAGGATCCTAAATATACTAGCTATTGTATTAATTATTCCGATTAAATTATATCAAGTACTTATCTCTCCCTTATTAGGTTCAAGTTGCCGCTACAGCCCAACCTGCTCACAATATTCAATAGAAGCAATAAAAAAACATGGGCCTTTTAAAGGCTCATGGCTCGCAATTACGAGGATTTCCGGCTGCCACCCTTGGGGAGGGTCTGGACACGATCCCGTTCCCTAAAGATTGAATTCAATTGGATTATTTGACCGACCTGTTATTTCACCGTCTTGCATAATTTTTTTGCCACCAATAATTGTCATAATTGGGTAACCTACAACTTTCATTCCATCGTAAGGTGTCCAACCAGATTTTGATGCTTGTTCAGAATTAGTAATTATATGTTCTACTTTTGGATCAACGACAGTAAAGTCTGCGTTAAAGCCCTTTTTTATAAAACATTTGTTCTTAATTCTATGGATTCTGGATGGCCCATAAGCCATTAATTCAACCAATCTTTCATATGACAACCTTCTTTCATGGACATGATTTAACATAATTGGAATTAAGGTTTGAACCCCAGGAGTGCCCCCAGGGGTTTCTGGATAAGTAGCATTTTTTTCTTCAATTGTATGTGGGGCGTGATCTGATGCAACAATGTCAATTATCCCTTCATTTAGTGCTTTCCATAATGCATCTTGATGGCGTTTGTCTCTTATGGGTGGGTTTTGCTGTGCAAGAGTTCCTAATCTTTCGTAACATTCAGGTGCTGATAGTGTAAGGTGTTTGTCTAAGGCTTCGACGCTAGCAACATGTTTATTATTTTTTAAAAATTCAAGCTCCTCTGCTGTCGTTATGTGAAGAATATGCACATTTCTTTGGTACTTGTCTGCAATTCTTACCATACGCTTAGTTGCATTGAGACAACTTTCAATGCTTCTCCAGACTGGATGCATAGATACGTCGTTACTATCTTGTAATAATTTTACTTTGTTTTCATTCATCATTGCTTCATCCTCAGCATGAACTGCTATGATTCTTTTTCCATTTGCAACTATGGCATCTATTTCTTCATCAGTTGCAGAAAGCAGATTACCTGTACTTGAGCCCATAAAGACCTTTATGCCACAAATACCATCAAGGTTTTCCCACTCTGAAAGCATTTTGGAATTTTCAAATGTACCACCAAAATAAAAGGCAAAGTCTACATAAGAAGTTTCTACAGCTTTGTTGATCTTAAATTTAACAGCCTCAGGTGTTGTCGTTAATGGATTGGTGTTTGGCATTTCGAAAATACCTGTAACTCCACCTAAGGCAGCTGATTTTGTTCCAGTTTCAAGTGTTTCTTTATGTTCGCCACCGGGCTCTCTAAAATGACACTGTGTATCAATCAATCCTGGGAAAATAAACAAATTTTGGCAATCAATAACTTCATTACCATCAACAAAACTACCAATGCCTAAAATTTTTCCATCAGCTATACCCAGATTAACTTTAGACCTTCCTTCTGGTAAAAAAACAGTCCCATTCTTAAGAACTAAATCGTACATATAATTATTATAAAGCTTTATTATTTCTTTTATTTTTAAAAAATTGTTGAATTAAGTTTCTGGATTCATTTTCATATACATGTGAAATAACTTCAGGTTTCCAAATATTCGAATTACTATAAACTTTTACACTATTGAAAATACCACCTCCCTTTTGATCTTCACACCCAAAATACACCTTTGTAATATTTACTTTAGATATAGCATAAGCACACATTGGACAAGGTTCTATTGTGACGTATATATCTAGTCCATTTAATCGATCTTGTTTAAGTTTTTTTGTTGCTTTCCTGATGGCATGCATCTCTGCATGGCCAAGAGGATCGTCTGTATTTTTTGCTTCAGAAATAATTTTTTTTGCTTGAGGATCAAAAATAACAGCAGCAATGGGGACTTTATTTTCATCAAGATTATCTTGAGATAATTCAAGTACCCTTTTCATAATTCCTTGTGATGCTTTGTTAAGCATCAACTAGAAAAGGATTTGTCTTTCTTTCTAATCCAACTGACGTAGCAGGACCATGGCCCGAATAAATACAATAATCATCATTGCAAGAAAGAACTTTATATTTAATTGATTCTATAAGTTGCTTATGGTCTCCTCTTGGAAAATCAGTTCTTCCAATAGAGCCCTTAAAAATTACATCTCCAGCAATTATAATTTTAGACTTATGACTTACAAGAATGATGTGGCCAGGCGTATGCCCTGGGCAGTGATAGACCTCCAATACATCATTACCTAATTGAATAAGATCGCCCTCCTCTAGCCATCGTTTTGGCTCAAAGCATTTGCTTTGAATTCCAAATATTTGACCTTGGGTTTCCAACGAATCTAATAAAAATTTATCATCTTTATGGGGGCCAATAATCTCAAGATTCATAAGATTAGATAGTTTCAATGCAGCACCTGCATGGTCAATGTGCCCATGAGTTAAAACAATTGAAATAGGTTTTAGATCATATTTTTCTATTGAAGCGATTATTTTTTCTACTTCATCGCCTGGATCAATAAAAATGCATTGATTTGTTTTTTCACAAAATACTACTGGGGCATTTTGTTGAAAGGGTGAAATTGGAGTCTCTAATACTTTCATTAAGATCGAAAAATTATCCTTTCGTCATCAAACATTATGTACGTGATATACACAGCTATAAGGCAATAAATTACTGTTGATAAGAATGAAGTGCCAAATAAAAGCCAATTAACATTTCCTGCAATTAAGGCATTGGTGTGAAGTGCAAGATTAAAACAAGGAATTAAAGATCCTATAAAGTCGAGTTCCATTCCTGGATTAATTAATGGCACGTATACAGGAACGATGAAAATTAGCAAGACATTACCTAAAAGCAATCCTGCTTCTTTTGTTGATTTTGAATAAATTGATATAGCCAGCATAAAGGCACCCATGAGAATGCTTAACGGAATCGCTAATAGAAAAATTCCTAAAATTGCCAATGGATTAATAATAGATGAAACCACTGTAAAAGCTCCATCCGGTATACTATTTTGAAAAAATAGAAAAATTACAATCAAAGGCAAAACGAAACCTAGCAAAGAAAAGGTTGCTGTTATTACAGCTGACGATGTTATTGCTAACATCTTTCCAACTATAATATCAATTGATGAAATGTTTGTAGATGCCAGCGTCTCCATTGTGCCTCGTTCCTTTTCACCAGCGCCCAAATCTAAAGCTGGAGTAGATGTGCCTTGCATTAAATAAGCTACAAAGATTAAAGCTACAAATGCACCAATTATGCTGCCTGCAAATTCCCTCTCTGTAGTAAGATCCTCTTCAATTAAATTGATTGGCTCTAATTCTTCAGGGTTAATTCCAAAGTTTACCAGCCTCTCATCTCTTTTTAGATCATTGAAGTCGTTAATTTTTCTCACTATAAGGCTTTTAGCCTGTGAGAACGTATCAATATCTTTAAAAAAGATTAAAATATCAGCAGTTTTGTTGTTCGATATCTCTGAAGTAAGCTCCATGTTTAAGTCGACACCAATGTCAACCGAGTCTTCGGATACTGCGTTCATCAACTCATCAACAGATTCATAGCCAATTAAATTGAATCTTTCAGATTCTTCCATGCTCGTGAAAAGAGCATTATTTGTTTCTCCAATAAACCCAAGATCATAAGTTTTTTTTCCCTCCTCAACTGCAAGAGAGCCAATGTAATAAAAAATACCGCCAATGAGTAATGGAGTTATAAAGGTTGGCACCACAACAGTTTGTATTATTGTTTTCGTATCACGAAATAGATGTCTCAATTCCTTGATTAGAAGTATCTGCCATTTACTCATTTACTAGCTCCGTAAAAATTTCATTGTAATTTTGGTCATCATTGATTGCTTGAAATTCGTGTTTTTTTCCATTAAAAATTGTTGAACCTTTTTTCATTACAATAATTTCATCAGCAATATCTTTTACTTCACCAAGTTGGTGGGTAGAAAAAATAATTGTTTTGCCTGAGTTTTTAATATCTTTTATAAGATCCATGATGATTGATTGTCCATCAACATCAACACCAGTTGTTGGCTCATCGAGTATTAGTATCTTTGGATCATGAATTAAGGTTCTTACAATGGAAGTTTTCTGTTTCATGCCCGTGCTTAAATCTGCAATTCTCTTATTTAAATATTTTTCCATATCTAGTTTTTTAAAAAGTTGGTTTGCACGAAGCTTATATATATCTGTAGGAATTTGATTTAATTGAGCAAAAAATTCAACAGTTTCAAGGACTGTTAATCGATCATACAACGAAGTATTGTTTGTCATAAAACCTATGCGAGACTTTACCTTGTGTTTATCTCTGCGAACATCAATACCATCAACAATAACTGTACCTTTTGATGGTTCTAGCATTCCAGCAATCATTCTTAAAGTTGTAGTTTTTCCACAGCCATTCGGTCCCAAAATACTCAGGACTTTACCCTGTGATAAAGAAAAAGTTAAATCATTCACAGCAAAAAAAGAGATTTTTTTAGGGCCAAATAAGCCTTTTTTTTCTGAATTCATTTTAAATTCTTTAAAAAGTGTTTTTGTTTGAATGATGCTCATCATTATATTGTAGGGTATAAATAGTATGACCTTTTATCGTCTGTTGAATTTATAATCTTCAAGACGCCTTTTTTGCAAAGTTTTTTTATCGTAGTGTAAACCATTGATCTTGATCTTTGTGAAATTGAAACAGCTGTTAAAATTGAACAATGTGTGTGTTCATTGCAATGAGCAATGATTGATCTAAAGATATGCCTCTCATTAGAGTTAAGTTGATTTAAACCTAAGGATAATTCCATTGAATCCAATTTATTTTTTGCATTTGAAATATCTTTAACCAGACTAGACATGTCTTAATTTTAATCATAATTCAGGAGATATTGAAATTTCATGTAAATCTGAGAACCTTCAGTTTCCCATGTGCCATCTATATCATCTCTATTTATGGTACCGCCCAAATAGAATATTGTTGCTGAATTTGGTTGCCACTGAAATAGAACTTGAGTGAAGGCATTGTCATTAAAATCATTGTATTCGTGTCGTACCCTCAAAAATGAGTCTCTATTAAACTGATATGTGCCTCGCAATGAAGAAATATATCCTGAAAAATAATCTTCAGAAGTCAGTTTGTTTTTGAGTTCATTGTATCGATAATTAAAATTAATTCTGAAATTATCGGTAAATTGATAATATCCTCTAAAAGAATAATTAACTCTATTTCCTAATTCTGGCACTGACACGTTTCTTGCAATACCATCGCCTGTGTCGTAAGAAAATCTCAGAAAAAATGTTTGAGACGGATTGTATCTGATTCCATATCTTTGTGTTTGTATATCTGTAAATGAATAACCCTCAAATCTTGCCTTAGTTGTAGTCTCTGCATTTATGTCGACAGAAATTTGATTTGAAAAATCTGCATTGAATTTAATCTCGAATTCTTGATCTAAAATATTTCCATCAAAATTAGTAAGGATGCCTGTCGAAACTGATGCAGAACCAGATCTCAAAAATCCTTTCGATCTATATCTATATGTATGTGATAAATTATTTCTTTTCCAATTATTTTCAGTAGTAAAACCTAAATCACTTCTATAGCCAGGGGACTTATTTTTATGAGAAAACGTTGTGAACCAATTTTCTGTACTTCTATATAGAGCGAAATGTGCAGCACTTCCAGCAAAAGTCTCTCCATCAAGATTATAAGTATAATTTTTAGCTTGATTATTTGTTGATATCAAATCACTTATTGGTTCCTCAGTATCACTATGAACTACTTCAAAAGAAGTACCATATTTGTCATCAATGATAAAACCACCAGAAGCTGAGTAAAGCCGTCCATAGCCACCTTCATCATAAGTTCTATTAGTAGCTTGAAATGATAAGCCTTGACCTCTATCGAGATTATATTTATAGCTAAATATATTTGCATGACTTTTGCCCAACATAGCTGAGTATGATCGTTGATTTCCAGGCACTATTAAAACTGTTTGATCATCTTCAGCATCGAGAAAATAGTAACTATGTTTTTCTCCTCTATTGAAAAATTTCAGTGCATAAGTCGGATCATTTATAGCTCTTGTGTATATAGTTGATAAATCAGAACCAAGAAAATCTCTTCCTTCGTTAAAGAATATTCGTCTTTCTTGAAATCGTAGAGCAGTGGTTGAATTTACATCAACTTGGCTTTCATCTGCTTCTACCTGCGAAAAATCCGGATTTAAAGTGAATTCAAGGTTGTTATTTCCAATTTCATAGTAACCACCCAGTGAAAGTTCTGCTGATGGGCTATCTGTAATCATTTCACCAGCTGCATTTCTTTGGGAAAATGAATTCGCTGTAATAGTTGGTATCAAACGTTTCTTTTGCTTTTTGACAATATTATTAAGACTATAAAATATTTCTGATTGGCAGATTCTGCAACCTGCACCTTCAATATCTTTGTTGCTTAAATATTTTGTCTCAATGCCCTTGTTGTAAAGCTTACGATAAAACATCAATTTCCATTTTTGCGGATTTGTCTCAGGAAATATCAGTGATGTATATGGTACTTTCAACTCAACTGAGTAACCATAATCTGTAAGTTGGCCATAACCTTCAAATTCTACGTTATATGAACTATCTGGCTCTCCATAAGCCTCTCTTTTAAAGTCCCAAATACTTCCAAGTGGATTTGATGAAAAACCAATAAAATATCTTCCATCGCCATATGTATCTATAGCCACAACAACATTATCATTAGACCAAGCAATACCATCTCTAGATCTTATGGATGCACGAATATATTCTTTATTACCAAAGGCTTTAAACGCAAAATAAATATATTCTGAGTCGTGCTTCACTAACGCTATAGTTTTATGTTCAGCTGGACCGTTGTAGCTTGGCTCAATCTCATATAACAGTTCGTACTCAATAGCACCCTTCCATTCATCTTCAGCAACATCACCATCAATAGCAATTGAGGCCATTAGTGTTGTGCTTAGTAAATATACAAAGAAAAATCTAATCAAGGTTACCTTTTGTTTGCACAATTATAATGGAAAAATTTATTTACGATAGATTTGATTCAATGGAATTGATAACAGTTCCAATCAGTTTCCGCTCATTTGAATCAGTTGCAGACTCTAGGAGTTTTTTTGACTCAGCTAAATATGTTTTTGCTTTTGGCCAAGGCCCCTCTTCGTTAAATCTTTGTGATATTAAATTTTTACAATTTCTTAAAACAACTTCTGGAACATCATTAGGATAGCGTTGCGCACATATTCTTAAGGCAAACTCACGGTAGACTTTATTGTCAATTCTATTAATTAGTTCCATACAGTCCTTTGCATTCTCACATTCATGAAACTTGGTAAAAATATCTTTAGTGTATTGATCTGGAAAGCCCATAGAGTAAATCATTTGCTCTGGATAATCGTGATCATAGCTTTTCTCTGCATCACTAGATGTGATTGCAAGAATTCTTTCCATTAATTCTGGATTTTGTTCAATAAAATTTTTCCTTTCCTCAAGTTCTAATCTGTCAATTTCAAGATCTATGTTATCTGCCTCCAATGTAGATAGCTTTATAACCGGTTGAGTATGAGAGATATTAATTTTTTTTAATGGATTTGTATCTTTGTCAAGTAAACACTGTCTAAGTTCGTTTAAAGAACGATTTAGAAGAACTATAGGATCAAAATTTAAATTATAGATATATCGATTATTGGAATTAAGATTTTCATGATTTAACAATAAAAATGGAAAATATTTTCCTGTACGAGTGGTAAAAATATTAATTTCAGTGGAGAGACGTTCTGCCTGTTGGTTTTTTTGAAGTTGCTCCATCATATCAATGAAGTAGTTTGGGAGCTTATCTTTAATTGATTTAAGAAGTTCTTTTAAAAAAATGCAATCTGTTAAAGCATCATGAGCATTAGCTGTCTCAATATTCAATGCTTTAGCAAAAGCTTCTAATTTGAATGAAACCTTGCCATTTACCGTTGGAAAAAAAAATTGGTCTCTGTAGAAAGTATAAATGGGTGCAAGCTTCGGCAAAAGATCTAATCTTGTATTTCCATCTGTATTTGTCATATATGGATCCATAAGATTCCAAAAAAATTGCCTTCTTATTAATTCCTCATCAAAAAACATACCGTTATACGTTACAAATACAGCTGGTTTTTGAGTCCATTTCATCCAAGTATCTCTTATCTTTTTCATAAAGACATAGTGTGTAAGCTCAGTATCAAAGATTTCTATCTTTTTATTTACAAGTAGTGCTTTAGGTGTAACCAAAGTCCAGGGCAATGGTCTGCATAAAAGATCTATCTCATCAATTGTCTCTAAGTCTGAATTTGTATAAATGGAGCCAAGCTGAATGATTTGAATAAAATCACGCTCTTCTAAACCAGTGGTCTCAGTATCATAAAAGATGAAATTATTCATTTAAGTGTGCAATAAGCTCCTTATAGCCACCAATAAGCATGTCATCTTTAATGATAACTGGCATAGTGAGCATATTTGGAGCCTTTTGCTTCATTTCATGAAAATAGTTTGGTTCTTCATCTATTTTTTTGACGACATAAACTAGGTTTTCACGTTCAAGCAATGCCACAGCGCGATCACAAAATGAGCAATTTTTTTTTGAATAAACTGTAAAATTAGCCATCAGCTGGAGCTTCGATATTTTCTTTTTCATTCACTTCTTCAGAGTCTCCTTCTATCACAAGCTGTTGTTCTGATGATTTGTTTGATCTAACCCTTGAACCGTTTTTATGGCAGTAATAAACTTCCTGGCCCTGAACGTAATCAATCGTGACAAAGTCACAGATTTCATTAAGTTCTGCAATTTTTTGTTTACGCTTGCTTGAAAAATCATTCTCGTCACTTTCCTGCATTGATACACAGGAAGATAAGAAAATTGCTGAAATAATTACAAGCAAAATGTTAGTCTTACAATTCATGACATCTAAAATTTTAACAATTGACCAAGGTACTACAAGTTCAAGATCAATAATATTTGACTTAAAAGGTAAAATTCAACAAGTTGCGCAAAAAGAATACCCTCTGATTTATCCTAAAAGTGGATGGGTTGAAATAAATCCAGATGAAATTATCAACAGCGTCGTGCATACATTGTCAAAAATTGATTTAACTGGTGTAGAAACTTGTGGTATCACCAACCAACGGGAAACAACCCTTATTTGGGACAAGGAAACTGGTAAGCCAATCTATAATGCAATTGTGTGGCAGGATCGTAGAACTACTGACATCTGCTCGAATTATAAAGATCGTGAATCAATGATCCAATCAAAAACAGGATTAGTGCTTGATCCATATTTTTCTGCCACAAAAATAAGATGGATTCTTGATAATGTGAAAGATGCGCAGTTACGTGCAGAGGCTGGTCAACTTTGTTTTGGAACAGTTGATAGTTTTCTGATGTTTCATTTGTCAAAAGGAATGATTCACAAAACTGACTTTACAAATGCCTCTAGAACTATGTTGTTTAATATCAATAATCTTGATTGGGATGAGGACCTTTTAAAATTATTTAATATACCTCGTAAACTTTTGCCCAGTGTTCATAAATGCGATCATGAATTTGGAACAGCACCGTTACTAAATAACATCACAATTAATGGGGTACTTGGTGATCAACAATCAGCTATGTTTGGTCAGGGTTGTTTATCCGTTGGATCATCAAAAAGTACCTATGGAACTGGTTGTTTTTTAATGTGCAATATTGGTGAAACTGTAAAGATATCGCAAGATGGCTTGCTTACTACTGTTGCATTCAATCTTAGTGACAAGATATATTATGCATTAGAAGGAAGCATCTATTCAGCTGGCACCATTGTGCAATGGCTTCGAGATAATTTACAGTTTTTTTCGAAAAGCAGTGATTCAGAGATACATCTCAAAGATACTGGTGATTCAAATGAGGTATTATTCATTCCAGCATTCAATGGTCTAGGTGCGCCATATTGGAATTCAAAAATTCGAGCAAGCTTTCATAATATTAAGAGAGATACCACCAAAGAAGATTTAATAACAGCTGCGTTTAATTCAATCATTTATCAAACTAAAGATATTCTAAGTGCTTTTGAAAATGTTAATTTAAAAATAAATGAACTTAAAGTTGATGGAGGTATGGTTGAAAATAAGACGTTTGTCACGAACTTAACTAATCTCTTAAATATTGTTGTTAAAGTTCCTGTAAATAAAGAGTGCACAGCCTTGGGAGCAGCATTAATGGCTGCAATTGGGAAAAAACTCATTGGACTGAGCGATTTGAAAGAACAAACATTTGAAGAGATTAATCCACATAATTCTAAAATAAATGAAAATCTTTACAAAAATTGGTCCGAAGTCGTAAGCAGACTAATTAAAGAATAGCCAACGTTTTGTTTTATCTGAATATGATTTCCAGTCTTTCCCAAAAGTTTCTTCAAGTTTTAATTCTTCATGAGGAATCCATGTATTGTTAATCAAAAGGATAAATAAAAAGGGTACTAAGATTGCAGAAAGTGACTGCATAAGCAATGCTACAGCAAATAAGATACCTGCCATACCCCCATAAATTGGATGTCTAGAATATTTAAATGGACCTGAAGTAACAAGTTTTACAGGCTCACCATCAGGTATATAGGTAGTTTCAAATTTATTTAATTCTTTAAAAGAATAAGCAATGATTGAAACTGATGCCAATAAAAGAACTAAACCTATTAATAGCGTAAAGTTCATATACAGTGGTATTAGGTAAAGAAGCAAAAGCTGTAACAGTATTAAACCTAAGACTATAAACGGAGGATATGTCGGCTTCATAGCGACATTATATAAAAAAAACACCCCCCTAAGGGGGTGGTGAAGTGAATTTATTTAAGAAAAAGACAAGATAAACTTAATGTTCACACCATAGGGCTAGATATATGGTTTAGGCAAGCCATGATTTTTAATTTAATTATAATTTTGCAAGGGTGGAGATGATAATAACTGAAAATCTGACCTGCCGTATCTCATATTTTATTAAAATCTCCTTGTAATGGAGACCCTAGCATTAAATGGCTCACCTACCGAAGCCTGGTGAGAGCTATGAGAATGTGGAAAATAAACTTCATCTCCTAAATTCTCAATGTTTAATCTAATATTAAGATCATCAGAGAAGTTATAGTATGCTGATGCGTCAATCTTTGTGTACTCAGGGAGAACACGATCAGGATTGTTGTTACCAATATTTGATTCACCCTGTTGGGTAAACCCAAAACCAACACCAAATTTTTCATTCACTTCATATAAAGCAAACAATGACAGCATATGTTCTGGAACCTCTCTTGGTTCCCCGCCAGAGCTTGTTTCACCATCAAGACTTGTGAAACCAGCAATAAGACTCAAGTTATCAGATAACTGACCTTTCAGTTCAATTTCAGTACCATCTACTTGTAGACCAACAATTTCTAATGTTTCACCAGTATCACTGTCCCTTACAGCCTGAACTTGTTCACTACTGAACATACTTGCAGTTAAGTTTAAGTTAGGTGAAAGGCTCCACTTTAGTCCAAATTCATTGTTTTCAAAAACATCTGGATCTAGTCTTGAATTACTTTCAGATAACTTTTTAAATTGTTCGCCAGATCTTGGGAGGAAACTTTCACTATAACTATAATAAAGGGAAATGTTTTCCTGTGGTTTAAAAATTAAACCAGCTCTTGGCGATAATTCATCGTCAAGTCTTGAAGTAGATACGTCATCAATGTCATACACAGTAATATTAAAACTATCAGCTCGAACACCAAGCATAAGTTTAAGGTTATCTGTGAGAGATATTTGATCTTGAATGAAGAAAGAACTTACCGTAATTGCTGACTCAGTCATGTTGCTTAAGTCTGCAGTAAAATCATTTGAAGTTGCAACACCATCTGCATTTACAGAAAAGTCCATAGGCCTTGATACAAGAAAACCTTCCTGATCATCTGCAGAGGAGGACCAGAAAGTATTGTACCTAAAGTTTTCATTATCTGTTTCAATAAATTCAGCACCTAACAATAATGTATGCTTTGCCATACCGCCAAGAAATTCAGTTTCAAATTCATTCACCAAGATTCCAGAAACCATAAAATTTTCTCGCTCTGTTGGATCACTGTAACCGTCAATTGTGACGACTGTTCCGTCATAACCAGCTGCATAATAATTTTGGTAAAACTTTTCAAAAGAACTTGATTGTACTGACAATATGCCTTTAGAGTTTTCAGAAAACACTCTTTCTAAATTACCCCTGATTACGCTAGCTTCAAGAGTGGTTGTATTTACATCTTCAGTTCCAAAAACTACATCAACTAATGATTCATCAGGTACTCCATTAAGCGTTGGTATACCTCTATCAATGAATCTTTCATGATCCATGTACTCATATGAAAGATCTAAAGTTGTAACGTCATCAAGTTTTACTCTTAATGTAGGATTAACGCCAAAACTCTCGCCATCATAGAAATCTCTGTGGTTTGCAAGTGAATCAGAATGTAAATTAATTCTAATTGCAGAATTGCCACTAGTTTGAATGTTCAAATCCACAGTCAGATCGAATGCACCAAATGTGTCAGTTCCAAAGTCAACTGAACGAAAATCATTACCAATCTCAGGCTTTTTAGTGACTCTATTGATTATTCCACCTGTACCACCACGCCCAAAAAGTAATGCATTTGGGCCCTTAAGGACTTCAACTTGTTCTACATTATAAAGAGATCTGTAGTATTGAACGTCATCCCTTAAACCATCCAAAAAGAAATCAGCTGTCGATCGCACACCCCTGAAGACTACTGCGTCTCTATGACCTTCGCCCTGTGAAGTATTTACTCCAGGTGTATAGCGAACAATATCACCTATTTGTCTAAAGCCCTGTCTTTTTATATCTTCATCGGTAAATATACTTACTGTTTGCGGTACATCAATTACTGGTACAGGTGTTTTAAGAGCAGTAACTTGGTCAGATTGAAGCACATTACCTTTAATAACAAGTTCTTCAACATCTTCGTCTTCTTGACTATATAAATTTGCTGACAATACAATTAGAAAACCGAAAACAATAAGATTTTTTAATTTCAATAAATTAGACATTGCTATCCTCCATAGAAATTTGTGTAGAGATGGCAATCAATATGGCATAAAACTTTAAATGTCGATGTTGTTGCTAAATAGTCCATATTGATTCTATGTTTATGTAAAATGATTCTTATTCTTGTTATGAGAATGATTCTCATTTGCAATTATAAGTTGGGTTTACAGAAAAACAAGTGCATTAAGAGCATATTAATGTAGTAAAATTTACCTATGTCTAGAGAACCCTTAATTAATGGCTTTCTCCCAAATGAGACGCCCTTAAAATTATTGAATACTAATGATAAATCTTTAAATTACCTGCATGAAATCTCGAGTGCTTTACCTAAATTGCTTCTAACAAATCAAATTCGTTTAAAAGTAAAAAATCTAAACTTTGATTCTCTTGATATAGGAGAACTCTCGCAACGAGAATTAAAGTGCCTAAATGTTCAATTATCTTTTTTAGCGCATGCATACATTTGGGGAGATAAAACTCCAAGTACAAAACTTCCCTCTCCTCTTTCAGAATTGTGGGTTAAAGTCTCAAAGAATCTTGGGAGACCACCAGTACTTAGTTATGCGAGTTATTGTTTGGATAACTGGCATAAGATTGATCCCAATAAGGCTATTTCTTTAGATAATGTAGCACTTAACTATAATTTCTTAGGAGGCATTGATGAAGACTGGTTTGTAACAATACATATTTGTATTGAATATGCTGCAAGGGGGGCTATCAGCTCGACCCACAGAATAGTGCACTTACTTTTGGATGATTCTCAATCGGAAAATATCGGAAAAGAACTTGTTAAAATACTTGAGTCATTGCAAGAGGTTAATTTTATTTTCAGAAAAATGCCGGATAAGTGTGATCCTTATATTTATTATCATCGTGTTAGACCATACATTTTTGGCTGGAAAAATAATCCAGCTCTTCCTAATGGCCTAATTTATGAAAACTGTTTTGATGATATACCACAATTATTCAGAGGGGAAACTGGTGCACAGAGTTCAATAATACCAACCCTTGACGCACTTTTTAATGTAAACCATGAAAGAGATGAGCTTCGAGATTATCTTGATGAAATGAAAAATTATATGCCCCCTGAACATCGTAAATTTATTGACTATGTTGAATCCAACAGCAAATTGTCAGAATTTATTGAAAAGAATCAAGATTTACAGGAAGTCTTTGATTTATGTATTTCAGAAATATCTGCTTTTAGATCTCAACATTTGCAATATGCCTCAGATTATATTCATAAACAAAACACTAAAAATACATTATTTGGAACTGGTGGTTCTATTGTTAGAGGAACTGGTGGTACGCCCTTCATGCGTTATTTAAAAAAGCATCGCGATGAAACAGATAAAAGTAAAAATAGAAAATCTTAATGTGACATCCTTGTGAAGATCGTCTTCGTAAAAATAAAAAGCTTGTTTAAATCAATAATATACTTAAATTAAAATTGTGAAAAAATTTAAGGCATTAGTTTCTTTCAGTTTAATAGCTTTGATCACTGCATGTGGTGGAGGCGGCGGCGGTGGCGCAGACCCTTACACACCAGTACCACCCCCAACACCAGCTCCGACCCCAGCTCCTACACCAGCTCCTACACCAGAACCTACACCAGAACCTACACCAGAGCCAACTCCCGCTCCTACACCTGCCCCGTCAACATCTTATGATGGAACAGTTGCTCAAATTAGAGAATTAAGTAATTCAGAAATATTTTTAGATGAAAACAAAAACTACACCCTAGACAGTGATGAGAGCTCTGTCGTAACCAACGGGACTGGCTCATTTAGCATTGAATCAAATGATGTAACAGATGCTTACTTAGTTTCGATAGGAGGGAGGGAAAGCAATTTTGCAACTTATGATTTACCTGCGGATATGTATTTTGTCCTTGATCCTATAACTACTGCGGGTAGTCTAATGGTTTCACCAGTCACGACCTTATATCACTTTTACAATTCTGAATTTAGCCTTGAATTTTCTCAATTTAAGACAAGCCTTGATATCGATCAAAACTTTATGATACGTTTTGATGACTATTCTGGATTAAGTACAAGTGTTGAGCAATACGTAGGCAAAGTTTCATGGCAAATAGCAATTACAGTGCTTGCTCTTTCTGATGTGCTCGCGGAGAATGGCGTAACAAAAGAAATGGTTTATAAATCTTTGGCATATGTATTGAGTCAAAGAAACGATTCATCTGAGAAAAGCCTGGGCGATACCGAGAGTATGGTTACCCTAATGAATAATCTAATAGACAGAGATGGGGTGACAGCATGGTCTGCCGAGCAACAAAGAGGAATTGTTGCAATTCTTTCGTCCTCTCTTCAAGAAGTGACATTTGTACCTCAAGGCACCTTGTCTGCTAATTTTTTAGGGGCAGATTTTTGGCATATGTTGTGGGGAACTGATTCAGAAAATTTAATTCCAGCTCTACGTTCAATTGTAAGTGATCCAACAAACGAATCCTTAATTCAAGATTATCTAGATAGAGCTTATTTTAAAATTATGGCTGGGCCCGCACCTAGTTTTGTGAGTATTGAGGATTATCTTGATGAAACTACTTATGAGGTTTCAGCAAATGGTTCTAGCAACTATATTGTGGATGGTGTAAATGCTGATTCAACGTCAATGGTAATCTACGCAAAAATTGGTGATAAGATTGTTTTCAATCCATCTTCTAACAGCGTTTTTACAAATCATCCGTTCGAAATTTCTACTGTTCAGAATGATACAGCTGGTTCAAACAACATTGGCTCTGATGAAGGTTGGGATCAATCTACTTTTACCTTAACTGTAGGAAGTGATACGCCATCAACCTTATACCCTCATTGCGGGGTTCATTCAGGCATGTATACAAATGGATCAATTCAAATTGTAAACGAATTTAATATCAACGATATTGATGTAGCAGGTGAAACCTCAAACCTCCAAGTAAAAGGCACAGTAAGTACAGGACCATATACAGGTGCATCAGGATATACATTCAACGTAACTCTCACATCGCAAGGAGATGATGATCATGAACATACTTTCCTAGAATATCCTGGTATCACTTTTTATATGTCAAATGGTCAAGGATATCATGGCGCTTCAAATCCAGAATCAGAAGTAACACTATTTAAACCTAAATCTCATTTTCAAGATGAAGAGACTGGTAGCATTGGTGGCTATTAGAGTTATTCAACAGTTATAAATATCTCCTCAGAATAAATAGGCTCTGAATGAGGAATATGTAAATAGTTGCCTAATAGCAATCTCAAAGAATGTGTCCCTGGCGGAAGTTCAATAACAGCTTCAGTTTGTCCCAGACCAAAATGAAGGTGATTATCATCAGCAGGAATTGGTAGCGTTAGATCTTTAGGTAGATCAACATTTACTAGCAAGTGATGATGCCCAGTATTAACAGCATTGTAACCTGCAGGAGCAACCCCAAAGCCTTTCAGTCCAAATTTAATTTCGACATTGTTAGATAAAACACTGTTATTTGTTGGTTCAATAAAATAGAGCTCCGGTTGCGAAAACATATAACCAGTCAGAAAAATTAGAGTTTTTAAAAACTTTCTCTTAATAAACTTTCTCCAATCAAAAACTTAGTAATCCCATTAGACAGATACTTATCAATTATTAATGTACTAGATATTCCTGATTCTGCAACAATATCGTGATCTCTAAACTCATTAATGAACATATCTCTGATTTCTAGTGCATGAAGTGGCTTTGTCTCCAAAGTGCTCAAATTTCTATTGTTTATACCGATGATATTTAAATTGGAATTTAATATTTTTGGGAGTTCGGTTACTTGATGGAATTCAAGAAGAACATCCATATCAAGTGAAGTTGCTATCCCAATAAATTTTTTTATTTCAATATCTGAAAGTATTTCTGAAATCAGTAATATGCAGTCAGCACCGTATGCTTTAGCTTGATAAATTTGCCACTCATCAATAATAAAATCTTTTTGCAATATGGCAACGTCATAATTTTGTTTAATCAACTTTAGATCCTGATTTGAGCCTTGAAAATATTTATCTTCAGTTAGAACTGAAATATTTCTAAAGCCTTTATTTTGATATTTCTCCATAATCATTTTTGGATCATAGTTTTCAACTATCACTCCAGCAGAAGGGCTTGATTTTTTTATTTCTGCAATCACTTGAGGAGGTTGATTTGTACTTTCTAGGAGTTTAAAAAAACTTTTATATATAAACTTGTTTTCAGCAATTTTTTTTTCTAAATCTGCTATAGATATTTTTTCTTTATGTTGTTGTATATATTGTTTTTTATATTTAACAATATCGTTTAGAACGTTCATTTTAACTTTTAGTATATTGTGCGTAAGTGTTTAATTTTAGTAATGCTCTACCAGACAAAATTTCCCTTTTTGCATGCTCAATACCCTCGCTCAAACTTTTTACCTTTGCTCCGATATACAAAGCTGCACCAGCATTAATTGCAACCATATCAAGCCCTGCGCCTCTTTTACCATTCAGGACCTCTAATCCAAAAAGATGAGCTTCTTCAATAGAATTTGTCTGAATTTCTTCAAGAACCGAAGTACTTAAGCCATAATCCTTTGGTTCAAATACCCATTCAGTAATTTTTTTATCTTTGAGCTCGTATATCTGTGATGGGCCTGTAACCGTAATTTCGTCAATACCATCAAAACCACAAACTACCATTGCACGAGATACTTTCTTTTCTAGTAGCACCTCAATCATGTCTCTACAGATATCAATGTCAGATGAACCTACAACTTGATATTGTGGTGCAGCAGGATGAACAAGAGGACCTAAAACATTGAAAATTGTTTTTTCTTTTATTGCTTTTCGAGCATTTGCAACAAATCGTAGGGAACTATGAAAAATAGGCGCAAATAAAAATGCAATGCCAAGATCTTCATATGCTTTTTTCAAAACTTCCTGATTAGCATTGAGATTTACTCCAGCTCGCTCTAGGAAATCAGCACTTCCTGCTTTGCCAGTGCTTGCTTTATTACCATGCTTAAGAACTTTTAACCCGCATGAGGCAACTACAAACGCAGAAAGCGTTGAGCAGTTGAAAATATTTTTTTTTGATCCACCCGTCCCACAAGTATCAATAAAATCTGTATTTTCGATATTTAACTTAGAAGATCTTTCAAGCACAACAGCAGCCATCAAAGATAAATATCTTTTATTAATACCGTTGTAATTTATGATTTCAAGGATTCGAATTTGTTCTTCTTGTGTAATATCCTCACTTAATAGGTGGTTAAAAAGAAACTTTATTTCTGCATCTTTTGAATTTGTGCTAAGAATCTTTGAGATATTATCCATTTATTTGTTCTAAAAAATTTTGGATTAATCGTGATCCCTGTTCGGTAAAAATTGACTCAGGATGAAATTGAATCCCTACTACTGGATACACTTTGTGTTCTAAAGACATTATTACCTTTTTATCTTGGTCAAATGTCCATCCAGTAACCTCTAATTCTTCAGGAAAGTCATTATAGTCAACTACTAAACTGTGGTATCTCATAACATGATATGGATCCTTTAAGCCTTTAAATACTGAAGTGTTAGCATGATTCACAAGCGATGTTTTGCCATGCATTATTTTATTTGCAACAACTATATTTCCACCAAATGCCTCACCTATACACTGATGACCTAAACATACTCCAAGGATGGGAAGTTCCATATACGATTCTCTTATTAATTCTAAACAAATGCCAGCATTTTTAGGATTTGAAGGGCCAGGTCCTATGACAACGGCATCAAATTTTTTTTGTTTTATCTCTTTGACCGTAATCTCGTCATTTCTAAATACATCTACCTTAAGCTCCTCAATAAGCAATTGGTGATAAATGTTATATGTAAAAGAATCATAATTATCTATTAAGCAGATCTTCATTTATATTTTAAAACCTCCCTAAAAACTGCAAGTTTAGCCTCTGTTTCATTCCATTCATTTTCTGGCACTGAATCATGCACTATGCCAGCTCCAATCCCAACTTGAACGCAATCTTTGTAATGTATTGCTGTTCTAATAACAATAGCTGTATCCAAGGAACCGTTATATCCAAGATAACCTACAGCGCCACCATAAATTCCTCTAGGTCTTCCTTCAAGTTCCGACAATAATTCCATAGCTCGTATCTTTGGAGCACCACTTAAAGTACCAGCTGGTATAGCTGCCTTCAAACAATCAACTTGGGTCTTATTTTCTATTTTTCGACCAATAACATTTGAGGTCATATGCATAACATGAGAATATTTCTCTACAATCATCATCTCATCCACCTGTACTGATCCAGGCTCACAAACTTTCGACAAATCATTTCGAGCTAAATCGACTAGCATCATATGTTCGGACTTTTCTTTTTCGTCTTCTAACAATTCAATCTTATTTGATAGATCCTCTTCGATGCTAGATCCCCTTTTTCTTGTACCAGCAATTGGACGAATTATTACTTGATCATTCATATCCTGAACAAGAATTTCTGGTGATGATCCTATTACTCTATATTCACCAAAATTTAAAAAATACATATAGGGCGATGGGTTGATTAATCTTAATGACCTATACAAAGTAAAAGGGTCAAAGTAGCCATTGAATGTTTCTTCCCTAGATAAAACAGCTTGCATGATTTCACCACTTATAATGTTTTCCTTAAGTACATCTACCTGTTTGAGAAACTCTTTTTTGTTTACATTTGATTCAGATGGTACGGCGTCAATGGACTTTTTAAAATTTTGGCTTACAGATGGTTGCAAGCTGAAGATAGCTCTTTCAATTTCTTCAATTCTTTTGTTTGCTTGAATATAGCCATGTTCAGTCTTATCTGTTGTATTCACAACAATGTAAAATGTGCCTTTAAAATTATCAAATACTATTATTTCATCGCATTGAAATAAGGATATTAGGGGAATTTTTGATTGTTGAAAATGTAATTTTGGTTCAACAAACTTGAAGGACTCATATGCAAAATAGCCAACCAAGCCTCCCAAAAAATTTGGAAGATCTCTAATCTTAGGGGCACTATAATCTTTTGTTAACTTATCAATGTAGTAAAAGGGATCTATAACTCTTTGAACAGAAGACTTTTCTTTCGATTTTATTTCTAATTCATCTTCATAAAAGTCATATCTTTTTACTGCTGGCAAACTCATAATTGAGTATCTTCCTTTTGTTTCATGTGTTTTTGTTGATTCAAATAAAAAGGTATTTTCAAGTTCATAAAAGTTTGAATAGACATACAAAGGACTTATCAAATCCGCTACTAATTCTTTATATACTGGTATGTGGGAAAAGTTAGATTCTGAGAATCTATTAAAATCATCTTTATTCATTTTTTAACTCTTCCAATATCGGTGCTAAAAAATCTTTCATGCTCTTTATTGGGTTTGAATTTGCTAGACACTCAATCAATGCACTCCCAATTACAATGCCATCTGTGTAGTCTTTGAATGCCTTTATATGTTCAGAGCTTTTTATGCCAAATCCCGTGATAATTGGAATATTAGTTATCTTTTGTAAATCTTTCAAATTATTTTGAACTTCTATTAAATCCAAGTTATTAGCACCTGTTACACCTCTTTGAGTGATGTAATAAATTAATGATGGATTATTACTTAGTCCTTTCTTAATATTTTCCTGGGTTGAAGTTGGCGCCACTAATTGAATAAACTCTAAATCATGACCTTTTATCGATTTAAAGGTATCAGTTTCTTCATAAGGCATATCAACAATTAAAAATCCATCAAACCCAGCTTCTCTTGATTTTTGTGATACCTCCTCAATTGATGGATTAAGAAAAGAATTAGCGTAGCCCATAGCCACAATGTGTGTATCAAATCTATTTTTGAAGTTTTTAATCTGTTTTAAAAAATTTGTAAGATCAAATCCATTCTTTAATGACGCATGATGTGCTGATTCAATAGTTTTGCCTTCTGCAATTGGATCTGTAAAAGGAATGCCTATTTCTATTAAATCAGCACCCATATTTGATAAAGCTGCTAATGCTTCATCAAAAATATCTTTATTTGGATAATTGGCAACAAGATAAGGAACGAAACCTGTGAGGTTGTGTTTTCTTAATTCTTTAAATCTCTCGCTAATCATAAGCTCATAACAGAATACAGGTCTTTATCGCCCCTGCCGGACATATTAACAACTACATTTTTGTCTTTATCAATATCTGAAAGTTCCTCTAGGTATGCAATTGCGTGGGCTGTTTCAAGAGCTGGAATTATCCCCTCAAGCCTTGATACCTTATAAAATGCATCAAGTGCCTGAGAATCAAACACTTTTTTATATTTTGCTCTATCTATATCAGCAAGGTATGCATGTTCAGGGCCAACACCCGGATAATCTAATCCTGCTGAAATTGAACTTGTTTCAAGTATTTCCCCTGAATTATTTTGCAGGATCATTGTCTTTGCTCCATGTAACACTCCTATAGAGCCATCATTAATTGAGGCACTGCCAATGTCGCTGTCAGATACACCGCCAGCTTCAATACCAACTAATTCAACATCGAGATCATCTACAAAAGGGGCAAATACACCCATTGCATTTGAACCTCCACCTACACACGCAATTACCATATCAGGTAATTTTTCAAACCTTTCAATAGATTGATCCTTTAACTCTTTTCCACTTATAGAATTAAAATCACGAACAATTTCTGGGTATGGATGTGGTCCTGTGACACTACCTATTATGTAGTGTGTGTTTTCAACATTAGTCACCCAATCCCTGATTGATTCATTGAGGGCATCTTTCAATGTCGCAGTACCAGAGCTAACAGGGACAACTTTAGCTCCTAAAGTATTAATCTTAAAAACATTAAGCTCTTGTCGTTTTATATCTGTTTCTCCCATGTAGATAACACACTCAAGACCTAATTTTGCACATATAGTTGCAGTAGCAACACCATGTTGACCCGCACCAGTTTCAGCAATTATTCTTTTTTTACCTAATTTTTTTGCAAGCAAGGCTTGACCAACAGTATTATTTATTTTGTGTGCCCCAGTATGATTTAAATCTTCTCGTTTAAACCAAATCTTTGGACCTCCAATATCTTCAGTATATTTTTCTGCAAAGTATAAAGGTGAAGGTCGACCAACATAGTGGATGTAAATGTCCTGTAGTTCGTTATTAAATGTTGTGTCATTTTTTATATCTTGGTAAAGCGTATCCAATTCACGCAGTGCAAACGAGAGCGTCTCAGGAATAAATATTCCTCCAAACTTTCCGTAATATCCCTTATTCATTTATTGCAGTTGCTAACTGTTTTAATTTAACTTCACACTTTACACCTGGACTAATTTCTAATTTAGAATTCAAATCCACTCCCCATAATCCCTTTTCTCTCAATACTTTTACATCTTCAACATCAATTCCACCAGCTATCATACAACTGTCTAATGGCAAAGAATGTAAAAGGTTCCAATCAAATTTTTTTCCCGTACCGCCAAGCCTGTCGTCCATATTGTCGACCAAGTATTTATCTTTACACTTATTAAATGAATGGTCTGGTTTAAGTTGTTTCAATAATGTTGCATTTACTGGATAAAATCTACTTAGTGGTGTTAAAAATGGTAGATCACCGTAATATTGAAGTACACTTTCAGGAAGAATTTGTTCAAGTTTTTTAATTTTCTTCTCTTCTGCCGAATTAAACAATGATACAAATTTTCTATCAAGATGATACTTTTTTGCCATATCGATTGACCACTCAAAATTAACATATCTTGGGCTTTGTTTTATAAAATTAAAACCTAGAAAGTCTACTCCTGCTGCTAGTGCAGACGCAATATCCTTTTCTCGGGTCATCCCGCAAATCTTAATTTTCATTTGAATTTAGTTGGATTGCGGGTCTAAATTAGTTTCAGGGGAGCGGCCACGCCAACCAGCTTTATCAAAGATTCTTAGATAGACCAATTGATCGTGATCACTTTCATTTAGAACTTTGACGTAATCTCCTTCTTCAGCGAGCACTACATCTCCTGCAGCTAAGGCGTACTCATCTTTGTGCATTATGCCGTGTGCTGGATCATGCCCATGGCCATCAGCAGAATTCATATACTCCACAACTTCCATGACACCTCTTCCTGATATTACAACATACACAACTTCACTTTCTAGCAATCTGTGTCCATAAGTTGTTTTATTTGGCTCTAACACAGTTTTACTTGCGATCAATTTTGATAAAAGATCGTTGGTCCAAACTGTATAATTATCATCTTTCCTTTCTGGAACTCCTCCCACTCGGAAATTTACATATTTTTTTGCCATAATTTGAAATTGATATTCTATATATTATTTAGATAAATTCAATTATCTCCAGATGTCTGGTCTAGCCAGATTTTTTTCCATTTCAGCTTGCAGAATTGGTAATGCTTGATTAGGTCTAACAAGTACTTTCATTTCTATAAATTTTTTATTTTCATTCCAAGTAAACATATCAATGCCGTTAATTAACTTTTCATTCATAGTGCATTCAAATTCCAAAACAGCATGGAAATCAGAAATAATCTTTTTGGTATATTTAAAGTCGGGCGTAGCTAAGAATGTTTCTGCAGCAGCAAGAAGATATATGTATCCCATGTATTTGTCTTTGGGCTTAAAAACTACTGGTGAGTAAAAAAGAAAGTCTTCATCCAGAAGATCATACAGAAGATTATGGTTTCCATTTTTTACTGATTCAAACCATCCTCTGAGTGGATTATCCTCTATAACTTGCATTTTATTAAATTTACTATCAATTTCTAATATAGCATTATTTACTTAAAACGGTCTCCTGAAATTTTGTTACCAATAAATTTAATTATTGATAGCGGAAAAAATTTCAGGATGTTTACAAGAAACCAATAATGTTTTCCGGGTATTACTAATTCTTTGTTTTTTAACATTCCTTTGACGCCCTCCTCCGCCACGAAATCAGAAGACATTTTAAAGAAACTTGGCACTTTATTCATTCTATCTTGGGTGCCGCTCACAGCATGAAATTCCGTCACAGTAAAACCTGGGCATAATGATGTTGCATATATATTATTTTTATTATATCCAGCATTTACAGTGTCTACGAAACGATTCATAAAAGTTTTAATTGGTCCATATAATGGAGCGATAGCTGTTGATGGTGGTGCGAATGCAGCTACTGATGAAACAACCATCAGCTTTCCTCCACCACGCTTCAGAAGATCTTTTAAAAAAACTTTAAAAATCATTATTACAGAAATAGCTAAAACGCGTAAACAATCTTCTTCATCTTCGAGAGAAACATCTTCAAGTTTCTTGCTATGTTGATAACCTGCGTTCAAAACTAACATTTCTATATCCAAGTTATTCTCTGTACAAAAGTCTTTTATTTGCTTTGGTGCCTCTTTCTTGGTCAAATCGTTGGCAAGAACCCTTACTTCAACTGCATGTAACGCTGATATATCTTCTGATATTTCTTTGAGCCTTACCAGTCTTCTACCAGTTAAAACTAGATTATATCCACGTTTAGCTAAACTATATGCGATTGATTTACCAATACCTGCGGTTGCTCCAGTTATTAAAATTGAACTCATTTTCATATGTTAACAAATAATTAAAATAAAGTTGTTCAATTTTTATACAATATGTTTATTTAGTAAACAATTTTTAATAACTAGAAATGAAATAAAAATTTTTTAAAAAAAAAGATACGCTTGTAAAATCACTAAAAATAGGCATCTAAAAAATTATTAAAAAAAACTAGGTTTTTTTTCATCTAAAGTGTTGCGTAAAACGAAATGGTTTTATAAATTTGTAGGTACCTCGGGTAAACAAGATCGGAAAAGGAACTGCAGAACCTAGAACGAGAAAGTTAACCAGGGAGAGACCAGAAAGGTGAAAGTTCAAGGTAGGTTAGCTAGCATTAAACCAAACTTGACCACCGAGGATAAAAGAGATCTTATCCAAGGATGCAAGAGGTAATCTCACTTTTGACACCTACTGATCTCGATAGAAAAAACTGAGCTTGCTCAGTTTTTTTTACGTCTAAAAAACCTTACAATCCATCTTGTGAATGTTTATTTTTTAGGGCCTGATGGCACCCACTCACATTTAGCTGCAAAAGAACTATTCTCCGATGGTTTTCAATATATGCCTGTAAAATCAATTGAAGAAATTTTCGAAAGTGTTGCACTTAGTCATTCATACTATGGAGTCATTCCATTTGAAAACTCATATCAAGGTGTAATTAATTCTTCAATGAATAGCCTAATTGATTACGATTTAAAAATTACTAAAGAATTTTACTTTAACGTTTCTCATAGCTTAATTAGTAGGAACGAGAAGACAGAAGAAGTAAAAAAGATAATTTCTCATCCTCAAGTCTTTGGGCAGTGCAATGATTGGTTGAAAACTCACTATCCTAATGCTGAAAGGATTATTACAACAAGTACTGCTGAGGCGGCTCGACAGAGCTCAGAAGATAATTCGTTATTTTGTATAGCACATGTTAATGCTGCTGAAATATTTAAATTAAATGTACATTTCACAGATATACAGGATAAAAAAAATAACGTAACTAGATTTTTAGTTTTGGGGAAAATGATTGAGGAAAAAGGATTACAAAATAAGACTACGATCAAAGTAAATATAAAAGATCAACCAGGATCTTTAATTAAAATACTTATGCCATTCGATAAGTTAAAAATTAACATGACTAGGATAGAAACAAGACCGTCAAGAAATAACACTTATCATCACACTTTTTTTATTGATTTTGAGGGATATTACGAAGATGACAATGTAATAAAATTAATAGAGATTCTCGAAAAATTGTGTGAACAAATAAGTGTGATTGGTTCTTATGAAGTGCTTAATCAGAGCGACTCAGCTAGTCGCATATAACCTACAAGAGGCTCTTCAATAATATCAATTATAGGTGGATCTAATAAATGAGACATTTTTTCGACAGCTAAGAATGTACTATTAGGAATCATCTCAGCAGATTTTTTTCCTTCATCAAAAGGTATAAGAGGGTCTATTTTTCCATGTATAACAAGTGTTGGCACTTCTATTTCACGAATTAATTCATACCTATCTTTATCAGCCAATATTGCTTGCAAATGTCTTGAAAAACCGGTTTCGTTAGGACTTCTTTCAATATTTTTAACTACCTCTTCTGAAAATTTTTCTCGATCAATGCTTGCTCCCTCTGACGATAAAATTTCAAATAGACGTATAGACTTGTCGACTCTCTCTTCAATGCTTTGATCTTTATAAGATCTGTCCTCAATTATTTTTCTGAGTTCATTTCTTGGTAAAGTTGTATGATCTGGAACTTTAGCCATTGATGCTACTTGTATATAAGAAATGAACCTATTTTGATGGTTATAAACCATTCTCTGTGAGATCATTCCTCCCATAGAGATTCCTAAAATATGTGATTTTTCTATTTGTAATTTATCTAGTATTGCAATGCCATCTCCTGCCATATCTGATAACGAATAAACTGATTGCATCGGTAATCCTGTATACCATTTAAAATAATTCCATAAAAAATTTGGCCTTCCATACTCCTCAAAGCTTTGTGATAAACCAACATCTCTATTGTCATAGACAATAGGTCTAAAGCCGTTATTTTGCAGCATTTTCACAAGTTCTGGAGGCCAAAAGGTTAATTGCCCTCCTAAGCCTTGCACTAGCAGTATTGGACTAGCATCAGCCGGTCCGTAATCTACATAGAATATTTTTGTGTCTTCGTTATAAGCATAACCATCATCATACGCAGAGGAATTCATGGATAAAATGACAAGTAGGAATAAAATGGTTTTCATTGTTTCAACGGTAAACTTATATTTAGGTCTTATTTACCCATACGTCAAGCTAAGTTTTAAGTTAGTTAAAATAAAAACGACGCCACATATTCAATCCAAAAGCTAAAGATAGCACCCAAAATAAAAGTTCCACGTAATTAGGATTGGAATTATACCCAAAAAAACCTTTTAAGAATTCACCTATATATCCTTTGTCGTAAAACGGATGATAATGAACACCCTTGGATTCATCAAACTTATATAAAATTGCCCCATCTGGAACTGTTTCTGAGGGTTTTAGAATATCCCAAGGTCTGCTTATGTCTGCTTTCGATATGTAACCTGATTTTTCAAGATATTCCTCTGCTTCATGTGTCCCATATGCAATCATACCTGAGGCTAAAAAAACTAATAAAAGTGTTGTTCCTTGAAAAAATGGTTTTAGGTTTATGCGTTTACCCCCTATGACTATTAAGTAGCCAATTAAAATTGCAAGAGCTGCACCTGCAACAAACCCCAAGTATGAGAAACCATCACCCCGATCTTGGCCTAATAACATTACAACAGTTTCAAACCCTTCTCTAAGTATCGAAAAAAATACCACCCAAAATACTCCCCATGAAGACATTTCTAGCGCTTGTTCTGTTTTTGATTCTAGATCTTTTCTATCAGAAACATGTTTCGACAACCAAAAAACCACATACCAGATTAAGCCAGCTGCGGCATACATAAAAAGTGCTTCAAATAACTTTTCAAAGCGCGTATCACCAGCAAAGGATTTTAGGTATACAACAAGAAAAGCAACGCCTATACTTGCAAGAATAGAGGCTCCCACACCAAGCCAAAGTTTTCCCAATGCATCTTTAAGGTTTGCTCTAGATAAAAAACTATATATGATGCCGACAATTAAACAGGCTTCTAGACATTCTCTAAAAACAATAATGAATTCGTTCATGTAGATATACTAATGAGAATCATTCTCATGTACAAGAATTTTTAGAAAAAGTTGCGAGTTACCCCGCAACAAGAAGAAAGTTAACTGTTAAAAACTATTTGATTAACCATTTCAACACGAACAATTTCGCGAATGTCCTCATATGATTGAGCAGTAGTAGTTTGATCATCTTCAGAAATTATTTCTCTGAATCTTCTTTCAAATTCTTCTGTCTCATCTTCTGACCAGTAAGACGGATCCATGGCAGCGTAATTTTCATAATTAACCGTTAAATATACGTAACTGTTATTTCCCACATATACTCCGTAGTCAACAATTTTTCCCATATCTTTCGAAATTTGGTTTGATGCCACCCAGGTTTTCTCCAAACCATCTAAATAAACATTCAAATAATTTGTTTTAACCTTAATTACGGTTAATTGACTTACACCAGGTGCATTTTCTCTTGAGGGGTCCTCTTGAGAAATTGCAATCATAGAAATAGAAAACATTAGCATTAGTAGTAATCTCATAAAAATACCTCCAATTTAATATTACTAAATATTTGATCTGTATAAATAGCATTTTTTTAAAAAAGTTTTTTAATGGTAGATTAACCATATGAATAGATATAAATTTTTAATAAATTTGTTTTTTTTTATTATTCTTTCAGGGTGTACATCAAAAAAATATACCTTTATTGAATCTGAAAATTTCGATTCTAGAGTTAAATATTTAGTTATTCATTTTACATCTGAGAATCTACAAGATTCAATTCAACTTCTAACAAAGAAAACAAATTACCCTGTAAGTTCGCACTACCTTATCGGAGAAAATGCCAAAACATATAAGCTTGTAAATGAAACGAATAGAGCTTGGCATGCGGGCGCAAGCTATTGGCAGGGCGAAAGAGGACTGAATGACAGTTCTATTGGAATTGAGATAGTTAATGATTCTGGGTGTGATGTACCAATTAATAAAACAGATAACATCATAGATTTATCACAAAACTGTAAATTTGTAGAATATCCAAAGAATCAAATTAAACAGGTTATAAAACTTTCAAAAGAGATTATATTTAGACATCCTAGAATTAAGCCTTACAACATTGTTGCACACTCTGACATTGCACCAACAAGAAAAATTGATCCAGGTCCATTATTCCCATGGAGAGAATTGGCTGCAGCAGGTGTTGGTGCTTGGTATGATTCTGAAGACTATAATGCTTACCTCAGTATTTTTAAAAATGAATTACCAGATCTGGTAATATTGCAAAAAGATCTTAAACGTTTTGGCTACGACATTGAAATTTCTGGAGTAAATGATTTTCAATCAATCACAGCCGTTAGAGCTTTCCAGCTACATTTTAGGCCCAGTAAGTACGATGGATTTTTTGATGCTGAAACTACATCAGCTCTATATGCCTTGCTTAAAAAGTACAATCTTTAAATGATTACACTTAAAAGGCATCCATTTTGAATGACTTATATAAAAATAACTAGTCTATAAAAACTGTTGGCGCTTTTCCTTCTTCCACAACTCTTATAACTAACAGTTTGGTGCAGCCTTCGACAGCAGCAATGTCAGGTTCCCCACCATGCACCCAATCAGTAGGTTCAAACCAATACTCGCCCTGAGAATAATTTTTCCATTCTCCAGATGATTCAGATTGAGAGACTCCATCTAAAACATAAACAAGAGTACCTGCAGCAGGATGGAAGTGCTTTTGTACACCTGCTTGATCACAGGTTTCTCTTTGTTCAACAAACATTTCTAAACCACCATCCAAACCAAAAACTTCTGAAGATAATAAACCTGGAAATGTTCTGGGTTCTTCATCAGCTACAACAAGAATTGACAGTAATGATAATAAAAATAATAGTTTCATAATTCCTCCGACTTTAATATTACCCTATGTATGTGTCCGAGTGTGATGCACATTAAGATAAATGGCATCCCCAAGGGGATTCGAACCCCTGTTGCCGGGATGAAAACCCGGTGTCCTAGGCCTCTAGACGATGGGGACACAAGTTGTAATTATATAAATAAATTTCTTTTTTTAAAGTAATTATTTTCGGATATTTTTTTCCGCTGCTGAAAGAAACCCTCTAAGAAAATTTACTTCCATCTCATCTAAGCCAATTCTTGAGAAAAGCCTTTTTATTCTGGCTTCAATTTGACGTGGATTGCCTTTATTGAATACCTCTAGCTGCTCAGAAACTTTGATAAAATGGTCTATTAAATTCTTTAGATGCATCGTTTTTGCTTTTGGAATGTCCCAATTATCATTTTTCTGGAATTTGAAAGCACCCTCTGCGTCGCGAGAAAATAATTCATAACAGACAAGCTGTACCGACATTGCCAAATTAAGAACAGGATATTCCGGGTTAGCAGGAATATTTAAATGAATATTTGCTCGCTGTAGTTCAGTATTAGTAAGACCTCTATCTTCTCTGCCAAATAATATAGCTGTATTTTTTTGTGAAGCAGCCTCAATAAAGTTATTAGATAAATTTGGCAAGTCTTCAGTGGGCCAAGGCACTTTTCTTTGTCTTGAAGAAGTTGCAACCACAAATTCTATCCCTTCTAGAGCAGCGTCTAAGTCCTCAACTACTTTAATCTTCTCAATAAGGTCGGATGCATTTGATGCCAAGATTTCAACCTCCTTAGACGGAAATTTTTTTGGCTTTACAAGTACAAGTTCTGTAAACCCCATTGTTTTCATAGCTCTCAAAGAGGAACCAATATTTGCAGCACTTGTTGTCTCAACAAGAATAATTTTGACTTGCTTGGTTAAACTCATAATATATTCAGTATGTCATTGCCTCCAATCTTAAATAGAGCACTTAAAGCAGCATACATAGGTGCTAATGAAATAATACACTCAAGTAAAAGGATTCAAAATATTCAAATCACGAAAAAAGAGGGAAACGATATTACCACCAATATTGATTTACTTGTGCAAGAAAAGGTTTTTGATGAACTTCAAAAACATTATCCTGATTTTTCCTATCTTGGAGAAGAATCAAATGAGCATATTTCTCAAGAAGAAGAAAATATTTGGATCTTAGATCCTATTGATGGAACAAAGAATTTTGCAAAACAATATCCACACTATGCATTATCATTGGCTTGTCTTAAAAATAAAGAAGTTATTTGTGCAGTTGTTATTGATCCTGTAAGGGACGAAGTCTTTTGTGCAGCTGAAGGTACTGGAGCTTTACTAAATAATAGAAGAATAAGGCACTCAAATAAAAAAACTTTACAAAATGCCTTTCTCTCAAACGTTGGCCATAATGAGAAAGATGCTAATTATAATTACTCTATCCTGGATACAATTGGTGAACTCTCATCTAAGAGCATTACTTTCCGCAGGTCTGGATGCACTTCACTTGATCTTTGTTACGCTGCCGCTGGAAGGATTGATGGATTCTGGGGTCATGGTCTCAAAGTTTGGGATCGAGCTGCAGGTCTTTATATTGCACAATCAGCAGGATGTCTAGTAAGTTCTTTTGATGGAAGACCAGATGCTTTTGATTCAGATCACGTAATTTTGAGCGCACCAAGGTGTTTTAAAGAACTTTCCCAAGCAGTACGAAAAGGGTTTCAATTCATCGAGTAGGATTCTTCAGGATCGTTTTTTGGCTTCTCCATATCTTTATTTGATAGATTCATCTTCAATAACACGCCAACTACAATAAATATCGATGAATATGAACCAATTATTACACCCACGGCCAGTGCAAGACTAAAATTAGTTAATGCGGCGCCACCAGCAATCAGCAACGCCATAAGCACTAGCAAAGTTGTGAATGAAGTGATGATAGTTCTAGCAAATACTTGATTTAATGACTTGTTAATTAGGCTGTCAGAACTTCCTTTTTGATTTTGATCTAGGAAGTTTTCTCGTATTCGATCAGAAACCACTATGGAGTCATTTAGTGAATAGCCAACTATCGCCAAAACTGCTGCAAGAACGGACAAATCAAATGTTAACTGGAATATTGAAAACAACCCAAGAATCAAAAGAACATCATGAACAAGGGCCGCAATTGCGCCAATTCCAAATTTATATTGAAATCTAAAAATAATATAGACAAGGATTGCGAATATAGCTACTAAAATTGCAATTCCTCCGTTATCACGCAATTCCTCTCCGATCTGAGGAAAAATTACTTCAGTTTTTGTCACCTCCCCCAAAAGATTATCTACTTCTAATTGATCAAAGACCGTCTGTGGACTGAAGGATTCGACATCCTCACTTTGAAATTTTATTAAAATATTGTCGTCACTACCAAAATTTAAAACTACAAAGTTTGCATCTTCAATGTTGCTTAGGCTTGTTCGAATATCTTCAAGCTCAACCTTCTCGTCATAATTTATTTCAATTGATATTCCACCTGTAAAATCTAATCCAAAATTTAATCCTCTTAATGAAATAAAGGCTATTGATAGAATTAATAGCAATCCAGAGATAGCTAAACCTAGATTATTAAATTTTGTAAACGGAATGTTCATTTAAACTTTTAACTCCCTAATGTCTCTGTAACCGTAAATCATATTTACAAATGATCTTGTAACTAAAATTGCTGTAAAAATAGACGTAATAATTCCTATACTTAGTGTGACTGCAAAACCCTTAATTGGACCTGTACCGATAGCATAGAGTATAAGCGCGACAATAAGTGTTGTGATATTAGCATCCATAATAGTGCTGAATGCTTTTGCAAAACCATTTTTGATGGCACTCTGGACGTCAATATTATTTTTAAGTTCCTCTGAGATTCGGGCAAAGATCAAAACGTTTGCATCTACTGCCATCCCTACAGTTAAGACAATTCCAGCAATACCTGGAAGAGTGAGAGTTGCCCCAAAAACTGACATGATTGAAGTAACTAGTATGAGGTTGCAAATTAATGCAATATTTGCTGAGAGCCCAAAAAGCCTATAACGAAGAATCATAAATAGAAAAACCAAACAAAAACCAATAAGTATTGAATTCACCCCTTTATCAATATTTTCTTGGCCTAGTGTTGGACCAATCGTTTGCTCCTCAACAAATTTCATTGGAGCAGCTAAAGCTCCTGCACGCAATAATAAAGCAAGTTCACTAGATTCTGTTGATGAACCTAAACCAGTAATTCTAAAGCTTGTACCTAGAACAGCTTGGATGGTTGCGTTACTAATAATGTTTTTTTCAATAAATGTTTCTTGTCGTACCTCATTATTAATGTCAAAAAAAGTTTTAGTCTTTTCTTCGACGAGGACTACGCCTAGTCGTCGTCCTATATTCCCTGTCGTAGCATTTTGCATCGCACGTCCACCGTCAATATCTAAGCTAATATTAACTTGAGGACGGCCGTTCTCATCAAAACTACTTTGAGCATTGGTTACACTATCACCAGTAAGGATCGTTTTCTTCTCTAAGAAAGCAGTTGCAACTGGATTATCTTTGTAAGAGAATTTTTCTTTTCGAAGAAAAGAATCAGAATTTCGAGCTTCAAGTCTAAATTCAAGATTTGCAGTTTTCCCTATAATCTTCTTTGCTGAGGCAGAGTCTTGTACTCCAGGGAGCTCGACAACAATTCTACCCTTACCCTCTCTTTGGACTATTGGTTCGGAAACACCTAACTCATTTACTCTATTTCTTAATGCTACTAAGTTCTGTTCCACGGCATAATCAATAATTTCAGATAGAAATGAATCTGTATAAACTAAAGTTAGATCTAAACCGTTCTGAAGAATATTGAATTTATTTCCAGAAATAGTGAAATTATTATCATTTAAATATCCCTTAGCAGCCTCTAAATCCTCAGGATTTGTAAATGAAAAATATGCTTCACTACCAACTGCACTAGAAGTAACAGCTAGGCCTTGTCTTTTAAGTTCATCTTCTATTGAAGCACTCTCAGATGAAATTCGTTCTATAGAGTATCTTTGTGTATCAACCTCCAACAAGAAATGAATACCCCCAGCAAGATCTAAACCAAGATTTAACGGATTGCCACCTATATTTCTTAACCAATCAGGTGTAGTAGGCTCTGAATTTAATGCAATAATATAATCACCATCAGAATAATCAGCAATCAATCTCCTGCTTGCTAGTTGATCTTCTACACTATCAAGCACAACTTTTACTGAATTTTCTTGAAGTAGAATTTCTGAATAATTAATGTTATTTCTATCAAGAACTTCCGATACTTCTATAATTACTCTCTCATTCGCTGTAGATCCACCTAATGCAATTTGAAGTGCTGGCTTAGAAGGAAAAAAGTTTGGAATGGCATAAATTATTCCAATTAAAATAATGGAAAAAATTAATAAATATTGCCAAATCCTAAATTGGTTCACTGTGAATTAATGCTATTAAGCGTTCCTTTCGGAAGTTGAGAGGAAATAAAATCCTTTTGCATTTTAATTACAATACCTTCACCAATCTTTACTGAAACATAGATATCTTTCACGGCTTCAATTTCGCCCACTAAACCCGAAGAAGTCATTACTTCATCACCTTTTTGAAGAGATGCTACAAGAGCGTCGTGTTCTTTTTTTCTTTTTTGTTGTGGCCTAATCGTTACAAAATATACAAATAAAAAAAATGCCAAAAGCATAATGAATGGAAAGAATGTTGGTGCTGCTGCTTCGTTCATATTTACAATCTCGGTGTTTTTAAATCTCTCATATCGTAAAAGGATTCCACAAATTCTTCAAATTTATTTTTCTCAATAGAGCTTCTTATTTTACTCATCAGCTTGTAGTAATGTGTAAGATTATGAATAGTAAGCAATGTCGATGCTAAAATTTCATTGCACTTTTCTAGGTGATGCAGATATCCTCTTGAGAAATTTTTACAGGTATAACAGTCACAACTCTCATCTAAAGGTCTATCTGAAGATTTATGTATAGCGTTGCGAATCTTTAAAATTCCATCATTTGTAAAAACATGCCCATTTCGAGCATTTCTTGTTGGCATTACGCAATCAAACATATCTATACCATACCTAACGGCTTCAACAAGATCTTCAGGAGTACCGATACCCATTACATATCGTGGCTTATCTTTTGGTAAATGCTTTGCCAAAGATTTTAAAACCATAGTCTTTTCTACTTTTGACTCACCGACACTTAACCCTCCTATCGCTACGCCGTCAAAATTAAGTTGGGTGATGTAATCGAGAGATTGCAACCTAAGCTTCTTATGAAATCCACCTTGAACAATTCCAAACAATAAATTTTTGGTATTCATTTTTTTAAAGTGGGTTTTACTTCTTCTTGCCCAGGCATGCGTCAGTTCCATTGATTGGTTTGTATCCTTTTCACTAGCAGGATATTTAGTACATTCGTCCAGAACCATAATAATGTCTGTATTTAATTTCATTTGGATATCAATAGAATCTTCAGGAGACATAAACAGTGATCTACCATCTACTGGAGATTTGAAAGAAACACCTTTATCAGAGACCTTTTTTAGAGAATCAAGACTCCAAATTTGAAATCCTCCAGAATCAGTTAGGATTGACTTATTCCAACCCATGAATTTATGCAAACCACCGAGACTTGAAACCAAATTGCTCCCAGGTCGTATTTCAAGATGATAAGCATTACCAAGGATGATTTCAAAACCAATATCATGTAACTGCTTTGGTGTCAGTCCTTTTACAGAACCGTAAGTCCCAACTGGCATGAACACAGGTGTTTGAATTGTTGAGGTTTTAGTTTGCAGAACTCCTCTTCTAGCTAAATAATTTATATTTGTTACTTTGAAAGACATTTTTTTATATACATAGCATCCCCATAACTGAAGAATCGCATTTTGTTCTTTATGGCAAAGTTGTAAGCTTCTCGTATATTTTCTTTGCCTCCAAAAGCTGATACTAACATCAATAAACTAGATTGAGGAAGGTGAAAATTGGTAATTAAGGAATCAACAAATTGAAATTTATAACCATCTTTTATGAACAATTTTGTGGATTGAGGACCATGGCTGAGAGAACTATTATTATTGTCCCATGCGGATTCAAGTGCTCTTAGAACAGTGGTTCCTACTGCAATTATACGCATACCCGATTTCTTAGCCTGGGAGAGTTCTCTAGCCACGTCTTCTGATATATAAAATAGCTCGTCATGTAACTCAGCATCAATTTCTATAGGTCCATCAGGTAAAGGTTTGAATGTCCCTAAACCAATGGAAAGATCTATTTTGAATACGTTTGATAAAGAGCAAATTTTTGAGAAAAGTTTTTCATCAAAATGAAGAGATGCTGTTGGGGCAGCTACAGAATTTTCTTTGTCATTGTTAGCAAAGATAGTTTGATATCTGGTTCTATCATTATGGTTATCATGTCTTTTAAGGTATGGTGGAAGAGGAACATGACCTATGGACTCTAAAAGCTTCTGTAACGATTGGTTAAATTTAAGCAAAACCTCTGTTCCTAAATCTTCTAGAATTTGTATCTCAATCGGAAATTGCTGGGCATAGAGTTTTTGGTTTTTTTTATTTTTATTAAGTCCTCTTGTAAGGCATTGACCAATGTATTTGGATTTAATTTGTAAGATGAAAATTTCGACATCTCCGCCTGTTTGTTTTGTTAGAAGGAGTCTTGATTTAATAACTTTTGTTTCATTCACAATTAAACAATCGTTCTTTGAGACTTCTGTTGAAATGGAAGTGAATTTTTTTATGTTGAAGTCATTGCCATTAACATGCATGAGTAGAGAATCTGTTCTACTCTTTAATGGATTCTGGGCTATTAATTCATGAGGTAAATTAAAATCATAATCGCTTTTATAGATGTCTTTAGACATAGGATGTATGATAGCAACTTCGGGGATGTGGTGGAATTGGTAGACACGTGCGACTCAAACTCGCATGCCGAAAGGCGTAACGGTTCAAGTCCGTTCATCCCTACCATAAGAACATAATCTTGTTATGATAAATTTGTGAAAAAACTTTGCTTACTGCTCCTTTGTTCATTGGCAATGTCTGCAAGTGGACTATGTCAAGATGAATATATAGAGGGTATTGGTTGGAAAAAAATTATATATCCACAAGAGGGTCAACCAATTGAAATGACAGGGAAGTGCAAGGAAGACAGCGAAGACTTTTTCTTGGCAGCTGCAGTCGTTTTAATTGGTTGGGGGATTTATGAAATTATTTTGGATCGACCAGAACCGATTGAAGCCATATACATGAAAAATAATCTCCAAATTTTGCCCTTATATAATATTCAAAGTACAACATTTAGCACATCAATCAATGTCACACTATTTAAATATAGTTTTTAAGAGATAGATTTCTATTTGACCTGACGCAAACTTTTTCATTGTTGTCGTTAAATATTAATTTTTTGGCATGTAAATGCAGTTTTTTTGAGTTGGAAGTTTTGATTTTGGCGTATTTTACATCCCCAACAATTGGATGACCTGCATTGGCACAATGGACTCTAATCTGATGTGTTCTCCCAGTTATAGGTTTAACTTCTAATTTTGTGAAGTTTTCATGTTGAGTAATTATTCTAAAATTCGTTATAGATTCTTTACCATCATCTGACTGAATCACTATTCGTTCTTTTTCAGAGATTTTAATTTTTTTAATTTTGTTTTTAATGATTTTAAGATTAGATGGCCAAGATCCATGCACAAAACATTCATAGGTTTTCTTTACAAGATGATTTCTGAATTGTTTATGAATATCTCTTAATGCAGACATCTTTCTAGCAATTATTAAGCAACCACTTGTCATTTTATCGATTCGATGCGCAAGGTTATAGTTATCTGAGTGTAAGTAGAGTTTGCGAATTATTTCAATTACGCCAAAATTTAGACCTGACCCACCATGTACAGCAAAATTTGAAGGCTTATCTACAACAATAAAGTTTTTTGATTCGTAAATTATTTCTTTTTTTATTACATGTAAAAGGTCGTCTACATTTGCTGAGTCATTTAATTCAATCTTAGGTTCAAATGATGGAGTGGTAATCTTATCCCCTATCATGACCTTATAATCTTGTTTCTTTCTTCTTCCATTCACTCTAATTGAACCTTTTCGCAGCGAACTATAAATTTTTGTTTTTGGTAAGAATTTGAATTTTGAAATCAAATAATTATCTAACCTTCTGTTTTCGTTATCAGTGTCAACAATAAAAAATTTCATTTATAGAATAATGCTGTAGAATATACCTCAAAGTTTCAAGGATAAATATACAAATTACAGAAACTTTTATTTAAAAGAAAAAAACAAGATAAGAACATGAACACAAAATATTTTAACTACAAAAGTAAAAATCGTAAGCTTATATAGAGCTTTTTAAATCTGTTCTTATCCTTTATTCATAAGGGATAATATGAAAAAAATACTTATTGATACAAATTCTATTAATGGTAAAAGAAGTGCCTTAATAGATGGCGAAAAACTTTTAGATTTCGATCTAGAATTTCAAAATACTAACTTTCAAAAAGGTAGTATACATAAGGGTAAAATTACCAAAATTGAAGCTAGCTTAGAGGCAATTTTTGTTGAAATGGGCTCTACTAGACATGGTTTCTTACCATTTAAAGAGCTGTCACCTGATCATTTTGATCCAAGTAAAACAGGATCTGAAAGGTTTAAGATAAAAGAAGGCGACGATATAGTAATTCAAATTGAAAAAGAAGAACGTGCAAATAAAGGGGCTGCTTTATCGACATATATCTCACTAGCAAGTAGATATATTGTACTGATGACAAATCATCCTAATGGTGGAGGTATCTCTAGAAGAATAAGTGGAGATGACAGAGATAAGATTAAGAATCTTCTTGATAATTTAGAAATACCTGAAAAGATGAGTGTAATAATCAGAACAGCTGGTATAGATCAGCAAATTGAGCAACTTGCATGGGATCTTGAGTACCTTAAAAAATTATGGATTGAAGTTGATTCAGGAATACAAAAATCAAAATCTTGCCAGTTAATTTATGCAGATCAAAGCCTGATACAGAAAACTATACGAGATTATTTTAAAGAAGATATTGGTGAATTAGTTGTTGATAATACATCAGATTATGAGGCAGCAAGAACTTACGCAAACAAAATAGTTCCTGATTTTGTTGAGAAGATCAAGCTTTATAAAGATCCTGTGCCACTATTTGCAAGTTATGGCCTTGAATCAAAAATTGAATCAGCTTTCTCACGAGAAGTAAAACTAAGATCAGGAGCATCTTTAGTTATTGATTCTGGGGAGGCGCTAACCTCAATTGATATTAACTCAGCCAGATCAACCAAAGGAGGAGATATCGAAGAGACTGCTCTTAAAACAAATTTAGAAGCTGCTGCAGAGATTGGAAAACAAATTAAGCTCAGAGATGTAGGTGGGCTAATAGTGATTGATTTTATAGATATGGAAGATGAAAAAAATAATGAAAAGGTAGAAAGAGCTATGATTGAGTCAACAAAGCAAGATCACGCAAGAATACAACTTAATAATATCTCTAGATTCGGTCTTTTGGAAATGTCACGACAAAGAATAAAACCGGCGCTTAACGACCTTATGGGTAAAACTATTTGGATTCGATCAATTGCTTCAATATGTGAATCAATTTTCCGCTTGATAACAGAGAAATCTATAAACAATGAGTCAAGTGTACTCTTGTTAAAAGTATCACCTAACGTAGCTAACGAGTTATTAAACAGATATCGACCAAATCTAGATGATATTGAAAGACGTTTCAAAACTAAAATTATGACTTTTATAGATCCATATAAACAAAATGATAACTACACAATCGAAATCAAAAAAAATGCTTTCTTTGATTATGAACAAAGCTTGGAGGAATCCTCACAAGCATTTCAAAATAAGAAGAGTTACAACCTAAATGTCCCTAAAAAATCTACAAAAGCACTAGTTGGGGATGTAGAATTTCGAAATATACCTAAGTCAGATAAAAATAAAAGAGGTCTTCTCGATTCCTTATTTGGACTCTTTAAAAATAATGAGGAAGAAGTTAAGCCAAAAAGAAAACCTTTCAAGGGTAAGCCTAAGTTTTCGAAGGGTAGAAAAAGAAAACCGTTTAATCCGCAAAAAGACAATCTCAAACGAGGAGCATCAAATCCTCGTAGAAATGTGAAGTCAACTTCAAGAAATCAAAATGGCAATGTAAAACCTACCAAAGCAGAAGTGGAAAAACCATTACCAGATGACAATATTGGGAATAGAAAAGAACCAGTAAAAACAAAAAAACCTGTCAGAAGAGCTAAAAACGATCCAAGGTTTAAGAAAGGCTAGCTTTTATTAACTTGCTTGATAATGATGTTGCTAGTGGTACCCTTGGCAATTTGTCAAGATCGTACCACTGTGCATCACTTAACTCCGATTGATCAACAGTTATATTTTTATCCTTGGCTTCAGCAAAAAAAGCAATCATGAGTTGGTTGGGATAGGGCCATGACTGACTCTCAAAAAATCTTATATTTGACACCTCTAACCCAACTTCTTCATAGACCTCACGTTTGACAGCTTCATAAAGTGTTTCACCATACTCAACAAAACCTGCAATGGCGGTAAAGAACTGAGGAGAGTTTTTATGTTGTACTAAAAGAATTTGATCCTTATGTTTAACAACAACCATGATGCAAGGTGACATTTTTGGATAATGTGAAAATCCACATTCATTGCAATATTTACCCAAATCGTCAGTGACATTCTCAAATTTAGTTCCATGCCTAGAGCAATATTTAGTTTTGTATATCCATGTATTGAGCTGAGAAGCTCGTGCATAAATCTTTAATTTTTCTTCATCAAGCAAAGAAAAGGTCTGAGCTTTCTTTACAAAGTTATCATGCTGATTTGAAATCTTATCGTCATAGAATAAAACGATATCTTTTGTATCGCCCTCAAAAATTTTGTAGCCTTGATCAATATTAAAATTTCTTTCATGCAAGAAAGTTGTTTTCTGATCATCAAATAAAATCTCACTTTTGTCGTTAAAGATTAGAGAAAGTGTTTTTTTAGAAGTTTTTTCAAATTTACTAAAACAGGGTTTAAAATTATCCATGTTCTGTATAATGTAAACTTTTATGGGCAATGTATTAAGCAAAATTAACGAAAGTTTTCTTGGCGATGCGCCTGGATGGTATAAAAAAACAATAATATCCTTTCTAGCTTTAAATCCAATAATATACTTTACTGCCTTAAGTTTTGATCTGGACGCAGGGTTTATTATTGGTTGGGTACTATTACTTCAGTTTATTTTTACATTAATTTTTTCTATTCAATGCTACCCCCTTCAGCCAGGTGGTCTTGTAGCATTGGAGTCTTTATTCCTTGGTCTTACTGATCCATACCACGTGTATCATGAAATTGAATCAAACCTTGAAGTTCTTTTACTCCTTATTTTTATGGTCTCAGCAATTTTTTTTATGAAAGATCTCCTTTTAGTAATATTCACAAAACTCCTTGAAACAGTAAAAAATAAAATGGCTCTATCTTTACTGTTCATGATTTCAGCTGCATTCTTATCTGCTTTTCTTGATGCTCTGACTGTTACCGCAGTTCTTATAGCAGTTTCCATTGGTTTTTATAATATTTTTTCTTTTAATCGCAAACAAAAATTGATAACTGCAGATGAATTTGAAAATGGTAAGCTTTTTTTGAGAGATCTAGTAATGCATGGTGCCATTGGGACAGCTCTAGGTGGAGTGTGTACTATTGTTGGAGAGCCACAAAACTTACTAATTGCTACAAAAGCTGATTGGACCTTCTATGAATTTTTTATAAAGATGGCTCCAATAACAATGCCAGTGCTTTTAGCTGGATTAGTAACTTGTCTTTTCGTTGAAAGATTTAAGCTTGTAGGTTACGGCGTGATTTTATCTGATAAGTTGAGGAATAAGATTATTGAAGATGCCCAAAGAAAAAATCAAGCTCGCACAGATGCGGAAAAGTTGCACTTAGTATTTGAAGGAATCTTAGGTGTATGCCTTATAGTCGCTTTGGGTCTACATGTTGCCCCTGTTGGAATAATTGGATTGTTTTTACTTGTTGCTTTGACTGCCAGCAAAGGGATAATATCTGAACATAAACTTGGGAAAGCTTTTGAAGAACCTCTTCCTTTTACTGGTCTATTAGTCATATTCTTTGTAATTGTTGCAGTTATAAATGACCAAAACCTTTTTACGCCTGTGATTCTTGCAGTCTTAAATGCTGCAACTGAAATCCAAGCACCACTGTTTTACATTGCTAACGGGGTCCTTTCTGCAATTAGTGATAATGTTTTTGTTGCAACGGTCTACATGAATGAGATTGTTTTAGCACTTGAAAATGGAATTATTGATAGAAATCAATTCGATGTATTAGCAGTAGCTATAAATACTGGCACAAACCTTCCAAGTGTGGCAACTCCTAATGGGCAAGCAGCCTTCTTGTTCTTGCTTACCTCTTCTCTTGCACCATTAATAGGTTTATCTTATCTCAGGATGGTGATTAAGGCTCTTCCTTATACTTTTGTTCTTACACTAGTTGGGCTTATTTGCGTAATTTTATTTCTGTAATATGAAAAAAACGATCTCCGTGGCTCCAATGATGAAGAGAACTGACAGACATTTTCACTATTTGGTTCGCCTGTTGAGCCAAAACACTTATTTCTATACCGAGATGATTCATGCAAATGCAATTCTAAGAGGTGATAAGTCCAAACTTTTGAATTTTGATACCAGCGATCAGCGGTTAGTTGTGCAGATAGGTGGATCAGTGCCAGACCATTTATCTGAGGCTGCAAAAATTATTGAAAATAATGGTTTTAAAGAAATCAACCTAAATGTCGGATGTCCTTCAAAAAAAGTAAAAGCAGGAAATTTTGGGGTATTTCTAATGAAAGATATCGATTTGCTTGAAGAATGTATAACCTCAATCAATTCAAAGATTTCAATACCGTTATCCATAAAATGTCGAACAGGCGTAGATGAGTATGAAGGCGAAGATTTTTTAAATAATTTTGTCCAGAGAATTACTCGATTGAATGTAAATAAATTAATTATTCATGCCAGGAAAGCAATAAGTGGCCTTGATACAAAAAGGAATAGGTCTATCCCACCACTCAACTACGACTTGGTATGCAATATTAAAAACCACTATGAAAATCAAGAAATAATTATTAATGGAGGATTCGATAACATGAAAAAAATTCTTAATATTGATAGTAAAGTAGATGGTGTAATGATTGGCCGAAAAATATACTCAAATCCCCTCTTCCTTAATGAAATTGAGCAAAAATATTTTTCTAATTCTACAAAAAATGAATTGATTGAGGTGATGACAAAATTTATGGAGTACATACTGCAACTTCCAAGCAATAAAGATGCAAATAGAGCCATAAATCATTTAATGGCTCTTCTCAAGTGCATACCTTTTCAAAAATCACATAGAGAAGTATTAATGACTTCGTTAAGAAATAAAAAAATTGATAGTAGTGAAGTTTTTAGAAATCTTGAGAAAATTCCAGTTCTACATCAATAAGAAATTCGTCTTCAACCACACCATCAAAAACTAAGTATTCTCTTGATTGTAAATATGCCTCCTTTACAAATTCATATTTATCACCAATAATCAAACTCTCTGCTATTAAAAGCCTTTCTCTTGTTTCAATGACATCTAAGCCGTTTAAAATGATTGAGGCTTCTGTGTCAGAGATGCTAAAGTTTCCTGATAAAAACCAACTAACAGGCTTTGCAAAAATATCGCGAAGTGTTGAGGGACCAATGAATGGAACGAAAATGTAAGGTCCAGATTCTATTCCCCAATATCCAAGTGTTTGTCCAAAATCTTCGTCATGTCTCTCTAAACCGAATTCTGATGCAATATCAAATATTCCTACCACGCCAATAGTAGAATTTATTACAAATCGTGAGGTGTCTTGTAGTGAAAGTAATAGCTTGCCTTGTAGGGCTTGATTTACAGCAGTATCAACCTCTGATAAATTACTAAAGACATTGGAAATTCCGGTTTTTACGATGTAAGGAGTGTAATCACTGTAGATTTCAGCTACAGGTCTTAAGAGGTATCTATCAATATCATCAGAAACATTAAAGACCACCCGATTAATGTTTTCAAAAGGATCATTCTGTTCGCTCTTTTCCTCGGCAAACGATAGTAAAGAAAAAAAGAATATCAGTCCGATAGAAATTTTTTTCATATAAATTGGTCCAAGTTAATATAATTATACACCTCTGTATTGACTTTAAATGATTTAAAAATTTGTTTTTGCGCTAAGTTTGGCAAAGAAAAACAAATTTTGTGTTCTGAGAAAATATTTTTAATTTCCTTTGAGGGGACTCCTGGTTGTCCAAGAGCAAAAGATTCAGACATGTTTTCTGCAATACCAAGTATTTGAATTTTAAGCTCCTTTAGCAACTCAAGAGTTTTCTTAGTATCCTGTATTGAAAAAATATCAGCTTTTGTCACAACTAAAGCATTGTCAACATCAGTATCTTTAAAAATACTTAAATAAGCATCTCCAGTTCCAGGTGGCATATCAATTAAAAGGTAATCAAGTCCTCCCCAATCGGTGTTATTCAATAAATATTTAACAGAGCGTGCAAGAAGCGGTCCTCGCCAGATTCTTGGATTCTTCGAATTGGTCAAAAGCTCAATTGAGGAAATTTTAAGTCCATTGAAATTAAATGGAGCTAGCTGAGTATCGTTTTTTTTAATTCTAGTATTGCGTTTATTGAAATCAGTTATTTGAAGAATATTGGGTCCATAAATATCAGCATCCAAGATTCCAACTTTGTAATTATTTTCTTGTAGTAATCGAGCAAGCAGAATGGTGATAGTAGTCTTTCCAACACCACCTTTTGCTGAACAAATAGCAATTTTTTTCATAAACTAGAAAGTAACATATAATTTCACAAACATTATGAAATATCTAGTTACAAGCGCACTCCCTTATGCAAATGCACCTCTTCATCTTGGGCACGCCCTGGAAATAATCCAAACTGATGCCTGGGTGAGACATAAAAATTTAAATGGCTTTGAGGCATTATATTTCTGTGCAAGTGATACTCATGGAACACCCATCATGCTTCAAGCTGAGGAACAGGGTGTAAAGCCCGAAAATTTGGTTGCAGAAATGCGCGATTTACATGAAGCAACCTTCAAAAAATTTAATGTTAATCTAGCAAATTTCTACACTACGCACTCCGAAGAGAGCAAAGACTTAACACAAGGAATCTACTCTAAACTACTTGACCATAAATACATTTTTACAGAACAAATATCTCAACTTTTTGATGATGAAAAACAAATGTTTTTATCTGATAGATTCGTCAAAGGAACTTGTCCACACTGTGGAGCAAAAGACCAATATGGAGATGGCTGCGAGGTCTGTGGCAAAACCTATAACGCATTAGAGCTTATTTCGCCAGTTTCAGAACTATCACAGAAAAAACCATCAAAAAAAGAATCAAAACATTATTTCTTTGATCTAGAGAAATTTACAAGTTTTTTATCGACTAAGGTTCAAAAAATATCTAAACAACAGCCGATGATTAACAAAATGTCAGAATGGCTTGATAGCGGTCTTTCATCATGGGATATCTCTAGAGATGGTCCCTACTTTGGTTTTAAGATTCCTGGAGAAGACGCAAAATTCTTTTATGTTTGGCTCGATGCCCCCATAGGGTATCTTGCTTCAATTAAGCATTGGTGCGAATTGAACGGTAAGGATTTCAGCAATCTTATTAAAAGTGATTCTACAAAACTTGTTCATTTTATAGGAAAAGATATTGCGTATTTTCATCTTCTTTTTTGGCCTGCAGTACTCGAAGCCGCAGGTATGAAATTGCCTGAGGAGGTTTTCACTCATGGGTTTATGACGATGGAAGGGAAAAAAATGTCAAAATCGAGAGGCAACTTTATTAGTGCTGAAAAAGCACTTGAATATGCACCTGCTGATTTCTATCGATACTATATTTCGTCAAAGCTAAACGAAAGCGTTTCCGACATCGATTTTTCCCTGGAAGATTTTGCTGAAAAGGTTAATAGTGATTTAGTTGGTAAATTCATCAATATACCAAGCAGAATCCAAAACTTTATATATAAACATAATCAAGGGAAAATTAACCCTAACACCAATACCCTTAATCAAAAATTTACCTCTGATTACCAAACTATTATAAATGCTACCGAAACTAGGAATTATGCTCTGGCAATCAGACATATAATGAAAATTGCTGATGAAATAAATTTATATGTTTCAGAGAATAAACCATGGGATCTTGAGAAAACTGGAGATCTGCAAGGATGTTTAGAAATATGCTCTGAAGCTTTGGTTGCCTTCAAGTCCTTGGTTGTTCTTATGGAGCCTTACATTCCCGAAATTTCACAACAATTATATAAACTTCTAAACCTATCAGATTGCACGTATTCCATAGTTTATGAGCAAGGAATTAGTGAAATTAACAAATATGAACATATTATAAAAAGACTAGATATAGATGAACTCAAAGGAGTCTACGATGGTTGAAGAAATAACAATAGATGATTTTTTAAAGATTGATCTTCGTATAGCCAAAATAAAAGCAGCTCTTGAAGTGCCTGATGCAGACAAACTGGTGCAGCTAGTTTTAGATATTGGAGAATGTGGGGAGAAAACTGTTTTTGCTGGAATAAAGTCCGCCTATTCAATAGAGGAACTTAATGGAAAATTTGTTGTGTTGGTCAATAACCTAAAGCCAAGAAAAATGAAATTTGGATTATCAGAGGGGATGATATTAGCAGCAGGTCCTGGAGGCTCAGATGTATTTATGATCTCTCCTGATAGTGGAGCGCATCCAGGAATGAAGGTTAAATGAAAACAGATATCATAGTTATTGGTGCAGGTCCCGTCGGTCTATTTACAGTGTTTGAAGCTGGCTTGCTTGGTCTTAGGTGCACCCTAATAGATAATCTTGATAAGCCTGGTGGGCAATGTGCAGAGCTTTACCCAGATAAGCCAATCTACGACATACCTGGTGTGCCCTATCAGACTGCTCAAGAGCATGTTGACGCTTTGCTTAAACAAATTCAACCATTTGATTATGATCTCCTTCTTAATCAAAGAGTTAATGAAATAAAAAACCAAAAGGATGACTGGCAAGTTACAACAAGTGAAGGCACAACAATTACTGCACCAAATATTTTTATTGCCGCAGGAGCTGGATCGTTTGAACCAATTAAGCCCAATATTCCAACCAATCTTGATCCATACATAGATAAAAGCGTTTTCTTTTCAATAAAAAATAAACAACAATTTAAAGATAAAAAAATATTTATCTTTGGTGGTGGAGATAGCGCTTTGGATTGGACTATTGAGCTTCAAAAAATAGGTTCAGAAATTACTCTAGTGCACCGAAGAGACGCTTTCAGAGGAGCTCCAGAATCAGAAAAAATTGTTCGGGAACTACATAAAGAGAAAAAGATTAAGCTTCTTACACCTTTTATCTTGAAAGATTTTGTTGATAAAAAAAACGCACTCAATTTAGAGCTACTCAATACTGATACAAAACAGACTTATAGAGAGGATTGTGAAAATGTTTTATTCTTCTATGGTTTAAACAAAAAATTAGGGCCACTGCTTGAATGGGGGCTCGATAACGACGGTAAGAAAATTAATGTTAGCACTGTATCATATGAAACAAATAAAAGTGGTATCTTTGCTGTTGGTGATATAAATAATTATCCAGGGAAGATGAATTTAATTCTTTCAGGATTTCATGAAACTACATTAGCTGTTCAGAAAGCGTATAAAAGGGTTTTTCCAGGAGAAAGAGTTCCTTTTGGCTACACAACATCAAGTACACAGCTTCACGAAAAACTTGGTGTAAACCACAAAGAAAAATAGCGCCGAATATTGCAAATGATAATCATTCTCATTATTATTTACATGTGTACGTTTGTGTTTGTAAAAAAGTAACTGAAGGAAAGCTAAAAGATAGCTTACAAAAGTCTCAGTGTTTGGACACATCACAAAAATCGCTTGGATTTTCTACCAAGTGTGGCAAGTGCAAATCATCTGTAGAATCTTTATTTAAGAATATTCAGTTTAGAAATTAATCTAATAAGAATGAGTCTCATTAGCAAAATTATATATTTGCTTGATTTTTAAATCATTAATACTTATAAAGTCACTATGCAAGGCAACAATAAAGTCATTGATCATCTTAATAAAATTCTTTACAACGAACTCCGAGCAATCAATCAGTACTTTCTACATTCAAGAATGCTATCTGATTGGGGGCTAAACAAATTCGCTGACTACGAATATGGCGAGTCAATGGATGAAATGAAACATGCGGATAAATTAATTCAGAGAATACTTTTTCTTGAAGGTCTACCAAACTTACAAGATTTAGGACAAATATACATTGCGGAAGATCCAATTGAAGTTTTGCATAATGATTTAAAATTGGAAAATGAAGCAATTCCAGATTTAAAGGATGCTATTCTCCACTGCGAAGATGCAAACGATTTTGTTTCTAGAGACCTACTTAAAGATATATTAGAAAGTGAAGAAGAACATGTTGATCACCTAGAAACCCAGATAGATCTGTTAAGCAAAGTGGGTACAGAGAACTTCTTGCAAACTCAAATTTCTTCAGTTTAATAACGCTTTGAGTTCTTCTGATTCGTGAAGTTCAGTGATTATATCGCAACCTCCAACTAGCTCCCCATCAACAAATAACTGAGGAAATGTTGGCCAATCAGAAATTTTTGGTAGGTTTGCTCGGACCTCAGGAAACTCCAAGACATCTATATAGCTAAATTCAACTTCGTAACCAAATAAAATTTGCACTACCTTTGCAGAAAATCCACATTGTGGTTGGTAAGGTGAACCTTTCATGAATAATAGTCTCTTATTATCCTTAATTTGTTCATTGATTTCTTTAATTACGTCAGCCATTTATTATTTTTATATAGTCAATAATCGTTTTTTTAAAGCCTTTTTGCAATGATTCAGAGATTATTGCATGTCCAATTGAGACTTCGTCAATCAAGCCTAACTCAACCAGAGGCACAAGATTATTAGTGTCTAAGTCATGTCCTGCATTTACTTTTAAATTGAACGTCTTGGCTTTTTTTGCCAATTTCTCTATTTTTTGTAGCTGATTATCAATTTCTTTTTTATTTTTTGCAGTAAAAGCATTAGCAAATGGGCCTGTAAAGATTTCAATGGAATTGATATTCTTGCTAATAAGTGCTTTCAAATCATCAAGGTTACTGTCTACAAAAATACTGCAAATATTGGTGTGTGAAGCAATAATAGAGGAGAGATGTTCAAGTTCATTTTTTGATTTTAGATCCCAACCATGATCAGAGGTTAACTGATTCGACTCATCTGGAACAAAAGTTGTTTGATGAGGTTCAATATTTTTTATAATTTCTAAGAATCCTGGGTAGACATCTGTTTGTCTTTCTTTGGGGTTGCCTTCAATATTTAATTCTTTACCACACCTATCAGTTAAATTTTTTAATTTTTGAGCATCTTCGAATGTTATATGTCTTAGATCTGGTCTTGGGTGTATCGTGATTCCAACTATATCTTGAGCTAAAGCAAGATCTGCGTACTCTTCAAGATTTGGGATACCCCCTCCCCTTGCGTTCCTCAGCAGAGCGATCTTATTTAAATTAATGCTAAGTTTCATAATCTTTTTTTGAAAATCCAATTATAGTCCGGAGTAAAAAGTTTAATAAAAATATCTCTATATAAATTCAATGGAAATCCAAGATGATAAATCTGTCTATTCAAGTTTGAATGATATCTTAATTTATCAATAAACTTCGTTCTCATTTCCAAGGACTTCACAGCAGTTGAAATATCGTTATCTAGAGAACTTGATAAAACATAAGCATCAATAATTCCTTGAGCAGCTCCTTGGGCAAAATGTGGAGCAATATGATGAGCTGCATCACCAATATTAATACAAGCCTCAGATGTCCATTGAGTTTTACTAGAATAACTTATTTCTTTTGTAATAATGTGCTCAGCGTTATTTATAAGCCTCAGCAAGTCTTCAGGAAACTTCTCATTTAGTTTTTTTATAATAGCAACTTGATCAATATCATTTGAAAGAAGATCCTTTCTGAGAACTATCGTAAAGGATGTCTGGTTATTTGTTAGTGGGTAAGAAACAAAATGCATTCCTGAAAACATAAACAGGTTGAGTTCTTTAAAAAACTTATTGGTGTGGTTAGAGATCCCCCAAATTCCTAGAAATTTTGTTGGAATTGAATTTTTATTATGTTGAATGCCACCACAATTTACGACAATATCGTGTTTGTCTGCATATTTTTGTCTTTCAAATTCGACGAAACGAATTTTTTTTGATCTTATAATTTCAGCGGAAAGTGTCTTGATAAGATCTGAGCGTCTAATAAAAAAGCTGGGTTGGTTATCAGCATTTGATATATCTAATTGATTTATTTTCCTAAGTTTATTATTAAAAACATTAAGTTTTTTTGTTTTAATTGAAAGTTTATCAATTTTATCGAAACTTTTTAATTTTTTTATAATTGCTATCGCATTGCTTCCGAGCTGAATTCCAGAGCTAATTTTGCTGAATTCGTTATTTTTTTCGTATATATTGAAATTAATACCTTTTGAATTCAAAAGATTACCTAGGGTAAGCCCTGTAATACCAGAGCCGATAATATGTATTTTCATTAAATGCTATTTTTTTTAATCAACATTATAATTTAATTACGCGCTTGTAGCTCAGCTGGATAGAGCGCTTGGCTACGAACCAAGAGGTCGGGAGTTCAAATCTTCCCAAGCGCGCCAATTCACATCGGATTATTATAGAATGATACATTAATTAGAATTTATGAAAAAAACCAATCTTATAATATTAATACTCTTTCTTTTAAATACTCTTCATAGCTACGATCGTCTAACAGGTCTTCCATTTGCCACAAGATCTGAGGTCATCGGCCAACAGGGTATGGCAGCAACTAGTCACCCTCTTGCCACTCAGACAGC
>CENU01046509.1_pt1 | contig 57191 bp, 41 predicted proteins | sample 361331 | NCBI WGS metagenome assembly CENU01 (sample SAMEA2619766, study PRJEB7988) | marine metagenome | isolation source: saline water (ENVO:00002010), including | reverse complement strand
TCCTGTAAAATCTAATGGTACGGTAAATACAAGTACAAATAATATTAGCAATAGTTCTAGTTTTGGACCTTCTAAAAAATTAGATGAATTAATTAGAGTTAATAAACAAATGCTAGAAGCAATTAGGAATATGTAATGAGTTGGAAGAGATACTTCACAGAATTTAAACCAGAAGACACATCAGGACAAAGTGGTGTAGTTCCTGGTACGGGTGCAGGACCGGCTCGAACAAACTATTCATCATTTTTACCTGATGTATATACAGGTCATCCAAATCGTATTGAACGTTATGGTCAGTATGAAACAATGGACCAAGACAGCGAAGTAAATGCGGCATTGGATATACTTGCAGAATTTTGTTCACAGAAGAACAACGAAAACAAAACACCATTTCAAATCAATTACAAACAACAAAGTACAAGCACAGAAACTAAAGTTTTAAAACAGTACCTACAACAGTGGTGCGATCTAAACAACTTTGAAAGAAGAATTTTTAAAATTGTGCGTAATGTATTCAAGTACGGTGACTGCTTCTTTGTTAGAGATCCTGAAACATTTAAATGGTTACACGTTGATCCTGCAAAACTAGATAAAATTATTGTAAACGAATCAGAAGGTAAAGAACCTGAACAGTATGTGCTTAGAGATATGAATCCTAACTTTCAAAATCTAAGTGTTACACAGATTAATGCAAAACAAGGCGGTTACGGCGGCAATTTAGATTACACTACCACAGGCGGTGCATATGGTAGAGGTTATGTAGGCGGAACTCCTACACAGGTTGGTACACGTTTTGAAAATCATTTAAATCAATATGCCATTGAAGCAGAACACGTGGTACACATTAGTTTAAGTGAAGGCTTAGATAGAAACTTTCCATTCGGAAACAGTTTGTTAGAAAGTGTTTTTAAAGTTTACAAGCAAAAAGAATTACTAGAAGATGCTATTATTATATATCGTGTGCAGAGAGCACCTGAACGTAGAGTGTTTTACATTGATGTAGGTAATATGCCAACTCACCTTGCTATGGGTTTTGTAGAAAGAGTTAAAAATGAAATACATCAAAGACGTATTCCTAGTTCAACAGGTGGTGGTACTAACGTAATTGATGCAAGTTTCAATCCACTTTCAATCAATGAGGATTACTTCTTCCCTCAAACAGCAGAAGGTAGAGGTTCTAAAGTAGAAACATTACCAGGTGGTACTAACCTAGGTGAAATTGATGACCTAAAATTCTTTACAAACAAACTGTTTAGAGGTTTAAGAATACCAAGTTCTTATTTGCCCACAGGTGCAGACGACAGTGCTTCACAGTACAATGATGGTAGAGTAGGTACAGCATACATTCAAGAACTAAGATTTAACAAATACTGCGAAAGATTACAAAATTTAATGACCCATGTGTTTGATAAAGAGTTTAAACTTTATCTAAATGCAAAAGGTGTTAATATTGACAATGATTTATTTGATCTTGCATTCCAAGTTCCACAAAACTTTGCTTCTTATAGACAAAGTGAAATGGATAATGCAAGAGTAAACACATTTGCTTCACTGCAAGAGATACCGTATATGAGTAAACGTTTTGCACTAAAACGTTTCTTAGGTTTAAGTGCAGAAGAAATGGCAGAGAACGAAACTATGTGGCGTGAAGAAAACGCAGATAATATTACACCTAATCAAGGTTCTGGCGTACAGATGAGAGGCGCTGGCGTAACTCCAGGCGGAATGCAAGGTGACCTTGATACATTAGGTGATGCATCACCAGATGCTGACTCTCCTGATCCTGCACCAGATGTAACTGATCCAGGCACAGCGACTGATACTCCACCTGCAGGTGGTGATGATACGACTCCGGGAGTATAAATACGATTATGTTGTTAAAAGAATTCTTTTATTTTGACCAAGATGGAAACAAATTCAGTCATGATCACAGATATGATGCTGATAGAGATATCAGTGTGATTAGAAAAGATGACACTCGCAAGACTAGACTTACACTAGAACAAATTAACACTATTAGAAAAACTGCTGAGGCAAGAGAACTTGAGCAAACTAAAGAGTTAGATTTTGTAAAACAGATGTATGGTCAACCACCTGCGGACCAGGCCGCGGCACTTTAATTTTAAATTTCCGTAAATATCATTATGCATAGAGTGGCATACGTCATAGGTAACGGTACTTCACGAAAAAACTTTGATCTAAACAAATTAATAGATCGAGGCACTATCTATGCCTGTAATGCCATTTATAGAGACTTTATTCCCAACAAACTTATTGCAGTTGATCCTAAGATGATTCATGAAATAGTGAATTACCGCATACAATTCGAAACAGAAGTGTGGACCAACTATAATAAAGCATACGAAAAGTATGTAGGATTACATTATTTTGAGCCTACAAAGGGTTGGAGCAGTGGACCTACTGCATTATATAAAGCCTGTCTAGATGGTATGCAAACAATCTATATGCTAGGGTTTGATTATATAGGATTAAACGGTGGTAAAAAAGTAAACAATATATATGCTGGTACTCCTAATTATAAAGGAGCACACGAACCAGCAACATACTACGGAAACTGGCTAAGACAAACAGAAACTATCATAAGAGAACACTGCGATACAGAATTTGTGCGGGTAACTACAACTGAAGATTATCAACCTAATAACTTAAATCACTTCAAAAACTATAAAACTATCACTTATAAAGAGTTAATTAAGCAGTTTGATAAGTAAATATACACAAAAACCATGATTTTACCACCATTTGGACCGGTAAAACTGGTTTTTTTGTAAATAGTATTGACAGCCTTGCCAAATTAACATATAAAGGAGAACAAAGATGTCTGATAAAAGTAAATTTGAACAATTATTAGACCTTCTAGTTAACGAAGAAAAGGAAAAAGCCGAAGGCCTATTCCATGATATCGTTGTAGAAAAGTCTAAAGAGATCTATCAAGGTTTGATAGAATCTGATGAAGCAGAAGACAAAGAAGTCGATGAAGCAACTTCTAAAGAAGAAGATAAAGAAGTTGATGAAACTGCAAAAGAAGATAAAAAAGAAGAAGACAAAGTAGAAGAAGCAACTGACGAAGAAAAAGAAGAAGAAACTACTGAGTCTTTAGACGATGAATCAATCGAAGAAATTGGTGGTGATCCTGCTGATGACATGATCGATGATGTTACTGCTGACGCTGATGGCGAAGAAGGTGACAAAGATTTTGATGATGACGGCGAAATGGACGATCACGAAGAAGACCATGAAGATTTAGAGTCCAAAGTTGTTGACTTACAAGATGCTTTAGATGATCTAAAAGCAGAATTTGAAGCAATGATGGGCGACAAAGGTGAAGAAGGCGATAAAGAAGACGAGCCTATGGAACCTGAAATGGATTCAGACGCCGAAGAGGCAGTTGATGTACTTCCTACGGAAGAGTCAACTGAAGACGAAGCAACAGACAAAACCGCTGGCGAAACTATGAGAGAATATGTCGAAAAAGTTTCTGCTCCGTCGAACAAAGAAGGCGCTGATAACTCAGCCAGTCCAGTAGCATCGAAAGGTGGCGCTGATTCTGGTGCTGACGGCAAGAATATTGCTCAAAGCAAAGAGGAAAAGGGCGGTACTGCACCAAAGGCACAAGACATGGGTAAATCTTTCGAGAATGAACCAGGTTCAAAAGCCGGCGACAGTCTAAAACCAGCATCTGTTAAAAAGAGTGCTGAGTAATTAAAGGAGTTTGCTAAATGGCATACTTGCGTGAAAATTTGACGTTTGACCAAGCAAGGGTCACCCTAGAGTCTCAAGGAGAAGGAGATAAAAAAGATCTGTATCTTAAAGGCATCTGTATTCAGGGTGGTGTGAAAAACGCAAACCAGCGAATCTACCCTGTCTCCGAGATAGGCAACGCTGTTAAGACTCTAAAAGATCAAATTTCAGGCGGTTATTCAGTTCTTGGTGAAGTTGATCACCCAGATGATTTAAAAGTCAATTTGGACCGTGTGTCCCACATGATTACTGATTGTTGGATGGACGGTCCTAACGGTTTTGGCAAAATGAAAATTTTGCCGACACCTATGGGTAACCTAGTTAAAACAATGCTGGAAAGCGGAGTTAAATTAGGAGTATCCAGTAGAGGTAGTGGAAATGTTAGCGAATCCAATGGTGAAGTTAGCGATTTTGAAATTATCACAGTTGACGTGGTAGCACAACCTAGTGCTCCAGGGGCGTATCCCACACCAATCTATGAACACTTGATGAATACAAAGGGTGGTTATGGAATGATTAAGATGGCTTCTGAGGTACAGAAAGATACAAGGGCACAAAAGTATCTTAGAGAAGAACTGTTACGGGTCATTAAAGGTCTGTAATATAAACTTAGGAGAAACACGATGAGTGATGTTTTTAACAAACTATTTGAAACTGGGATTATTAGTGAAGAGGTCAAAGACCAAATTGCTGGTGCTTGGGATCAAAAAGTACAAGAACACCGTGATAGTGTTACTGCTGAACTCCGTGAGGAATTTGCAAATCGCTACGAACATGATAAGACAAATATGATTGAGGCGATTGATCGCATGGTATCCGAGCGTCTAGAAACAGAAATCAAAGAATTTTCAGAAGATAAGAAATCACTTGCGGAAGCAACTGTTGATTATAAAAAGAAAATTTCTGAGCATTCTGATAAGTTACAGGAGTTTGTACTTAGACAACTTTCAAAAGAAGTTGGCGAGTTAAACGAAGACCGTAAAAAAGTCACTGAAAACTTTACTAGACTTGAAGATTTTGTGGTCAAAGCACTAGCAAAAGAAATCAAAGAGTTTGCAGAAGATAAAAAGGATCTTGCAGAAACCAAGGTTAAACTTGTAAAAGAAGCAAAATCCAAGTTCAACGAACTTAAGAGCAAGTTTGTAGAGCGTACTGCGAAAGTGGTTGAAGATGCTGTTAACAATAAGTTAGCAGTTGAAATCAAACAACTCAAAGAAGATATCACGGCTTCAAGGGAAAACCACTTTGGTAGAAAGATATTCGAAGCATTTGCTGGCGAATATGGCAATTCTTACTTAAACGAAAAATCAGAAACTGCGAAGTTAATGAAAGTAGTTGAGAAGAAGGACATAGAACTAGCAGAGGCTAAGAAAAAAATCACAGAGAAGGAAACTATTGTTGAGTCTAAAGACGCTGAAATTAAAGCGGCAGAAGACAAAGCAGAGCGTACACAGGTGATGAATGAGTTGCTAAATCCTTTAGGGAAAGACAAAAGAGAAATCATGTCAGAACTTTTGGAAAGTGTTCAAACTAAAAAATTGCACACGGCGTTTGAAAAGTATCTACCAGCAGTGATGGAAGATAAAGCACCGAAGGCGAAAAAGGCATTAACAGAAGGCACAGAAGTAACAGGCGATAAACACGCAATTAAGGAAGATACTGATTCAAACTTAATTGAACTCCGCAGATTAGCGGGATTAAACTAAAAAGGAGAGACAAAAAATGTCAGAAAACATAAACCAAAACTGGCAAGGAACCAAAGAAGCACTTCTTGAAGGTCTTAACGGATCAAAAAGATCTGTAATGGATGTCACTCTCGAGAACACTCGTAAGTATCTCGCTGAGGCGGCAACTTCTGGAGCAACTTCTTCAGGAAACGTAGCAACTCTTAACAGAGTTATCCTTCCGGTAATTAGAAGGGTTATGCCAACTACAATCGCAAACGAGATTGTTGGGGTACAACCTATGACTGGACCTGTAGCACAGATCCACACATTAAGAGTCAGATATGCAGACACTTTTGACTCAGCAGTAGCAGGCGAAGAAGCACTTTCTCCGTTCAAAATTGCTGAAGGTTATTCAGGTAACGCATCTACTAACAAAGCAGACGCAACTGCGTCGTTAGAAGGTACTGCCGGTAAAAAGTTAAGCATTCAAATCTTAAAACAAGCAGTAGAGGCGAAAACTCGTAAACTATCTGCTCGTTGGACGTTTGAAGCGGCTCAAGATGCTCAAGCACAACAAGGCATCGACGTAGAGGCTGAAATCATGGCGGCATTAGCACAAGAAATTACTGCTGAAATCGACCAAGAAGTAATTCAGTCTTTAAGATCATTAGCGTCAGTTGAAGAAACTTACAACCAAGCAGGTGTAAGTGGTACTGCAACTTTCGTAGGTGACGAACACGCGGCGTTGGCTGTTCTTATAAACAGAACTGCTAACAAAATCGCACAAAGAACACGTAGAGGCGCAGGTAACTTTGCAGTGGTTTCAAACCAAGCATTGACTATCCTTCAGTCTGCTACAACTTCTGCGTTCGCAAGAACAACAGAAGGTACGTTCGAAGGACCAACAAATACTAAATTTGTAGGTACTTTAAATAATGCGATGAGAGTGTACGTTGACGCATACTTGGCTGATTCAGGTCAAGATGACAACCAAGTGCTTGTTGGATACAAAGGCTCATCTGAAGCAGACGCGGCGGCATTCTATTGCCCATACATTCCGTTAATGTCTTCAGGTGTTGTACTTGATCCATCAACTTTTGAACCAGTTGTGTCATTCATGACAAGATATGGTTACATTGAGTTGTCAAACAGTGCATCATCTCTTGGTAACGCGGCAGATTACTTAGGTAAAGTATCAATTACTTCATCTAACGTATCGTTCTCGTAATCCAATAGACGTTACAACTATTCAAATAGGGCGGCTTAGGTCGCCCTATTTTTTTGACCAATCAATCAAAACCCCCTATAAATAATTGTATGAAACAATTAGAATCTAGTTTGGACTGGCATGAAATAGAACAAGAACTGAGAACACTTGGAAAAAGTGCTCCAGAGTTCAAGTTTGATATTATAAAATTTTGTGCAGGTATTAACAGCGAAGTAAAAAAACTTGCTGAAGTAGAAGTTGATTACAGACGAACTAGAAGAGATTCTTATAAGATAAAACACAAAGATATGTGTAAAAAAATTAATGAAGCAATAAACGACTTCAGTAAAACACACCTTATGCACCTTTTTACAAGGGTTGACTAAATACTTTTGCTTACAAATGTATTGTAAGTTTATGGGGAACACCATCCCCGTATAACATAGAACGTTAAAAGGAGAAACAAAATGGGACGACCACTTAACAAAAGACTGTTTACAACAGCGGCGGCTGGTGCAACTGCTGGTGCAAACGAAATCAAAGTAAACTTTCACAATGGTTCATCAGTTGTTGAAGGTACTATCATAAGGCAAAAAGGATCTAAAAAATTCGTAGTTGCTGAAACTGGTACCACAGACACTGAAGTAACTTGTACGTTAACAACTGGTAAATTACCAGCGGCTTTAACGGCAGGTGAAATGTCAATTTCAGTACAAGGTGCTGATAACGAAACTTACGGTGTAAGTAAAATATCAGGACGTACATTGACAGTTGCGGCTCCAAGTGCCACTGGATCAAACGCATTAGACGGAACAAAACTCTCATGGGATTTTGCGGCGGCTAGTGCTGGTAAAGTAAAAGTTGAAGAAGCAGGTGACGACGACGTTGCTAACACAGACGACGACGACTTTACAGACGACGCTTAATCTTTTTCACGGAGTAAACTATGGGTAGACCAATTACTAAAAGATTTCTCGGTCCTGTTGGGGTTGATGCACAACCAACTATACCTGCAAGGGTAAAAATTGGTGGTAACTCTGCCTCCGAAGGGCATATCTTGACGCAAAGATCCTCTAGGAAATTTAAAGTCAAGGAGGGATCTAACGAGGGTATTTGCACACTTGTTGACAAAGCATTGGGTTCACTTGGTAATGATGAAATGAATATTACTGGTATTGTCACTAATGGCGGTGCTGTAAGACTCAAAAAAATCACAAGACACCTGGCTGTTGATTACTCTAATAATAGATATACATGGTCAGTAGAGGACGATTCTACTGAATCTATTTTAAGATTAGTTGCTTTATAAAGTAATATCGTGAAAGGGTGATTTTAGGATTGCCCTTTCATTCGACTAAATAATACTATACAAGTTTAGGATTTGACGCAAAATGGCAGTAGATGTAGTAAAAGTTACAGGTGATTACAAAATTATAGCCGCAAACAACGGCAATATCACACTAGATACTGGATCAGCAGTAGGAACAACAACCATTACTGGTAATCTAGTAGTACAAGGTGCGACCACTACTGTTACATCAGCAAATTTAGATATTGAAGATAATATTATTCTATTAAACAAGAATGAAACCGGTGCGGGTATCACACTAGGACAAGGTGGTATTGAAATAGAAAGAGGTACAGAGGATAATGCAAAATTATTATTTGATGACACTCTTACATACACACAACCAGGAGGCGGAACAGGTCCTGGTATTTTTACATTTACAATAGGCAGTCAATTAGGAGCAATAAGAACTAATCATATTAGCACAACTGGAGACGATATTGTGTTCTTAGGAACAAATGCACCTAATGCCAAATTAAGTGTAAGGGGTACTACAAACTATGAAACAGGTTTGACAGACGATGATATTCCTAATGTCAAATATGTTAACAACGCATTCCAAACTATTAATATTCCGTTAATTAGACAGGATAATACATCACTAACAGCAGAAGATCTAAACTCAGGTGATCCTGTATCAAGATTAATTGGAAAAATTGATAATGTAACAAAATTTGAAGTAAAAAGTGATACAATTACACTAGGTGATTTACAAATTGATGGTACAACATTAAGGCCTGGAACATCAAATGATGACTTAATTTTACAAGCGAATGGAACAGGCTCTGTAGTAGCAGAAGAAGTATTTGCACTAGGAAATGCTTCAAGCACACCATCCGGTACATTAGGCAGAATAAAGTTATATAAAGACTCAGAAGGCCCGGGTGGAACTGGCCTATTTTTTGTAAATAACACTGTTAACGGAGAAGTAACAAGTAAAAGAAAAACCATGCTTATGAGCATGATTTTTTAGGAAAGTAATATGATAACAAATAGTTTTATTGATGCAACTTTAACAGATGTTTACACATCAAGCGGTGAAACTGCTATTACAAGTATGATATTTTGTAACTATGCAGACGCAGACAATATAGCAGGCGATACTGCTTTGACAGATGCTGATACGTTTTTAGATTTGCATATTGTTAAAAATGGATCGAGTGCAACTGATACAAACAAAATATTACATCAGTTAAAAATTCCTGCAGGTGAAACATTTATTATGGACACAGAAAAATTTGTGTTAGATACTGGTGATAAAGTTGTTGCACAAACAACATCACCGGCAACTATTGCAGTAACTATTTCAACAATAGCGGTGTAACATGAGATTTGTAAAACAGCAACAAATCAACAGGAAAATGATTGTAGACAAATCTGTATTTGTCGACGTATTTGGTGCTGTAAGTTTTTCTGGATCAAAAGCAGGATTAAGAATAGGTGCAGGTAATACTTTAGAAAGAGGAAATGCACCTGTCAATGGTACTATCAGGTATAACACAGAAACTAATGAAATGGAAGCATACATTAACAATGCTTGGGAAAGTATGCGAACAGATAGACCGGGCAATATTCAAGTACAAAATTTAGGAACAGGGGATTCAAATATTACAGAATTTGGTCCATTGAGTCCTGTACCAACTGCGGCAGAAAATGTAATTGTACTTGTAGAAAACGTTTTTCAAATAGCAGGTGTAAACTATACACTTGTAAACACAGCAGGACAATGGAATATTAGATTTGACTCCCCTGTTCCTTTAGGCAAAGATGTTACTGTATTACATGGCTTCGACGGCAGTATACTTGGCTAATAATTAACTGCTCTCCTAATGGTTTTTCCAAAACAGACTAAATAATATTAATTGCAATAATAACGACCTTTTTGTTGCAAGGACAAACAGTGGTTAACCCGCTATGTAATGAGGTTAGAGGGACAGGATCCCCGTATGTAGGAGAATAGACAATGGCCGTCGGTCGTATTTCGGGTCCGTTGCTAAAGGCAAATCTAATTCGTAATGGAGTAGATTTAGCGTTTGAAACGGATTTATTATATTTGGATGTAAACAATGATCGCATTGGGATAAAGAAATCCAATCCTTCATACGAATTAGACATTAACGGAACTGCCCAAGCAACAAATTTAATTGCTACAAATTCAGCAACAACAGGAAATTTAACCTTTCAAGGTAACACAATTAGTAGTACACTAGGTACTATTGAACTAACACCAAGTGGTGGTGATCCTGTAATTTATCATTCAAGAATACAAGTTGATTCTATAGAGATGAATGATAATACTATCAAAACAATAGACTCTAATGCTTCTTTGGAACTTAATCCACAGGGCACTGGTACTATTGAATTAATTGGTAACACAAACGTAACAGGAAACTTATACGCAACAGGAAACATTACTGCTGGCGGTAACATACAATTAGGTGATACAAATACAGATACAGTTGAGTTTAATGCTGACATCGTAAGTGATATTATTCCAGATGTGGACAACGCATTTACTTTAGGTACTGAAGGAAAACGTTGGAGAACTTTAAATTCAAGACAAGCAAATATTGGTAACATACAGGTTACACATAACACAATAGAAACTATAAACTCAAATGAAGATTTGACTATCAGAGCAAACGGCACTGGTAAAGTTAGAATAACAAATTTACAACTAAATGATCCAGGTAATACTTTGTATGTTGCCGCTAATGGTAGTGATAGCGAAGAAGGTAATTCAATTGACAGTGCATTTGCAACAGTAAGTCACGCATTAAGTCAAGCATCATCAGGTACAATTATTAAAGTATTAGCAGGTACATACACTGAAACGTTTCCGTTAACTGTACCGGCAGGGGTTACAGTTTCTGGTGAAGGTTTACGTGCAACAATTATTAAACCTAGTGTTGCAACACAAGACCTAGATGGATTTAGATTAAACAACGCAACCACAGTCCAAGATTTAACTATCAAGGATATGAAATATAATGTTAATAATGATACTGGTTATGCTTTTAGTTTTGATCCAAATGGCGTTACAACTACTTTACAATCACCTTACATTAAAAACGTAACAGTACTAAACAAAGGCACTGTAACAAGTGCTAGTGATCCATACGGATTTGATAGTGCCGATGCTGGTAGAGGTGCAAAAATAGATGGTCAATATGTAAGTGCAAGTTCAATTGAAGCGGCTATGTTGTTTAATGAAGTAACAATATTTTCACCAAATCAAACAGCAATGGTTTTGACCAACGGTGTTAGAGTAGAATGGTTAAACAGTTTTATATACTTTGCAGACAAAGGTATTTCAGCATTTACAGGTACACAGGGTAGAGGCGCCGATGGTAAAACATTAGTTGATCTTACAAATACTTCAGGAACATTTAACGTATCAGATACTGTAACACTAACATCAGAGGATGGTTCAACTGTTTTAGGACAAGGTACAATAGAAGCAAAAGAAACTGTTGCAGGAAATTTAAGACTAACATTTGATGGTAAGGTTACAGGTTTTGTAACCAATCCAAGCAGAACAGAAAAAACAACAAATCTTACAGGTAATACTAAACAAGTTACTTCGCAATATAAATTTGGCACAGCAAGTTTACAAGTTGATGGTACAGGTGATACAGCAGTAATTCCTTCAACTAGTGATTTTGGTTTTGGTACTAGGAACTTTACAGTAGAAGGATTTTTTAGATTTGATACAGTATCAGGAACACAATATCTAGTTGATTTAAGATCCGCAAGTGCAAGTGACACAGCAATATCTATCTATGCTGATGGTACAACTCTTAAAGCACAGGCGGCCGGCAGTGATATTATTACAAGTGCATCTACACTTTTAACAAACACTTGGTATCATATTGCATTGGTAAGATCCGATGATGGAACAGAATTATTTTTAAATGGTATTCAACAAGGTGCAACTTATTCTGACAGTAATGATTATGGTACAGCGAAACCTGTAACACTTGGCGGTGATTACAACAACGCAAACCATTTTACTGGTTACATAGACGAAGTAAGGATTAGTTCTTTACCAAGATATCTTGCAAACTTTACAACACCAAGTGCAGAATTTACAGGTGATCAGTCTACTTTATATCTATCTCATTTTAATGGTGCTAACAATAGCACTACAATTAATGAAGACATAACAGTTACTTTAAATGTAACAAGTTCAAGTGGTGGTACAGCAACAGGTATTAATAATGTTGACCTAAAACAATTTGGTGCAGAAATGAGATCTATTTCTTCTGCAAACGTTTATGGTAACCAAGGTGTTATAGCAGATGGCGAAGGCACTGTGCTTAGAATGGTTAACCATAACTTTGGATATATTGGTGTAGGCAAAAGATTAGACAATGATGTAACAGCAGTCATACAAGGCAATGAAGTTACGGAACTTAATAATGGTAAAGTCTTTTACAGTTCAGTTGACCAAGGTGGTGACTTTAGAGTTGGTGATGCATTTACAGTTGACCAACAAACTGGTAATGTAACATTTACTGCAAGTTCATTTGATATTAGTTCGTTAAGTGGAATAACATTTAGTGATGGCGGCAACACAACCATTGTTGAACCTTCTAGATTAGAAACAGGTAATATTAGAATAAGTGGTAATCAAATTATTACTACATCAGGAGATTTAACAATTAATCCAGATGCTAATTCAAGTGTGATTATTGATGGTAACTTAGATGTTACAGGCGGATTGAGAGAAATACGTGACCAAGATGGTGATACAACAATCACAACTGAGAGTGCCTATGGTGCTGATGAAGACACAATTAACTTTAAGGTTGCAAATAATATTTTAGCATTTATTGATTCAACAGGATTTAATACTACATCATTTATTTCAGATGAAGTAAAATTAATCAACAACGGTGTTCAAACATTTAGAAATGATAATAACTTAGAATTATTTGCTCATGGTACAGGACACGTCGATCTTAACGATACAAATGCTTTTAGAATACCAAGAGGTACTACTGCACAAAGACCAGGTACAGCATTAGATGGAATGATGCGTTACAACACAACTTCTAGTGTGTTTGAATTGTACAGTGGTGGTTTTTGGAATGCAGTTGGTGGTAGTGTAAGTGGTGTTGTTGACCAAGATCTAGACACATATATAACAGCAGAAAATACTCCAGGTGCAGACGATGACACATTTAGATTTTACAATGCAGGGGCTGTTACAGTTGATATAAACAGCACAAGACTAAATGCAGGTAAAATTCATGCAACAGAGATAGGTACAGAGGGTGCAAACATTGATTTAGTACTTGCTCCTAATGGTGTAGGTAAAGTAAAAATTGATGATACAACAATTAGAAGCAATGAAATAAAACAAACAGCGACTGACGGTGTGCTAAATATGAGTGCAACTGGAGAAGGTTATGTTGACTTTACAGGTACAGTTGGATTTAAAGTACCCGTAGGTGATGTTAACAACAGACCAATATCCAATTTAGCACAAGGATTATTGAGATATAATACTGATGATAACGCACTTGAAATTTGGAATGGTTCTTCATGGACTGGTGTTGTTGGAAGTAGTGGAGGGGTAACAATTAATCAGGCAGAAGAACTGTCTATTATTAATGCGTTATTATTTGGATAAGAATTATGGCAACGATATTTAGAAATGCAGTTATAACAAAAGTAGGAGAAACACCAATTGACGTGTTTACTGTTGCTCCTAATAGGAAAAATATCGTGTTAGGTATTTCACTAGCGAATGTAAAAGATTCAACAGTACTAGGCAGTGTTCATATTAGAGACGAAGGAAGTGTTACTGCTTTTTATGTAAAAGATGCACCTATTCCACCTAACGGTACATTAAGAGCAATGAATGGTGGTGAAAAATTAATATTAGATAGCGGACACACATTACAAGTATCTTGTAGTTTTACAGACGGTGTAGATGCTATTATAAGTTTTGTGGAACAAACGTAATAGGAGAATGATATGTCAACTTATGTAGGAGCAAATATTGGTACAGTTGAAAATAGTATCAACACCAGATATTTTTATGGTTTAAGAAAATTAGAAGACGGTACTGTATACCTTGCTGTTGTTGATCAATTGAATCCAAATGACACTATTGAAATTAATGTTCCAGGTAACAGTGCAGAAAACTATAATGATTTTGACATTGGACAAGACTTTTTTGAAGGTAGAGATGTAAACCATGAAAAGGTTTATGCAAATTTAAAATATGAACAATATCGTTGGGATTATCAAAAGGTAAACTATTATATCAACGATGATGGAAATTTAGTAGCAAGGGTAAATCAACCTTATAACTACACGTAATAGGATAGAAAATGGCACAGTTTAAACTAGATAGATTTACTTACAGATACAGAGGCGATTGGACTTCTGGTGTTGCTTATGCACTTGATGATATTATTACTGTTAATGGTAATGTATATTTCTGTACAAAAGCACATACATCTAATCAAGATTTCTATTACGACTTTTTATATAACTTTACATATCCTGCACCTTATAGTGCATCTGATAATGTAGGCGCGGCGTTTGATTTTAGAACAGAAGTAGGCGGAGCACAAACAACAGTAGATGGCACAGGCGCACTGTTTACAATTTACAGAGCAGGAAGAAATTACACAGTTACTTTAACAACCGGTGGTAGAAACTTTATCAACGGTGATATATTTACTGTACCAGGTGATCAACTAGGTGGCGATAGAGGAACAAATGATGCAACAGTAACAGTATCCACAGTTGACAATGAGGAAGTAGACGGCTTAACAGTACCAGGTGTTATTAAAAGTTTAACAATTACAGGTACACCTGCACTGACAAAATGGGAAATTATGTCAGAAGGTTACAGTTGGAAAGGCACATGGAAAGCATCAACTGGAGTAGTAGGTGAAAATACTTATGTACCATCAAAATACTTTATAAATGATTTAGTAGAACGTTCAGGAAATATTTTCCGCTGTGTACAAGGACATACAGCAACTACAGATGCTGATTTTGGTTTTGGAGCAAACAGCACATATTGGACACTTCATGTTTACGGTGCTAAATGGGAAAACACTTGGACAGCACAAACATCATACCAAGTTGGAGATGTTGTTAGAAATGGCGGCAAAGTATGGAGATGTTCAACTGCACACACTTCAGGCACAAATGCACAAGGTTTAGATCAAGTTGCACAATACTGGGAAATTATTACCACATCTGATGATTGGTTGAACACTTGGCAATCACAATTTAATTATAAACCACAGGATTTGGTTAGATATGGCGGCTACATTTATAGATCAAATCAACAGCATACCGCGGCAGATATTTTTGAAGACGATCTTGGCGCAGGTATTTGGACAGTGGTTGTCAAAGGTAATGAATACAAAGGACAATGGACGGCACCAACTGCACACAGTCCTGGTGGCACAGCAAACACTATAAAATATGTGGTAGGTGATTTAGTAAAAGCAGGACCTAATGTTTATCAGTGTGCCACAACACACACTGTGACGGGTACAGATACAGAAACAGCAGATCCTGTATTTGAAGCAACAATAGGTAACTGGGATGAATACATACCTGGCATGGCTTTAGAGTCAACATGGGTAGACACAGTTGCTTATGATAAGGGTGATATTGTAAACTACGGTGGTTACAGTTATATTGCATTACAACCAAATACTGCACAAACACCAAGCACTAATCCATCTATCTGGGACACACTAGGACAATGGTATCAGTTCAAAGGCAATTGGGATAGCACAGTCCAATACTTCACAGGTGATGTTGTAAAAAATAATGGTTATACTTATTGGGCGGCATTAGATAATACAGGTACAAGACCTGACAGTGGTGATCAAGTTGACTACGAAATTAGAGTAGACAATCCTGGACCGGGTAACAGATATTATTGGGGAGCAGATTTACATCCTGACTTAACATTAAACAGAGGACATACATATATCCTTAATCAAACACATTCGTCAAATGATAACCATCCTATATATCCTGCTACAAAATTAGATGGAAGACTAGGTACAAACGGTGCAGAAAGATTTCAAGGAGTAGAAACTACCTACATATTAGATGATGAAGTAGTACCTACACTACAAGAATACAATGCAGGATTCAACGCCGCAAGTGCAAGGCGTGTAATTGTAAAAATACTTTCAGACTTCGAAGGTGAATTACATTTTGCTTGTTATAATCATTCAGGCATGAGTGGTACACAGGCAATTACTGTGACAGGTACTGCAAGTTGGAATTTGTTGATACCAGGATTTGAACTTAGAGGTCCATGGAACGATTATAATCCAGACTCAACTGTGCAAGAATATCAATTAGGAGATATTGCATTATGGGCCGGTACTGCTTACAGATGTATTAGAAGACACTTGTCAACTACAACTTACAGTAGACCAGATGAAGATTTAAGCAAAGATGTTCCACAATACTGGAGTGTGTATATCCAAGGTATTAGAACAAACGTTTTGGCAAGACCTGGAGATATTAAATCATATCAGGCAGGATCAAATGTAAGATTACCAATTGGTGATAAAGGAACAGTACTTAAAGTATTACAAGATCAAGATATTACGTCTTCAACTAATTTAATGCCTACATGGGGTTTATTAAATGAAACTGACAAAGTTTATTATGTGAGTTTAGATGGTGTAGACAGTGCAGAACGTGGTAAAACAGAACAAAATCCTTGGAGAACTGTAAAGTACGCTTGTGATTTTATTCAACAGGATTTATCTGCAAGGGCACCTGCTACTATTTTTGTAAGCACGGGAGAATTTAAAGAAGAACTTCCAATTAAAGTACCAGCCGATGTTGCTGTTGTAGGACATGAATTAAGAAGCACAAGAATTGTTCCTAAGGATGATACATTTAAAGGAACAGATATGTTCCATGTTAAAAATGGTTGTGGTATAAGAAACATGACACTTTCGGGACTTGAAGGAACATTAGGCGTAGTAAATGCTTATGGTACACAACGACCAATTGGCGGCGGGCCTAGTTTTGTTAGTTTAGATCCTGGTACAGGACCAACTGATACTAGTGTTTGGGTAAACACAAAATCAACTTATGTACAAAACGTATCTACATTTGGAACAAACTGTGTGGGTATGAAAGTAGATGGTGATTTACATGGTGGTGGCAATAAATCTATTGTTGCAAACGACTTTACACAGGTAATAAGTGGCGGTATAGGTATGTGGATTACCAATGGTGGTTTATCAGAACTTGTTTCTGTGTTTACTTACTATTGTCATATTGGTTACCTAGCAGAAGCAGGCGGAAAAATTCGTGCTACAAACGGTAACAACTCCTACGGTGACTTTGGTTCTGTTGCAGAAGGATTTGATAGTACAGAAACACCTATCACAGCGACAGTCACTAACCAAACAACTGAGGCGACTGTTAACCAAGTTTTAACAGATTTAGATAATCAAATTTATATGTTTGGTTATAATCATGCTGGACAAGATTATACAGATGCAACAGTTAGTGCATTTTCAGGAACAGGTTCGGATCTATCAGCAGAATTTAAAGAGTTTAGACAAAATGCAATTAGTGAAGTGCGTTTAGTTGATCCAGGTGATTCGGTAGTGGTTGGAGGTTCTGGCTTTAGTATTACTGTTGGACAATCCCAAGGGGGAGTTCACAATCCCACAGATTCATATATAATTTTAAATGCAACTGATACAGTAGAAGACAGTACAGGCGTTTATGACGGAAAGTTAATTTACATTACTCAAGGTAAAGGCAAAGGCCAGTATGCTTACGTACAGAGTTTCGATCCTAGTAACAAAGTTTGTAGAGTACTAAGACCATCCGATGGACAACCAGGCTGGGATCATTGGATTCCAGGTACACCTATTGAAGCAGTATTAGATGACACAGCATTTTATCAGATTGAACCAAGAGTAGAATTTAGTGAACCGCCTTTTAATACACAGAGTGTAAATTTAGGTTCAGGTATGGACTTTAATACAGTTGTATTTGGTAATGGTAGATGGGTAGGTATTGCAGACAGTAGTTTTGGTGATACAAGAAACAATAAAATTATGTGGTCATCAGATGGATCAAGTTGGAATGAAGTTTACACAGGATCATCATGGTCATGGACTGACATTACATATACAGGAACTAGATTTGTTGCAGTTGCTAAACAAGGTATGATAGCATACAGTCAAAATGCAGAAAACTGGACAGTACAAGAAGTAACTGACGACAGTACTGTTGCAACTAAACGTATGATTAGATATGGAGACAATCCTGTTACCACACAAACTTTTTTAACAACTGTAAGTGTTCCGGGTGACAATCCATTGTATCATTTCAACGGTGCACAAAATTCTGCACCGGACATAGCAGTAGTTGAAGGTAATAAAGTAGTCTTTAATCAAAATGACGCAAGTAACAATGGCTGTCCAATTTACTTGTCCACTACTCCAGAAGGTATAAACGGTGGTGGAACAGCATATACGACCGGTGTTGTTTATTATCTAAACAACGTTTCTGTTGCAGATTTAGATGCTTATGTGTCTGGATTTAATGCGGCGGCAACAAGAAGAGTAGAATTTACAGTACCTAGTGCGTTGGTTGGTCAGAATTTGTATTACACAAACTATAACAGCACAGGATCAGGTGTTAAAACAGACAGTACATACGCAGTTGTAAGAATAGATGGTAGAAAAGAAATTATGGTTGTATCAGCAGATGCATCAGATTATTGGCAATCATTTGATGATGGAGACACATGGACAGTTGGACAATTACCATCATATCAAAGTTTTGATAAAGGCGTAACTGCATTTGAGTATGGTGCAGGTAAATTTATTGCTATCGCAAAAGATTATGACTCATCGGTACAAAGAATTTACTTTAAAACTCCAGGTAACACTGCATGGACAGAAACTTTTGTTTCAGGAGACGATTTATCTACAGTAGATAGTTTAGTGTTTGGTAATAATATTTTTATAGCAACTAAACCAGGAAGTGATAGTGTATGGATAAATCCAACACAAGGACACGGTACTTGGTATGAACAGCCTAGTGTACTTCCATCAACTGGTAACTGGAAAATTGCATACGGACAGGGTGTTTATTTTGCATTTAAACCAGATTCAAACCAAACTGCTGTAAGTGAAAACGGAATTTACTGGAGAGAAAAAACTTTACCAGAAACCAAAAGATGGACCTGTGCGGCAATGGGTACTACTTCATCAGGTACAAATCAATTTGTATTATTAGGTGAAGGAAATCCAACAGGAGGCCCTGGAGAAGTTGTAGGTGTAACAGTACAAGTAGGTAGACGTCCTTTTGCAAGAGCAAAAGTAAACAACAGTAGAATTGGAGCATTCTTACTTTATGATCCAGGTAGTGGTTATTCAGGTGATGATACAAACATTGTAAACAATATTGCGGTAACAGTTGCAAGAAACACAGGAGATACAGCAAACGTATTTTTCTTTGATGGAATTGAAAGACCATCTCCTACATTTATTGAAGGTAGAAAATACATATATGATCAATCAGATAGTTCAAATGAATTCTTTGGTGGCGGAGTAGATGGAGAAAATAATCCTGTTGCAAATATTCATCCTTTGGTGTTCACTACAGATAGTGCAGGAAATACTATCTATGAAGATAATGTTGTATATAGATTAGGTACAACAATAGTAAGTAGAGCAGATTATATTTCAGGTTTTGAAAATGCTATTATTAGAACTGTTGAAATAGAAGTTCAATATGATTCGCCAAGCACTTTATACTATAAATGTGCTACACACGGAACAGCAATGGGTAACAGTATATTAGTAAATGAAAGTAATTTATTATCATTGACATTAAGCGATCCTTTAGCGACATCTGATCCTAACTACAAAATTAGAATTAGAGACGGTGTTTTACCACAACCTAGTTTTATAAACAGAGGTAGATTATTTAGAAGTGCTACTGCAACTGTCACTGGTTCCGGTTTCGCTGACAAATATCAGACTGGAAACAAAATTAATGTTGTTGGCTTAACAAGAGAGCCTGGCCCAGGTGCTAACTTACAGATTACTGGCATTACAGATAAAGAATATTTGATGACAAAAGTTGTAAGTATATCTGGAAGTGAACCTAACTTAACTGCACAACTGCAAATTAGTCCAACTATTGGAGTTTTTGAATCTCCTGAGCACGGTACAGGACTAACCATTCGTGAACAGTACAGTCAGGTTAGATTAACATTCCATGACTTCTTAGATATTGGTACAGGAAATAAAAATTCAACAAGGTATCCACAAAGATATTTAGAAGGTTATACTGAAGCAGATGCTAATACTGTGAAACAGTTTAACGAAACTAATTTTGCTAATGGTGGTAGAGTGTTTTACTCAAGCACAGACCAAGATGGTAACTTTAGAGTTGGTGAATTATTTGAAGTTGAACAGGCATCTGGTATTATCACAATCAATGCTGACCAATTTGATCTGTCTGGATTAACAGAATTAAGTTTAGGTGGTGTTACACTAGGTGGAACTGGTGCAACAATTCAAGAATTTAGTATTGATCCACTGTTTACAAACAACAGCGATAAAGTTGTACCAACACAAAAAGCAATCGCGGCATACGTAAAATCACGTATTACAGGTGGTGGTAGTACAGTTAATGTTAACAAAGCGGTTGCTGGTTTAATTTCTTTTGGTGATAACGGTCAAGATATTAACACAACCGACGGAAGTGTAATAGAAATGAAGACAAAAATGCACTTTGAGGGCAAAGTAGACGGTGATTATGCGGCTTTGAGTTTCTTTGCACTAGGTACAGATCTACCTATAGCAGATGATACGGGAGGTCAAGATGAAACTGGAGGAGACTATAACAACTATGGCGGCTAATATAATAAATAACTACAATATCGGAGTATACAATGGCTGAATTTCTTTTAGGTAGAATTAAATTTGTTTGGAAAAATGAGTGGTCTTCATCGGTTGCTTATGTAAAAGATGACGTAGTTCGTTATGGCGGTAAAGTTTATATTTGTACAACTGCACACACATCACAAAGCGATTTTTACACAGATATTACAAACTGGAACGTATTTGCAGATGGTCAATCATGGAAAGGTGACTGGCTGATCAACACTTACTATAAGGTTGGTGATGTTGTAAAATATGGTGGTTACTTATATATTTCAAAAAATGGTCATACTTCAGCAGACACAATCACAAAAGGACTTGAATTTAATGCAGGTGATTGGGATACATACGCAGAATTTTTTAATTATAGAAATGATTGGTCAGTAAGCACAAGATACAGAGTAAACGATATTGTAAAATATGGTGGAACTGTTTATGTTTGTGTAGACGATCATACTTCTAATGCATCTTCTAATACAGATTCAGATGGATTAGAAAGCGATAACGATGGAAGAGTTTTAACTTTAGATAATATTAGTAACGCAGATTCTAATAGAGCACAAGGCACTTACAACAACATTACACCTACAGGCGGATCAGGAACTGGATTAGAAGTTCAAGCAGTGGTAGATAACATTGGTGGTGTTGCTATAACACTTACTTCTAACGGTTCAAACTATGTAGTAGGTGATCAATTAAGTATTCCAGATTCTTCACTAGGCGGCGGCGGTGGTGCCACACTTACATTTACTGTTGGTACAGTTGCAGATAGATGGAATATTTTTTCAGAAGGTTTTGATTGGAAAGATGTTTGGGTAGCAGAAACAAGATACAAATTAAATGACCTAGTCAAATACGGCGGACAAATTTATGTTTGTATAACTGGTCACCGTTCAGGAACACTGTCACAAGGTTTAGAAGCGGACCAGGCTAAATGGCAACACTTTCACAAAGGTGTTGAGTACAGACAAAATTGGACTGTTGGTACAAGATACAGAGTAAATGATATTGTCAAAAACGGTGGCGGTATATGGATTTGTACAGGATATCACACAGCAGGAAATACATTTGAAGCAGATGAATCAAACTGGTCAATATTTGTTCCTGGTTTACAATTTGAAAACAGTTGGAATAATTCATCAATTTATCAACCCGGCGATTTGGTTACATATGGTGGTTACAGTTATATTAGTTTAACAAATCATCAAGGAAGACCACCTTATTCAAACGCAAGTGATTGGCAGTTATATCTTAAGGGTTATAACTTTGTAGGTGATTATCAAGATGATTCAACCAATCAAGATTACAAAGTAGGTGATGTTATTAGACATGGTGGATATACCTTTATGTGTATTCAAGATCATTCAACAGCACAGGATCCTGCAACTGCAACCACATATTGGACAAAACTAAACGAAGGTTTTAATTGGAAAGGTGACTGGACAAACATTACAGATTATCTTTTAGGTGATGTTGTTTACTATGGTGTAAACTCTTATGTTGTAGTTCAAGCACACCAATCAAATCAAGCCATTGGAAACAAAAGACCAGACTTAGATTCTTCAGGTACTTACTATAAATTGTTGGCCGGTGGTGCTGAAGGTTCAAACTTAACCACAGATGGTGATATACTTTACTATGGTGGCGGTGCACCTACAAGATTACCAATTGGTGCAGAAGGACAAATTTTAACAGTTGATAATTCAACACAATTACCTGCTTGGGCATATTGGGGTAGAACAGATCATGTATACTATGTTGGCCCTAATGGTATAGACGGAACATATCCAGGTTACGGTTCAACTTTAGATAGACCATACAAAACAATTAGATTTGCTTGTGAGGCAATTGAAAAAGGTGTACTAAGACCAAATGCAACACAGTTGTTAAAAGAAAATAGACAGTTTATACAAAGAGAAACTGTTGAATGGGTAGACAATCAAATTGCAAATACTATTTCACCTTTCACAGGTTCATTCACTTACAACAAGGACAAGTGTTATAGAGACACAGGTATAATGGTAGATGCTGTGATATGGGATTTATCACATGGTGGTAACACAGAGTCTAGAAAAGTTGCATATAGTTATTTTACAAAAGCGGGAGCAAGTTATGTAAACGGTCAAGAGGCAGAAACAGTTGCCGCACTTAACTATGCAAAAACTGTTATTGATGCTGTGATCAGCAGTGTCGATCCTGCGGCAAATTATCAAACTTTACAAAGTTACACACCTGCTATTTCACAAAGAAAAAATTTAACTTTGGTTGAAGAAACTAATGCACAATCTATTATTAATAGTTTGTTTGCTATTGTTACAAATGCCATTACAGCAGACAGCACAGCAAATATTCCTGCAGAGGAACAAGTACAAAAAACTGTATTTGTTAAAACTGGTGCATACAAAGAAGTATTGCCTATCAGAGTACCGGCAAACACAGCAGTGGTTGGTGATGAACTTCGTTCAACAAAAGTACAACCTAGTTTAAGCACAGATTACACACAAAGGTCTGATGTACCTTACAGTGTTGCAGGTATTACAAGACTTAGAGCAGTATTAAGCGACATCATTCAAGGTAATGCTGTTACAAAAACTGCATCAAATACACAAACACAGGTACAAGCACTTCCATACGGAACTGCTACTGAAGGTACTTCAGCACAAGGCAAATTACAACACATTATAGATTATATTAATTACTATGCAGGTAATGACACACAGGATTCTACAGCACCTACAATGACAACAGGACAGTCTAGTTTATCTATACAAAGCATTACTAAAGCCAATCCTTGTGTTATTGAAACAACGACTGCACATGGTTTATACGACAGAGCATTAATTAATGTAAAAAGTGTAGATGGAATGATTCAAGTCAACGACAGAATGTTTTATGTAGATGTTTTAACTTCTACAACTTTTGCTTTATACGAAGATTTTAAAATGGTTGTTGGACACGACAGCACAAATCATGAAACATACACTGCTAACGGTACAGTTTACTACAACGGAAACGTAAGAAGTGCAGATCAAAATGTACACAATGCTGTAAGACAATTATATTTGAACAAAGAATTCTTAGCAGAAGAAGTTACTGCTTATATTCAAACAACTTATCCGGCATATACATTTAGTGCAGATAGTTGTAAAGATGATGTAAGAGATTATATCGACGCTGTAATACACGATATTACATATGGCGGAACTTATTCATCACACTATGCGGCAAGATTTTATGCAAATGCTGTAGAAGGTTCATTAACAGAAGATATGTTCTATCTAAGAAATGGTTGTGGATTAAGAAACTGTTCATTGAATGGATTAACAGGTGTGTTAGGTGCGGCAAACAGTTATGGTACAAAACGTCCAACAGCAGGTGCATTTACTTCACTTGATCCAGGATGGGGTCCAGCAGATGAAAGAACTTATATTATTAATAAATCACCGTATGTACAAAACGTTTCAAACTTTGGTACTGCGGCAATTGGATTAAAAGTTGATGGTGCTTTACACGACTCGGGTAACGATTCTATTGTAGCAAACGATTATACACAAATTATTTCCGATGGTATTGGTTGTTGGATAACAAACCTAGGTAGATCAGAACTTGTATCGGTGTTCTCATACTACGGACACATTGGTTACCTAGCAGAAAACGGCGGTAAGATTAGAGCAACAAACGGTAACTCATCATATGGTACATATGGTACAGTTGCAGAAGGTGTTGATGCTACTGAAACAGCAATCGCTGGTAAAGTAAACAACAGATATTCTGAAGCATTGGTTGACAGTGTAATGACTGATGCCCAAGAAATAGTTACAATGTTCTTCAATAACGCAGGTGTAAATTACACAGACGCAACATTTACTATTGCAGGTGATGGTGCAGGAGCAAGTGCTTTTGCAGACGAATTTAGAGATCAGGCATTGTTTGCTGTAAGAATGTTAAACACAGATCTTGATGCAGATGGCACAGGTGATTTTGGTGGTGCCAATTATGCTTTTGCTGAAAATACTGCACAAACAGGTGATGCAACAACTATTAGATTATCAAACACTGACACAGCAAACACAGGTGATTACAACGGAATGAGAATTGTAATTACAAATGGTTTAGGTGTAGGTCAATATGGATATATTGGAACTTACAATGCAGGTAATAAAAACGCAACTGTTTATAGAGAATCAGATGATGAGCCAGGCTTTGATCACTTTATCCCTGGTACGCCTATTAGTAATTTACTAGACGGTACAACAAAATATATTGTAGAACCAAGAGTTAAAATTGGTGATCCACCATACAGTTCAACTTCACAGAGTATCGGTACTGCTCTACAAAATAATAGACAAGGTATTGCATACGGAAATGACAGATTTATTATAGTTGGAAAATCAACAAACCAAGGTTTATATTCAACAAACGGCGCAACATGGATATCAACAGGACTGTTACCAACTAACGGTAACTGGAATGGATTACACTACGGTAAAAAAGCCGCTGACAGTACAATGACGTGGATCTGTTTGAATGAAGGTACTAACAACGGTGCATATTCTACAGACGATGGATTAAGTTGGACAGCAATGACACTTACATCTACAACTGATTGGAAATCAACAACATACGGAAAAGATAAATTTGTAATTGTATCAACAGGAAACACAACAGGCGGAGCGGCTTATAGTGCTGATGGTATAACATGGACCGCTTCAAACTTAGGTGGTGCAGGTTCACAAAACTATCATAAAGTAATTTTTGGTAAAAATGAATTTATTGCTATCACAGATGGTGCACAGTATTCACAAAGTACCGATGGTATTAACTGGAATTCAAAAGCACTTCCGGCATTTACTGATACAAGAACTAAAGTAAAAGATATAGCATGGGGTAATGGACGTTACCTAGTAATTGGTGACAGAGGAACAGAAGCATTTTACAGTTTCGATGGAAGCAATTGGAGTGTAACAGCAGTTGACAGTACGGCAGATTCATCAATTGGTGGCGGTGACGGATTATTAGAATATGGAATGGGTGCATTCTTATGGTTATCAGCAACCAACGGTCAACTTAGAACCGTAACAAATATTGGTGTCGCAGATGCTTTAAGATCTGCAGGTACATACACAATAGGTGCAAGTGATTACACAACAGGAAGTGCATTAGGAGCCAACGCAGAATTTGAAATAACTGTAGACGGTACTGGTGCCGCAACTATAACAGTTTTAGAATCAGGATCACGCTGGGTAGCAGGAGACACAATTACTGTTGCTGATGCACAACTAGGTTCAGGAGGCGGCGCGGCTTTAACATTTGATGTGGGAACAGTGTTTGATACATCACAGGCGGCAGTATCCAAAGATGGTGTTAACTGGTTAGCAAAAACTAACGGTGTTACTAATGGAGTATATGCCGGATTTGCATTTGGTAATCCAGAACATAGACCAACATGGTTTGCAACACAAAGTGGAAGTGCAACAGGTTCATTAATAAGAGCAGGTGCAACTGCACTTGTAAGAGCAGTAGTAGCCACAGGAAAAATTGCAAGAATGATTATTCAAGAACCAGGTTCAGGATATTCAGTAACACCTACAATTACAATTACAGATCCTAATAACACTATTGAGGCTCCTGTACAATTGAGAATTGGAGATGGTGCATTAGGTAATCCAACAATATTAATTAAAGGTACAGGTTATGAAACAGCAAGTGCTACACTAACTGGTGACGGAACAATTGATAAATTCCAAGGCGGTGGATCAAATATTTTTGTTAAAGACTTAACAGAAATTCCAAAAGCAGGATCGAATGTAACATTCAATGGATTAAACACTTACTTTAAACTTGTTGTTGTAAGAGAATTACAAGGACCAGTTAATGGATTGTATAGTGCTAAACTACAAGTATCTCCAAATATTCCAGTTGACACTGCACCGGCACACGATACAGATACAGAACTTAGAATTAGATATTCACAGGTACGTTTAACAGGACACGACTTCTTAGATATTGGTACTGGTAACTTTGCGGATACAAACTATCCAAACTTACCGTATAACAATCCTAATCCTGCAAATGAAACTGTACAAGGCGGAGGAGGTAGGGTATTCTTTACTTCAACTGACCAAGATGGAAACTTTAGAGTTGGTGACTTGTTCTCAGTAGAACAATCAACTGGTGTTGCAACACTTGATGCAGATGCATTTAACGTTGCGGGACTAAATGAATTATCACTAGGTAGTGTTGAACTTGGTGGTACTGGAGCAGTAATTACTGAATTCAGTACAGATGGTACTTTTGCGGCTGATTCGGACAGCATTGTACCAACACAAAAAGCAATCAGAACATTTATTAATGCTCAGATTGGTGGTGGTAATTCCGAATTGAACGTAAATATCTTGACTGCTGGTGTCATTGAGATTAAAGAAAATCAAATTGATACTACAACTGATGTTGAAGTCAGGGTAAAAGCGAAAATGAACTTTACAGGTGGTGTTGACGGTGATGCTGTTGCACTACAAAGGTTCTTATTAAGTTAATAAAAGGAGAAAACTATGGCTACAGGAAGACTAGGTATACAAGATTTAACTGCTGGTGCAAATGCAACAGTTTATACCTGTCCTGCAAGTACATACGCAGTTGTTACTATTTCTATGTGTAATAGATCAAATGGCGCGGCGGCCCTAAGATTAGCGGTTGCTTCAGCAGATACTCCAGCGAATGCTGAGTATATTGAATTTGACACAGAAATTTTAGCAAAAGGTGTACTAGAAAGAACAGGAATAGTACTTGATGCTGGGAAGAAACTTGTTGCCTATTCGTCTGCAGACGCTGTGTCGTGTGTGGTCATGGGCATAGAAACCGCGGCGTAAGACTAAATACATATAGGAAAAGGAAATAACATGGGAAGATACATAACAACAACTGGTACAAGTGGTGCTGTTATCACTGAACAGAGTTCGGCCTATAATGCTAGAGTAAATGATAGAATTCTAGCAGATACAAGTGGCTCGGCTTTTACAGTGACCCTACCTGCAAATGCATCTTTGGTTAAAGGTGACGTAATTCAGATCGTTGATGTTACAGGCAGTTTCGGAACTAACAATTTAACGTTGGCTAGAAACAGTTCTAAGATTCAAAACTTGAATGAGGATTTGATTCTTAACATCCAAAATGCGGCAGTTACATTACTTTACAGTGGTGCAAACTACGGTTGGATTATTATTGGTACATAAGATTTATTTTTACTAATAATATTCATACACAGGAGAGGACTAAATGGCAAACTTAAAAAGTTTATTAGATAAAGCGTTAGCGGAAGATTTTGATCCGGATAACCCGAATATACCGAAGAACAAGTTTTTCAACTGTCAAGTCGGTTTTGCCCATATTTGTGGTTACAGTGGTGGCAGTGGCGACCGTTGTGGTGAACGTAAAACAGATTTTTGTTGGTGTCCTGAACCTACTATTAATTTCCTTTCAATAGAAATGTGGGGTGCTGGAGGCGGCGCCGCAGGTGTATGTTGTTGTATGTGGGGCTTTGCCGCAGGTGCAGGTGCATACGCAAGATTAAATTGTATTGACGTAAGAACTTGTAAAAGATGTTATAGATTTTGTATTGGACCAAATGCTTGTTGTTCACCAGTTAAAGAATGTGGATACAGAGGTTGTAAAACTTATCACGTAGACGGTTGTGGATATATGACTTTACAAGACGGAACACCGGTAACTGGTACTTGTGCAGAAGGTGGTGCGTCAGGATGTAGTATTTTCCAAATTTTTAACTGTCTTGATGGAAACTGTAACCAAGGTTGTAATGGTTGTGGTGTATTCCTAGATCCAAGATATGAAAACTGTTGTGCTTGTTATTTTAATTCTGACTTTGGTATGCCAGGCAGACTAGGCGGTATTGCAACTCACAACAAAGACAATAACTCGTGTTGGTATAGAGCATACGTTCCTATTAGTCCATTAATGGACCAATGTGGATATAGATGGGATATGCTAAGATTTTGTAATTACAACAACCACGGTAGTTGGGGTAACTGTAGAGCAGGACAAGGACTTATGGGTCAGTCAGGTGCTTCTCACAGAGGTACACCAGGTACAGGTGGATTCCCAGGTTCAGCATTAGGCGGAAACTGTTACTGTGGTGGTGGCGGTAGACCTGGATTTATAAGGATAAATTTATTTTAAGGAGATACAATGGCAAACTTAAGATCATTAATAGGTAGTGTTAGTCCAACAGATATTGCTCCAATGAGCAGAGACTGTACGATGACCATTAGACCTAATTGTCACTGTTATTGTAACTCATCATACGGCGACACTTGTTTCTTATACTGGTGTGTGCCACAAGAAGCAAACTGTCTTAAAGTAGAAGTATGGGGCGGTGGTGGCTCAGGTGGCGGTTCTTGTGGATGTTCAGGCGGAACTCCAGGAGGATCAGGTGCTTGGTCATTAAAATGTTTAACAAAAGCGGCCGGCGATTTTGCTGAATGTGATGTATATGCATTATATCCAGGACCGGCTACTTGTTGTGCAACCTGTTGTTGTGGTATTTTAGGCTGTAAAGGTTATGTAACAGGCCCTGGTTTAACAACATTCTGTGCAGAAGGCGGTAATGCAGGCCAGTCATGCTGTTTCACTCACTGGGGTGCATGGAACTGTATGGGTAACAACTGTGGTTACTACTACACAGATAGAATGTGTTGTGACTGCTGTCGTTGTTGGTACGGAGGAGATGTAGGTAGTCCAGGAAGACCATCGGCTACATGGGCACAGTGTACTTGTGGTGCGTGTTGGTGGAAATTTATCTTCCACTTCCCAGGAGGATTAATTAATCAAACAGGCGGATTTACAACAGGACAAAATAACGGTAATGCTTGTAACCAAGAATGGGCAAGATGTCACGGTAACCATACAGGTGGTTGGGTGACTGGTCCACACCAAGGATTTATGCCAGGTGTTGGTGGTCCTTCAGCAACAGCCTGCGGTGACGGGTGCTGTTATGGATTCCCAGGCAGTGCTGGTATGGTTAGAATGACTTGGAACGAGAGAACAACGTAGGAGGTAAATAGTAGTATGGCACAGTTATCATCATATGTATCCACTTTAAAATTATCCGCAGGTGCTAGTGTATCAGATTTACCTAACGGATGTCAATTTATATATCAAAGACACTGTAGACACGGAGATAATGCACACGGTAACTATCAGTTTGATTGTTGTTATGCATTTATTGTTCCTGCTACGGCAACTAGAGCAACATTTGAAACATGGGGCGGCGGCGGAGGCGGCGGCGTTACTTGTTGTTGTATGATGGGACAACCAGGTGGTTCAGGTGCTTATGCACGTAAAACTATTGCTGTATCGGCAGGATGGTGTTATGATTTATGTTTAGGACAGCAGAGTTGTTGTCATAACGGAAGAAACGGATTTAGAGGTTGCAGATCTAGAATCAGCGGATGTAATGTTGAACTATGTGCGGCTGGCGGCAAACCAGGATGTTCATTCTGTTTTCCAGGCTGTGGATGTTACGTAACAGGACATTGTTGTTGTAGATCTTGGCAGTGTTCAAACTGTCAAAATGATAATACTGCTGAAGCATCGGGCGGTGACTTAATGATTTGTGGTGTTAGAGGTTGGTTCCAGCACTTTGAATGTGGTGGACACTGTAGACACAAACACTTCCTTGCATATCCAGGAGGACTAGTTAACAAGTGCGGTGGTACTGTTGCAGTACAATCCGGTGGTAGAGGTTTTGACACTTATGTAAACTGTGGGGCACATGACCAGATAGGACAATGGGCGGCAAAATCAGGTGGATATATTCCAGGATTTAGCGGTGTAACTTTTGTAAGATGGTCAGGCGGTTGTATGTGTGGATCATATGGTAATCCGGGTTTAATAAGAATAACATGGTATCAGTAATAAGTATGATTACTAGGAGTTAATAATATGGCAGTTAGCAAAATTACATATGAATTTGAATACGCGATACCAGACAAGTATCTTTATAATACTACGGATTTAGGTTTAACAGCAAAATTTACTTACAAAGGTGCAAGTAGATTTTGGGTTATGGTTAACAAAGAAACAAATAAAATTGTTTTACCTGATGGCACATGGGACGATGATGGTACGCAAGATACTAGAGACGAAATAGCGGCTCAGGCAGATGTAAACGAATATCCTGTGATGATTAATGCAATGGAAGAGCCAATTTTAGCGGCGGCATTGAACATGGAAATTGACCAGGCTGATTATCCGCAGGTAGAATTTACAAGAGAACAACACGATGCAACAGACAAAGTAGTATATTATTCAAGAGCGGCAAATCCTACTCCAGATCATACTTATGATATGAGAGAAGTTACTTATGATCCAATATCTAAGCAGTGGAGTAAACCTTTTCCTTTCCAAAAACCACATATGACATGGGACGATTTATTAGCAGGAAGAGATAATTTAGTTGCTGGTGCTGATAGAAGTATTGAGGCACTGAAAGCAGATAATCCTGAGGGACAATTTGACACACTTATTACAGAACTTGGCGAGTTCAAAGACGAATTAACTGCAATTGAAACAAAATTTCCTAAGACACATTGGGATCCTTGGATGATTCCTTTTCCAGATGATCCAAGAATAGACAATACTGATAACGATGAAGTTGAAGAAGATGGTAAAAAAGATCAAGGAGATTTATTTTAATGAGTACAGTACCTAGTTATATTAACAGTGTAAAAATCACATTTGAATATGATGTTCCTGATAAATTCTGCCATCAAACAAACGAACTTGGCAAAAAAGGTACATTCACATACGAAGGACCTGAAAAGTTTTATTGCTTTGTGGATAACAAAACAAAAATAGTTCAAGTAGGTATGGACGCAGAAGCATGGGACGAAGATAAAGCAGACGAACAAGCAGAATGGATTAAAACAAAAGCAGGTTTAGATCTTACTGCTGTATTGGTTGAAGCAGAAAAAGAACCTTTACTTGCAACACTTATTTGGATGGATCATGATTTCGAAGAAAATTATCCTTGTCAAACATGGAAGTTAGATGGTGACGACACTGTGCATTATTGGAAGTCAGAACCTTTGATTCCAAATGAAGCATACGCACAAGACGAAATTCAATATGACTTTGATAAAAAAGAATGGGTGAAACCGTTTCCATGGGAAAAGCCAACTATGTCGGAAGAACAGTTTGAAGAAACACGTAAAAGCATATTATGGCACGTAGAACAAGAATTTGAAAAAGACCCAATTTACAAAGATCCTGCAAAAATTGAATTACGTGAAAAAATGATAGCACACATGGATGAATTACGAAACTTAAGGACTAAATTTCCAATGCCAGAATGGGATCCTTGGATGGTGCCTTTTCCTAAAAATCCAAGAGGTGATATACTATCAGGAAATACTGAAGAAGCAGACGAGTCAAACGATCCAGATCGTTCAAAATTAGGCGAATAGTCTAAAACCACTTTTACATAAACGCATATTGCATATACTTAAATATTCATTGAGTAGAACATTTAAGGAAAAACAATATGAGATCAACAGCATTTTTTATTAATGGCGGAGCAGGCCGCGTAATTGCAAGTATTCCTGCATTAGAAAAGTTTAGACAAGAAAATCCAGATGACGATTTTATCATGGTATGTGAAGGTGGTACAGAATTTTACAAAGGCCATCCAGATCTAGATAAACGTGCATACGATGTATGGCATAAATCGTTGTTTCAAGACAAGATAAAAGAAAGAAACTGTGTAAGTCCAGAGCCGTATAGAGTTTGGGATTACTATAATCAAAATTGTAGTCTAGCACAGGCATTTGACATTGAAATAAATGGTCAAAAAGAACCAAGAAAATTAAATCGTCCTACTCTCAAATTAAACAGAGAAGAAATTCTCAATGGCGAAATAACCTTAAATGAAGTTAAGCAAGGAACTGGCTTAGATAAAGTAGCAATTATTCAACCTTTTGGCAGAGGCATTAGTTATAGAGATGGTATTTTTAATGACAGCACTGCTAGAAGTATTGAATATGATGATCTCGTTGATATTATTAAAGGTTTACACAAAAAGAAAATTGCTGTAATGGTAATGGCTGAAATGCCAATTGACTTTAGTGCGGCAAAAGTTGAGATTCCTGTTCCTTTACCTACAGGTATTACACTAAGACAGTGGGCAGGACTCATAAAAGGTGCTGACTACTTTATTGGATGCGATTCGGTTGGACAACATATTTGTCATGCCTTAGATGTTCCAGCATCTGTTTTAGTAGGAAGCACCTACCCTATTAATACTTCTCATATAAATGAGAAGAAGTTTGAAATTTTTGATATTGGCAAAAACACAAGAGAATATGCGCCTATTAGAATTGCACCAGATGAGCAGTGCGATAGAATCAATGACGGTATTATGAAAATGTCAAACTTACAAATTGAAAATGTAGTAAAAAGTGTTGTTAGTGGTGTTAAAAAATACACAAACACAGCAAGTACAGTAAAATATAAAGCACGTTTACAAAATGAAGGACAACAACAACCGCAAGGAGAACTTTGTCCTGTACACGGAGTAGTTCATGAACACGGACATACGCACAGTCATAGTCCGATGACTCAACCAATTCCAAGCGGACCTAGTCAAACACAAATAACTCAAGCATCACAGTCACAGTTTGGAACACTACCACCATTTATGCAGAACAAAAAAGGAGACAAATAATGAGCAAAAAACCTGTATGGATTGCCGGTATTGCTAGAGGACATAACGCAGGAGTTTGTCTTTTAAAAGACGGCAAAGTAGTTTTTTCTGTTGAAGAAGAAAGATTAACAAGACAAAAGTATGACGGCGGCCCGTTAGCCTCTATGGTAAAAATTTTAGAATACACAGATAAACTTGATTATCTTGCTGTTGCTCATACACAAAATTTAAAAGAAACTGCTGGTAGAATTGACTACACAGGAGATGATATATACACAGGTTTAGCAAGAAAACTAGGACTTATTTCACGCACAGAAAATTTATATGAACATAGTCAAGTTATTGATTTAAGTTTTGTTCATCATAAATTACACGCCGCACTTGCTTTTTATAGATCTGGTTTTGAAAAAGCAACAGGAGTAATTGTAGACGGCGCAGGAACATTCATACCGTTAAATTTTAATGGTGAAATGGTAATGGGTTGGGAAACTGAAAGTATTTTTAGTTGTGATTATCCTGCTAATTTTAAAACTTTATACAAACACATTGGTGTACAACAGCCAATGCCACACTTACATAATCATAATTTTGACAGTTCACAGTATAATGAAGACGGAACTCATGAATGTGTAATTACAGACGGTGCAGGTATTACAAAAGTTTATGAAGCAGTAACAGAATATTGTGGTTTTAGTTCTATTGAAGCAGGAAAAACTATGGGACTATTTCCATATGGTCAGAAAAATGATAAAATTCCTGCTTTATTTGGAACAGAAGGAAAACATCCTACTGCCAATAGACAGTTAATTATTCCAAACTATCCAAACGGTGCAAGAGTAAATGCCGCGGCTTTTGAAGCACTGGAAAAAGATGTAGATACTGCTTCAGGTAATTATGACAGAACTCAATTAAACAATAGAAGAGATCTTGCTTACGCTTGTCAAATAGAAACACAAGAACAAGTTGCAAATTTAATTAGAAAAGCACACGAAATGACAGGTGAAAAAAATATTGTTGTATCAGGTGGTTATGCATTAAATTGTGTAGCAAATTATTATTACAGAGAAGCATTGAAAGATTTAGATATAAATTTATATGTTGAACCTGTAAGTAATGATGCTGGTACAGCCATGGGAGCGGCAATGTTTATTCATAGAAATATTGCACAAGATAATACAATTAGTAAAGAAATGTTACATGATTTATATCTTGGTCCTAAGTATGAGATTAAAGACGATGAATTAGATAAACTTACTGAAGAGTATGAAGCAAAAATAGAAGATGCTGATGATCAAAAAGTTGTAGATTTAATTGCAAATAAAAATATTGTTAGTATGTTTCAAGGAAAGTCAGAAAACGGACCACGTGCTTTAGGTAATAGATCTATACTATATGATCCAAGAGACTTAGAAGGTAAAGATCATGTTAATACTGTAAAAAAACGTGAATATTTTAGACCATTTGCAGGTACTATTTTAGAAGAAGATACACATGAATGGTTTGATCTTAGAGGTTTAGAGTCATCACCTAGTATGATGTATGCTGTAAACTGTCAACCAGGAGTCGAGGAAAAAATTCCTGCTATTATTCATGTCGATGGTACTTGTAGAATACAAACTGTAAACGAGGAACAGAATAAAAACTTCTATAATTTAATTAAAAAATGGAAAGAAAAGACAGGAGTGCCTATTATATTCAATACTTCCTTTAATTTAGGAGGAGAACCACTAGTAGAAACACTAGATGACGCATTCCATACACTAAAAAACAGTAAAATTGAATACTTGTATTTGCCAGAAGTAGGTAAACTTGTAACCATAAGCAATGATTAATAAATACTGCTATGGAATGGTTAAAATATTTCTTTACTAGAGGTCCTAAAAATACCGTAAAATTAAAAGACGGTACTAATTTCCTATACTCTGGACCTTGGCAGAAACTAGCAGAATTACCTACATATACACTATTAGATAGATTTTATCTAGGAGAGTTTTGTGCGGCAGAATACACAATAGTTGCTGATTTTGACACAGCAAATCGAGAGATAATCAAGGCTATTGTAGTTGCTGGCGAACAAAAAGCAGATGTTACACTATTTGGAAGAAGCAATTTGGGCCAGCATATACTTGATATAAGTGCTACTGTTAACGCATCATATGTAGATGTTAGTGTAAGACCACAACAGGAAGACAGTACAAACATGGCAGGAGCCAAAGTATTCTTTCAAGCAACCTATTTTAAAACTATAAATCCACCAAGATAATAGACACGCCGCTTTTTGGTAAATATGTGTATAGGAGATTTACTTGAATGGCAATAACACTTAACCCGTTTTTCAGCAGATATGGCTTTAAAGGACCAGGATTTTCAGTAGATTCTGAAGGTAATGTAACGGTTAAATCACTAAACAGTGAACAGTTAATTACAACTATTGTAGATAATAGTGTAGATACAGGAAGCACCACAGAAATTGCAGTTACTGAATCTGGCGGAGACTTTATTTTTGATGGAGATTCAGCCAATCCTAATAAAACTATTAGTGTTGTCAAAGGTAGAACATATAAGTTTACATTAAATTTATCAACTTTATTTTTTAATATTAGAGATGGTAATTCATTAGATGTAGGCACAGGAATTACACACGTAGGTGGAGGTGTAACAACTACAGGTGCTGAAGCAAACAACAAACAAGATGGTTACATAACTTGGCAAGTACCAACTATTGGCACAGGATTTACTTACGCTGACATTGATAATGTTCCATCTGGAACGTTTACATTAACAGATCCAACAGTAACAGGTACAGGAACATTTAGTTCACTGATTGTAACAGGCACTTCTGAACTTAGAGATAAACTTACAGTAAACGCACAAACTGATTTAAACGGTTTACTTAATGTAAATAATACTACAGAAAGCACAACATCTACTACTGGTGCATTAGTTGTTGACGGTGGTGTTGGTATTGCAAAAAATTTAAATGTAGAAGGCGATATAGTTGCACGTACATTTAAAAATACAGACGTTGGTATTCCTACACTTGAAAGTTCTAGTAATTTAAACTTATCTGCAAAAAATTCTATTGTTGTAAATATAGACGGAGTTGAAGAAGGCAGAATTACCAGTGATGGAATTAATTTAAGAATTATTAACACAACAATAAATGATACACCAATTGGTAACAGTGGTCCATCAACAGGAACTTTTACAGAAGTTACTCTAAAAAATAATGGCACAGCACCAGACAATGCTGTACAAAAGTCTTATGTGGATTCAGGAGACATTGTTTTTAGTATAGCGTTCGGGGCATAATATGAGTGATAGAAAAGAATACATTGTTGGTTTAGCAAAAGGTGTTGACTTTGAAAACTTCAATAATGAAATGATAGCAACAACAGGACAAGGTGTAGTACCTAATAGAATTGTAGATGTTGCTAATCAAAGACCACTTTCTAAAAGACTTACACACTATTATCTAACAGACGAAGAAGCAAATGATTTAATAAACGATCCGCGAGTAGTTTGTGTAGAAATACCACCGGAAAAAAGGAAAGATATATTTCCTATAAGAGATGCTTCACAAACTTCTAACTTTAGTAAAACAACATCTGATTCAGGACCGTATGTAAACTGGGGTCTAAGAAGATCAAACGAAGAAACAAATGTGTATGGTAACGCAACTATTGTATCTGGAGATTATAATTATACTTTGAATGGAAGTGGTGTTGATGTAGTAATTCAAGATTCAGGAATTGAACCCAATCATCCGGAATGGCAAGATGAAAACGGAGTATCTAGATTAAAACAAATAGATTGGTTTACAGCCAGTGGTATCACAGGTACACAATCTTCAAATCATTACAGAGATTTTGACGGTCACGGTACTCACTGTGCAGGTATTGCCGCAGGTAAAACATATGGATGGGCCAAAGGCGCTGACATATACGCTCAAAAATTAGCAGGATTAGAAGGTACAGGAGATACAGGCACCGGAATTAGTATTTCACTTGCTTTTGATACAATTAAAGAATGGCATAGAAGAAAGTTTAACAATTCTTATACTCCTACAAATGTAGATTATACACCTTCGACAGGAGTAATGATAATCACTTTAGGAAATCACAATATAGAATCAGGAGATAAAATTAGATTTGTTCCTGGAAGTTTAACTTTTACTAGTGGTAAAGATAATTTTACAAGCAAACAAAGTTACCCTAGATCATCCGGAGCACCTAATACTGCTGGCACTGACCCGTTTTACAACAAAGATGTATTAGTAGGCACTGTAACAACTACAACAATTGAAGTCAATGTTGGTATTATAAGCAACACTTCGGAACATAGATTTGTAAGTGCGTTAACAGGTGCAATTGAAATGACCGGTGCTAAAAGATTAATTAAAAAACGCCCAACCGTTGTTAACATGAGTTGGGGTTATGGTACATATTTTTCAGGGATAAATGGCGGAAATTATAGAGGTACACCGTGGTCAGGTACTACGATACGTACTGACTATGGTATGATTGGTGGATTTGATGGTGCAGGATATAAACATGGTATCAGAGTATCATCTGTTGACATTGATGTTGAAGAATTACTTGACGAAGGTGTACACGTTTGTATTGCCGCAGGTAATACTAAACAAAAAATTGATGAAACAACAGGTTTGGATTACGAAAATTATTATATAAATTCCTTTGGGCAAAGAAAATATCACCAAGGAGCGTCACCATTTGGTGATGACGCTAACATTGTAGGTAATATTGATAGTGCAGTGTATAACGATGGTAGTAGTGTATTAGAACAAAAAGCAACAAGCAGTGAAACAGGACCGGGTGTTACTATTTTTGCTCCTGGCACGGATATTATGAGTGCTACTAGTAATACAAATGATAAGTCCGGAGAGGCTTATTATCTAGATGGAGATTATAGACAGTGTAACATCAGCGGCACTAGTATGGCAAGTCCACAGGTGGCAGGTATACTAGCACTTTATCTGCAGATAAATCCGGATACCACTCCAAAACAAGGTAAAGAATGGATACAATCACAGGCAAAAACAACTGCTTTGTATAGTCCAGGTAGTGAAACTACTTACACAGATGATAGAAGTTTGCTTGGTGGTACAAGTAGATTTTTATTCAATCCTTTTAACAGCAAATTTGGATTATCAATGTTTAACTCAACTGCTGAAGAATCAACATCGGGTGCAGGTGCTCCATCTTATTCATTAACATCAGACAGAACAAATGTTAATGAAGGTGGTGCTGTGACATTTACTCTTAACACAACTAATGTTACTGCTGGTACTTCTGTACCGTACACTATTACAGGAATTAGTGTCAGCGATATCTCAGGAAATACTTTGACAGGAAATTTTGTAGTTGGTACTACTGATAGTGTAACAGTTACACTTTTAGAAGATGCAACGACAGAAGGAAATGAAAATATTATACTAACACTAGATAACAATCTAGCAACTATCAGTGTTCTAGTAAATGATACAAGTTCAGCAGTAGCAAGTTATACACTTACTGCTTCTGATACATCTGTAAACGAAGGTGATACATTTACTATTACTTTAGGCAGTACAAATGTTGCCAACGGAACTAATGTTCCTTACACTATAACAGGTGTTAGCAGTGCAGATATCGGAGGTGCAAGTCTTACAGGACTATTTGTTGTTGGTACTTCAGAGATTTTAACACTTACTGCCACAGCAGATCAAACTACTGAAGGTACTGAAACATTGTCAATTGTTCTTGATGGTCAGGCAGTATCTGCAAATGTTGATATAGGCGATACAAGTCAAACACCTGCAACACCAACATACGCATTGACACCATCGGCTACATCTGTAAATGAAGGACAAAGTGTTACAGTAACACTTACAACATCAAATGTTGCGGCAGGTACTACACTACCTTACACAATTACAGGTGTGACAAGTCCTGATATTAACAATGCAAGTCTTACAGGAAACTTTGTTACAGGAACAACAGATGTAGTTACAATTAATATTACTGCTGACCAACAAACAGAAGGCACAGAAACACTTCAATTTGCGTTAAACAATGGTCAAGCAAATACAAGTATTAGTATTAATGACACTAGTACAACTCCTGCAGGACCCACTTATACATTAACGCCGTCTGCAAATAATGTAGACGAAGGTGATACATTTACAATCACACTTGCAACAACAAATGTTGATCAAGGCACTACTTTACCGTACACTATTTCAGGAGTTACAAGTGCTGACATTGGTGGACAAAGTTTGACAGGTAATTTTGTGGTAGGAACGTCAGATCAAGTTACTATTACAGTGACAGAAGATTCTTTAACAGAAGGTACAGAAACACTCACACTTGCATTAGATAATGCAGGAGCAACAACAGGAGTAACCATCGCTGATACTAGCGTTGATACAACTCCTACATATTCATTATCTACAAGTGCAAACAGTGTAAATGAAGGTGGAACATTTACAATAACTCTAACCACAACTTATGTGTCACCAGGTACTAATGTTGCTTACACAATTACAGGAGTAAACGGTTCAGATATAAACAACGCACCATTGACTGGTAACTTTACAGTCAATAATAATACAGCGACATTGGTTATTACAGCATCAGAAGATCAGACCACTGAAGGTGCAGAAACTTTACAGTTAGCACTTAATAACGGTGCTGATAGTATATCAATTGTAATCAATGATACTAGCCAAACTCCGTTTAATGCTGATTATGTTATTAGTGTTACAAACGTTGGCAACAATTACACATTATCAGGTACAGATAGAAACGGTAGTGTTAGTGGATCACAACCTACTCTAGCATACAATAACGGTGATAGGGTTCAATTTAATGTAAACAGTGGTACATCTTCCGGCCATCCGTTTTACATTAAAACACAAGCAGGTAGTGGCACAGGAAACCAAGCAAGTGGTGTAGTAGGTAATGGAACACAAACAGTACAATGGACAATAGGAAGTACAGGAACATACTATTATCAGTGTAGCATTCATGGTAACATGAATAATAGTATAACGGTAAGTTAATATGGTAAATAGTATAAGATAATAGGAATTTTCAATGGCAAGAACAAGAATTACCGAATACAAATTTTCACCAGGGATATCGTATACATCAAGTGTATATCCTAATGCACAGGCCCTTTTTGAAGCAAATATAAACTTTATGAAAACAGAAGTATCGGCTTTTGTAGCGGCGAAAACTGCTGAAGGTTTAGGTAGTTGGAACAACTATACTTACGACGCAGACAAGTGTGCAAGAGACGTAGGATATGTAATCGATGCATACAAAAAAGATTTAAAGTACGGTGGTAATGAAGAAACAACAGCCGTTGTTACAAAATATTGGGACGGTGATACGCCACAGGTTGATGGTGATAGACAACCAGAAATTGATACACATACTTTCCTAAAAGGATTAATATCAGGCAATATCTTTACACAGACAGCACAATCAAATCCATATCAAAGTGCTATCCCACAGGTTACAACAGGAAGTGCTCCAGAGTCGGGTGCGGCTACTAGAACAGATACACTTGCAGATATCACTATTAATGTTATTACATCAGGACTAACGGCAATGCCTGCCAAAGTGGCAAATGGTTACAGTAGAATTAAAGTCCCTCAAAGAGTTTTAGAAGAAGACATTCTGTTAATTACAAATGCATCCAAAGGAGAAGTTATCTATAACTTCAATGATGTTAACAAACTAGCCGTATGTTCATTGACAACTTTCGAAAGAGATAAAAGATTATATCAACAAACTGATTATGAACACGATGAAGATTTTTATAACTTTTTACAAAACGGTGAATATGTAACAGACATAGCATTGTACTATGATACTGCTACTCATTCAAGCACAGACAATGTGCAGATTTTTATAGACAAAGGCGAACAACAGGTAAGACCTTTTGATTTTGGAACAGACGCAATTGAAAGAAACAGAGTTGCTAATCCACTATCAATGCTTGACGCTGACTTTGAGTATGGCCTACAGCCAACCAAGTGGCAAGCCATAGGTATGTTGAGAGGATATCCAAGTATATACGAAGTTCCAGGTACAGATGTAACTGTAAGTGCAATTACATCAGATGTGTCAGCAGGAACAAGTGGTATTGGTCAATCAAAAATTACAGTGACCACACTTGGTAATCATGGTTTCAGCATTGGTACTCCAGTTACTGTCAAAGGTTTAGAACCAAGCATAGACGGATCATCTAGAGCAGAAGGATCATTTATAATCACAGCAGTTCCTTCAGATACTACATTTGAATATTACGCAAAAAGCAAAGTAGGTACTAATAATCCTGCAAACTTATACACACCGTATGTACAATTACGTAAAGGCGGTTTTTACACAGGAGCAAATATTTCAGAATCTCCTACATTTACAGTTGTATCAAACGGAAGTCAAGGAACATTTACACTACCTATTGCGGTTAACACAGGATCATCTAGATTACCTTTTTACGGCAGTGTACCAGAACTAGGTGCTCCACTAGATGATGTAGGATCTGCTTTTATACCATTAGGTGCACAGGTTACTGGTGTAGTTGGTACTGGTGGTAATCCTGAAATAACTTTAACAGTCGTAAATGATGCTCCTGCAGGTTCAACAACAATCGATGTTAGTTCAACATCAGGTGTGCTACAAAATATGGCAGTAGATGATGACTCTGACGCAAACTTTATTCAAAATATTGCAGGCGCTCAAATAACTTTAGAAAGTGGTATTGGTGCTCAACTTACAGGTGATAATCAAACGTATACACAGGTTGAAGGTACTAACGTATCACCAACAGGTAACGGAGCATCTTTTGATGTAACGAATACCAACGGAACTTATGCTTGTACAGGTAACCAAACTGGTACAGGATATGCCATAGGTGATTATATTATTATTGACGGTGGTAGTTTAGGTGGACAATCCGGAGTGCATGATTTAGAAATACGTGTTACAGATTCTAACACACCTGGTGAAGTTTTAAACTTTGCTTTTAGTGGCACAGGATTTAATGGTGTTGCAACCTATAACAACCTAGGTGGTACAACACTGGGTGGTTTAGGAACAGGTGCAGAATTCAATGTAACAAAAACCTCAGGTACATACACAGCAGAAGTTTTTAGTCCTAATGCTTCTACAGATTACAGAGTAAATGACAGAATTAAAATTACTGGTGGATTTTTAGGTGGCGCTGATAGTACAAATGATTGTATTATAACTGTAACCGACGTAGATAGTTTTGGTAATATTTTAACTGTAACAGCAAGTGGTACAGCCACTGATGCAAATGTTAACTATCCTGGAGTAGACTTTACTACAACTGGTAGTGGTACTGGTGCAGGATTCAGTGTAAGCAAAGTTGCAACAGTTTACTCGGCAACAGTTGATGCCGCAGGTCAGAACTTCCAAGTAAATGATACTATTACAATTTTAGGTACTGCACTAGGTGGTACAAGTCCTACAAATGACTTAACACTAACTGTTGATGCAGTAGATGTCAACGGTGCAATCACAACAGTAAGTGAATCAGGTACTGGTTTGAACAGTCAAGTCTATGCACAAATCACACAGGCCAATCAAACAAATCTAGTTGGTTCAGGCGCGGCGTTTAACATAAGCACAGCATCCGGCAGTTACACGGCTGTGGTAGCAACCGCAGGTGAAGGTTACGGTATAAATGACGAAATTCTTATTCCAGGTACGGATCTAGGTGGATCTAGTCCTGCAAACGATTGTACACTAACAGTTATTGCTCCATTAGATAGTATAGACGGTGTCACTGATGTAAATGAATCAGGAAATGCTGTACCAGGCTCAGGATCATTTACAGATGTACAAGGTAATAACGAAGAACCAAATGGTAACGGTGCAAGTTTTGACATTACTAGATCAGCACAGGTATACACAGTTGCAGTGAATACACCAGGTAGTCAGTACAAAATAGGAAACAGAATTTTAATAAGCGGTAACGATTTGGGAGGCAATAGTCCTGCAAACGATTTAATTATTACTGCTGATACTGTAGGTACTCCAAATGGAGATATCACAGCAACCACTGAAGAAGGATCAGGTGCACCAGGAAGTACTTTAACAGTATACAGTACAGTAAGTATGTCTGAATCAACAACTAATCCTTTACAAGCATTATCCACAGTAAACTTTGACGCACTAGCAACTATTAGTGTTTCATTTGGTAGTCCACACGGACTAGTACCAGGATCAACATTTATCGTAAGTGTTGACTCAGATGATGGTTCAAATAATCACTACTTGGCGGCAGGATCATTTATAGCAACATCTGTTAGTGCTTTGGATCAAATTTCATATCAAGCATTATCGGTTGGAACAATTAATACAGGTAATAACAACGATGATGCAATTCAAGGTACTGTATATCCTAGACCTGATTCGTTCTTTGTACACAGACCGTTTGACGGTGGTGTTCAACTTGGAACAGGATCACCGGTGCATGGTGCACAGGCAATACGTCAAAGTAAAAAATATATTAGATACCAATCAGGTAAAGGTATTATGTACACAACTGGTGCCTTGTTTGCACCAAGTTATGACTTGTTAAGTGTTACAGCAGATGGAACTGCTTATGAAAGCAATATTACAGTTACAACAGATGATGTTGATCACGGTTTACAAGTAGGTGCAGGTATTAGACTGGTAGGAATTGCAACTCCAGGATATAATGGCAACTACACAGTAGATAGTATTGTTGATGAAAGATCATTTAAAGTTAAAAGTCAATATTATCTTGGAGCCACAACTGCTACACTCACAGATAATCCACAAGTACAAACACGCACATGGCACGGTTCTGTGGTTAGAGCAGGAACTTATGATGAACAAAACGGTATCTTTTTTGAATATAATGGAAAATATCTGTACTGTGTATTGCGTAGTGCAACATTCCAACTATCAGGAACGTGTTCAGCACAAAAAGACGCTAATGAAATAACAGGATTAAGCACTAGATTCCAAGATCAATTAAGTGTGGGTGACAGAATTGTTATACGTGGTATGACACACGTTGTTACTAAAGTAAACAGCCAAACTAGTATTAATGTTGCACCAGACTTTAGAGGTGTAACAAGTATATCTGGCGCTAAGATGGCAAAAGTAAAAGACACTAAAGCAAGACAAGACCAATGGAACAGAGATAAGTGTGACGGCACTGGCAAATCAGGATACAACTTAGATATAAGTTATATGCAGATGATTGGAATACAATATTCATGGTATGGTGCTGGTTTTATTGACTATATGTTCAGAGGTGGCGACGGTAACTTTATCATGGCACATAGGATACGTAACTCAAACGTAAACACAGAAGCGTATATGCGTACTGGTAACCAACCTGTGCGTTACGAAGTTATGAATGAAAGTGCTATAGGTAAACTTAAATCAACAATCACAGCAGAGCAAACTACAATTGAATTGATAGATGCAAGTGACTTTCCTGATGATGGTGGAACAATTTACATTGACAACGAACTTATAACATACACAGGAATTACAAGTAATACCTTAACAGGATGTACAAGAGCGGCACCATTACAGCAGTATGCAAGTGGATCGTTAAGAACATACACTGCCGCTAGTGCAACAACGCACACAGAAAAAACAGGCCTGGTGCTTGTAAGTAATACAACAACACCAATTATTCAACACTGGGGTTCTTCGTTTATTACAGACGGTGGATTTGATTCAGATAGAGGTTTCTTATTCTCATACGCGGCGACAGGTGTTGAATTTAGTACTACACCATTTACATCTTTCTTGATTAGACTAGCACCTAGTGTATCGAATGCACTTACAGGTGACCTAGGTGAAAGAGAACTTATTAATAGAGCACAGTTATTGCTAGAAGGTCTTGAAATTACAACAGAACCTAATGCATCAGGACAAACAGGAAACATTGTTGTATCGGGAGTAATTAATCCTCAAAACTATCCAGTCAATCCAAACGATATTGGTTGGCAAGGATTAACAGGTGTTGCCCAAGGTGGACAGCCAAGTTTCGCTCAAATTGCTCCGGGAGGTTCTGTTAACTGGAACTCAGGTGCAACAACAGTAACTCAGACCGCAACTACCCAAGGTGCAATTGACGGACAAATTACACAATCACAGTTCAATTCAAGAAGACAAATTAGAATTTTAGTAAGTGAAATTAATACAAGATTCGGAACAACAGATGGACAATACATTGTTGGACTTCCTGTTGTAGGAAACGGAAAACTACAATCAGGTACAATAATTACTAGACTTTCAGGTACATACGGCAGTGGTGCTAATCAATATTTTAGATATGATTTGAGTCTTCAAGCAACTTCTAATATCACCGTTGGTGAAACAGTTAGTATAAGAAAAGAATTTAATGATGCACCAACTTCTAACTTATATTTCCAAAAAGCAAGTTGGGAATCTTCGGGTGCAACACAGGGTACATCAGTAGCGGCATCAGACACTAGATTCCCTGCTAATACTTCTGTTGTGAGTGTACAATTAGAAACATTTGCTGGCACAGAATATTATGATGTCCAGTTTTCACAGTCATCTGATAATTCAACTATTACCAAAGGTACTACAACGGTAACCTTTGACTTTACACAACCACCATATGCACAACCAGGTGAAACTATCTTTGGTTTTGTTGCTCGACCGGGAGAAAGATCAACTCTAGATTTATCATTTATTAAAGAGTTAACGAATACCACACTAGGTGGAAGAGGTACATTCCCGAATGGTCCAGACGTATTGGCACTAAACGTTTATAAAACGTCAGGTCAAGCAGTAAACGGTGAAATTATTCTTCGTTGGTCTGAGGCGCAGGCTTAGAATCTTTTTGAGAATCACCAGGAATAATTCTATAATTATCTTTAATTGAATCAGCAGTGCTTACTTCAGTAAGGCTACTGTTATCTTCTAGTGCTTCTAATTGATGTGGTAATAATGGAGGATTTCTCCATACGTCACCTGGCTTTAATGTTTTAGTATACAGTGTAGCAGTTTTAGGATCAATATATCTCAAAAGAAAACTGCCGTTGTTTATAAACCAAGTTTCGTCTTTTTCTTTATGAAAATGCATTGAAAACTTTGATCCTTGTTTTTCAAAAAATAAAATTTTTCCACAATATTGGTCTGTAGTTGCAAATATTAGTTCATATCCCCAACCTTTTTCAACTTTTCCGCTTGGTCTATCTGTATTTTTATCGTCCATCTATATACTCTCTTACTGTTAGATAATCTAACTTACAATGTTTATTTAAATTTGTTAGGTCAGCACAGGTGTATTCTTGATATTGTCCAATCAAATGCGTAGGAAAAGGTATGGTTTCTAATTTTGCATTATATTTGTCAGCAATTATTTCCCCTATTTCCAAAAATGATGTAGTGTTACCTGTGCCTACATTGAATATTCCGCTTGTATCTGTGCGTAACATTTGTTCATGCACCCTACACACATCACTTACACAGATGAAATCTCTTTTATATCTATCGCTACCTTCAAATACCTTTACAACACCATTTTCTTTAGCAGTTTTTTCAAACATACTTACAGGACTCATTTGTGTGCCTTTGTGTTCTTCATATGGTCCATATACATTAAAATATCTAAAAGACTGTATATTGATAGGAAATGATTTTTCATACAATCCCGATTCAATCAAGTATCTGTCTGACATATATTTGCTCCAAGCATAAGGCGATTTAGGTAAACATTTACTGTCTTCTCTAAATCCATCTAAACCTGGACCATATACACTTGCCGAACTTGCGATTTGTATGTTTACTCCCATTTGAGCACACACTTGAATAAGTTGCATTGTAAATTCAAAATTTCTTTTTAAAACCAACTCAACATCTGTTTCTGTTGTGCTACTAATAGCACCTAGATGAATTACTAAATCAAAAGGACTTGGGTCAGGTAAAACATTTTCCTTGAATTCAAATCCTTCAACTTCGTGTCCAAGCGATACAAGATACGCACACAAATTTTTACCAATGAACCCTTCATTACCTGTAACTAAAATTTTCATGTCGCAAAATCTACCATAAAACTTCTTCTAGGTTCTGTGGCAGGATATACACCGTGCCATACGTCCCAATTCATTACTATTAATTTTCCTGGTTCAGGCCTAAAACTTTTGTAATCATCATTACATACAGTATATAACATTCCGTTATAAGATGTCAACTTCTCAGATTCTGGTTGTTCATCTAAAAATAATACTGTTGCTATGCTGTCTTGATTATGCCTGTGTAATGTTTGATATCCACCATCTCTATAATATACACCCCATACATTCAAAACTTTTCCAAACTGAAAATTAGGATAATGTTTCTCCATTAATTTTGAATATTCATTCCTAATTTTGTTATCAAATAAATTAGGTATACCTGGTTGTCCTACATCAAATCCAACAGTGCTTGAATTAACTGCAAAATTTTCTTTTGCTTTGTCCTGCCATTCTTTATATATTTCTTCGTATTCTTTCCAATTTTCTAAATAAAATTCATGTATCATGTTTTAATTTTTCCTATCAGATCTGTTGTGCTATGACCTTCAATTTTTGGAAATATTTTCACTTCTGCAACTTTGTTACCAACAGTAGTATCTACAGTGTAATCACCACCTTTTACAATAATATCAGGTCTAATTCTTTCTATTGCTTCAATAGGAGTATCTTCTTCAAATATAACAACTTCGTCAACCCAAGGAAGTGTTTCCAGTTGTTTTTTGCGTGTTAACACGTCATTTATAGGTCTGTGTGCGCCTTTTAATCTCTTTACACTCATATCACTGTTTATACCTACAATAAGGCTATTTCCGAGGCTTTTAGCATATTTTAGTAATTCTAAGTGTCCCGGGTGTAATAAATCAAAAACTCCGTTAGTCCATACTACACCTCTATTTAGATCATCAAATGTAACAGGTTGTACTCCTCGTTTTTCTACATTTCTTGCACTTGCATAACAGGCCAATTCACAAGCATCTGGTATACTCATATTCTTTACAGCATATCCATAAACTAAAACTGCTAAAAATGTATCACCTGCGCCTGTAACATCTGCAACTTCTCTTACATCTTCTTTGATATGCCAATTTTCTTTTTCATTAATTACGTGTACACCTTCTGCACCATCTGTAACCACTAACCATGTCCACCCGTATTCTTTTAATTTTTCTCTTGCTATGGTATAATCAAATTCGCCAAACCATTCTGTGTATTCTTTCATATTTGGTTTTACTAAAAAGCAATCTCTGTATAGTTGCGGTTGTTGTTTAGGATCTACAAACACTGTATTGTTTTGTAAACTAAACATTAAGTCTTGTGTGATAACACCTTTATTGTAATCGCTGACTACTACGATATCATTTACATCTAACGATAAATTCCTATACTCACCTAAATAATGTTGTTCACGATCCCAACGACAGATGTGTTGTCCACGCTGTCCTACTAGTCGTGTTTTAGTAGTAGTAATACTGTTATCAAACAAAACGTTACTTGTGATACTTGCATACTTTTTAAGCAATTCTATAATTTTGTAACCTTCTTTATCAGCACCAATCGATCCATGTAAACTTAATTCAACATTTAAATTTCCTAAATTTAGAGCAAGATTTCCTGCGCCGCCAATACTGTACGTTTGATTATTTTCTAGTAGTACAGGCACCGGTGCTTCCGGACTCATTCTATCAGCAGTACCAAGTATCCACCGATCTAACATAATGTCACCAATAACTTTGATCATAGTTGATTTGCTATTTCACTAACTGTTTGAATCTTTGTTTGATTTATTTTGTTTTGAAGTGTGTTTCTTAAACCTACGTGTAAAGGTTTAGGATATGTTCCAATATCACACCAACAATAACCAGAATGTTCGCTGTTTAGTTTAGGAATAAATTCTTTGTCAACTAAAATTACATAGGTATGAAAATAAAATTTTTCATCTTTAGATGTAAACAGTTCTAATGGTATAACTTTTTTAAAATTACCTTGTACACCAATTTCTTCTTTGATTTCACGTTGTAGAGAATTCCAAGGAGTTTCACCTCTTTCACTCATACCACCAACTAGGCCCCATTGTCCTATTGTTTTGTTTTTGGTTCTTTGTAAAAATAAAAAACGTTTTGTATCCAATGCATAAAACAATGCACCACTACACGTTATATTGTCATTTACAGAACTAGTCTCCATTTTTCTGCCTCATATTCACCTTCAAAACTCTTCAGCCAAGCACCATTCTCTAACTTGTACTGTATCCCGGTATATGTATTAGTTATATATACAGGGGAAGGTGATGATGCAGAATCGGTTCCGTCATTTGTTCCGCTTACATCAAGGACAATTTTCCATTCTGTTCCTGTCCAAACTATAATGTCATTTGCATCTGCTTTAAACAAAGATCCGTCTGCATTTTGCCATGCATTTGGATTAGCGTCTGCACTGTCTCCTTTTAGATCCGGATTAATTGGATTTAAAATTAAGTATCTAGTACCAGCATTTAAACTATTTGAATTAGGATTAAATGTTGTAGGATCTATTATAGCATCTATTGTACCTCTTGTATTAACAGGATCAGTTAATAATGTATTCTCTGGTACAGTATCACTATCGATGCTTAGAACCATTTGTGTGTCATCGGTTGGATTTAAACTTGCAGTCGCTACTACTTCATTACCGTCTGATTTTGTTAATCTGATAGAACTTACTCCTGCTGTAAATTTACCTGGATACATATCTAACAGTTTTAACCAACTAATTGCAGTTCCTGTTCTAGTAAACTGTCCTGTTCTACTTTCGTTAATGCCTTCGTGTGCATGAAGTAATCTTGCAGTATTGTTAAGGACTAGTAATTTGTAATCACCAGGTGATTTAACTGTTATTGCTTCCGGAATAGTTGCGTCAATAATACCATCTGATACTGATCCTGATTCATCAAATACACTCATTATAATTTTTTCTATTACACCAAGTTTTTTAACTTTTGCAGGAGGAGTAATCCATATAGGCATAATGAATGAAAGTTCACCTATGTCTATTTCTGTATCTACTCCTTGTGGAATACTTCTAGTAGAATAATTTACATTTTGCAATTCTATTAAACTTAGACTTGTCCAATCAACATAATTGTTAGTTGTTTGTATTTCTAAACTTGGATTAAACAAAACTAATATCTGTTCCATAATTTGTAATTTTTGATCTGTGTTTGTTGACCAAACATCTGCTTTTACTTGTAAATTAAAAGGAACAGGCATAACACGTTCAACAGTATTTCCTACACCTTGTCTACCTGTGTATGTTTGAGTGTTTTCGTCGTATTCCTGTTGTCTAACGTGTATTTTACTTACGTGTGATGGACTCTGTACCCTGTCTCTAGCATAATCTATACCAGTAATATAACAAGCAATTCTTGGTGCTGACATAACTTTGTTTTCACTGTTATCTCTAATAATACTAGCAACTTGTCGTGTAAGATTTCCGTAGGTTACAGGAACTTTTCTCAATGTACCAGCACTGTCTTTATAACTGAAGTTACTAAATGCTCTCATAAACTGAGTAACAAAACGCCTAATCTGTCCGTCGTAAAAATGATCCATTAATTATCTGCCTCTGGTTTAAGTGCTGAACTTAAAGGTTGTTTTTCTGCAACCTGTGTACTACCATCTCTTGAAGTACGTGTTGCATCGTTATTAACAAATGTTTTAACAACACTACTAGGCTCAGTATTATTTAGACTCATTCTTGCACCATCTTCTACTTTCAACCAATGATTACCATCATATCTAAATAACCTATTAGGATAATAATCTGTTCTTAAATGATATGCACCTTTGTCAGCACTGCTAGGAAAATTTGTACCAAATGTATAAGGTGAACCGTTTGCAGGTATACCGTCACCACCACCGTAACTTATATAATAGTTTTTGCTTGGTGTTTGCAGTGTAGGTGTGTTTACACCATCGTCAACAATATTTACATCTCCGTTATCATCAGTTGGTACAACAAAGTATTTGCTAGTATCATATCCTGATTTAGGAGCATCTTCTTCTGCTTGTTGTAGTACTGCTTGATTAATTTGCATTTCTTTTTCAAATGTTGACATTACATCACGCAATGATTTACCTTCTTCACCTGATTCTTTATCAAATATTTGTTTGAATTCTTGTGAATCTAGTATAGGTTTACATTTTGCTCTTAATAAATGAGGATACCATGTTTGTGAAAAACCTTCGCTAGGTCTTATCACATCTTCGATTACGTAAAATCTTTTTAAACTTACTTGAAAGTCATTTAATGCATAGTCATCTTTAAGATGCGGAAGTTCTAATACATCGCCACTTAATAATTTTCTGCCTATTGCTTCTACACTTTTGTTTAAATGAAAAGTTATAAACACTGTATCGTTTTGTAAAAACATACCGAACTGTGATAAATCCATATCTAAATCTTGCACATTGTAAATTCCACGCAAACTATATACATCTTGCGAGTATTGTCTATCTCTGTTTTCTAAAAATAACAAATCCTGTATTTTTGTTTCAGGAATATCTGATACTTGTTTTGGTTGTGTAGGCGTTCCTACACCAGGCTCAACTGGGCCTAGGTATTTGTGGACAAATATGTCAGTACCACCAATTTGAAAGGCTTCATATACAGTCTTGTCTATAAAGCGATAATCAGCGGATTTTTCTGGTTTATATAAACTTAATCTCGGCATAACATTTGTATTTATTGGATCGAGAATATAATAAATAATAGCATGAGCACACAATTAGATACAGCAAAGCAGAAATTATTTCACTATATACGTAAAATGCTAGGTGATGGCATGATTGACGTAGAGTTGGATGTTGACCACTACGAAGTGGCACTAGAAAAAGCACTTGGCAAATATAGACAAAGAGCAGAAAATTCCGTTGAAGAATCTTATGCATTTTTAGAACTGCAAGAAGATGTAAACGATTATGTGTTGCCTGATGAAATACAAAGTGTAAAAGAAGTATTTCGTAGAAGTATAGGATCAAGAACAGGTGGCGGAGAAGGTGGTACAATTTTTGAACCATTTAATTTAGCATACACAAACACCTACTTGTTAAGTTCGACACAAATGGGCGGACTTGCTACTTACTATGCTTTTGCTGGCCATCAAGAATTAGTTGGAAGAATGTTTGGATCATTTATTAATTTTAAATTTGATCCTGTAACCCACAAACTAACAATTATGCAAAGACCAAGAACTAATGAAGATGTAATGATTGCGTGTTATAACAAAAGACCAGATTTTGTGTTGCTAGGTGACCCTTATGCAGGACAATGGTTAAAAGATTATACACTTGCTACTTGTAAGTATATGATTGGAGAAGCACGTGGTAAGTTTGCAACCATAAGTACACCACAAGGTGGTACTTCACTAAATGGGGATGCCTTAAAAGCAGATGCCCAAGGTGATATGGAAAAATTGGAACAGGATTTATCAACATACGTAGACGGTTCTACTCCATTATCATTTGTAATTGGATAATCATATCTTGACAAATCAATAATATTAACATATAATTAAATTTTACATGAGATACATAAAAATATGATCATAGGATTCGTTGGACTTATAGGCTCTGGTAAGGATACTTGCGCCGATACTTTGGTAAGTGAAGGTGGCTACAGAAGAGTCAGTTTTGCTACTACACTAAAAGATGCAGTTGCGGCCGTATTTGGTTGGGACAGAGAAGCATTAGAAGGTAATACAGAAGAAAGCAGAAAATGGCGTGAAGAAGTGGACGAATGGTGGAGTGAAAAATTAGGCATTCCCGAACTTACGCCCCGTTGGGTATTACAATACTGGGGCACAGATGTATTAAGAAAAAACTTCCATGATGATATATGGATCGCTAGTTTAGAAAATAGACTATTGCAAATGAAACAGGACGCAGTTATCTCAGATGTCCGCTTTCCAAACGAAATTAAAATGATTAAACGCCTAAGAGGCAAAGTATACCGCGTAAAAAGGGATAAAGATCCTGAGTGGTTTGAAATTGCTTTAAGACAAAATGAAGCAAATAAAGAAGCAAAGAAAAGCAAAAATATGATACTTGCAGATAAGATGGAGCAAAACTATCCCAAAGTACATTTAAGCGAATATGCTTGGATAGGTGAAAAAATCGATGGTACTATTGAAAATGACGGTAGTATTGATGATCTGCGAGATGCTATTAGAAATCAGGTACTAGGTCTCCCTGCTTCCAAGTAATACCTTGTTTGTGCAAGGTTCTCTGACAATTAGCACATATAGTTTTTAAATTACGCAAACTTACATTGGTAAGATTACCATCTACATGATACACATTAAACTGTTCAGAATGTTTGCTTTGAAATCCGCACTTATCACACTTGTCTTTTTGTCTATATCCTGCTTGATACCAGTAGGGTATACCAGGCTTTTTGCCACTAGCACATCGGTCACATTTTGATCTATAGTACACACGATCGCCCTTATAGTAGTTGACAGCAACAGGCCTACGTTGGCACTTTTTACATAGTGGTCTTTTCATATATGTATTTAAACTAACCCTTTTTTACCCCTTTAATAAACGATAATATGCATTGAAATTTGAAATAAAACATAAATACTATTAGGTAAAAACCATACAAAGGAGAATAGAACATGGCACTATCATCACCAGGAGTTGAAGTAAGTGTAATAGACGAAAGTTTCTATACCCCGGCCGCTGGCGCTACAACACCATTAATTGTTGTTGCAACTGCTGAAAGCAAACCATCAGGAACGGGAACAGGAACTGCGGCAGGTACACTAGCAACTAACAAAAATAAAGTATACTTGATCACAAGTCAAAGAGAATTAACAGAAACATTTGGTAATCCTACTTTCTACGTAGATTCCTCTAACAATCCACTACACGGAAATGAATTAAACGAGTATGGTTTACAAGCGGCATATTCATACCTAGGCGTGGCTAATAGAGCATACGTGGTAAGAGCAAATGTAAATCTAGCAGAGTTACAAGGAAAAACTGATGCACCAGCAGGCGCTCCGGCAGACGGAACTTACTGGTTTGACACAGATGATTCCTTATACGGAATATTCCAATGGAATGGTTCTACACAAACTTTCACTAACAAAACACCAACTGTAATTTCAGCATCCTCTGATCTAGATGGAGTAAGTGGTGCTACATACACAGGTGTAAAATCAAGTGTTGGTGCAAAAGGTGACTATGCAGTAGTTACATTTAACACAGAAAACAAAGTTTGGTATAAGAACGAAGATAATGCATGGGTACAGGTTGGTTCATATGATGAGTCGGCTTTTGATGCAGTTGGTTTTAGTTCTTCAACTACATGGAACTCAACAACTTGGGTATCTAGTTGGCCAACAATTACAGCAACATTGACACCTACAGTATTAGGTTCAACAAACATTATTATCAACAACACACAAGTAAACAATGCAAGTACAACACCTGAAAGTTTAGTTCAAGCAATTAACGGTGCAGGTATTACAGGCGTTGGTGCAAAAGTTGATGCAAACGGAAGAGTTAAAATTTATTCAGATGGTACTTCTAGCACAGATGGTACAACAACTGATGGAGCAATTTTAATCCAAGAAGGTTCAGGACAAATCCTAACTGATCTTGGTATAACAGCAGGTTACTACAAAGCACCTGAGTTACAAATTTCTGCACACAGTTCAGTTCCATTATGGAGATCAACTGACAACGTACAAGTTGCTGGTTCACAGTACAGTGGTTTAAGACCTACTGGTTCAGTATATATTAAAACTACTACACCTAACGTAGGTGCTAGTTGGAAGGTTAAATTATACAGTTCTGGAACAGGTTTATGGTCAACTGTAGATGCACCAATTTACAACAGTGCGGCAGAGGCTATTAAAACATTAGATGCTGAAGGTGGTGTTAATATTGCAACAGGTAAATTGTTTATCCTTGCAAACATTACTGAAGATGATAATGCAATGGCAGACTTTAAAATTTACAGAAGACAAATTCCAAGTCCAACAAGTGCAACAGGTAGTGTTGCAACTCCAACGTTTGGAGCAGGAACAAAAGTCTTTACTATTAAAGAAACTGTAAAAGGCAGTTCAACTTTAGTAAGTGCAACAGTAAGTTTCACAGGTACAAGTGCAGATGACATGATTGCGGCTATCAGTGATGCTGGCTTAACAAATGTTGTTGCTGAAAAAACTAGCGATAACAAAATTAAACTTACACATAAAATTGGCGGTGAGATTAGATTAACAGACGGCAACGGTACACCTGTTGCTATTGCTGGATTTACTGCCGCAGTTGATAATGTGTATGCGGCTGGTTCAATGAGCAGTGACGGTTTTGTAATTAGTAACTGGAAACCATTGACTTACGAAGCAAGTGCAGGTGCGCCTACAAGCAATCCAGCAAACGGCACATTATGGTACAACACTAATTTAGACGAAGTAGACATTATGTATCACGATGGGAATACATGGAGAGGTTACACAAACGCATTAAGCGAAACTGATCCTGCAGGTCCTATTGTAAGTGCTACTGAGCCTACACAACAGTCAGACGGTACTGCATTAGTAAATGGTGATATTTGGGTTAACAGTTCTAATAGTGAAAACTATGGATCTTTAATTTACAAATATGACGGATTAAATTTAGAATGGAAAGCAGTAGACGTATCCGATCAAACATCAGAAGATGGTATTTTATTTGCTGATGCAAGATATGGTAAGTCAGGTGCAACTGGTGATGTAAAAGCACTGATAACAGAAATGTTGGCAAGTGATTACTTAGATCCAGATGCTCCAGATCCAGACTTATATCCAAGAGGTATGTTGTTATGGAACACAAGACGTTCTGGAAATAACGTTAAAGAGTTTAATACAACACACATTAACATCAATGAAAACTCTGGAAGAAACAAGAGATTCAAAGGTACAGGTACTACTTACAACGGCGGTACTGAAGAATCAATGGCTTCTTACAAAGTAAACAGATGGGTCGGTTATAACACAACTGCTGAAGATGGATCAGGTTTATTTGGTAGAAAAGCACAACGTAAAACAATCGTTGCGGCTCTTAAAGCACAGGTAGATACTAATGATGATATTAGAGATGAAGAAACTAGAGCGTACACATTGTTAAGTGCTCCTGGTTATCCAGAACTTACAAGTAACCTAGTATCTCTAAACATTGACAGAGGTATTACAGGCTTTGTTGTAGCAGATACACCTTTCAGATTAGGATCAAGTGCTACTGAACTTCAGTCATATGGAAACAACTCAAACAATGCTTTAGCAGATGGTGAAGATGGTTTCTTAACATATGATGAATACATGGCAACTTTTTATCCATCAGGATTTACAACAGACTTATCAGGTAACAACATTGTTGTTCCGCCAAGTCATATGATGCTAAGAACTATTGCATTGAGCGATCAAGTATCGTTTCCATGGTTTGCACCAGCAGGTACAAGACG